>Ga0157372_10000035_pt1 | contig 174335 bp, 147 predicted proteins | sample C55metaG_FD_115307 | JGI IMG/M metagenome (GOLD analysis project Ga0157372, IMG submission 115307) | Corn rhizosphere microbial communities from Kellogg Biological Station, Michigan, USA - C5-5 metaG | ecosystem: Host-associated > Plants > Roots > Rhizosphere > Soil | place: USA: Michigan...
ATGATGCGTGGTTAGCAATTCTTATTCAATTTTCAAGCTACGTAAATGCAAATGCTGAAAAATTTCGTGGACAATTTGTTAAACATGAAGGAAAGAAAGAATTAACTGTTACTCAATTTGCTACTCTAAATACTGCAGATTATGCATGGTTAGCTGAACAAATGACAGATAAATTAAAAGAAAATTTGATTGATCCAAAATTAAAAGATTGGATTATACCATATTTTTCAACAACTACATTGGATGATATTACTATTGCAAGTGTTGTTTTTATGGCAACCATGAAACAGTATTTTGATTATAAATTTTCACTTTTATGTGGTATTCCTGAAACACGAATTTATGGAACATTAGACGATTGGATTAAATTAGATAAAAGAGTTAAAGAATTAAGAAAATATGGCGATGTTTGTTGTAAATGGGCTGATATGCTTGAACCAATTATTGCTCAATTTGCAACCGTTCTCAGTGGTGATATTGATTATTCGTTTTGGAGTCGTATTTGTAATCATGAAGGTGGTGGATCAGGTCCTACTTATTTAAGTGGTTGGATTACTGCATTTTGTGTTTTCGATGAAAAAGGACAATGGTTAGGCGATAATAAAGAAATCAACACTGGTTTTAAAGGAAAAAAGACCACAGAGTATCATTTTATTGATATGGATGATATTCCAGCTGGTTATGTTACTGTTCCTGTTAAAATTGATGAAAATGGAACGATACATGAAAGTTTAATGTTTGCTGGTCATTTATTAATTGAAACTGAAGATAAATTTACTATTTGTCCAAAACCAACTTGGGCCATCGTTCTTAGACCCAAAGACGAAAGTAAGCCATCATCGGAACATTCCTAAACCGAAGCCGCATTAATAAAGACAAAAGTGAGGCAGATAAATAATTGAAATAATCAAATAAAACTAATCGTAGTTTTTTGTGAGTTTTTGTATATTTTGATTTTTGTAGATGAGCAAACCTTAGTTGTTGATTCAGATTGCAATGAGAAAACCTTATTTAATGATGTACTGATCAATATATTTGAATATTTGTACAAATTAAAAGAAATTCTCAGTGTAGGCAGAGTATGTAAAACATGGCGCACAGCAAGTCTCAATGAAGCAAGTTGGAAAAATGTTTGTATCAATTTCAGGTCTAATAATCAAATGAAACGATCCAAGCATTCTCCATATTATTCAAACTTTAAAAGAATGGACATACCTTATGATCGATATAAAAAAATAAGTTCGTTACCAAATTTAACACATTTAAGAATTTTGGGAGGATTCAACTCGCTTATTAAATTACCTAATACACTTGAAGATTTTGAAATGGGTTACAACTTTAATCAACAGATTCAACTACTTCCAAACTTGATTAAATTAACAATGGGAAATAATTTTAACAAATTTATTGATTTACCGCCAACATTATTATATCTTCGAACGGGTCATCGTTTTAATCGAGTTATAAAATTACCAGATGGATTAAAATGTCTTGAATTGGGAAATTATTATAACCAACCTTTGGACTTACCATCCTCATTAGAAATTTTTAGAATGGGTAACGGTTACGAATTAATCTGTAAATTACCATCGTCACTGTTAGAATTAGAGCTTGGCAATGGTTTCTTTCGAGAACTTGATCTGTCTCAGTGTCCAAATTTATTAACATTTCGAATGGGTCAATATTTCAATCGACCTATCGTACTTCCTGCAACACTTGTATTTTTACAATTAGGATATATATTTAATCAAACATTAGATCTAAAGTTACTGCGTGCACTTAAAGAATTTTACATGGGATATGGTTTCAATCAATATGTAATTTTACCTCAAAATTTAGAAATTTTAACAATAGGCAATTGCTTCAATCAATCAATTATATTACCAAACTCATTAAGAAAAATACAAATCCTTGGAAATTTTAATCAACAATTGGTTCTCCCGTTTAATTTAGAAGAATTGCACTTAAATGATTCTTATAATACGCCAATTGAATTAAATCAAAATCTTAAGGTATTTGTAATGGGACGTTCGTTTAATCAATTAGTCGATTTTCCAGAATCATTAATTAAACTTATAATCGGTAGACAATATGAACAATTAATTAAACAATTTCCATCGTCATTAGAAGAACTTTGTATTTATTCTGATTGTCGTTGTGAACGTGTACCTGATATCCCATTAACAGTTAAAACTGGTTATATTAATGGAAAACTAAAATATTTATTCAAACCTCATCATAATGACACTACAATATATTATTCATGCTAGCATAGTTAATTAGTTTAAAATTAATCTGTCGTTTGCTCACGCCACCACTGATGAACTGCAATATGATAGCGCTCACGAAGTCGAATCGATCTATATAAACACTTGAAATCACGTTCGATAGGTAATGCGCACCATCTAGAATCAGGATATAAATTCTCTAATGACATCAATACTGGATGATTGCTTTTATATAATACCTCACGAGTGACTTCGTCATTACTAAGATATATTTCAAGACCATTTCCTGCACGACGCAATGCTAAGCCTACAGGATGATCGTAATTGTAAGATTGCCAGCAATACACAATTTTCTTCTTTGCGTCCAATAGACAAACATTTACATTCATCCCCCAAGCGTATCGATTTGCAACAAACGCGATATATTCAGGCTCGTTAAACGCTGGCATCAACACGAATGTATCATAGAATCGATGATCTTCATATCTGTATAAGGCTTCATGTGAACGGAGAGGTTTGTAACATAAATTACGGATCGTTAATTGTTTACCATTTAAACACAAGTTGCCTCTTGGACTGAATGCGACTTCACCCCTCGGAGTCTTCATGGGAAATTTAGAACTGATACATGATTTTTCAATGGCTTCTGAATCAAAAGGCATCAATTTAACAACCATATTAAGTGATCCATCTGCGTTAATATCGATTTTATATTCTATTTGACCTTCTATGAATAAATGATAACCTTCAATTGGAATATCAGTGTTTTGTGGAACTCTTTCAACTCCCATTGGAATATTTTCGGGTAGTTCAATTTGTTGTTCAGCGACTAAAGCGCGTACATCATCTTTTAATTGTTTCACTTGCTCATCGCTTATTGTACGATAGTGTTCTAAATTCTTAAGATGGGTTTCATGCAACATTTTTAACAAAGCAAGCGTTTGTAATGCAATCGAATATCAATTGTCTAAATGATTTTTATGCTGTTATTGAACAAACAACGCAATAGAAATCGATGCTTTCACAACTACTGTGAGATGCCATGTTACTTGATGACGTTATTGATGAACAAAAAATATAACGCACAACAATTAAATTGCAATTCATATTTTTCATTCATCTATAGCGTCATCAAGTAACATGGCATCTAAGTAGTTTTCAAATAATCGCCTGCTTTCAGTTCAGAAAAATCCAATGAAAATGAAGCACAAAATCTAATGGGTATAGTGCAAATTACTTAGATGATCCAGCTATCGAACAAACCGATGGAACTAAAAAATGGTACATAAATGATACTGAGTTAACATCTGAAATTACTAGAATCTTTCAATATATAAATTATATACTTTACAATCGTGAATTTGTAATTCATATAATTTATACACCAAAAGATTCTAGTAATTTCAGATGTTAACTCGGTATCATTTATGTACCATTTTATAGTTCCATCCGTTCGTTCGATAGCTGGATCATCTAAGTAATTTGCGATACACCCATTGGATTTCAAAAACGAACGACTTCAAGAAAATTAGACAATAAATCAATCAGATAACGCTGCAAATATTTGAATAGATGGAAAAGACTTTGATCGCGAAAGTCAAAGGAATGTACAGAGTATTTGCCCAAATCCTTCGTTGAAATAAATTAAATACTTTACAGCAGATCTGCAATTCATATAATTTATTTCAACAATGAATTGGACAAATATTCTGTACATTCCTTTGATTTTCGTGATCAAAGTCTTTTCCATCCATCGAATAGACAGCAGTGTTTGATTTCCTTGCTTCTATGAAGTCATTTATGGAGTAGACATCCTTGCAACAGGATTATCAACATTACGATCAAGCGGAAACAAAACGAACTTAATTTTGAATATGCAAAAGGATTAAAATATTGTTATTAGTCTCATTAGCATATTCAATATTAAGTTCATTTTGTTTCGGTTTGATTGTAATGTTGATAATCCTATAGCAAGGATGTCTACTCCGCAAATGACTTCACAGAAGTGACAAATCACCTCATTTAAAGGGTTTCATTTATTAGCTTCTTGACAACTTAGAAATAAAGAGTGGTATATTACATCCAAATTATCTGATAATTAATCAAACGATTAGGATGTAATATACCATTCTTTATTTCTAAGTTGTCAAGAAGCTAGTAGATGTAGTCATTTAATTGAGGTGATCGTCTAATTATTTATTCAGACAATTATCGAGCATTGTTACATTGATACAATTTGAACTTAATTGTTTCTAGAAAAAAGACAAACCGATACCAGAACGAACTGATGTCCTTGTTTTGGATGAATGCGAGAGTTTAATCCGATCTCTCGTTTCCTCATCCATGAAATCGAAAGGATCAGCATTCATGTGAACTCTTATTCTCTCGATTTCATGGATGAAGAACCAAGAGGTTGGAATAAACTGTCACATTCAACCAATACAAGGACATCAGTTCGTTCTGGTATCGATTTGTCTTTTTTCTAAAAGCTGTCGTTAGGTTAAAAATTGTATCAGTGTAACAATGCTCGATAATTATCTGAATAAACAATAATTTTAATTTAATAATCTTGTGTCCGGATCAAAAGAAATACCGTTTGGATTAGAAATTACAATTTCTGTATTTCTTCACGATCGTTCCACTTGATATAAAGTTCATGTGGATAGTATCCATTATGTTCATTCCATGCATAGAGTTGGATCTTCCGTTCATCAGTCAGTGTAATATTAAAATAAACATAACCACTATTGCTGTCATCAAGTATCGGACCACCGTTGGGTTCCCCAAATTCTTCACGAGCCTTTTGATTGGAAAATCCCATTTGTTTAATATGTAATCCAATTAAAGTTTCAAAAAGACTGGAATCCGTTTTAATATTGTTGAACCTGTAACGAAAAAATTGTTCATTACATAACATTTGTTTTTTATCTGGAATTCGTTCATTGAAGTATAAAAGTAATCCATTCTCCTCACAGCAGAAATGCATTGCACTCATCATTATTATTATTTGTTGTTTATCAGTCGTGATAATGTATCCATTCCAGTCTTCTTTGTTCCACAAGAATTCACGAATTGTACTATTCGTTTTAATATTATCGAGTTGATAATTCTCAACATATGTTACGTTTTGAATTATTTCGTCCATATTTGAGTTTTTGGATTTTTTGAAAATTTGAGGTTTTGAATTGTGACAGGCTAAAAAATTTGGTTTTTTGAAGTTTTTGACATTTTGGAAAATTTTCGGAGATGACAAAGCGTATGGTGGGACAAAACCCCAATTCTGAAAATTTTGCGTAAGGTGGGACACAATTCTGTTTCGAATAAAAATTCACATGAATGATCACACTGAAACTTAATAATAATTTAATAGTTTTATGGTTAGATGTTTATATGTCTTCAATTTAAATAGGTAAAAAATTTGTCAAAAACTCCATTTGCCACTCGACTTTTGAACTCGCGCGCCGAGATATTTCTACGCAAATTTTGATCATCTCAAAACCGCTTGAACAGTTCATGCTTTTTTTGAATGCCATTTTTTAAATTTTTTAAATTTTTAATTTTTCAAAAATGTCTCAATCCCCTCGATTTTCTCAATCCTTATTATCACCTCCAAAATCTGATTTCATATTCTCACCAATTCAATCCTTTTCTTCGACACCATTGTCATATCGATATGACTCAACAACTTATAAACATTTAAATGTTCCAAATGCAATTACACCTGTCTCATGTTTACCAAATGATCACGGATTAATTGAAACTAGATTACCAAGTCCAATTCCAGAATTAACTTCTGATTTTACATCAACAAAACGACCTCAACGTTCATTGTTTCATGATTTTTGTAAAACACCAAATAAAAAACAAAAACCTCTCAGTTCAGCATCACTATGCATGACGGATTCATCGTTTTATAATGATTTAGATAAAACACATGTAATTGATCAAACATGGGCATGCATTGAAATAACGGATTCTTCAAATCAAAACAATTCAGTTATGAATCAGAATGAAATGTCAATGATTTTAAAAAATCAATTTCAAAATTATATTTATGAACATCCAAAAGATCAAATATTTGCTATTGATGAAACCATGAAGTTTGAATCATTAGATAAAATTAGAAAAAGTAATATAAAATTAAAATTAAGTCCAAGTATTCCAATTCCATCTGTTATGCATTCAAATGCATCTAATTATCGAGAAAAAGGTTCAATACGTTTTAGTGGTTATGGTCAATTATTTGTTCATGATGAATGGATATGGATTCGTGAAAGTCAAGAATCAGTTCATTATATTGGATTAAAAAAAGGTTCCAATACAATTAATTTAGATAAAATTGTTGAACAATTAGAATCATCAGATCAATCTGAAGAATTATTAAAAATTACACGATGTAATTCAAAACGACGTATTGTTTGTTTAGATGTTGATCCAAATGATAATGATAAACAATATAGTGGATGGACAATTTCTCATGAGTTATGTAATTTAAAACATTCAACACAAACAATAACAATTGATATTGCATCTATTTCATCCCATCGTAAATCACAAGGTTTAAATGGAGAAACTACATTAAATGTTCAATTAAATTTAAATATTCAAATGATTTATGATCCATTAATGTTTAAATTTGGTGATTATACATTTCAAACAAGTTCTAAATTTTTGAATAATCAATGTAATACATTTTTACGTGAAAATGCATCAACAATTTATTTATTACCTTATTGGAAAAAACAAATATCAGCATATACTGAATCAATAATAAAACAATTAGAACAAAAATTTCAAAATGTTAGTAAATTTAATTGTAAAATTCCTTTAAAAATGAATCAATCATGGTATTCTTTACCTGATTATACTACAGAACGAATTTCAAATATATTTTATTTTGCAGTTGAAACATTTGAATTATTTCAAGGGCAATTATCAAGAGGAGCATATACACCTATTTTTGTTTTATTAATAACACCTGATACATTATGGGATTGTTTTTTATTTTTTCAAATTTATGAACGTTTCCAAATTATTTATCAAATTAATGATTTACATGAAATAACACGATATTTTAGACGTCGACGTGTTGATTTAGATTGGTTAAAATTACTTGCAAAAAGTCATTTTTTTCAATCATTAGCTAGACCATTATATAATTATTATGAAGTTTGTTCTGCTACTAATTCACAAACAAATCAACAAATATTAAATGATACAATATTAAAATTAATTCAAACTCGATTACAACTTAAAAAAATAGATTTACCTATATTTGATGTTTTTAATTATTGGATTAAATTATCTAAAATAAAAAAACTTGATCAATTTTTATTACAAGATTCATTTAAATTAAATGAAGAAACATTTGCATCGAATATTGAAACTGGTTGTTCATTGGATATGTTAGAAGATTCAATAAATGATTTAGATAAAATTAAAATAATGGAAATTTATCAACATTCATTATCAAAATGGTTTGATCGTGATATTTATTGTACAATTATATCACGTTATCTTCCACCTATTGTTCAATATACATTAACAAGTAATGAAACACGTCAATTATTACTTCATTATTTAATATTATATCAAAAAGATCCATTTCCATTTAGTACATCAGATGTTGAAAATGCTTCAATTATGTGTTCATTAATGACATTATTTCCAAATTTAGCTGGTGTTTGTATTAGTGATAAAATTAGAGAACGACATAAACGACAGGAAAGAAGAACAAACGAAAATCCAGTATTTGAAAATGATGTAACCCGTTATTTAAATGATGCTGATAAAGTAAATATTCAATTAATTGGACATCAATGGTTTTTAAGTTCGATGTCTACAATGACAATTGATTATTTTAAAGATCGAAAAACTCAAGTAACATTACCATTAGGTCGATTATTTGAATTTTCAGATCTTCAACGTTTTCATTCACATTTAATTAAAATAATTCAACCAAAACCTGTATCAAGTCATTGTGCTAATATTGAATTTCCATTTGATATTCGATGGGATCCACATATTTATAAGATTGCAACTAAAATTATTAATTCATCAAATTGTGTAAGTGTAGAATGTTATGTTGCTATTAAAATTCAAAATATTTGTAATAATTTATTATCAGATATAGATTGTGAATTGGTTAAAACGTTAAAAACGACTGCTGATTGGTTTGATGCTTTTATTACAGATTATGATTTAGCGATTAAAATGCCTGTTTTAAAAGGTATTCATCAATATCAAATAATATCATCACCAGTTCGAACAGAAGACATTGCATTAATTTTAACACCTAGCAGATCTATTTGAAACTCTTGCATTTTTAAATCCGAAACTCCATTTGTCTATTGACCTTTTAAAATATCTGTTCGAAAAAAGTCCCGGTCTGCTCTTTAAAAATTTGAACTCTTCATCAAAAGTTCCAAAACATGTATTCATAAATGAGTTTCTATATTATTATAAAAATGGAATTCGTATTTGTACAACCGTATTCTGTAAAAACATTAGATGTTGCAGGTCTTATTGCATCATCACCAAATGAAAGATTTAGATGGGAACAATATCGTATTCATTATGACCGCATGATCCAAATGTCTAAATATGATAAATATATTTTTAATAAACCAATGTTTCTATCTAATGAAAATTGGTCAAATGATGTTCGTTTATTACAAAGATTGAAAATTATAAGTGTAGCTGTTTCTTTAGATTCATTAACAAATGATCAATTATTCAAGAATTTATCATTATTACAAGTATTTCAAACAGTTTTTATCACAACAATTGGTTATTTAACAGTTGAACGTTTAAAGATGATTCAACAATTAGCACAAACACAAACACGTGTTCGTATTACACCATCATTACGTTTTGAATATTTAGAACCATTTAAAAAATTCGGATTAGAGAAAAATATCGAATCTATTAATTGGATTAAGCCACCAACTACAGAATACATGTATAATTCAATTTGTTCAAGGATTGAACAGTTTAATACGAATTATATAAGATTTATTCATGTAGGCGATTGGGATAGTTCAAATCCATATGGTTGGTCTTTATTAGAAAAATTTTTATCTATTGAAACTCTTTCTATTGTTAATTATGAGAAATCAACTAATTTCACTATATCTAAAATAAAACCATCTAAGGTAATTGAAAAATTAAATAAACTTCAAACAATCATTTGTTGGGTTCATAAATTATTACCTATTGATTTTATGAGCTGGATTCCTAGATTATCAAATTTAGTATTAATGTTTCCTCTTGAAATTGAATTACCAATATATGATGCAAAGTTATATAATGAATTATTTAAAGATATTACAAATATTATTATTTTTACACATGGTTGTAATTTACTTAAAGTTTTAACATATTATTTACCAGTTGCTATTCAACCTGATCAATTAACTATTGTATTTAAAGATGAAAATATTGGAACACCAATTGAAAAAACATTAAAACATTTTGATTCAAAATTTCAATATTCAAAAGTTGAAACATTATTAATTGAATATCATACAGTAGATCCAAAAGGTTATTTTAAAAATTTATTAATTTATTGTAAATTATGGAGTCGATTATTTCCAAATCTTCGTCATTTAAAATTAAGACATTGGGCACCTGAAATGGCTCAATTTGTATTATATAATCTAACTGAATGGACATCATTACGACAAATTACTAGTAATTGTGATGTTTCAATGTTTGGTAAAAACCAAAATAAATCAGTGACTGTTCAAAAAATTGCATTTGATTCAACATTTAATCAAATTAATTTTCGTTATTAAAAGAACATATTGTAAGTTTGTTCGTTTTTAAGCATTTAAATGTATTATGTATAAATTATAATTGTAATCATGATTGTACAACAAACAAATTGTATTCAACATTAAAGTTTGTTTACAATTCTTTTTCTTATTATTTCTGTTTCGAACTCAATAAATGTTTCAATGCTCCATGATCAGCATAAATATATAAAAAATCGCATAAGTATTTAATTTAAACAATAAAAATTTGATTAATTATTCAAACTAGCTTTAGCTGGCTAACTGATTTTTAATCTAACAAGATGTCTCAGAATTTTGTTAGTATTCCTGGTACAGGAAGAGAAGTAATTCCACAATCAAATATCGTTCCTGTTCTAAATGGTAAAAAAGGACGAATTGTTCAAATTAAATCAAAAGGACGTGGACAACCAATTACACCTCAAGCACTTGTTGTTATAAATTGTAATTTTGATAATGATAAACAAAATCGTGAACGTGATGAAAAAGAAATTCTTGCACCCTATTCAGATGAAGATGCCGTTTATGCAGCAGCCAAAGGTGAATGGTGTTTAGCACGTGTTGATACATTTTATACACGTGGTCCAAGACCAACAATTGAAGAAGAATCACCTGTACATGCATTTACAAGTGTTAATGGTTTAAGAAAAAATGATCGTGTAGTTGCATTGGGTATTGTTGATAATCCAAGTCAGCAACATAATGGAGATATTACACGTGATTTTGCAGGTGTTGCACGTATTGCTGGTGCAGCAACTGGTACAAATACAGGAGCAGAAGCAATTCATGCTATGTCACATGTTTATTTAATACCTGTACCTTATACTGTTCATGATGAAAATGGTGATTTACAACCAGGTATTGATTATTCAGGATTAGGTGTTCCTTCAAATAAATTTTATCCACAAACGATTGCATTAGCAACGGGTTCAGTTAATAAACAAACAGCATGGCTAAGACGTCAGATTGATGATTTAGTCGTAGGACCAAATGCAAAGAATCAAAGTAATGATCCTAAAAAATTAAAAGCAAACATTGATAAATTTTTAACAGAAGGTAATTATCATGCTGATATGCCATTATGGAATTGGGCTCATATCTATGCTTCATGGCGTCTATTACAAGACCAAACACCTCTTATAATGGATGATCAGAATCTTAATAATGCAGAAATTATTAACTTTTCATGGCCTTATGCAACTGGTACATGGAAACAATACAAATCAGAACAAGATCGATGGAAATCACGATTTTTACAATCAATTGGTGAATATTCAAATATCCCTGTATCTGATTTTGACAAACCAGTAGTAGACGCAGATGATCTTCGTCAAAAATATTCAGAATTAATTATTCAATTAGTTATTGCACTAGGACGATGTCAATCATTGCATCAAGAATATTTAGAAACGTTTTATTTAGGATTAGCAACAACAAATTCACCACCTGGTGGACCATTAGATATTATATTAAGAGCAAGTCGTAGTTAGTTTTTTATTAAATAAGCAAATATTTTAGTAGTTTAAATTCAAATACAAATAACGAGCATGCGAATAACAAAACATGTTAAAATTTGAATAATTATACTATTATTTATCTACTTTTTTCTAACATTTCATGTGCAAGACGATCTAAACGTTGACGAGTCATTCGTTCATTGGATGCTTCATGTTCTCTTCTAAGTTGTTCTTTGTTTTCTTTAAGTTTAGTTTCATATTCTTTTTCTTTACGAGTTTGTTCCATCCGTTCTAAAAATGTTTTATATTCATCTGGTGTTGAAATCTTTTCTTCAGTTATACTATTTTCTTTTGTTGATTTTGTTTTACCATTTGATTGACCACGTCGTTCTAAATTAATTGAACGATGAACATCTTTTAAACTATATCTTGCTTTCTTTTTTGCTGGTTTATCATTTTCAATTACTTTTGGTTTTTTAGTCATGCTGTTAATCGTTTTTGATTTGTCCAAGTTCTAAACAGATACGTTATATTAAGAATAGATCCAGCTGATACGTAACCAATTAGCTGACCTAAAAATACATATCCTAAGTAATGTGTATTTTTGGATATGATAGCTGGTCCAATACTTCGAATAAAATTAATGGATGCACCAGTATATGGGAAAATGGTAGCAGTCGCAATAAATATAACCAGGCCCGCAGCTATTGGCATAATTAATTTTTGAATTAAAATAAATTGAATTCCGTGAATTGCTTCATTTGGATTAATATGATTTTGTAAACTTAAACTAAATATAATCATTCCAAAAAAGAAACTTGCAACAAATTCATAAAATATAACACGATCACCTGCTAATCCATCTACCGGTATTGTTGCACCAACAGATTGTTTATCATTAAATGCCCATGATAATGCAACAGCACCTAAAATTGAACCCACTAATTGTAATGACCAAATCCATAATACATGAATTAATGATATAACAACATTATAAGTACCTTTAGTTTGACCATTTACAATATCAAACATCCATGCTTGTAATGTTAAAAATGGATTAAAATGTTGTTCATCATAAACCATATAAAGAACAGATGTGACAGCACCAAATGTTGCAGCAATCATTGGTATACTTAAATCATGAACAATTGCCATTCCAACAATAAAAACAATTGCAAATGCACCACCAAATTCAATTAACCATTTTTCAATTGCTGTTAACCATGTATCATTCACGTCTTGAGCTGATTTAAAATCAGAAAATGTACGTGAAAGTGTTTCATATTGACGTGTTTCAGGTTTTTTACGTAATCGCTGCATTTTTAAAACATTAATAAACAATAGTTCAAATAGTAAATTAATTCATAAAGAACAATCGATTACTTTATAATTTAATCATTTCATTTAATAAATCATCAAAAATCTGTTAGTCCCATTGACATACGCAAAATCGGGGGTGATGCAGGATTTTACGTATGATTCGTATGATGCGTATGATCCGTATAGCCACTTTTGGAAAAAAAATGAAAAACGCAGATATTATTTTTTGACCGACTAAGTGCTGCAAGCCCGATCGGGTATAAAAATATCCGTTGACCCGACCCGACCCGAAGTTTCAGCGATGCGTCTTAAAAAACGTCTTAAGAAAATATCTGCTCCACTATAAAACGTAAAAAGCTGCATCACCCCCGATTTTACGTATGATTCGTATGATGCGTATGATCCGTATAGCCACTTTTGGGAAAAAAATGAAAAACGCAGATATTATTTTTTATAGCCGTTGAGATTTCGGTCTTAAGAAAAAATATCTTTTAAAGTCAGCGATGCGTCTTACAAAACGTCTTAATAAAAATATCTCTAAGTTTCAGCGATGCATCTTAAGCTCACTAATTCTAGAAATTGACTTAGCTTTTGAATTGCTCACTAATATAAAAATTACAAATTTTCTAATAAATCAAAATTTCAATTTGATGGCGTGGTCCTTAATTCTGTCATTAATTTATTAAATTGTGATGCTAGATGATTATCATTATATTGTGACCATGTTTGAATTGCATATATTACATGTTTTGGTTGTAATTCTTTCATTCCACTTAATAATGTTATATCATAAGCATCTGTATAAATTTGTTGTGTGATTTCTTCAGCTGCCTGATGTAATGCTCTAAAAGCTGATGGTTTAAATCTCATATCTTTCTTGTCTTCAGCAATTGGTAGACGATCTCGTGCAAATTTAACAATTCTAAATGATGCTTCACGATTTAGAAATGGTGCTACTGATCGCTGAGCCTGTATAACACGTTGTCGAAATCGAAACCATCTTGAATGACGTCTTTTCTTTTTTTCATCTGTTTCAGTATTTGATTGTTTTAATGGAATTCGAATTCCAGATTTAATTGGTTGTCTACCAGACTTTGAAGACTTCAATAATTGAAATTTATGAAGAGTTTTACGTGGTTTTTGTAAATCATGTTTGTCACGTTTACGATCCGATGGATCAGATGGACGTATTGCAGTTTTAGTACGTGCCATTTTTGTTTATAAATTTGAAGTTAATAATTAAGAAATGATTCAGAATCCAGTTAGAAATTTTGAAATCAGTAATTGACTATATTTGATTAATTAATTAAGTTTCATCTAAAAATATTAAATGATTTTTTAAGAAGCATTTAAATTGATTTTTAAACTTCTAAAGTATTGAAAACACTAACAGTGAATTAGAAAGAAAAATGAATGAAGTATATGCTGATTTGTCTATAGTATGTGAAGACGAACGAAATTCTATATATCTAAATGTAATTGCTACAGTAAAATTTGTAGATATAAGTCAATTATTATTACTTGAAAATGACGAGGATCCATATGGCGCATTAGTTGAATATATTGATCTTTGGTTAAGAAATCAACCAGGACGAGAACATTGTTTTGTTGCTGGTTCAATTCGTCGTATATCAACAGTCAGTAGAGAATTACCACGTTCAATGAAAGTTGATATTGATGCAACTAGTATTGAATTATATTTGACTGATTCAGAATTATATGATTCTACAGATGAATCAATAACATATGATTCTACAGACAACAGTGAATAAAAATGAATAATCCAATTGATCTTAATCCTTCACCAAGAATGGATGGTGGACTTTTGGGGAATCGAGGCAACTCAAATATGCAAGCAGCCGGACAGGGAAATTCGGATACTGCTGTTCTAGTACCACCAACTCCACAATTAACATCTTTGCAAAGTAACTATGATTTTGCAATAGCCGACTTAATGAGAGCTGATGCTGTTAGAAATGAAACATTACGTTATTCTGTATCTAATCATAAACCTATCTATGCATATAATCCTGGATTATCCAAATACAAACGATTAGAATATTTTTATCGAGTAACTAGTTATCAAAGACCAATTTATACAACAAATCACTATAGTTTCGACACATTCGAGCCTGTTATACCTGCCCTAAGCCCTGTTCCAAATAATCCCGATCAAAACGATTCAAATAATCCTGATTCAAATAATCTCGATCAAAAGGATTCAGATGATCCTGATTCAAATAATTCAGATAATCCTGATTCAAATAATCCCGATCAAAACGATTCAAATAAGCCTGATTCAAATAATCCTGATCAAAACAATCCAAATAATCCTAACAGCCTTCAACTTGGAAATGAATTTTATGATTTTGAATGTGTGTTTTTTACACCTCCTAAACGTCATTTATTTGCTTTTATAAGATGTATTTATGATACATTTGGTTATAGCACATTGAATGAGTGTTTTTCGTTTAATATTTTTTTAAATTCAGATGTTTACTTAGACGATCAATTCATGATTGATAATTGGGAAAAGGTGATTTATTGCTTTAATTTACCATGTTATGCAATTTCTAGAGCATTAAGTATTATACGATTATCTCATGAAAGTGAAACAAATTTAACATTATTTCATTTAATTCAAAATATTGGATCAATGACATTATTAGCACAATTAGCAAGTCGTGTAAGAAGTGATGTTCAAACTGGAACAAGTTCAAGAAATACATCACGTCATTATTTAATCGAACATGAACGTGCAAAAGCTGGTTTAATAACACAATTAGTCAATAAATCATATAATTTATCATTCAATGATTTAGAAAACGAAAATCGTTATATAGGTGTTGCTGTTGCTGTTGATGGTGTAAATGGTGATGCAGCTTCTATTAATTATTATTTGAGTGAAAAACAATGGATTAAACGACAATTACAAAATATTACAAATGCCAAACAAAGCGAAGAACTTCGTTCTGGTATGCAATCATTAACAGATGAAATTGATGCTAAAATTCCACCATTAAAATCAACAAATTTAAATTCATTTGATTATCAATGTTTGAAATTAAATTTAATTCAATTACAATATGCTAGAACAAATTATTTAACACAAAGACAAGATAAAACACATTATGTAATTGGACATAATAATACAATTTTTAATCAAATTGTTAATTATTTGTTTTATTCTACAAATCAATAATATTTTAAACAATAATCTAATTAATTGTTGATTAAAGGATCACAAATCATAATATTACAAATTCTTAATTGTCTAGCAACATTTATTTTCGTATAATAAATTTTTGGTTTACCTTCAATTTTTAATAATTGACAAAATTCTTTCATTAAACGTTGAATCGTTGATTTATTCGTTTTATAATCTAAATAACGAAGATCAAATGACCATATATCATATTTTGAAAAATCAGAGATTGATTTTGGTAAATGATTATAATCAGATGGTATATCAGGAAATTTAGAAAATGGTAATTCTTTTAAATTTAATTGTAATAATTGCATATCAGTAAGTGTCAAACGTAATGCAACAATTAATTCAACATTTAAATCGTACATGGCTAAACTAGAATGATCAACACCTAATTTAGGCGAAGATTGATCAGTTCGACGTATTAAACATTGTAATGCTTCAATTTGTTTTGTTCGCGGACTTACATAATCACTTGTCATTAAAACATAAGCTTTACCATATGTTTTTTGAATATTAATAACATTCACAGGTGTTTTAAAACGAAGAATACGTTCCCATTTTGATTTTTGATTTGAAATACTTAAACAATCAAATATTCGATTATATTGACTTGTTTTTATATATTGACGACTTTGTGATTTTATGGTCTTTGTTGACCATGTTGATTCTGTATAATTTGTACCTTCTAATATTAATGCAGGTAAATAATCTTCATGTGTTTTTAATTTTCTCGATTTGGTTGAAGCATGATCAATTTGTTCAGTTAACCAATTTGAATCTAATAAAGCAACATAAGCATGTGATACGTAGCCGTCTTCTGTGTTGAGTTGTCCTAAAATCAAACATTGTGTGTATTGTCTTAAATACTGTTGTAATCGATATAATACTATTTCTTTATCAGAATCAGAATCAATTGTTATATGTTTAAACATATAAAAAAATTCTAATAATAATTCAGCAAAATCTTCACAATCACCTGCTGATTTATCAGGATTTGGAAAACACCCAAATCTGCACCATTGATCAGTTCCTACTTTTTTTCTAATTCCTGCTCTAATTGAATCTTTTAAATAAAGACGTGAACGAATTTGCCATAATGCCATTTCACATATAAATTCACCCCAATCATTCTCATATTCTAATAATTCATCTATTGTCCAATTAAATCGTTGTAATGTAATCATAACAAGCCATCGTAACCATTGTAATGCACGATCTTGTTTTTGACGTATTTGATTTGATAATACAACAAAACTTAAAATGGGTAATCGTCCAATATGAGTATCAACATAAATAAAATAAGCATCATCATTTCGTTGATGCAAATCATAAATTGAATTAATTTGATCCATCCATTGAACCATTTTCGTTTTCTCACGTGGCAACACTTCACTAATTGTTGATTCATTTACAATTATAGAATTACCAATTCTGATAGATAAAACAGCTTGAGTATGGTGTTCAACATCTTTTAATTCAATTTTAATTGGTGTTTTTAAATGTTTAGTTGGAATATATGCACAACATAATAATGTTTGAATTTCACAACCATCTTCATCATGACCTTCTACAAATAACCAAAAATGAATAAAATCAGGAAATGAAGGTTTATTTCTTAATATAAATATTTCATTTAATTCAACATTATTTTTAATTTCATAAATTGGATTATATGCTTGATCATCTTGAATATCACGACTTGCATAAATAAATAATTTATAAATTTCATTTGATTCAGGAAACAAAACATGTAATCTTAATGTTAACTGTAATCGAATGACTACATCTTCAAACAATTTTGTTATTGAATTTTGTTTTTGCATCAATGCTCCTACTCGATTTACAGATTGAATCATTATTAATTGAATTTTCTATAAAAAAATAGATACTATACAAACTAAATAAATTAATTAAACTAAAAAAATTGAAACTAAATCATAGAAATAAATTAAATATCATGAATCACTACTACTGTTCTCTGTTTCATCACTAATTTCTGTATTATTCGGTGACACATCATTAGATTCAACTATGATAGTTGCATCTGGTGTACTCCATTCTCGAAGTCCAGTTAAATTTTGTCTTTCCCATTCTGAAAGTGTAGTTCCAACGACTCGATTGTCATTGTTTCTTGAAACACGTCTCTGTATTAATGCATTTGTATTCTGATTTGAATCATTTGTATTAATTTCTTCTACAATGCGAGCCATACGATCACTAAAACTAAGACGCTCTTCGCTTACATTGTCTATATTTATACGAATAGACGGGATATTTCTAGGAAAACGAGGAATTACTACTGTTGTTTGATTGCTTATAGTATCCTCAGCTTGATTGTTTCGTCTTTCTGAAGGTGATATTAGATTGTTTCTAATCAAATCATCTATATTTCCAACCGTAGTTGATTGATTACTGTCATTAAGTTGATCAGAATCATGACTTAAACGATCTTCATCAATAGATGCATTTCTGTAAAAATATTTTGAAATTTTGTCTGCTAATTCACGAAGTTCGTCAAGTTTAGGTTGAAAAAGTTCATTTTCTATAGATGGATTATGATTATATGATAATTGTGAATCAAACTCGTAATCTGTTAATTGTGAAGCTGTTGAAACTGCTCTATTTATTGCAGATAAAACATTTTCAAAATTATAAGGTGGACCAGTACATTTTTTTAATACTACAGTTAAAACATCAAACAATTGTCGACGTTTTTGATTAGCTTTTCGTGTTGTCATAAGATTATTCCATTCTTTTAATAATGAACTCGTTAAAACTATTAATTCATTAATTTGCTGATGAATAAGTAAATGAATATCGTCATTGGATAGTTTTAATTGTGAAACTATAGTTTTTAATGTTTGATTAAATGAATCTGTATTTGTTAGTCTAAATGTCAATCGATTGACCAGTGATAAAAAAATTTGTTGAATATAAATTAGATTTTCAGTATATTGAAAATGATCATTTTGATGAGATAACCGTTGAATCGATTCTAATGATTTTAACATATCACTGTATATTTTATTATGTAGTTTTTCATTTACTTGATGATCAGTTAATTGTCGACGTGTAATACTTAAATATGGTCCAAGATGATAAAGACATTTTCGACAATTAAATGTTTTACATTCTTCATCATAATGATATGGAATAGATGGATTATATTTTTGCTTACAAGGCAAACCAAGATAATTTTGACGTTTACATGTAAATCTTGATTGACCACATTCTCTTAAATGTAATTGATATGGTTTTGGATCAAGAAAAGATGTAAAACATTTATCAAATAAACAAACATATTGACGTTTTTCATTAATTTTTTGATCAAATTGTTTAAATCGTTTTTCTAATACCTCTTTAATTAGAAGCTGTTGTTTTAAGATGTTAGGTTTCTTTTCATAACTGGTAAACTGCTTTTTTAATCGTGTAACATTACTTTGTAGTTGTTTCAAACCATCTATATATTGAATATTTGGAAAACGTAATGCGCTTAATTTTGGATCTAATTTTATTGGGTTAGGACGACAAACTGGACATTGAATATTTAAACAAGGTCGAATATCATTAGTTGACCGTATTTCAATTGTCATTTGACTATCGATATATTCATGTGCACAAAAATAACAAACTAAATGAGTATCACATGACATAATTAATAATGATCCATTTCGTTCTGCAAGACAAATTGAACAACTTGTTGTTTGATTAATTATATTTTGAATTGATTCAATTCCATTTTTAAATTCATTCAATGTTTGTGGATTAAGTGTCATTTTATCATTTAAATTATTTAAAAGATTTAAGTTCAATTTAAACTTCTTTTTTACTTTACTGAGAATACTTAAACATTTAAATATCCAATCACGATAAATTAAAATTAAAATAAGGGTTGAAACTAATAAAATATAATTTTTAAATTGTAGATATCTATTCATTTATTATTAATAGCTTATAAAATGAATATATACAAACAACTCGAAAATGAATTAAATCAACAACGACAATGTTTGGTTTGTTTAATTGATCGAAATGATTGTAAAATTAAATTAGAATGTAAACAACATACAATATGTTTTTATTGTGCTCATGGATCAGCTATTCAATCAATGCAATATAATGCATCAGCACGTGTACCATTTTATGATTTAAGTATTCAATGTCCATTATGTGGTTCAACAACAAAACATTTTGTAGATGCTTCATTAAGTCAATTAGAATTTGAAATAGGTGAATCACGTGAATTTCGTACACGATTATCATCATTAATCAAATTAAATTCAACTGATTCAACAACCAAAAATGAATCCAATGATCAAAATAAATGTTATAAATGTGAATTTCAAAATTGTAATCAATCCTTCGATAATATTCGTGATTTTCAATCTCATTTACGACAATGTTGTACTAATCGTTATCCGTGTCCATTAAAACCCAAAAATCCAAAAACAAATCTTATTGAGACATGTAAACAATTGATCAACCCACAACCAGTAAATTGGACAGATGCTCATTTTTGTATCTATTCATCATGTGAACAATGTTCCAAAGATGATGGTTCATTTGTTTTTGTTGATGCTCGTGAATTAATAAAACACCAAGAAAAAATGGATGCTTTGGATTTACAGATTAATCAAGCTCATATAATTTGGAATCGATTAATTCATAAACGTCATAATAAATTAAAAACAACTAAAACTGATTTATACAAGACAACAGTATGCCATTTAATAAATTATGTTTATGCAATTGAAGGATTAATTGAAAGTAATTTAATTGGTAGTATTGAATTTGTAACACGAATGAATAATAGTATAAGAGTATTACAAGGTGTTTATTGGACTTCATTGTATGATGATTTACAAAGAGCTATATTAGAAACATGTACTCCATTAAGTCGTAAAATTCATCAATTAATAAACTCAAATATAGTTCGAATTCAACATGCTATGACAATTTATCAAGAAGTTGAACAATTTCGTACTGAATTATATAAAATTGGTCCACATGATATCATTCGATATGTAATATTAATTTTACAAAAACGAAATGACTGGAATCAATTAATTGAAAATTTTAAAACAATTGAAACAGAATCACTAATAATAATTGATGCAGATCAACAAAATAATATTAAATTAAAATTACAAGCTGCATTGGAAATATTACATGAATTAACATGTTCAGTTGCATTTAGAAATCATCAATTTAATCGTATAAAAAAACCAAAAGTCAACGAAACCTTATTGTGAGTCATTGCCGTAACCGTCTCGGACTTAAGACGCATCGCTGAAACTTCGGGTCGGGTCGGGCAACGGATATTTTTATACCCGATCGGGCTTGCAGCACTTTCTCGGTCAAAAAATAATATCTGCGTTTTTCATTTTTTCCCAAAAAGTGGCTATACGATTCATACGCATCATACGATTCATACGTTTTTTAGGGGTCGAGACATGATTTTCCGTATGACAGTGCGACTAACAGATATTTTCAAAATAATAAATTATTCTTATAATTTACAAACTAAAAACAGAAATTTAATTAATTTTTAGGTTTAAAACCAGGGGGAACTCTCATTGGTTTTTGATTACATTCTTTGTTTTCTTCATGTTTAATCACATGTTGTGTATCATTATTGTTTAATTCATCATTTCTTAATGTTAAATCTTCAATTGTTGGAATATGATCATCACTTTGTTCAATATTATGTCCTAAATGATCTGTTTCTTTTGGAGACTCAGGTGGATCATTATTATTCATTGTTAAGTCTAATTTATCAATAGAAATGTCATTTGTTTCATTCGTTTGTTTAGGCGATTCACAAAGTAATGAATCAATAGATGCTAAATGTCTACTTGTATCTGATAAATAATTTGACAATGTTGAATTTTGTAATGATGATGTATCAGATGAACCACAATTAGTATGATGAAAACGATATTGTTCGCATAATTGATTAATATTTACATCTGAACGGAATGCATCATTTAATATATCTGGATCATAACGACATCCATTTGATAATGTTATAAATGATAATAAAACATGTGCAGGTATGGTACCCCAAAAATCAGATTTTATTTGAGTTGATAATATTCGAAGTGTTGTTGATTTCATTGAATGTGGAATACATTTTATTAAAATACTTAATTGATACCATAAACAATTCCGTATTAAAAATTCACCAATAATTTGAATTTTTTGGGAATAATAAGCATAATCAGCTTCTGTTGATAAATGTGTTCTAAATTCAAGTAATGTTTGATCAATAAATAATTGATATACATCACCGGCATTTAATAAACCAATAATGATATATTCTGGACAATCAACAGCCACTTGCGCATATGAACGTGCAATATATTCCCAAACACTAATGTTAATTGAATAATACGCAACAAATAAACTACAATGTTTCTGTAGTGTAGAAATTAATCTAGTTTCTGCATTTTTATTATGACACAATGCAGCTTGAATCAAATAACCATTTTTATCACGTGTTATTACCTGATATAATAATTCATCTGATAATTCAAATTCTTTTGTAATTTTTGATAAAAATGTATAATGGCCTTTACGAATAATTTCTGATGCTGTTAGTTGAAGTATTTGATAATTTATATTTGGATTTGAAATAGATTCAGATAATTCATTTCTAATCAAATTCCATTCATCAAATGATTTCATTTTAAATAATAACTGTGGTAATGTAAGTGATAAACATAATTCAAATAATTGAGAAGGTCGAGTTTTAAAATGTTCTTTATGTTTTTTAAAGAATTCACGTACATCTTCAGATGATTCATCAAGTTTTAATGCATTAATTGATTGATTTAAATAACTGATATCATCAATACTTAAAACAGGAAGTGAACTTATTGTTTTATATGTAATTGGTTGGTATGAAGACGGAATCGAACACACTGAGGTTGACATTTTTAAAATAGTTTCAATTGTAAATTTTTAAAAAAATGATAAATTAAAATTTATAAATATTGATGAATTTAAATAATGTTAAAAATCAAAATTAAAAAAAAGGCATGTTCTTCTTCGGAGGTGCGAGTGTTAAAGATATTTACAGTGCATGACTTTTTTGCCATAAGAATCTCACTTCAAATCATTAACAGCAAACAGTACATATATTCAAATTAATAATTATATCACAGTTTAAAAGTTTAATTATAACTAATACTAAAACTGATGTTTATGTATAAAAATGAATACCGCTAATATGTTAATTGAGGCTGGAGTGAGTCCTTGTATTGTCAATAGTTCAATAAAAAGAGAAACTGAAATCAAAGATGATCAAACTAAAATTTCGTATAAAGATGGATTAATACATAACCCCAATCTACTGGTCAATATACTGGTATCGAGCGAAATAAATGGAACTAAAGAATGGTTTATGAATGGTAAAAGACATCGTGATAATGATGAACCAGCTATTGAAACAGTAGATGGAGGTAAATTTTGGTTTAAAAATGATCAATTACATCGCGAAGGTGATAAACCTGCAATAGAACTTACTAATGGTGTTAAAATATGGTTTATAAATGGTAAAATACACAGAAAAAAAGGTCCTGCTATAAGACAACACGATGGAACTAGAAAATGGGTTTTTGATGGTCTATTACATCGTGATAAGGATAAACCAGCTGTTGAACGATCAGATGGAATTCGATATTGGTATCAAAATGGTAAGAGACATCGAGATAATGATAAACCAGCAGTTGAACAAGAAGATGGAACTCGATATTGGTATCAAAATGGTGAAAAACACCGTGATAATGATAAACCAGCTGTTGAGTGTATTAATGGAACAAAAGAATGGTGGAAAAATGGTAAAAAACATCGCGATAATGACTTACCAGCTGCTGAAAGAGAAGATGGAACTCAAGAATGGTATCAAAATGGTGAATTACACAGGGAAAATGGACCCGCTATTGTTGATACTGAACGAGGTGAATTTTGGTATCAACATAATAAATTGCATCGAGAAAATGGACCTGCGGTTATAAAAATAGACGGAGGCACAGTATGGTACCGAAATAATAAATTGCATCGAGAGGACGGTCCTGCTCTTGAAAATCATGATGGATACAAAGCATGGTACATCAATGGTGAATTACATCGTGAAAACGATGAACCAGCTATTGAAGATCCAAATGGGACTAGAGAATGGCGAATAAACGGTAAAGGACATCGTGATAATGATAAACCTGCAATCGAAGGAGCCAATGGATACAAATGTTGGTTGCAGCATGGTAAATTACATCGTGATAATGATAAACCAGCAGTTGAAAGAGAAGATGGAAGTAAAGAATGGTATCAAAATGGTGAATCACATCGTGATAATGACAAACCAGCTATGGAAGAAGCAGATGGATCTAAATTTTGGTTCCGGCATGGTAAAGCACATCGTGATAATGACGAACCAGCTGTTGAAAGAGAAGATGGATTTAAACAATGGTTTATTAATGGTGAATTACATCGTGATAATGATAAACCAGCTATTATTGATTGTGAGCGTAAATCAAAAGAATGGTATCGAAATGGTAAATTACATCGCGATAATGATAAACCTGCGTTTATAAGTGAAGATGGAACTAAACTATGGTATCGTGATGGATTAAAACATCGTGAAAATGGTCGTCCATCTGAAATACATCCGGATGGAATTAGATATTGGTTCAAGGATGGACAATTACACAACGAAAATGGACCCGCAATAATAAAACCTCATGAATTTACAGTATGGTACCGAAATGGGTTAAAACATCGTTTGGATGGTCCAGCTGTTAAGTACGCTAATGGAAAAAAAGAATGGTGGAAAGACGGAAACTATCATCGTTTAGATGGCCCTGCTGTAAACATTAGTTATAAAGGTAAATGTTGGTTTAAGGATGGCAAATTACATCGTTTAAATGGTCCTGCTGTTATAAGTCCGGAGGGGTTAAAGGAATGGTACAAAGACGGGTTACGACACAACGAAAATGGACCTGCAATGGTATTTGCAGACGGAACGAAAAATTGGTACATCAATGGTGAATTACATCGTGATAATGATAAACCAGCTATTGAACGAATAAATGGAAGTAAAGAATGGTTTATGAATGGTAAAAGACATCGTGATAATGATAAACCAGCTATTGAAGAAGCAAATGGAACTCAAGCATGGTTCCGGCATGGTAAAGCACACCGTGATAACGACGAACCAGCTGTTATATATCCAGGTAGACAGAAACAATGGTATCAGCATGATAAATTACATCGTGATAATGATATGCCAGCAGTTGAACAAGAAGATGGAACTCGATATTGGTATCAAAATGGTGAATTACATCGTGATAATGATAAACCAGCTATTGTTGATACTGAACGAGGTCAATTTTGGTATCAACATAATAAATTGCATCGTGATAATGGCCCAGCTTTCGAACATTATACAGGTAGTAAAACATATCATCAGAATGGCGAGTTGCATCGTTTAGATGGCCCTGCTAGAATAATCAATGGTGAAGAACAGTGGTGGATTCACGACGTACGACTCACACCTAAATCACTAGAAATATTGATACGATTTTTTAAAAATCATAGAATTCGTAAAATGCTTAGAGTTGAAAAAAATGAAGCATTCTGGCAATGGTATATGGATCCCGATAACATTGGAGGTATCAAAGCAAAAAAAGAGACACAAACAGCATTAAATAATATAGAAAAATTGGTTCCTATATCAAAAAAACGCAAGTTACCAAATGATTAGTATCTCAATCAGAGCTACGGCAAATGCGTAAGATTTGCGCAGAGCATGACTTTTTTTGAAAAATAAAAGACAGTTTATGACTTTTTCGAATGAATCGTTATTTTTAACGTATTTTTTATTCATTTTCTTTTAAAAAATCATTTAATTAAAAATGTTATCGAATCATCGTTTGTTTCGATTACCACGACCTTTTGCTGTTGCTAGACGGCTTGATTTTCAACCTTTATTAAATCAAACCAGTGACTTTGACCGTATGATGAATGAAAGACGACAAACAGCAAGAATGACAACTGGTTCAAAAATCAATAATTCAAATCAAGTTTCATCTACTCAAATGTCTGAAAATTCACAAATATTTGATTGTATTGATTCAAATGAATTAACTCGTCGTAGATTAAAACGTCAACGCTCTGAATTACCAAACCTTGAACAAAATAACGAATCATCAAATCAATTTGATTTTTTATTAGCACGACTGACAGAATTTAAAGATGGTTTCATTGAGCTACAAGCAGAAAATTTCAAACTTAAACAAGAAAATTTATCAATGTCGAATATGTTTAAAAAAGATGCGGAAAAGATCGAAACAAATTTATTAGCATTAGAAGAACTTGTTTACGATCTTGAAAATTGTTCAGTTTGTTGTGAAAGAAGAATATATTCAATGTTAACATTAGGTTGTGGATCACATTCAATTTGTTTTACATGTGCAATGTCATTAGTTAAAAGACAAATTGACGCAAAATATTTAACAAATGGTGCTAGTTTACCTAGACATTTTGAAGAAGATGATAGATTACAAAGATTATTATTTCATCAAAATAAATTTTTACGTGATAATCCTAATGCAGTTACTTATGTTGAACATATACTTCGAACTGATCGTATTGATGAAGTTCTAGTCAATCCATTAACTAATGAACCAAGATTAATTGGTCGTATTCAAAATCCATCATATGTTCCAAGAAGTCCAATTATGAGTCAACCGAGAAGCCCACCAAACAATATATGGTTTAATCCGCCTTCACCTTTAAATCAATTAAGATCTCCACCTCTATCCCAAAATTCACAAGTAGAAGAAGATGTAAATGAATCGTCTCAACAATCTAGTTCATCACAAAATGATCAGAGTATATCATTTGAACGTAATGTAATGGACGCTGTTAATCAAATCGGTGCAGATGTTCGTGAAATTCACAGTAATATAATGAATAATCAAAATAATTCAAATGAATCGGTTCATTCAATTGAAACATATATTTCAGAATATTCAAATCAAACACATCCAGATGAAGATACTACATTTATGAATGATATTGAACGTAATTCTCGATCAATTCCATTACGTTTATGGATTGAATGTCCAGATTGTCGTCATGTTCAAGTTTGTAATACTAAAACTTTAGATGAATTAAAATTTCGTTCATCTGAAATTTCTACTTTTGTAGAATCAATTCTTATTTTTTTAAGAGAAAAATTTAATATTAAAGATAAAACTGAAGATAATCTTAAATGTGAACTTTGCAGTGAGGATTTTAAAAATTCTTCAATAGCGGAATTGCAAAAACATATACGTCAATGTTCATTATTACAACATCGATGTGGTTTTTCAAAGAAAGATGGAAACAAATGTCGACTAAGAATTAGTTTAAAAGATCCACGATGTCCTGTTCATGGTTATGAAAATAATTGGTTTATTGGTGGAAGTATTACTCCATATCCTGTTAATCAATTGTAAATTAAAAATTTGTTCTCTTTTGTATTATTAGCATGCATTTTATTAAAATCATTAGAAATTCACGGTTTTTTCTTCAATTCAATTAAAGAGCTTGCTGCGGTTTCAACTTTATTCGTTCTTGGACGTAAAGTAGGTGGCGGTGGTCTTAAAATTCCTGGATTTGAACGTTTATTACTGTTTGAGTCTATGATTCTTATGCTTTCATCTGTTTCTTTATTTTCATGAATATTATCGGTATAATTGTTTTGTATTGTATTAATAATTGTTGAATCAAAGATGGATTGTTTATCATTTTTTGTTGTTTCTTTTGGAGGTTTAAAATATTTAGTATCAAGAAAATGTGGAAATGAATGAATGGATGGTTTTTTCTCAAGATACTGAATTGGACAATCCTGAGATTTAGAAATAACTTCTGTAGGTGATGAATTACCATTTTCATCAAATCGGGTCATTTTAATATAAAAATCAGTAGTAACAGAAAATCGAATATCAACTACAGCACCATCTAAAAAACATTTTCGAGAACCACATTGAACTTTTCCATTATACATTTGTAATAATGATATTAAATGATTTGCATCAAGATTAACATCATTACTAAATTTAAATAATAATACAGAAGAAAATAAAATTTGACTTAAAAAACGAAACATTCCACTTGATTGACGCATTTCAGTTAAATGAAACAATGTATAATATTTTTGATATATTATTTGAATGATGGATGTTTGATCTAAAAATGAAACAATTGTACAAATTTGTTCATATTTTAAATTATGACGAATAAAACATAAAAATAAAATCCAAATGAAAGTTGAATTTATTTTATCTTGTTCAAATTTTTGAAATGATTTTTTCCATTCAGATGGTTCATTTGTTGTTTCTATTTCATTACAAAATTGATTTATTTTAGATATTAGAGTTGCTTCGTGATCAAAATTACGTTGAATTGATTTACTTGAATGTTGATTACATGCAATCATTAAATCAAATGAATTCTCTCGATATGTAAAATTATATTTATTTTTTTCATTGAATTCACTATAAAATGTCTCTAAATCTGATAGTTTTTCATTTAATGTCAGTTTTGTACATTTACATTTCTCTAATTGTTTTTCTAATTGTTGATTTCTATCCAAAAGTTTATTAATTTCAGTATTTGCTTTCTCAAGTAACGTCACTAATAAAACATTTTGACTTTTGACTATGTCTAACGATTCTTGATTAGTTGAAGTTAGAACAATTTCTTTTGAACGATTTAATGATGAATTTATTGATTGAACCAAATCTTTATTCATAGTACTCATATTTAACCAATGATAATAACATTAGATATAAAGAAATCATTGCTTAATAAGTTAATCAATGACGTTATTGACATTTCAAAAAAGTCCCGTTCTTAAAAAATCTAAAAATATCTATTAGCCCCACTATAAAACGGAAAACCGTCCCTGACCCCTCAAAAAACGTATGAATCGTATGAATCGTATGAATCGTATAGCCACTTTTGGAAAAAAATGAAAAACGCAGATATTATTTTTTATAGCCGTTGAGATTGTCCCATCATAAAAAATATCTGTTTCTAAAAATATCTCTTAGAGAGTGAGGGGCTGTCTCTCCTAAAGAGTATATACTTGTGACTGATCATATATTTAATTAATTTAAATTTTAAGTGTAATTATTAGAATTAGAATAGTTAAATATCAAAAATTCATAAAATTTATTAAATTTAAACAAAAATGACTCATGAATCAACAAATGAACCAATGGCTACAGAAGAGCCAAGAGATGAAGCTGAATTACTTAATTCACCACAGAGTCCAATAAACACAATTGAACGTGTACCAACACCAAGACCTAAACCAAAACGTCTTCAATTTAATAGATTACCATCTAATTTTAAAGAAGCAAGAAAAAAAAATTATAGTAATGCAGCATTTAATCGATTAAGAAATAGAATTGGATGTAAGAGTGCTAAAAGAGACACAAGAGTTATATGGGCTGCATTATATCAAGCATCTATTGATAATTTATTAGAAGCAGCACAATTAATAGCTGAATCTGGAGGTAAAAAAACAATTACAAAAGCAATGGTTGATCATGCATATACAGTTAGAATGAATCCAAATAGACGTTTATATTCAATTGAATAATTTGTTTATTAATAGAAAGCATGCATATTAAAAACTTATAATTTAAATAAATTGATCATTTGATAATAGCATGCTTTGCGTTTTAACAATATCATCGATTTGTTTCTAAAACAGATCCAATATGTGATTGTTTTTGTAATAAAAATGAATTTTTTGAATTTAAACAAATATTACATGATTTATAACGCGAACGTGGTGTTCTCCATGGCCATTCATCTCCCATTTCATTGTGTTCTAAACAATATGTTCTATCAGTATTACGACCATTCCGTGTAATTGAATCTAACATTTTTTGTTTAAAATACGTTCTTGCTTGATTGTCTGGTTCTTTTTTTGGATCTTTAGATATTAACATTCCTAATTTGAAAATTGCAATTTCATAACGAATCCAATTATACCATTCTTGTATTGTAGTATCTTGAAATTGACGATCAAAATATCCGTCGTTTGTATTTACTTTTTCTGAACGAGATAATGCTTTTAATATTGATACAGTATGACTCCATGTTTTATGTGCGTCTTCAATGGATGAATATATATTTGAATCATTAATTGTTAAAACCATCGAAGCAAGTGAATCTTCCTTTTTTAAACATACTTTACAAGTTAATGTTGGTTCATTAAAATTTTCTTGTGCTGATACAACACGAACACATTTTTTATGTTGACGACAAAATTCCCATTCTATTGATTTAAAACAAATAACAAACACAACATAAAACACAGATTTTATCAATTTCTATTACTAAAGATAGAACATTTAATATATTTGATTTTACTTACCTGGATTCAGTTCAATCCAATTAACATTACTTTCAATTCTATCACCTACAAATCGAGCTGCCCAATCTTGTTTTCGTTTAATGTAAGCTTCTAAAGCATCCATTTTTGATTTAATAAAAACGATCCCAACGTCGTGGTAAACGTCTCGGTGATTCTGTTCTATCAATTAATGGTTCTATATCACTTGCTTCATCCACAGTAGAAGTTTGAATTTCAATTGTTTTATGCGTTTTTTTGTATTGCTTACGTTGTTTTCTTGCTTCACAATAATTATTAAACATGAAAATTGTAACAATTCGAATTGATGATAAAAGAATTAACCACACAATAAATGAAATTTTAAATATAAATGGACAATATTCGTCAGGATAATCTACACCACAACACAAAGGATCAGTATATGGAGTAGGTAATCGTTCATATTCAATCCATAATACTCTTAAACCAATAGCAGCTAAAATTGAATAAATAATAGAAATACCAATACTTCGAAAATAATCATTGTGATGCATCCATCCATAGATAAAAACAATCATAACAATTAGAATTGCAGCAATTGTAAATAATGTAAAATCACTTAATTGTGTATGAAATTGATGTTGAAACCATGACTGAATATGTTCACGTGCTACTATTGTTAATGGTCCAAATACTAATAAACCAAGAACAACAAAAAAAATTGAACCAGCAGCTTCTATCATTAAATAAAACAAAACACTAAACACGCCATCAAGTGCTAATGTTGCTGCTGTAGATTCTGGTACATAATTCGGCAAATAAGCAGCATAAGCACAATAGGCTAAAACAGAAAAATTTAAACTTGCTATAAGATGAGTAACTGGACTGTATTGTGGTAAAAAAAAGAATGCCCATATTGCAAAATTTGCATAGACAACAAGATTAACATAATATGCAGAATTATCAAGACAAACCATTTTTGGTTACTTTGCTAAAAGCAGCTGTAATAATCATTAAATAAATAAAACAAAGTCAAATACATTAAACTAATAGTTCTTTAATCTTAATCTTCAAGAGTTTGTGGTTCAATAGAAAAATCGAATAAATATGGTACATGTTCTCCTTTCATTAATGCTTCGTGTAACAGAGTAAGAATTTCTAAATTATTCTCACATGTTTGTTTTAGATCGCTTGGGTATTTTCGGTCAGGGTCTGTCGCTATTTCTACATAATCCACCAATTCTTCTGGAAAATCCTCTACACCATACCCGTGATCATTTTTTAGTAACCTCTGCATTTTATCATAAATTTCTGCGCATAAATATTTTTCTGCTGTCTCTTTTGTCTTGAAGCATTTAATTGTTGGATAAACACCATTATCATATCGATGTTTCCAATCGTCTTCATATTCTGTTATTGTTACAGTATATATTTGATTCATATTGATGTTTAAAAAATGTTCAAGCCTTGAAACGTTTGATCTTCAAATTCATTATGTTTTAAAACAGTGGACTGTATAATTAATATTTGTTAATTAACATCAAAATCTAAACCATTTAATTTGATTGATATTCTAACAAACTAATAATCGTACATGCTTGATTTAAAATATTGTTAATCGTTAATAGTCTTTGTTTCAAGTGTAAAATCGAATAAATATTCGACATTTTCTCCTACCATTAAAACTTCATGCAGTTGCATCATAATGTCTAAATCATCTAGATATTCATCTTTTATTTTAGCCACAATTTGATCTCCTGAAACTTCATCGGTAGCTTCTTCTATGTACTTTAATAGTGATTTTGGAACTTCCTTTGTATAAAATACATGATCATCCCCCAATATCGCATGAATTTTCAGATCTATTTGTTTACAAAGGTACTTTTCTGCTGACTCCTTTGTTTTAAAGCATTCACATTCTGGATAATCCCATCGTCTTTTCGAACGGTCTGCATATTCTGTTATTGTTACAATATATATTTGATTCATGTTGATGACTCTGAAATCTTCAAGGTTTGAAACAATTGACATTCAAATTCATTATATTTTAAAAAAAACGAAATATAAAATTAATATTTGTTAATTAACACCAAAAACAAAATCATTTAATCTAAACGCAATTTTAAAACATTTTAATCTTCAATTGTTTGTGTATCAAACGAATAATCGAATAAATATGATTCATCTTCTTCTTTCGTTAATTCTTGGTATAATAGCATGAGAGTGGATAGATTGTATTTGAATTCTTCTTTTATTGTAGTTACATATCGAAGTTCTATATCTTCGTGATCACTTGTTTCTACATATTCTAAAAGATCCTTTGGAAAATCCGTTACATAAACTATCACTTGATCCCCTAATCTTGTTGTAATATGGAAATAAATTTGCTCACATAAATAATTTTGTGCTGACTTGTCAGTTTTAAAATATTTGATACTTGAATCGACGTGCTTCGGATCTATATCACGTCTGTCAGAATCATATTCTCTTATTGTTACAATATATATGTGATCCATTGTTCAAATTTTACTAAATTTGTTAGTTTTGAGACACTTGATCTTCATAATCGTTATAGATTAAACAATTTAAATAGAAAATTACGAATCGTTAAATGACATCAAAAACAAAATCATTTAATAAATCATGAGTCACTTAGAAATTTATGGAATCAATATATCTCGTGATAATTATATAAACAATTGTTGCAGGCATGCAGTTAGATTTTATATCAAGTGGTTATTAGATAAACAAGTACGCTGGAAGTATGAAAAATTCGACGATAAAGCGAGAGAAGAGATGTGTTCAGATTGGAATAAAGACTTTGATAATGAATTTTGGAAATCCGATGACCTACATGTTAGAAGCCAAGCTTATGATTTAAGTGGTAAAAAAGCTAGAGAAAGTCTTTATGATTTACCTTACGGTGATGATTTGATTCTTTTTTGGGTTTGTGCTTTGTGTCCAATGCGTTACGAAAATATAGATTCAGTTAAAATAATGTGCGAAGATACAGAGAAAACAGTTCAAAATGCTGTTCAACTTATACAAAATTGGATCAGAAAAATTATTTATAAACCTGAACACATCCGTTTTATTAAAAAAATACGACAAGAAAATTGGTATGATTAATCTTCAATAGTCTTTATTTCAAACAAAAAATCAATTAAACGTTTTGCATATTGCGTCCGTATTAAAAATGCATGCAACGTAACCATAATTTCTAAATTGTATTTGAATTCTTCTTTTATTTTAGCTATACTTTGATATTCTAGGTTGTTTTCGCCATTTCCTTCTACATATTGTAATAGATTCGTTGGAAGATCTTCCAACATAAATCTAGCGTAATTTTCTATTACCTGTTGAATATTTAAATAAATTCGTTCACATAAATAATTTGTTGCTGACTTCTCTGTTTTAAAATATTTGGTTATCGAAAAGGCTCTGCTCGGAATGATTGGATCTTCATCCCTTTTTACTGTTACAATAAATATTTTGCCCATGGTTATCAGAATTTTAAAACTTTTGGTATTCTTCTACAATAATTTTGAGTTTCTTTAATTCCATTATGTGTTACACCTGTTAAGTGATGGACCCATTGAATAGTAACACGATGAATTTTACCTAAATGATCAACATGTAATTGATCTAATGCAAGGAAAATAATTGTTGCTGCAATAGTTATAGGTGTTCTTGCCTGTAACTGTGTTGATGTTTTAACATCGTTTAAAGTTAATTCTAATTGTTGATTGATACGTTGATGATAAATATCACATAATTTACCATCATTAATATTACGTTCAAAAATATAAGTCCAATGTCTAATCATTTGTTCTCGAGACGGTGGTTTAATATCAAGTGTTGAACGTATTAATTTAACAAAATTACGAACACTTTTTTCTAATTCAAATCCAATATTATGAATACCTAACCATTCACCAATTGTCTGTGGTTTTAATGGTATTTGTTCAGGATTCTGTTCAGAATAAACGATCATGCATGCACACAATGCACTAAGAACATTTTTAATTTGTTTTCCATAAACATTTAATAATTGTTCATATAATTGTAAAATTCCTAATAATGATGATTCAGATAAATAACAACGATTTGAAAAATTATGTTTAATTATATCACGTGCACGATTTAAACGTGTTACTTTTAATGATTCTTTTGGTTCATTTAATTTATCACATGATCGTTGAGTTAAATTAAATTTATCGTGTTTTACTTTATTTTCAATATATAACATTTCATGATGTGATTTTGTTGTTTGTTCATGATGAATTTTTTCATTTTGATGTTGTTCCCATTCCATATCATTATAATTTGAATCTACAAATTCAGTATTTTCAACTTGACGTCCACAACGATTACAAACACTATAATCATTATAAGTTTCAAGTGAACGTGTACCTTGACATGGTGGATTTCCACAATTTTGTGCTGGAATATTATTTTCTCGTAATGATGATAAATGATTATCAAATTGTGAAACAAGTAGTATTTGACCAGGACGAAACATATACTGTAAATCAGGCATTTTTAATTCATTAGTTGTCATTTTCGTTTTGATAAAGATTAAATTTTAAATGTAATTAATTCATATTGTTATATTTCTAATAAACTAAAATTGTGATTAATAATCATCAAAAAGAATGAACAAAAAGAAAAAAGACAGATCAAGACTTTTTTCATCGAATCTTGGAACTTGTTTGATTTGTGGAGAATCTGGGAATAGCGTGACTTTTTTGGAAATACAACAATTAAATCATATTTGTAGTTCTCGTAGGTGGTTTATTCATAGTTCATGTGTTAAACCTACTTTAGAAAAGTGTACTTGTCCTCAATATCCAATTGAACACGATACTGATTCTAATCACGAACCATTATATCGTTTTATGGGTGATTCTGAATATCAAAATCAATCAATTTAAAAATGAGTAAATTTCTTGATACGGAAGCAGATTGTAGTGAGGATTCAAATAAAAATGTTTATGAACAAGAAGAAGAAGAGGAAGATGAAGAGGAAAGTTCATTAGGTGATTTTATTGTTAATGATGATCATCAAAATAACGAAGAAGAAGAAGAAGACGAAGAAGGCGACCAGGATTATAACGATGAGGAAGAAGAAGAAGCAAATGAAGAAGCAATGAATATTGATTCATTAGATGCTGAATTTAAAGATTTGAATCAAACAAATCAATCAAATGGCAAAAAACGAAAATCATCATTGTCAAATGAAACAATTCAATATAAAAAGAATAAAACAAATACATTGGATCGATATATTCAAAAACCTAGAAAACTTAAAAAAATAGAAATTGAAAGTGAAGAAGTCGAAGAGGAAGACGCTGAAGAAGAAGAAGCCGAAGAGGAAGAAGCTGAAGAAGACGAAGATGAATCAAGTTTTGATTTAAATAATCAAAATGTACTTGATAATATACACTCTGAAGAGGAATATCATAAAATGATAAATCGTTCCAAAAGAAATAAAGCATTTACAATGGAATTAACAGAAGCAAGTCGTGCAAATGCAAAATTATTTAAACCAAATGCAAAATCTAAAAAATCAAAAGTTGTAATGGAAAATTCATCTCAAAAACGAAAAATGGATGATGATAATGATGTTTATATGGATGAAAAAAATGAAAATGCAACTACTCAGCAATTAAAAGATAAAAAGACACAACAAAATAAAAAAGAGTCACAGAAAGGCGATGTTAAAGCTTTATATAATATAGATGAAAAACCAATGAAATTAGCATCAAGTAATAAAACAGGAAAATTGATAGATAATTCAACTAATAAAAAATCAAAAATGAATTCAAATAATCAATCAAGAAAAAAACAATCAGAAATTAAAACTAAAAAATCAATATCAAAGGATACATGTGGTTTATTAAAAGTAAATCAAGAAGTCATATTTGGAAAAGTCAAATATCGTGTTACTTATGTTGGTGAACCATGTCCAACGAATATTGCTACTGGAGATTATGATTTAGATCATTTTAATTTTGATTGTTTATGTACAATTGAAAGGAAACGAAAATCAGATAATGAACCTGGTAAGTTTTTATTATTCGATTTATTTATGTACGATTGAACTATTGCATAAATTCAGTTTTACTTTAAACAATACATTGACTGTTAATGCTTTGCTTGGTATTTTTGGAATTGTAGTCTACCAAGTTTGTATAATGAGTCATGATTTGCCACCTGTTTTACTTTGTGGTGATAATTATCTCAATTGTAAATCACTATTAAAACCATCTCAAGAATTAAAAGAATTAGCAGTTAAATATACAAATGTTCGACGTTTATCAGATGGAAGAATGCAAATGTTTTTACCAAGTCAATTATATGGTCAAGTTGCTAAACAATATAAAAAACAACATCCGTCACATAAACCTGATGAAGCAAATGAACCAAAACGAAATTATTCTGAATTATTAAATTCAGATGGTTGTGAATGGACTAAACAATTTGCTACAACAAAAGGTGAAATGTGGATATTACAACGTTTACAAAATTACTGTAAAATTGGTATTCGTTCAATCGAACAATTAAAAGATGCATTTGGTGAATTACCTTCAATGTTTGATCAATGGAATGAAAATGGTGGTGATGCTGCATGGCAAGCTGCATGTAATGAATATGGCGTTGATGCTATGAATTGGTTCTTAGAAATGACTGCATATTTTACTGATCGTGGACGAAAAGTTGTATTGGATCGTGCAAAAGAATTAGCTTCTAATTAATCGTTTTTTTAGATTTAATTTATTTAATAATGTTGTTTAGTTAATTTTGTAGAATACTATTAAAAATTACCATTTCGATTTAAATTATGATATTTTCCAAATGGAATTGTTGCTTTAGCATTTACAACTTGCTGTGTTGATTTAGAATGAACTGCTGCGTATATTGGATTAATAACATCTTGACGAATGAAACGCATTAATTTATCTAAAAAAATAAATAATATTGATATTACAATTAAAACAATTAACCAAAATATTATAATCCATAAACTTTTTTCAGGAAATAATGCATTTGCTAATGATTGTAATAATGATTGTATAATAATACCAATAATAATTGCACGTGTTTCTATTGACCATTCTTTTAATATTCGAGCTTCAAACGTTTCTTCTAATTCATGTGGTGGCAATTCAGGTTTTTTACTCATTTTTATTAGTTCCAATTAAACAAATTAATAAATTGATTTACTTTTTAATTGAAAATGTTTAAACAGATACAGTTATAGTAAATTTACTAATTGATTTGTTAATAATCATTAGAGTTGAATATTTTTACTTAAACAAACATATAAAATGGCTAAAAGTACAAAATCCAAAATAAGAAAATATATTGAATCAAAACCATTAATCAAGAATGGAGCTTTTAATTCTATGAGCGCAGCTGCATTAATTCGTAATGCAATCTTCAGTTATGCTACATTTTTTACCGATCTGTGGGTGATTGCATTAGGTGTTGTTGCATTTTTACATTTAATTTCTGTTGAAGAAGTTGCAACTGTCTGGTGGCTTGCGTTAAATGTAGTTGATGCTGCAATTACATTAACAGTGAATGCCTGGCAGGTTAGTAAGCTCAAATTTTTGGATTATTTTTAAAATAATGAGAATAGTTCTAACTGATGTTCTCTCATTGTCATTGTTTTTCTTTTGTTATGACCAGCATGGAGTGCTCCGAGCTCAAGCGGAACGATTTGATACTTCCACAGGCGAACAAGTTAAAGGAAATGCTATTTTCAAAGGAACATTAATTCGAATGTTAATTGATCAAATTGTTCTTAATTTTGTTATATTTATCTATGTTTATACAAAAGACACAACAACTGTAATTCATAGTATTCCATCAAACGGTATTTGGACATTTACTAATGCATTCTTTTCAATTACTTTATTACTTCAATTATTATCTGGTGTTGTAAGGCTGTTTATGTTAATTATTAATTATATGTCAAACAGTAAAAAATAATTTTTAAACACGAAAAGAAAAACAATAAATGAGTTTTTATTTTATTATATCGTTGCAAGTACTTGGATTAATTTCGTCTCTTATCAGTATTATACAAATTTTAATAGCTAATGATGAATGTTTAATTCAATAATCAGAGTTTAGAAAAAGCCTTTTCAATCATTTTTTCTGATCCAGCATGCAACAAATAATTAAAACGTTAATAATACGTGGTTTGCTGACTTTAGCTTTATGTACGATATCAGCATATTCTGCATATATTTCAACTTTGATTTTATATCAATTACACAAAGCATTAGAATCAAATCAAACATCATTATCATCATGGGCATGTAATTATTGTACTTCAATGCCTGGTACTAAATTATCATGGACGTGTTCTCGTTGTAGATTACGTTCACAAGATGTTTCAATACGTTCACAAATGGTTTATGATACAATGATAAATATATTAAATGATCAATGGAATTCATCTCTTGCTTATTATTGTGTAAATAATTCAATTTGTCATTATTTCATTCTTCATCTAGTTGATTTATGTGTTTATTATTATTATTTGATTTACATTGTAATAATTTGGGTTTATTTTTTATTTGTTGTTTGGTTTTGGTCAACTTTACTTTTTTGGCCAAAGGTTGCAATTTACATTGATATGAAGGATCGGAAGGTTGGTTTTCATTTTTAATTTCTTTATGATATCGTTTTGTTCTTAATACTAACTTATCATTTTGTTTATTTTCTTGTTTTACAGAAACGGGAGGCTCAATACGATCATTCAAGTCGTTTATTTCAAAATCAAATTTTAATGGAACAGCGTCAGATATAATTCTTAATTCTAAACTTAAACTATTCAATATATCATAACAATCTTTAAGAAACTCGAATATCGTTTTAAAACGAGTGATTAATTGATTAATTGTATCATCATTCAATGTTGATTTACTGATAAGTGATGCACGAGGTGTACTATTTCGAGATCCTTTATTTAATTTTTTAATTTTTTTAGATTTTTGATTATTTATTAAATTTGTAAATGAATTTGAATGATTTAATTGTTTAAGTGTTTGCATTGCTGCACTATATTCAATAATTGCAAACCATTGTGAAATCCAATTTAAACATTTTAATAATGAAATATAACTTCGATGACAAACAATGGGTGTTGTTTGAGTAATTTCACCATTTTCATCAATTGTAAAAACAATTTGAATAACATATCCTTTTTGTGAAAAACAACAACTGTAACCTTTAATGTGTTTATAAACTTTTAATGTAATAGCACGACATGCATATTCAATACATGTAACAGCTAATTGATTACGCTTAAACCATGGATGTTGAATAAATTGACGACATATATTTTTTACTAAATGATTTATTCGTTTATATTGAATTGTTTGATTCATTTTGGATTGTTTTATGTTTATTAAAATCCATCTTAAATCATTTTCCCATGACATTTTTTGATGTATTTTAATTAACTATAAACGTTTAGAGTTCAATTATTCATTTAATTTAAATCAATATGAAATTTCCAATTAATATACGAAAATGCAGTCTTTAAATCATTCAATCGTTAAATTTGATAAACGTTCAAAGGCATTAACAAATGATGGTTGTAAATTAAAAGGATTAACTAGGCTTCTAGCACAAACTTTCTATCCTTCATATTCATATTATAAAGCAATTAATAAGGTAAAATCCAATCATGTTTCTAAAACTAAAAAACGAGTGAAAGGTAGCATGAGATTAGGACGTGGATTTGATCGAAAAATTACTGAAACTGTTAAATTACAATTACAATATAATTTAGATTATGCATGCTTTTGGAATTCAAAAATAGCTTTAAAACAATCGAAACTCATTAAAATTGAAAGCCATAAAAAATTATTGTTGAGTATTGCAAAACGAAGAAATCCATATGTTCAACGATTTTGGAAATTAATGAATAAATTAAAATGGAAACCAAAATACACTCAAGTTCCCGTACGTCATGATATATTAAAAATTGGAACAATGGTTGATGTTGTCTGTAAAGATGAAAATGTAAGTTTTTAAACTCACGCACTTGCCGTCTCGGACTTAAGACACTTCGCTGACTCTAAGAGATATTTTTCTTAAGACCGAAATCTCAACGGCTATAAAAAATAATATCTGCATTTTTCATTTTTTTCCAAAAAGTGGTCATACGAATCATACGAATCATACGAATCATACGTTTTTTGGGGGGCGATGCAGCTTTTTACGTTTTATGGTGGGGCTAAGAGATATTTTTTCGGGTCGGGTCGAGTTCGGGTCGGGTCGGGTCAACGGATATTTTTATACCCGGTCGGACTTGCAGCACTTGGCCGGGCGAAAAATAATATCTGCGTTTTTCATTTTTTTCCAAAAAGTGGTCATACGAATCATACGCATCATACGAATCATACGTAAAATCCTGCATCGACCCCCAATTTACGTATGACATTGGGATTAACAGATATTTATCAAAGATATTTTTATACGCATTTGATGACTTTTTTGTTTGTTTGCAGGGTTTATTGAAATGTTTAGAATTAAAGACTGGATTTGAAAATTATTATAATTGTTCATCTGATAAAATGAGTTCTCCATTTCAAAACCAATTTAATAGTCCATATAATCAACATCAATTACAATTAGCAGCAACAACAGCAATGTACAAGATGACACATAAACATCATTCATTAAGTCAATCAATAATATTACGATTTCATTCAAATGGAATTCAAGTAATACCATTAGAAACATGGACACAACAAACAAATGGCCTATTTACTTCAATTCATAATTATTTAATAAAACATAGAAAAAAACGATGATAAATTCAAGAGTGTATTATAGTGAATTCAATTTCATTTTAAAATAACTGTCTTTTGATGCATCAATGAACACAATTTAAATCATTGAAGTATTTTCATCTGTTTGTATTGATTTGATATACTAGAACATTAGATGTGTGTGTTTGTTTTTTCAAATCATAATAAACAAAAGTATTTAAGTTTAGTTAGTAAATTTTAAATTAATTATTAAATTTTATCAACATGACTGAAATGGAACGAACTGGTGGGCAGCGGGTTAATCCGCCTGCCTTTAATGAACGTCAAGATTTTCGTCCTGGACCATTTATGACATCGAGTAATCAATCAGGTCCATATTTTGATCGTGAAACTGGAAAACAATTAACATTACGTAGTTTAGTCGATGCATTAAAACCATTTTTTGGACAAGGAAATCGTGAAATTGCACAAAGTCCATATGCAGATTATCCAGTTGAAAATAAAGATTTACCAGATGCATTCGTTGGTTCAAATTCGTATATGCGTCAAATCGTTATAACAATGATCACACAATCAGATTTATTTGCTGTGAGGTACATGTTTCCATGGCAAAAACATGAAGGTTCAATGGAAGTAAATTGGACATTGGTTGAATTTGATGATCATATGTTAAATCGTCGACCAGAAGAAGGTGTATCACGTTTAATAACACAGAGATCACAACAATATTCTGCAAATTTAGTTTGTCATGGTATTGCATTACGTCTGGAACATGGGTTTTTTATGACCCCACAAGGTAGAGAGAATTGGGCAATGCACATGAAACAAATTGGAAATGCAGTCAATGAAACAGCTTCATATGGTGCTGTTGTTGCTGCTTATACAACAGTAGAATATGAGGATCCAAATGAAAAATGGCGTGATGATACATCACGATCCATAACAGATTTAGAAACCATGTTCCGTGATGAATTAAGTCAATGGGCAGCATTACAAAAAATTGAAGGAGGATTAGGCATGATTGTTTCAAAAGCAAAAGCGATAATGAATAATCGTGGTGTTGGTCCAGGAAATGTTTGGTACTGGCCAGAACGCACAAGATGGTTTGCTGAAGGCACAGCACAAGAATCTTATTTTATATTAAGTGGACGTAAAAGTGGCGAAGAACGTGATGTAATGGCTGCTGAAATGCAAGGTGATGTTTATTCAGAATCACGTGGTTTCAGACGAAGTTCATATGAAGCAAGACACGATCCAGCATTCAGGGAGCAAACCATTGGTACGTTCTTTCAAATGGATGATGCTGGAATTCGTAATGTACCACCTGAAGAATTTCGTTCGATAATGATGGATCGTTTGATTTTTAATGAAAATAAAGATGCATATGAAGTGGTGAGTTTTTCAGAATTAATGGGTTACAGTGGATTAGTTGAAGATTGGCATGATGAAACAAAAGGTTATCCATTATCACATATTGGTCAAACCTTTTTTAGTAAATATTCAAATTGTTACGAATATATTAAAGATGCCGATACAAATGATTATTGTATTGATTCATTATTAGCTAAATCGGCTGATGTTCATTTAGATTTTGTTACATCGTTAGTCGGATCACAATTGGCTAATTTAAGTATTGGCAATTATACAACAGCTGGTTTAACTCAAACAGCAACAGAAACACATACTGTCGATGACACACGGAATCAAAGACCTATCAGAGGACATTTTGCTACTAAAAATGGAAACTATCAATCACATAGTGGAAATCATTTTCATAATAGACATCAAGGTCGTACAAATGCTGAATATTCATCACAACGACAAGATTATGATCAAATTGTCGAAGCAATTGAAAAAACAAACTGGGATTCAAGAGGTAAAAATGAAGCACGTTCATTTGCTAACTTCTTAAAATCATTGCCATCTATGCAAACACCATTATTATCAAATTATCATCGTTTAATTAATAAATATTCAAATAATCGTTTAATGTCCTCAACACAATTAAATTTTGAATTGATGGCTAAATATTTATTTGATTGGGATAAAACTGCATCCGTTTCAAAATTATCTCAAAATGAATATGAAATGACAAAACTTGAACTGGGTTATCATAAATTAAAAGATGAAACATTATCAGCTGGTGGTGATCAAGAACGTTTAAGAAGTATCAGTGAACGTGCACTCGAATTAGATCGTCAAAGTCCATCATGGTTACCACTTGAAAATCGTCGTAAAAATATTCAAATTGTTGTATCACCATCTACTGGTAGTGAAGCATTATTACCAATTCACTTTCAATCATTAAGTTTCACCATTTCTTCAACAAATCTAATAGTGTTTGCAATGAATGATGACACTGTGAATTCATTATATGAACGTAGAGGTCAAATATTAATTGATCAATCAAATGTGAATCCAAATGATCCAATTCAATCTGAAATTTTAAGATATGCATTATTGCAGTATAATGTAACATTGAGTGCAATTTATTATGTTGTATTGCAGTATGTTGATCTTTTACAGCATTCAAATGCAGTTCAAGATCAACCAAGACGTTCATTATCTGGTAATATATTAAAATTATTAGTATCACAAGATCCATTAGCTGGTCAATCATCAACAATGAAAGAAGCAGCATTGATTGCATCTAAATTTCAAATTATTAAAACACAAATATTTTTACAAAATGTAGTTAAGCCAATTCAAAGTTTATTTACAGAATATTATCAAAATCGTAATGAAATTTCAACTGAGGCATTAGAATCACATGTGGATGATATTATTGATTCAATTCAATCACAAGATGATATGTTACAATCAGTTCCTCAAGAAGATGATGATGAAGAAGAAGAATCAAATAATTCATATGAATCACGTCAACGTAAGACTGTCGGTGCTTTGATGACATCAAGACACAACATGGATAAAAAATTACAAAAAAGTGTAATTCAAACGTATCCAGATAAAAAAGATGTAAATTATGATGAATTAGAACGGAAAGCAACAGAAAAAATTAATGCACTAGAAAATGAAATAATACCGCAACAAAAATCACGTGAATCATTTACAAATTCATTTAAAATTTATTCAAGTTTATATAGTCAAATATGGATTGCAATTGATCGTTTAGGAATTCCAGGTCAACCAAATTTACAGAATGATCAAAAAGAAAACGTTTTTAAAGCAATTGTATCATGGTCTCAAACACTATATTCAGATCCAAAACATAAATTTGGAAATGCTGCATTAATAACACGTACTTATCTTCATCTTGTATTGGATTCATTAATTCATCAAAAATTACCAAAGGAGCCTGGTATAAAACCACCTGTTGATTTTCCATTATTTCCAATTGCTACACAAACTCCAGTTGGAATTCAATCAAGAAAGGTTCTTACATTTTTACAAGCGGTATTGAAAGAACGTGAAAAATCATTATATAATTCTGCTAAAACAATAATCGAACGAAATCCAAAGGCAAGTGAATTAACTTATGCTGCACAGACAAACTGGAGTACAGATGGAGCTGTTCCACCGGACACAGAAGATTTAACAGAATTACGAATGATTGCAACTGCGTTGTTTGCACCATTAGTCGATGTTGATTTTGCAAATGCTGTTGCTATTTATTGGTATGAACAAACTCAAGTCGGTGCACCACCAGCGGCAGACACAAGGACTTATACACAAAAAGTTACAGAGATTCTTGGAATAACAGATCAAGCAAGAATTGAAAAAATTGCTGCATACTATGCTGGTATTATTGAAACAAATTTTGGTCCAAGCGTACCTGAAAACACAATGTTTCCAAGGGTGGCAAATGCAGCTACAGGAATTCAAAATAATGGCATGAATGGAGCTGCATATACTAAAGCATTGAAGATTAGTCATCCAGGTGTTTTTACTCCGTTGGCACAACCAGCACAACAACAAACGGCTGCTGTAAAATTAACTAAATTAGAGATAGAAAATATATTAAGAAATATGCCAATTGATGGAAAAATTATCAAATGGTGTTTACGCAGTAATGTATATTTCCCACTTCAATTAATATGTTTCAGACCACATCAACGTTATTCAATGGGATCAGCCGTTCATATGCATGGTGGCGGTGTTACTGGTCAAACACTATATGGTTTTGTTGATTTTCAATTAACTGATAATGTTGTTCAAAAAATGCATTATGGTCATTATACACAATACATGAAAACTCTTATTAAAAGTCGAAAACACCTTTTATTGTTACATAATATTTTATGTGTTGATTATTTGGGTGGAAATGGTTCAAGACCATGGAATCCATTAGATGAAGATGATATTAATGCATATGTAACAAATGAATTAAATAATGATATGTTTGTTATACCTGAAAAAGCAAATTGGAAATGTCCAGGTGCAGTATTGGATATTACAGGTAGATTCCATCCTGATTTGGGTGTTTCGCATTTAGCAGCACAACAAGCACAATACACACTTTCACGTTTAATGTGTAGTATATGGATGTGGAAAAATACAAAAGCACTTCGTGATCTTCCATATAATTCACAATTACACTTGGGTAGATTTAATACATTATGTTTCCAAGCTTTTAATCGATATTATAATCATTCAACTAAAACATTGAGTTCTGAAATAAGTGAAAAAGGACATTGGCAAAACTGTGTTTATGAAGGATGTGGTAAAGTTCGTAGAGGATGGGCAAAACAATTTACTACACCCAAACAGGATATTAATCGTGGTCTTCTTCAGTTAACTATTTAGTTTGATTTTAATTTTTAGTTTAGTTTGTAATTAGTAAAATTTTCATTGTTTCTCTGTTATAATTAAAAAAAGCATGCAGACCAAAAACAAAATATTTTATGAATTAAGAATTATATTAATTTAATTAAATTTAAATAATCAATTAAAACTTTATTAATTCAGGTTTGAAAAAAACAACAATAAAATATCTTTGATTTTTGACAGAACGGGACTTTTTAGTCAAGTCAAATAAAAATGAGTCGTCGAACTCGTCAAATTCGTAATTTACGGCAAATGAATCAATCAGTTAATTCTAATCAAGCGGTGGCTGATAGTTCAACTGAATCCGTACCATCTGTTGTTTATTTTGATCGAATACGTGATTCTGTTAATGAGGATATTGAGCGACGACGAATTGCAAATGATCCATATGAACAAGCATTAGCAAGATCACGACGTGCACGTTTAAGAGTTAATCGTCCAATACGTAGAGTAAGTCCAGATCCATTTGAACAAAAAGAACAATTATCTCCGACTAGCGTCAATTCAACCAGTCCACATATTCCATTTCGTCAAAGTAATCGTCGTAGAAACATTCATTTTATAAATGACGATATTCCATTATTAGAACCTGATACTTCACCTGATGCTCAACAACTTCCACCAAGGCCGCCATCGGTAATACACATTGCTGAATCGTCTACAGAAACACCATCTCCAATTTCATTACCACCAATTGTTTCCAATCAATCACAATATTTGAATCAATCAGAACAACAGTTACTGCATCGTGTTCTTCCACCAGATCAACCTCGTAGGGGTAATTTTAGACGATCTCAAAGTTTACGACGACAAGTAGCATTAAATCCACGACGAGACTCACGTGTATTGCCTCAATTTATGATTGAAGCAGCACAACAAGAACCATATTGGCATTGTATTAAATGTGGTCATAAAAATTTTAAAACTCAAACAAGTAATTGTGTAGAATGTGGGCTTGAAGATATAGATGATTCACGTTTAGTAAGACCATTTAAATTAATTAATCGTCCTAATCAAACAGATCCACATAGATTTGCATTATTTGAAGTTTCATGGAAAGCTGATTTTACAGGAGAAATAAACTTTCAAGATTTAATAGCCTTTGAATGGCCAAGTGTTGAAAAAAAGAATTTTAGAGCAGATGAATTTAGTGAAGTAAGAGGAAATCAACATTATTCTGGATTAGCTCAAATTCCTCATATTAATAAATCAATAAGTGCTTATTTAGGTGAAGATGTTACTGTTCTTGATATTACATTTAAACGTGATTTTAATACCTATGAACAAATTAAAGGCTTAAAAACAGTATTAATTGATTTTGAAGTTTATACTGATGCTGGTCAGAGTGGACCAATATCATTGGAATAAAGTTTTAACTTTAAAAATGAACGAATGGGAAATATTTTCTAAGCGTTTTAATATTTTAATTGAATGTATTGAATCTTTTGCTCAATGTGCACATGTTTATAAATTATCAACTGAAGAAGCTCGTGCAAATTATTTAGTTGCTGAATTGTGTCTTATTCAATATTTATTTAAGAAAAATGTGCCATTTGCGGTACATCAAATGAAACAATTAACTGAAAATCATATTAAATATGCATTGACATTACCAAATTATATTCATGGAAAATGTATTGAATTATTACCAGATATGTTATGGCTTAAGAATAAAATAGTTGAGCTGTATAAAAGTTTATATGGAATGCTTCAAACTAAAATTGAGATACACAAATTAAACAATCATATGTCAATGTTGTAAATAAAAATCCAAATTTTACAACTCCGATCTTATTAACGACAAATTTGTTTCATTATTTTAATAAATTATAATTGGATTTGTTTTACTGATGCGAGGTAATTCAAATACCATTCATCTAAACATTGTTAGATTTTTTTGTATCAACATTGTTTTAGAAAAAAATGTATAATTCATTTGCAAAAATTTTGTTTTTAATAATTTTCTTTTTAAATTTCATTCAAAATGAAGCACAATCTGTATGTGACGATGCTGGTAATTTAGATACTGTTGTACCAGAATTAGTTATGGAATTAAGATTTGATAATGATTTGATTGATTCAGCGAAAGATAGGCACACTTATGAAACAGTTGCATTATATTGGCAAACTGGACGAGCCATCTTCGAGAAATACTTTACAGATCAAAAAATTCATTTAAAATTAATTGATACAGCAGTTCGTTCATCAGCTGATAATTATTTGACTGTCAGTGCTTCATATTCGAAATATCTTTGGGTTTATATTGAAAATGATGATCCAAATCCATATGGTGGTTATGGTTGTGGTCATTTAATTAGTGGTAGTGATGAGACTAATCCAAACGGTTTCCATGAAATGTTACTCACAGAGGATGGTTTGATTATTAGTCATGGTGAATTTGGTGGTATTTATAATCCATTGCCAGTTGCTAAATTTGGTTTCAGTGAATTTGTTGTCCCGCAACAAGAATGGATTCAAATTGGTCTTGTTTACGATCATCCAAATCGTTTATTTTCATTTTACTTAAATGGTGAATTAATTGCACAACAATATGCATGGTACGAATCAACATGGAAAGGTTCAAAATACAATACAATTGAAATTGGTGATTTTTCAGTTGATAGTGGTGGTTCATATCGTCCAATTCGTAATACTGGCATTAAGTATGCACGTTTGTATATGGGTATATTGTCACCTGATGATATGTCTGCAATTTATCAACAAGATGTAATGGACTTCCTGGGAGAACAAACAAATAATGAAGTTTCATCTACTGGTACAAGTATGATAGAAACTTCAACGGGAATGAATGAATCAACCGGTGAATCACCGGGCGAAGAAAGTTCAACTGGTTCCGAAGAAGCATCAACAGGCGAAGAAAATTCAACAGCCACAAATGAAGAAAGTTCTACTGGATTCAATACTGAAGTTTCAACTGGTGAAGTGACAAATCAAGAAAGCTCTACTGGATTAGAAAGTTCAACTGCGACAGTGGAAGAATCACCAAGTGGAACACAAGAAAGTTCATCTATAACAAATGAAGAATCATCCACCGGATCACAAGAAAGTTCAAGTGTTGAAATTTCAGGTACATCAGTAAATGAAGAATCATCAACGGGTCAAGAAAGCTCGATGATGGAAGAATCATCTACTGGAATCACTGAATCAACAGGTCAAGAGAGTTCAATGATGGAAGAATCGTCAACAGGTCAAGAAATGATGACAAGTGAGGAGAGCTCTACCACGATGAATGAAATATCATCTACTGGAATTACCGAATCAAGTGGTGAATCAAGTTCAATGATGGAAGAATCATCCACAGGTGAAACATTAAACAGTGGGTCGTCAATGATAGAAGAATCTTCAACTGGTGAAATGTCTACTGGAGAAGAATTTTCAAGTTCATTAAACGAACAATCGTCATCAGGAGAATTCTCAACAACTGAAACCTCTACAACAATTACAGAATCATCCTCTACCGGTGAAAGTTCAACTGGTGAAGAAACTTCTATTATCATGAATGAATCCTCTTCGGGTGAGGAGTCATCCACTGGTTTTGGTGAATCATCAGAAAATTCATTAAGTTCTATGATTGGGGAGTCTTCAACTGGAGAAGGATCAAGTAGTGAAGAGTCAACTGCTGGAACTAGTAGCGAGATAGAACAATCATCAACAGGAATTGAAGAATCAACTGGAGAGTTCATGACTAGTGAATCTTCCACAGGTGAATTTTCAACTGGTGAAATTTTAACAAGTGAAACGTCAACTGGAGAACAATCAAGCGGTGAATTTTCAACAAGCGAAACGTCAACTGGTGAATTTTTAACAAGTGAGACCTCAACTGGTGAAACTTCCACTGGCGAATTGTTAACTAGTGAGACGTCAACTGGAGAGTTTATGACCAGTGAAGCCTCTACTGGTGAATCGTCCACGAGTGAATTTTCAACGAGTGAGACCTCAACTGGTGAAACTTCCATTGGAGAACAGTCAACAAGTGAAATGTCAACTGGTGAATCTTCCACTAGCGAATTTTTAACAAGTGAGACTTCAACTGGTGAACAGTCAAGCGGTGAATTTTCAACAACTGAAGCCTCCAGTGGAGAATTTATGACCAGTGAGAGTTCAACTGGAGAACAGTCTACTGGTGAATTATTAACGAGTGAAACCTCCAGTGGCGAATTATTAACAAGTGAAACTTCGACTGGCGAACAATCAACTGGCGAATTATTAACGAGTGAAACCTCCAGTGGAGAAGGATCAAGTGGTGAATTTTCAACAACTGAAGCTTCGAGTGGCGAATTTTTAACAAGTGAGACTTCAACTGGTGAAGGAAGCCAATCATCATCTGGAGAAGAATTATCGACATCTGAGGGATCAAGCAGTGAAATAGCAACATCATCAACTGGTGAAGGATTAAGCAGTGAAACATCAACAAGTGAAGCGTCAACAGGCGAAGAATCATCTACTGGATTAATCGGGGAAACATCAACAGGTGAAGAATCGTCTACTGGATTAACCGGCGAATCATCAACAACTGAATTATCAACAGGAACTGAAACATCAATTGTAGGAGAATCATCTACTACAATTGGTGAACAAAGCTCAACAGCTCCAATTGGTACACAGGAATCACCGTTTGAATCTTCAACTGCTACAGAATCATCAACAAGTGAAACATTAACCGGCGAATCATCAACGGGTGAAACATCAACAGGAACTGAAACGTCGATTTTGGGAGAATCATCTAATACAATTGGTGAACAAACCTCAATAGCTTCAACCGGTACCGAGGAATCACCGTTTGAATCTTCAACTGCTACAGAATCATCCACTGGCATCCAAGAATTAACATCTATTGTAGAAGCAATTTCATCTGCAACAGAATCAAGTTCAAGTGAAAATGGAATATTCTTTAGTGCATTAGAAGCATTAACATCGTCAACTGGAGCTTTCTAGTCTGTTTAAAATTTTCATTTTAATTTTTATACTAAATTTAAATATGATAATTGAATTTGATTGGTTTTGTAGCTTATTGTTTATTCAAAGCATGCGTAGTAAATTTCGTATAATTATTGAAGATTTAAATTTAAAACAAATGAATTTAATTTTAACAGATGAGATATTAAAACCTATGCGTGCAGGTATATGGATTCGAGCACCACCAGTTCTTGAAACAATAAGTGAATATGCATTAAAATCAAATCAATGGGTGGATAAAGCATTTGTTATTTTATTAACAGCTCACACAGATGAAACATTTGCAAATTCAATTTTTGAGGGTGAATTAGATGCTACCAAACAACTCATGTTAGTTAGGTTTCAATTATTCTTCGATTCATTTTTAAAAGGATTACATATTCAAGATAATAAATTAGTGCCATACGAAGCAACTTCATCGCGTTGTTCCCGTTCATATGGATGGATTTTATGGGAACTCAGATCTTATGCTTTACAGCTATAAAGTTATTAAAACCAACTTGATATAATAAAATGTGTCATGCAACAGATAATGATCGTTGTCCTCAAGACATCCCAGATGGATTAGATTTTAATATAGATTTAAATGAAGGAGAAAGTGACATGGAATATACAAGTGAATATTCAGACGAAGAAAGTGATACAGAATCAGAACACTCAAGTGTGGAAGAAAAAAGTGAAATTAGATATTCAAATACAAGACTTACTGTAGAATCTATGAATAGACAAAGAGAAGAATTATTAGCGCGACTTAGACTATTTTGTAATCCTAATCCTGAATTACCAGATTTTAGTAGTTTTAATACTCCTACTATTCGAACATTTGACGACGATATGGCTTATTATGCTGCGTTGTTTGATGAACAATAAACATAATTATAAACTACCTCGCGTTGTTCACGTTCATACGGGTGGATTTTATGGGAACTGCGATCTGATGCTTTACAATTATAATTAACAGTTAAACGATCAAATAAAAAATGTGTGGTCCAGTAGAAAACGATTCCGAAGTCAAACAAATTTCAGATGAATTAGAATTCATTGAAAGTGATGAAGAAACAGACGATGAAGATTCAGAAGACGATGAAGAAACAGATGATAGTCGAACAGTGATATTATTCAATGGACTGATGCAACCTGATGAAGGAGTTAGTCGGTTATTGACAAGGCATCCTCCGAATGATGAAAATTCAGAAGACGAGGAAGAAACAGACGACAGTCCACGAATAATGTCAGGGGTTAATGAATTTGTTAGTCGATTATCGACAAGAAATGATAATACTCCAACTATTGAAATTGGAATACCTGATGCCGAACGTGGCGAAGCAACAACATCTCAATGGAGAGCATTTATGGAAGAACTATCGAGTCGCATTGTTGCACCGTTATTGCGTATGGGACAAACTTCACTATTAGCAATTTCAACACCTGACGATAATGATAATTATTATGCTAATCTTCGAGAAATATTAAGTGAACAGAGAACGTCATCACAATCTAATTAATGAATTGAAAAAAACAATTATAACAAATATTTCTAAAACAACATTACAAAAATGTTTAATTAATTTAATAACGCCATCCATTTGTAATGCATGTTTCAACAAACGATGGATCTAAACGTGTTAATTTAGCATGAGTTATTGCAAGCATTAATGACAAAACTAAATCATCTTTACGTCCAACACCTTTACCACTATACACTATTTTATTTTCACCTTTAGATTCATCACTTGGTGGTATAACTATTCTACTAAAATAATCTAACTGGCCAAATAATTTCATTATATTGCGTTCAGGATTATCACTTACTAGATCTTGAGCAAAATGTAATTTTCCATCTGACATTACTTGTACTAAATCTTTTGCCATCATTTCTTTTTCTTGTGGACCTGTCCAAACACCTGCTCTACCTAAATTTTTTGGATCACGACTAACTATTTGAACACGTCCAAATTGTGATTGATTAAAATAATTTTGTAAATGATTAACAGCAAGCCATGACATATTTGCTTCAATATAAAATACCAATACAGCTTGCGAATATTGTGGCAATGCTCTTAATCCCATAATATGATCATATAACATTAACATTACGTCATTATGCAGATATGATGAGCTTCCATCTAAACCTAATATTACAACTTCATCTTCTTCCATTGCAATACTAGCAATAGTATAATCAGATGATTTACCACCACCTGCTGGATCAATTCCAATATGAATTACATTTACTGATTTCAAAAAATACACAACAATAACAATTTGAAATGAATTAATAAACTGATATGACAAATAATTAATTTAGATTTTAATAGAACTAACCTGAATGTTGAAATACATATAATGAACGTGCGTGTAAACTAGGTACATATTTTTTAAATAAATATTCACGGCTACTGGTAATAACTCCAAATAGTTCACGATTTGCTTGTTCAGGACGTGAACTTAAAATTGCTTCAGCTTTTTCTTGACCAGCCTGACTATGCCAAGCAGGAAAATTTCTTACTTTATGATCACAATGTGGATTATTTTGAAGTACACAAATATCACAACTTAATCCAACTGACATAGTATGAAACATCAATTCACCCGTTTTGGTTTTAACTTCAAATAATTGACTATAATAATTTGTTTCATCATCTGGTGTTGATATTGCTAATAGTGAAGTTTGTCCCATACGCAATAACGGTGCAACAACAACAAAAACAATTTGTTCTGGGATAAAAGCAGCTTCTTCTAGAATTATAACATTTGCACCGGTACCTCTTAATCCTGTTTAGAACAACAAACAAAAAATGACTCATCATAAAAAAGAGACAAACATAAAATATATTCCAAAGAATAATCAAACAAGCTCCCACCAGAATGAACCAGTCCAATGTGAAATAAATCCCAAACATCGAAAACGCCCATCGAGAAATCGTAACCGAAAACAGAAATTAAATAATCCAGAACACAAAGAGGAAACACAAGAAATGAAACAAACTCGTGATACTCATGTTAGTCTTAAAGAAACTCGACAAGAAATTGCCGATCAAGCTTCCAAATTATTAAAAGATTCATTGAATCCATATCCTTTAAATATACAACATATGGTCTGGCCTAATATAACTGGTGCAGGTTGTTGTATTGATAAATCGACTCAAACACCAGCTCATCTTGTTTGTGCATTTATTCCAATTGTTCATATATGTCAATCATGTGCAACACCATTTGAATGTCCAATGTTAAAGGGTAGAAAATGTTGGTGTGGTCAATTAGATCGTCATCCATATATTTATTGGTGTTCTGAACCATGTCAACAAAGAACCAAAAAACAAGTTCAAAATGGCAATTGGACAACACCACCACATCCAACACCGCGTTCATTTAACGAACTCCCTGTAAAAAATTCATAAATTGTTTAAGTTTTGTTGATTCTATTTATTATAAATTCAATTATTTTTTGAAAATGTTGCCTGTAGTATTTGTCCATCTTTATAAAGATGATTATAATAGCAAAGAAGCTGGTTCAGCAACATTTGAAGCGCTTTGTGCTTATATAGCTTATAGAGCAGTCAATGAAAAACGCACGAGACGGCAATATAGTCAAATTTTTGAAATTGCTGATGAAATAATCAAATATGCTAAAACAATTAATGAAGACGATCCAGATTCTCTGATAACAGAATGGTATGAAAATTATACTTCTAAGTATATACCAACACGCAAAACAAGACAAAGACGCGTTGAAGCACATATTGAGCCATTTGATGAAGATGATAGTAAAGATATATCTCCACGTATTGTTCCACGAAATGGTGTTCCAAATAGAGAACTAACACTTAATGATGTAACTCAACGACTTATCGAAGCAGCACCACAAGTACCAGCTGCACTCGACAGAGCTTATACAAATGTGATTTCGTTGTTTAGAAGAGATACTAGACGATTATCTGGTTCTTATGAAAATAATCAATTTGACGATGATGGTAAAAGTTTATTTATTTGTCTCTCAATCGGTTATGTTGTGTTGCTTTTAATAAGACTAAGAATGAATTGGCGAAAAAATAATCGATCGTGGAATGGACCATTTATAATCAATTATGTCGCTTACATATTTGAATATTTAACATTTATTTTTGGATTTAGTCTTGCATTCCGTACTTTTGGGTTACAAACATGGTCATTTACACATTGGACAACAGATATGTTACCTAGTGTATTACGTTCAGCAGTTAATTGGTTTGCTACTACTGTTGGAGTTACAGTTGATTCAATCATTTTAGCGGTTCAAACAGGCAGTACTTATACACTTATGAAAATTTCATCAGCAGCTACTAGTAATGCAGATTCAGTAGCAAGAAGAAGCAGACGACAAGATGTTCAAGAATTTGCTTATGAATCCGTTATACAAAGTTCTGTTAATGTTCTTACAGATTTAGACAGACGTATTAGAAACACACGTGTTCCAAATAATGATTACTTTAGAGCTCTTCAAGAATTTCGTATACAAAGAAATGAAACACTTCAAATTTTAGGAACACGAAAAGAAAGACCAGGCATAATCTACAGTATTATACAATGGTTTCGTAGTCGGGATATTGAGATAACGCCGTTTTCTATTACTATTCGACGTTCACAACGATTGGGCGATTCATACGAAAGAAATGCAGACAGAGATATAGATCGTTTGGAACGTGGAGCTGAAAGACATGAATTACCACAATTGATAAACACAGGTGAACCGTTACTACTTACGAATTCATCAGATCCTCAAATGCAATATAATCAATCACAGCAATTAATACCTTATAATCGAACGATTGAGTCCCAATATGGGAATGCATATTATGCACGATCGTCTATTGATAGTGGTCAAAGAATTGAAGAAGTAGACGAAGATGATTATAAAGAATATACAGTACGAAATAGAAAACAATGGTAATAAATAAATATATTTTCAATACTTTTAAAGTAAAATTAGATTTTGTTTAACAAATTTAATATTCAATTTTGTTAATAAGATTATATTGATTTCAATTGGCAATTTTTTAATTAATAAAAATGGCTTCAGCTACTAAAAAAGAAACAAGAGAAATAACACGATTAATATATAGACGAAGTCTAGAAAATACAAAATTGTTGATAGGTAAATTATGGAATGCTACTGGTAAACAATCTATTCCCATCGGTGCCAAAAAAGTCACAGATTTTGTTAAAGTCGTTGAAGCTATTTCAGTAGATTCAATTAAAATTAACGAGCTTCCTAAAATTGAAAACGACGATCTAGCAAAAGAGAATGCAAATAGATATGTTGTATCAAAGTTACAAAGTACTTTTATACTTCACCAATGGCCTACAAATATCTATGACAATGATGTAACAGTCATTTGGTCTTTGGCCATGTGTTTATCATGTGCTGAAGCTTTAGATCAGTTTAGTCAGAATCGTTATGATGCAATAAAAGCAGGAATAACAGATGAAAATACTTTGGATCGATATATCAAAGAAATATCTGAAGCTATGGGTTATTTTATTTTCATATATGTAGCTTTTAAATGTATTTACAATGCACCTATAGTATCACAGCGAAAATATCGTCTAGATGCAATTTTAACGTACAGTGCACAATTAAAACCCGAGTATGTAATTTTATTATCTAAGGAAAGAGCAAAACAAAGAATAATGGACGCCGCACAGGTTAAAATTGAAAATGTAAATGTGGATATTATAGTTGAATTAGACCGTTTATGGTCTCAAGTTTTACCAGATGCTGACAATAATACTTCAACTATTACAACAGCTAATCGTACTGAAACAGAAAATGAATTCGCTGAAACAACTGAAACGGATGATAATAGTGTAATTGAGCTAGACGATGAAAAGGATTCTGTTAATTTGGATTCTGTTTCAGTAATCATTGACGATCTACAGGAAGAAACCGACACCAGTTCAAACAAAAATGTATCAACACCTGTTGTAAACCGGAGTACTAATATTCCATCGTTTACAAAAGCTGCAACGCCATCAGTTACAAAGACACCCGTCGGATTTGGATCTGGTACTAGTAAAGGTTCAAATGCACCTAATCGTACTAACACACTTCCTCCTTTACAACTACCAGAAACTGCTGTAAATGAAACAAAACCCAAATCAGCACTACAGAGATTAGCAGATGGAGCAAGAAAAACGATCAAACAAATAAGAGATGTTAACCGATCACCGACATTACCATCAAAGTCAGAACAGAAAATACAGCCTTTAGTAAATCCGAATCCTTCACTTATAACAAGAGTAACACAGACGTTTGGAGGAAATCGGAATCGTTCGAAATCACAAGATTCAATAACAACACAACCAACATCTGTGTTTTCAACAGTGGTATCACCAGAAGATGCAGCAAGTCTTAAGCATCCACTTGAAGAAATGACGACAGCTGATTGGGACAGTTTATTTGCATTTATTGCCACTAGAGCTAGTTAATACTGATTTTGAATCTAAATCTTACCAACCAATTTAACGTCTCAAAAATATCAGCAGATCATGACTTTTTTTAAAAAAATCTAGTATAGCATGACTTTTTCGTATAAATCAATTTTGCGTGGTTCTCACAATTCAAACTTTCCAAAATGTTGGACAAATTTCATGAATGGTTCGTTAAACACCAACGTACTATTGACTTAGCATTCTTTTTATTTTATTGTGAGTTTGTTGTTGGGTATTGTTGTATTTTGATATACCTGATTTACACAGAAAGATCAGATAAATTACACTTTGGTTTGTGTATTTTTGGTCTTATAATGACTGTTGCGATAGCAACTTATACAATCGAGAAAAGAATACGTAGAAATCGTGAATAAACAGACACCAACCATAGAAAATGTTGTCTGATATTATTGACAGTGTATGTCGTTTTGTTTTTGACGTTATAGTTGCTATGAGTGTTAGTTCCATGCTTCTCACATTAGCACAAAAATTACCCAAAAAGTGGGGGGATTTAATACTTCTGGCTTATGCTACTATGTGTATTGTATTGACTGTCAAAGGAATGATCAAAGCTCGCAAAGAAAGAGAATTTTATAATAATCACGAACTGATAGAAGTTGACATGTTAGAAGATTGAATTTTCAATAATCCTCGACAAATAGTTAATTTAAGTATTATGCTTTCATTTTTAATGTTTCAATTTTTAAGAGACAAGTAAAACTAAAAACTGAAAATAACATTACAAACATAAATAAATGGATAATAAATAAACTAAAAATGAATAGATCAAACATTACTGTTAGCATCAAAAATTATAATAATGTATGTGGACGTTTTTCTTCAGTTCGTTTCAATATTACAGAACGTTGACGTTCAACTCGAATATACATATCTAATACTTTACGATCAACATTAATCCGATTTGTATTTTGTTCTTTTATGAACAATCCACCATCTCTTAGTACACGTAAAATATTTGAATATGTTCTTAATGAGTCTTCATGCATAATACGATTTGTTGGCGCATGTTGATCAAGATGTTCGTAAATGATTGCCTTTCTCCACACTTTTGGTTCCATTAAATAAGGTCTTAAATGTGTATTATAATAAATCTGTGCTTCACTACATAATGTTTTTGGTGCAACTAAATGATAATTTTCATCCATATATTTCAATAAACCTTGTAAATGTTGATTATCAGCAGCATCATATTTTGATTGTGAAACACGACATAAAAAACACCATTGTGGATCATCCGTATATTCATCATCAACAGTTGAAAAATCAATATCTTGCATACAATATGGTTGCCATTCTTCAATTGGTTGTTCGACACCTTCTTCACCAGCAGCATCTGTCATTAATTGTTCATCGTTATACTCAATTGCTTCATCAAACTCCCCAGTATTATTACGATTTGAAAAACGTGGCATTTTTGTATTAAAAATTTAAATGATTAATAACCATCTGAATGTTTTAAATCGTACGTTGAACTTATATATTGATGATTTAAATTAGAACGTGGTTGAATCACCGTTGGGATAGATTTTGAAAATTTATTAATAATTCGCGATGATGCATTACTTATTCTAGACTTTTCAGTGGGTTTACTATAAGTTTTTGAATTAGAAATAGATGAATGTTTACGTGAATGACCAACACCGTACATTCGCCATAAAAACCAACAGATTGCTAATACAATAACTAAATTACAGGTAAATGAGACTATAAAAGCGTATTTCCATATGTTTACTGAATCGTCTTTTTTTATCGCAATTGGATTGGTTTGTTCGATTTCAGCTGAGGTTGAATTTGTTGAATTATTCATTTATTTTAATTTCAAATGATTAAAAAGTAATTTGATTAAAGTAAATCAAGTATTAGTGATTCATGATTGTGTTAATATATTAAATAAGTAATGGTTATAGATTAAATTAAAATATTCAAATAATTAATTTATTTTTTTCAGATTAAAATGGCATTAGAATTATTAAAAAGACTTCAAAACAAGGATGGTTATGTAAATTTAAATTTACGTAATGATATTTTAATTCGTGATTATCCACAAGAGAGAATTTTAAAACAAAACATCTCAAATATTGATTCTTATCGATTGAGTAAACAATATTTTAATAAATTTAAAGATGTTTCCAAAGTAAATAATATTTATAGAGAGTTATTTTTTGAAGTATGTGATGTTGTAGATGCTACTATCAAAGAAGAAGCTAAACAACAATTAACTAGTAAATTTTACACGAACGAATTAGAAAAACAAGCGGATTCACTAAAAAATCGTTCATTTGAAGAAATTGAAAAAGAAAGTGGAATACTACAAGCAAAAAAAACTACTACATATCAAGATCTTGGTTTGAATGTGAATGGTGTGAACCCTAAATTAAGACCACCGATTAAAGATTTTGCAATCCAATGTGAAAGGATTAAAACAAATGAAAATCAATCACGTGCAGAATTTCGTGAATCGATTCAATATTTTGTCACAACCAACGAAGAAAAACAGCAACAACAAAAAATCGAATATGAAATATTGAATTTTAAAATAAAACAATCTGGTGGATCAAATCAATTAAATGATTTAATCAATCAAACAATAAACGATTATGAATTATCAAATATTAAAGATTTTTTTAATGTAAAATCATCAAATCAAAATAATTCATTTTTAATAAATGTTTATGATAATGAGAATATTCCATTTAATATTAATTCATTATTATCAATTATACCATTGGAAATTACTGCAATTGATAATTTATACAGATGGGATAATGAAATAGAAGATGAAAAAAGATCTGATCAAGAAAAAATACCCCAAGAAAGTATTAATTATTTGTTATATTTTACTGCTAGTGTTTCTTGTTTACTTGATGCAGAATTAATGGACAGAATTAAAATAGTTCATGACATTGCCGAAAAATTATTGTTGTACTCGATTTATGCTGGATTAACTCAAACTGCAGTTGATTTGAATGATATTATTACAAAAACTGAAATATGGTTGAATGCTGCACCATTTGTTATAAAATCATGGCAAATATGGCATAAAATGATCTATGAGCAATATCAAAACTATTCAAATGAAAATTCTGAATCAGATGAGAAAAAAGAAGAATTAACAGTACATCAAAATGAATTGTATTACATTGAAATTTTTGCTTTGTTGGGATTAAATATTAGTATACAAACAGAGATGTTAACAATTCGTAAATTTTTAGATGGAAAAGTTGCATATTATCATAATTTAATACAGACACTCACAGATGATATATCATCTCAAACAGATCCTTTACAAACTAGCTCAATGCGTGAATATCTCGTAGAACAAAATATTGCTAATTACAATGCATTATTAAAAACAGTTAGTGCTTCAAGAGTATATGATGAAAGTCTTAATTGGTATGGTGAAATATGTATTAATAATTATGATTTTATTGGTGCTGAAATGTTTTTACGTTTATTGTGTTATTCAAATGAACCAATTGATTCATGGATTATGGGCAGACCTCGTAATTTACCATTAAATACTGATATGTCTACTGAATTCGATGAAATTCCAAATGAATTAAATGTTACTTCATTATCTGAAAATTCACGTTTATTCATTAAATTAAAACGACGATTAAATCGTCAATCACAATTTGAAAATCCAACTGTTAATAAATTAATAAATCAAACACAAAGAATTGTTTCCAGTTCACGCCCGTTGACTCGTTTTAATCAATATGTATTATGGTATGGTTCATCTCAATTTGGATTTTTACGTGTATTACATGAAAGTTTTTATTTATATTCAATTATGGCTAAACCTGATTCACCTATGAAACGAAATCTTTTAATGAAATTTTTAAGACCATTATACGATGAATCAAATCTAAAAACTATAGAACCCAGAAAAATTAATGATTTGTTTTTAACACTGAACGAGCAAAATTTTATTTATGATGGAAATTTTGAGTCGTATTTTGAAACTTTTTTACCTGGTTCAATTGCTGAATGGCGATTTATTCTCGATGATTTAAATAAAATTTCTCAGCTGCAAAAGTCTTATATTGGTGATTCATTCTTTTCGGATTATGTTGAAATTTTTTTAGATCAGTTGAAAGGTTTAAAAACTGACTGGAAACATATCAATTGGCAAGAACGTTTAGTAGATGGTTATTCTACTGTTGTTTTACCCTTTATCGATAATAAAGATGAGTCTAAAGCAACATTTCAAAATGTTTATAATAAACTAAAAGATGAGAGCAAGAGATTGAACACAACTACTTCTCATTCTACAGTTAAAATTTCAGCAGCTGCCAAAAAATTTATAAATGAAATGCAACCTAAATTAATTAAATTACTTAATCACGTTGCTGAATTACAAATGTTAAGTGGAAATGTCAATGCATCTGTTCAGTGGTTTGAAAATAAATATAAACCACAGATGTTTTTTGACAAAGCTTATGATATCAATGAAGGAACTGCATATTTTGATTTAATTGATGAAATTAACAAATCAATGAAACTGATTAATAAAGTTCAACTTATTGTAAAAAGATTAGTACATGCTGGATTTCATTTATTATTGTATTATAATGATCAAAATATAGATTTAACTGAAAAGGAACAATGTTTTAGAGCACTCTATGAACTTGATCTGATATTAAATGTATATCATTCATGTATCTGGCAAACAAACAGAAGTTTAATTGTATTATATTCATCAAATATAACATTAGATACTGCTTTACGTCACACACAAGATTTAAAATTCTGTACAATTTATTTGATGAATACATTTTATTATAATATAACTGGAAATTTGCATGATATTATTAACTTTAATCGATTGCGCACACGGAAAAAATCATCTAAAATAACTAATGATCTAAATGAAATAATTAATAAATCAAATTTACCATTAGCAAAAATTTTTGTTACTGAACGTCAGACTAAACCACCATGGGTTAAAAGTATAGATTTATCAAGTGATAACGATGAAAAACATAAACAATTAAAAATTATATATGATCGATCTCAAGAGGCAATTAAATTAAATGATTCTATAATTAAAACTGAGAATTCGGATGCTCCAAATTTAATTCATCAACTAGAAGTTACACGTCAAACTTATAATTATGCATTAAATTATTATAAACGACATCCATGGCATTGTGTTCAACAATATATGCTCAGAAAATTTGCAAATGCACTTGATAAATTACGATTCGCAGAAAGCGAAATTCACAGTGCTGAATTAGATCTTATAGTGTTTGATTATGATATTGATTATATCGAACAATCTAAATGGAATCAAGAAAACGAGATAAAAGACGGCGAAGAAAGAAATAATAAAATAATAACAAAAGATCTAAAATTTTGGAAAAAGGAAAGAAGTGCGCATTTAAAAAGAAAAACAGACAATGAATATATTATAAAAGATTATCCAAATTTTTTATATAATTTAAGCCGAAGTTTGAATGCATTAGATATAGAATTATGCATAGAATGTGATAAACTAAAACATGTAAATCGGTATACTCCAGAATTTATTAATCAAATGAATGAAACTACGATTGAAGATCTAATTGAACAGTTAAAAGAAGACACACTAAATTTAATAGAAATTAATAAACAGATAAGTGATTTATTTGATGTTTTAAAAACAAAATCCGAATCAATTAATTCATTAAAAACAGGAGAACAAACAGATATTGATTTAACACAAGTTCAAGATGATCGTTTAATAGATAATACAATCGCAGAAGAAATTTTAACAAATATTCGTAATACTTTAGAGATAAAGGAAACAGAAAATTCTCAAAAGGAACGAAAGAGACTATTTAAGAAGATCAATACACATCCTGAATTGGACGGTGTTGGTTCAGATACAGAAGATGATGATGCATATGAAGAACCATTAGCAGAGGATTTATCTGACCAAGAATTAGAAGAAAATGAACGAAAGAATAAAGCAAGAGAAGACATTGAATATGAACGATCTGATTCAGATAAAGAAATAAAGTCTCTGTATTTTCAATTTGCGTCAAATATTACAAAATTTATTGGAACACGTATTATTAACAATGAATATAAATTTACTAGACCTTTAACAAGTGATCAGAATGGATTATCAGAAGATGAAATTAAAAGAATTAAACTTGATATAGACAATAATGTTGTCGAGCGTATTGTTTTAGATTGGACAGGTTCAATAGATATACGATTGAAAGATACACAGGAAATGGAAAATAATATTGAATTTGAATCGGATGATGAATTTGAAGATGACAATTTGAAGCCATTTAATAAAATTATCGAAGATCGTTTACGCGTGTTAAAACTAAAAAAGAACGAAACCAGAGATACAGTGATAAAAAAGCAACCTGAAACTACTTTTAAAAATGTTAAAACTGAAATACCGACTCTTATATCTGTTGATGATATAAAAAATGAACAAATTAGTCGATTTAAAGTGAAGGAAGAAAATTCGAATCAAATTAATGAAAATAAAGAAGAAATAGAAAATACAGATGAAAGCGAATATAATGAAGATACAGAAAATTCACGGATAGAGGATTATATTTCTCCATTTACAAATAAATTAGAAAATTTCAATGAATTATCAGATACACAAAAGACTGTGATTTTAAATGAATTTTCAGAAAAGATTTCATCATATACAGATAAAACAGCTGAAAATTTGTATTATTTATATCGTAATTATAAAACTCAATTAGAAAATTATATTAATGTAGATAATAAATCACGGAACACAACACAAATTGTTATTAGTGTACAACAAACAATACCAGAGCCGACTAAGAAACGTAAATCTACAACTAAACAAGTACCAAAAACTATAAAATCGAATGCATTAAGTTATATGCCTAATACATCAAGTAATCAAGTAGGAAAACCCAAAGCTCCTCCAGCACTGCGTAATTTAGTTGACAGTTGGTTTAATGATACGAATCCTAAAGACACTAAAAAACCTAAGACTGGTTCTTTTTTTACTTCTGGATTTATAGAGAAATTTAATCGATTGCTCATTTAAAATGTTTCATCATCAAGTTCATCCTAGTACTTTACTTGAATTTCAAGAAAATGAACAAGTAAGAGAAGGACTTGAGAATATTGCAAAGACACTGGATGTTTCAGATGAAAATTTACATGATTCATTGTTTACTGAATTTGTTATTTACAAAAACAGTTGGAAACCAAATAAACCAGAAAAACGTAGAGAAGTTTTAAAACATCTTATAAGATTATCATATTTTGGTGAAAATAATAAACAAAATGAAAATGTTGTAATAAATTTAATTGCTGATGAAATAATTGCCTCGAGAACAATAATGGCTGCTTTATTAAAAGAATTTAATAATATTACACCTATGGAAGGAGAAACAGAACCAAATGTATTATCTCTTAAACAATTTGGTTTAGCTTTTATTAAAATATTTACAATAGTACGAGATCAAAAAGCACTCGAAGCAATTAAAACTGGAGAACCGATAGAAAATAATAAAGATACAGAAAAAACAGATACTCCAAAATGGGAAAAAGATTATAATAAACGTGCAAAAACAAATACGGAAGAAATGGAACGTGTTAAAGATCCAAAAGTATTAAAAAAATTTAAAGGTCAATGTCAAAAAACATTTGATTATAGAGAAATATTTCCAGATCAAAACATTGATGAAAATCAATTACAAGATGAACGTGTAAAACGTTTAGAGCAATTATGGAGCAGAATTACAAATGACGATGAAAAAATGACAGAAGAAGCTACAGAATGGAGTTTAGATTTAATTAGTCGTAGAATTGCTCAAGATGATGATGATTCATTAGATGATGTTTTAAATAAAGGATGGCGTGACATTGCTGCAATTATTATTTTGATTTGTATATTTTATCATTATAGTGGAAATGAAGACTATCAAAATTATTATAAAAGATTATATGAATTGAATGGAGATTTAAGAAAATTTCCTTCGGTTAAACGAAAATCACAGTCTGAACCAATTAATACTCCGAGTAAGAAACCAAAGCAAACCATAACACCAGAAAACAATGAAGTAGAATTACCACCTTTAGTCAATGATGATATTAATGAATCATCAAATCAAACAAAATCAAATAATAATGTTACACAAAAACCTAAATATTACACGGTATCAGATAATGAATCATCTCCTGAATTTATTGTAATCGACGATGAACCCAAGACGCTTTCGCCACGCTTTCCTGATATTTCTGCTGGATCTACTGGAGATAATCGAAACGATGAATCTGAATCAGATACCAAAATAAATTGGATTCTTCCTTATAATCCTTTTGAACAAGAAGACTCACAAGGATTAATGACTAAAGATCGTAAAATTGATACAAAACTAAGTGATAAATTTTTAACACATGCTTGGACAGCAATTGGGAAACAAGGAAAACCATCTGGACGTTTTAAAACATTAGCAAGACAAGCAAAAACAGAATCACAACTGACAAATGTTTTAAGTTTATTTCAAAAAGGACGCGTGAGATTCAATGAAGCAATGGATACAACACATGAGTACATAGATGATTTATTTGAAAAAGTTCAAGATACAGTAAATGAAAAAATAGATACAGCTGAAAACTATATCAAATCAAAAACAGGAAAAAATAAAAAAACAAGTGACACTGAAGACTACGATGAATCACCGAAGCAAAAAACACGAAAAAATAAAAAATCAAAAGAGAGAACAAAACGAAAAAATAAAAGACTTTCTAAATTAATGAGTCATTTAAATTTATCAGATAATGAAAATTGAATTTTTAAGCAAGCATTTTAAATTTTAGTTAAAAACATAATAATTTTCTAAAAAATTCGAAATCACTTAGTGCTAAGTCTATGATATTCAGTGTTACAAATTTTTGAAATATAAGAAACAATAAAATAAGTAACAATTGCAGTACCACACACAGCTAATGGTCCTTTTAAAAATGAATCAACAACTTGTCCTTTGTCAAATTTGTCGAATTGAACATCAATAATTTGAACAATTGGTGTTCCATCTGTTGAATTTTGAAAAACTTGAATTGTGAATGATGCTAAACCAACAAATGTATTATCATCCACAGTGTTTAATTGTAATAATTTACGTGCTGAACCAGGTGAACCATCTGGATTTGGTAATCCTACACGATAATGTAATTGAAATTCATAACCATTGGCTGGCATCAAAGTTGTTAAAATAGATGAAGGAATACTAAAACCATCACAGCCGCGTATATTATCACATGCTGGCATTGTTTGACAACTACCAGCTATCCCGCAACCGTCATCATATGCATTTTTAGTGGTATACAACACATTTGGCGCTAAAGATACCCAATCTAAACTTAATCGTGTTGAAGTTGTTAGTCGTCTAGCTAAACGATCTAATGGATAAATTGTTACATTTCCAGGTTTAATTTCTAATCTTAAATCTAAATCTAAATTATTCGATGCTGGTAATAAAATTAATACATTGATCGGTTGAGAACTAAATAAATTACCATCAAAATATGTTGTATTTGTTGTTACACCACTTGAGAATAGATCTTGTAATGGAATATAAGTATTCGCTGCACTAGTTGGTGTTGGTAAAAATCCACCTATTGCTTGAAATGGATTTGAAGTTACTGAAGTTGACAAAAAATCATTTGTTTGAATATTAGCAGTTACAACAGATGCTGTATTGTGTGGTGTTGGATTTGATAATACACAACTTAAACTTGACGAATTTGCTGGGCAAACATATATATTCAAATTAACAGTATGAACACCATCTAATGCAGTTGGATACTGTAATGACGATGATCCTAAATCAGTAATTCTATCGTTGACATCTGAATAACTACATTTTGCAAATGCTGCACCATCACTTGTTAATGAACGACATCTTGTTTGTGTAACAAATTGATAATTACATGACACAGTTGATGTTGAACATCCAAGTGATTGAAATGCTATAACTGAATCACCATAACAATTTGAACCACTAGGAATAATTAAATCACTAATGTTTCTTGGTCCAACAACATCATTTGGATTAAATTGATCTAGAATACTTAATTGCCATGTAATACGTTGACGTGCTTTATTAGCACCACAATCACTTGGTATATAAACTACTTCAATTGGGAATGCACGTTGATGATATGGTGCTGTTGTAGCAATTGATATTTGTCCAGTTGTTTGTAAAAATATATCAAATTGTTGAGATGTTTGTGTAAATGCATTTTTAATACCACGTTCAATATATGAAACAGGAATTGAATAAATTCTACCACCATCAACATCTGTTAATTGAATACCACGATTTGGACATTGTGCATTTATACCCGTTACATTAATTGAAATTGAATATGTGAGAGTATGACCATCTGTTACTACAGAATTCACTAAAACAGCTGGTCCAACTTTTGCATAACCAAAATATGCATGTAAAATTGGATCTGTAAATTGAAATTGTGAAAAATTAGCTGTTAAATAAGAAGGTGAATAGGGTGTCCCGATAAACGATGATGGACCATTAACACCTAAATTATCAAAACTTGAGCAAAATGGAGATTCAACAGTCGACCAAGATTGAATACCAACTCTTGGTGATAATATTTCAATAATTGGCCATTGTGGTTGATGTGAATTTTGAATTACATTTGTTTGAATTTGTAACGTAAACATTAAATTTGATGGATTTACTTGTGGATTTAAAAATACTGCATTTTGTGCATATGAATTATTATTTATATTTGATATTACACCTTGATTTGTTATCGTTGAACATGTTTCTAATGTTGAATCAAATACGCAAGCATGATAAGAACATGCTGGATCAATTATTCCTTGTCCATATGGATCAGCTTGTAAAAATGCTGTATTTGCCCAATATGAACATGAAAAAGCCCAACGACTTTGTGATAATGATTCTAAACACCGTGAAATATAAGGATCATAAAAACAACCAGAATTCATACAATTTGCAGAATTTGTTTGTGATTGACATGTTCCATGAGGAGTAGATGAACATGAATTTGCAGTAAAATCCCAATAACAACCATCATTACGTGCATCATAACCAATACAATTAATAACTGAACGTCCGGTACATGTTACTTGAGCTTTTACTTTATAACTAATAAAATAAATTAAAGCTAATAATCTTAATGTTATATGAAACATTTTTAAAAATTTTATAATTGATTTTATTTCAAAATAAACACATATTCGAATACAACCACTAAAGATTTAAACATTTCATTTAATTTGAAATGAGGGAAACTTGCGTAGTTATTATTATGGCAGTAGTATTTTTATTATTTTTTTCTATTCTCATTTTTGTATTATTAACAAAAAAATAATTAAAATTTAAAGACATTAACAGAATGTCTAGATACATATGAAAGAACTAAATAAAAAAAAATACAACTAAGAATAACTGGTAGATTACCTTTTAAAAATGTTTGTTTGGATGAACCTCCATTTGTGAAAGCATATTGTAACCAACTTTCACAGACAAATTGTAATGATGTTTGATTGAATTGTGAGAAATCAAATTCAATAGCTGAACAATTACCTGTATTATTGCTTAAAACTATAGGTGGTGTTATGAGATGCAAATTAATTATAAATGAATAAATATCACGCCTTTCAATAGTTGTATCATTACTTGTTTGTAATAAACGTCTTGCTATTGGTGTTGTTTGTTGTGTCGGTAAATGAATTTCATAATTCAATGTAACTGAATATCGTGGTGCAGGCATTAATGTATAAAGTGCCAGTGCTGGTAAAGTAAATCCATCACATCCTAATATTCCATTACATGCTGGTAATGATTGACATAATCCAGTTACACCACATCCTTGATCAAAATCTGATTTTGTAATATATTTTAAACTTGATCGAAATTCATCATAATTTAAAACTGTTTTTCCATTAAATGTTTGATGTACAGCATTATATGCATTAATTAAAGGTGTTCCGTCTGTTGTTAATGCTGTAATATATGTAGATGCAATAGATGTTTTAATTCGTAAAGTGTATAATTGACGTGCTGATACTTGCATTAAGGCTGTGACTGTAATATCATCCGTAAGTTCAAAACTTAATAAACCTCCAGAGGTAGCATTAGCAGGTGAATTTGGTATAATTAATGAATTTGGATCTGCTAAATTATCCGAAGCTGTTTTTAAAAATCCTGATTGAACAAAAAATCCATTTCCTGATGTTGATGTTTCACTTGAAGATGAACCAATAATTTTGGCTGAAATTATATCCGGATAATTATTTAAATCCTTTGAAACAATACGACATAATGACATATTTGTTTCATATAATGGGCATAAACGTCGATAAACAAAAAGTGTATGTAATGCATCTAATGCACGTGGATATGCAATATTTGTACCCATATCCGCAATACGATCATTCATGTAAGAATATTCACATAAATTAAATGTATCACCTGATGGTTGTAATTGACGACAACGGCTTTGAATTGTTATGGTTTGTTTACAGATAGCATTATAAAGATCACAATTAACAGTTGAAAATCCAATATTTGCCAATTGATCTCCATAACAATTAACTGGACCAGGATCACTGATGGGTGAACGAAATAAAATATCAGATGGTAGGAATACACCAATTCGAATTGTAGGATCAAATACATTATATGTTTGAAGTTCAAATGTTAATTGAATACGACCTTCATCATCAGCACAATTAGTGGACGGTCCTTTTGGATATTGAACATTGGTTGGATAAGCAGTCATGCCATAAGTGGATGATCCTCCAATAATTGCAACACCAGTTAATGGAATTGAAATTCGATATGTTTGAACAACTTGAGCAAATAAATTATTGGTTGAATGTTGAATATATGAGATTGGAATTGTGTAAATTCGACCATTTGCATCATCTGTAAATTGTGCACCTCGAATTGAACATGAACTTGTAGCATTCAACAATAAAATTTTTAATTCAAATATAAAATTGGATCCATCATATGAAACACTATTAATTATTGAATTATGTTGAATAATTGGATGACCCAATGATTTAGAGAGAGTTTGACCAATAGGTGTCGATAAATCAAAATTAAAATTTTTATTTATTTTAATTGAATCAATTAAAGCTTGTTGAGTTTCTGTGACATTCACAGTTGTAGTAAATGGTTGAGGATTTGGAGCTGTTGGATCAAAACTTGAACATTCTATATTTGATTGTTGATTCCAACTACTGATATCATTGACAGGAAACAAAATTTGAAATATTGGATGTTGTGGTTGAATTGGAACTTCAGTTGTATATTTAAATGGTATTACAGCAAAAACACTTAATAATTGATCTTCAGTATCAACAGTTGCATTTATAAATTGAACTTGTGTATTCACAGTTGTGATATAACCATTTCCATTAACTTGTGATGTTTCATTTTTATTAATTGAATTATCAATTGTATTTTGACATAATCTTAATTGATTATTCCAATAACAACCATGATAAGCACATGCAAGATTTGTATTGATTGTATTAGCATACCCAGTCCAATAATCACATGGAAAAATATGATTAACTTGTGGTAATGATGCTAGACATGTTTGTAAATATAAATCCCAAAAACAATAAGCATCATTACAATCGGATTCTAAACGATTATTTTGACATATATCATTAACAGTTGATGAACAGATACTATGTGGAAAATCATATTCACAAAATGTCGCATTAAAATAATTATTTAAACAGTTTTGTGCATTATATGAATTACATGTTGCTTCATCTACTATTTGACTATTAACTGAAACAATAAAAACAAACAAATAAATTAAACAGATAAACATTTTTAAATGATTTTAACATTTATATAAACAATTTTAAATCAACAATAAATATATTTCTAATATTTAAAAATTTTTGTTATCGAATTAAACACGAACTGATGTCTTTACTATACTTGATAAAATTAAATAATATAAAAACCAAAGGAAAATTAATGGAAGGATAACATCAAATATAGCATAATGAATTTCATGAATGGATTCTGATTGTAAACCATATTCTTCTATTAAAAATTGTTCTCTTAATTGGTTAATATCACAATCAGCATTATCTGTTTCTGGTATTATAATATCAAAATATAAAAAACCAACATGTTCTTGTGGTATTGGAGTTTGTAATAAACGTCTATAAGGACCACTTGAAGATTGTGTATTAACTTGATAACTAATTGAAAAACGATAACCATTCGCAGGCATTAATTGTTTTAAATATGCAACTGCTACACTAAATCCATCACATCCTGGAATTCCATTACATGCAGGTAATAATTGACAATGTTGAGTTATAGTACAATTTTGATTGTAATAATCATTTTTAATTGGATTCAATAATCCAGGACGTATTTGTTGATATGTCAATTGTGAATAACCACCTGTATTAAGAAACGGTTGACCAATTCCATTTAATGGTGTTATAAAAAATTGACTTGATGAATTCATCATTCTTAGATCATATGCACTTTGAAGTGTGGATGGTAATAAAATAATAGGTGTGATAGCTTGTGTTGTAAATAAATTAGTATCATTCGTTTGATTTAAATTATAATTTGTTATACTTGCAATCGTTGAGGTTGGTGTTGATAAAAAAGCAGTTTGAACATTCCATGGATTGTAACCCTGAGATGAATCTGGATATTGCAATGTTGAAATATAACTTTTAATTTCATCGGGATAACCATTTACAGTATTTACAACTAACATGCATAAAGAATCATCTGTACGAGTCCGTGGACAATTATAAATATTAACAAAAAATCGATGTAAACCATCTAAACCTGATGAATAATTACCATTAATACCAACATCATGAATTTTATCTGTTTGATTAGCATAACTACATAAATTAAATCCTAAACCATCAGGTGTTATTTGATGACAACTACTTTGAAGTGTTACAGTATAATAACACGCATAATTTGATGAAATACAGCCCTGTTTTTGAAAATCTACAATTTTATCACCATAACAATTTAATATTTGACCTGGATATTGTGTTGATGTTAATGAAATATCATTAATGGTACGTGGACCAATTTCACGTGTATTATCATAAATATTATTTACAATAATTTTCCATTCAATTGACATGTATGCACTACCAGTTGAACAATTTGTACGTGGAAATGTTGTTTCGATGGGAAATCCTTCTAATAAATAAACAGTGGATGAAGTTATAATAGCTGAACCAGTCGTTGGTATATCCACAGTGAAATATTCAACGTATTGACTATAACCTTGAGATGATTGTTCAATATATGAAATTGGAATTGTATAAATTGTATCAGTACCACTAATTTGTTTAGTTGCACCATAAGCACCACATGTTGAAACTAATGCTTTTAAATCAGCTTGAAATGTAAATTGTAATCTAGTTGAACCTACTGACATTGTAACTAACGAAACAACTGAATTACTACCAGTACGAGGAGAACCAAAAATGGCTTGTGCAGCTCTTCCAACTGGATCACTACTATTAAATGTTAAATTTTTATAAGCTGAAACCCAATTTATAGTATAATTTTTAAGTGTTGCAGCTGAATATGGGCTAGATTGTAAAACAACTGGTGTATTATTTACATAGTTTAAATTAAATGTTGAACAATTGATGGGCATTGTAGTCAAAGCTGATAATAAATTGATTCTTGAATCTAAAACTGCAATATAAGGCCATGCTGGATCTAATGGCCATACGGACGCTGGATGTGCACTTGTAGGAAATGGTATACTAACAGTTAAACGTAATGTAGATGATGGTATAACAGTTGCTGAACTAAATATAACATTGTTTGCATAATTAATTGTGACTGTTGAATTATCCACTGTGGTATCAATATTTCTTGTAGCTGAACAAGTACCACCATTTATCAATACACAACCGTGATAAGCACATGCTTGTGTTCCAGCATATTGTGATTGTTGTGACCAATAAGAACATGGAAATACTTGATTTACTTGATTAATATTATAAAAACATTGATTAATATATGGATCCCAAAAGCAAGATTGATATGGACATTCAGCTTGAGATCCTTTACTTAAGCATAAATCATAAGTATTTGTAGTATAACATTTGCCTGATGTAAAGTTAAATCGACAATCTATACGTGGTGGAACAGCACTTAAACAATCTGTAGGATATAAAGTTGAACAAATATTAACACAATAATTATAATTATTTGTCTGAAGAGTACAAGTTGGTTGTGAAGTACAACCAACTGTATCAAAGAAATATTGCCAACATGCATTTGGTGCACCAGTTTGACATGATGATCCATCGAAATGACAACAACAACGATTATTATAACAATTTTGTTCACTTAATCCAGGACATACTACTGCATCGACTGAATTATTTGATAATTTAAACAAAAACAAAAATAAAAAAATTAAAAACATTTTTGATTGTTTTAAAAACACTTATAAATGCAGAGTATAAAATAATAACTTAATTATTGGTACAAACATAAACTTTAATTTATTTATTGTATAAAAAATCAAAGTTTCGATAGTTGTTTATTATCATTATTTATTCTTTTAACAATCGGTGTAACATCATGAGTCATTAATACTTTATAAACATTTGGTCGAGTTGTTGTATCTCGAATTACACTTAAATGACAGTGTCTTTGAACGATTCTTATAGCTTTTCGGAAAACAGTTTCATTAAACATATCATCAATTTGAAATATTGCAATAGCTGGATAACTTTTCGCAGTACGACGAGCTTTTAACATTTTTTCCACGTAAAATCTTAAATTATCATTACTACTATTTTGACGTGAACAATATATCAATTGATCATCAGGTAAAAAATGTCTATTTCTCATTGTTTTAGAATGATAGTGCTTTACAAATGAAATTTTAGAATCTAAATATTTTAAAATTTTTCATAAAAAACTATTTAAAATTAATTTATCATGTAACATTTCATTATCTGGCATTGCATGAATTAAATGTTCTAATAATTTTGCATCCGGAAGTGCTAGATGTTTTTGTTTTAATTCTGGATTATTCTTATAATCTTTAATATAAATATTTGATAATGTATTTAAATCTAATTTAGCATAAGGTGAAAAACAATAACATTTTTTGATTATTTGTTTGCTGCATCTCACAGAATTACCTCGTGTTATATATTTCTCATCAGAAAATAAATCGTCACATTGATTGAATAAATATCCAAGTTTACTCTGAATATCATGTATTATAAGTGTAATTCGCAATCGTAATAGTTCTTTCCAAGATGTTAACCAATCTTTAAATAATGTTAAACCTGAAGAAGCATCAGGTGCATTATCTAATTCATCGTCAGAAATAGGACACTCACCTAATACGTCAGCGCTTTCAAAAGGTTTCAATAAACGTTCAAAATCGATTGACGGGAATTTGTCTTTTTTAGAATCATACAATTTAAGTTGATTTTTGTCGACAGTAGCACCAATTTGAATTATTTGATCTGTATCATGTGCAACATATGCGAATTTAAATTCTACATAAATAAACAATGGATCATCCTTATTAAACTTCATTTTAAAATTTAAAAATTCGAGTAATTATGGTTCAATTGACCTTTCAAACTTCAATATTTCACTTTCTAAATTAAAAATTTTAAATAAAACTTACTTTTTAATATCATATTAATTGCATTTTTGGTAGTACGGAAAATCATGTTTCGACCCCCGAAAAACGTATGATTCGTATGATGCGTATGATCCGTATAGCCACTTTTGGAAAAAAAATGAAAAACGCAGATATTATTTTTATAGCCGTTGAGATTGTCCCACCATGAAAATATCTGTTTCTAAAAATATCTGTTCCAAAGTGAGAGTCTATGCCCCACCATAAAACGTAAAATCCTGCATCACCCCCTATTTTACGTATGATTCGTATGATGCGTATGATTCGTATAGCCACTTTTTGGGAAAAAATGAAAAACGCAGATATTATTTTTTGACCGACTAGATGCTGCAAGCCCGATCGGGTATAAAAATGTCTCTAAGTTTCAGCGATGCGTCTAAGACGAAAATATCTCTAAGTTTCAGCGATCAAGCTCACTAATTTTAATAAAGATATTTTATTCTAAAAATTTAACGTTTAGTCTTTAACGGCACAATAAAACCATAATACGAAACATAAAAACATTACGAACGATAGAATTATTGAAAATAAAAATAATTCAACTTCAAGAGTCATATTTAAAATTTACAAACACATTCGAATCACTGTTGTTGCTGGTGGTGTTGTTAATAAAGCTAACACTGTTTCTGTTGCTTGTGGATCAAATTTAACTGGTATTTCTGTTGTTCCTGTTAAACATGGAGATTCATCAGATGTTCGATTAGTACATGGAACATGACCCACAGATCTTGATCCACATATATCAACACGAGCACTAAATCCTTGACTTCCATATTTATTTGGTAGATTAATCATCGCAAATCCAGTAATTAAATGAGGTTGTAAACTAGCAGCTGCACATAATTGATATTGTAATAGTGATGTTTTATTAGTACCAGTTGGAATCCAATTTACATATGCTTTATCAAAAGGTGTTGCAAAATCATCACATCTTGTAAACAACATTGCTTGTTGTAATAATGAACTACCGCCTGTACTACCATAATGAGTATTATTTGCTCGCTGTTCAGGTGATATATGAATTGTTGTTGTGTTTACGCTATGACCTGGAGCATTTGGTGATGCTTTTGGAACATGACGCGGTGGTCCTCTAATTGGAAATATAACTTTTGGTGATGATAATGGAGGAATGTCACCAGCTGATCTTGCTATATTAAAAGCATCAAAACTTGTTTCAGCATCTGTTATTTGATATATTGCAACAATTAAAAATCCAAATGCGAAAATAAAATGTTTAAAATTCATTTTCTTTATTTGAACAATTAAAAGCTATTAAACTATTTGTTTATTAAATTAATGAATAACGAAAAGTCTTTATAAATGAATTAACCTAATTCAATGTTTGTTAATGGTTCGTTTATAATTTCTTGAATTCTAATACTATCACTATTGGGATTATGAAATTGAAGTTTTGAAAATGATGGATTCTGATAAAATGGTAATGTTGGTTTTCTATGTTCAATCATTTTATTTAAAAAATGACTATACAAAAACAATTTAAAACCATAAACAATTGCAGAAACAACAACAATAATTAAAATGATTTGAAGAATAAAATTATGTTTGTTTAATATAGAACGTAAACCATGACCAAATAAATTCATCCATATTCGAATAGGTTGTCCAACTGTAGTTGCAAACATTTTAATAAATACATCCAATGGAGGTGGCCATTTAGAACGATGAATTCTTTGTAAATATGCTAAACACAGTTCTTCACTTCGATCATCTAATTTATGACGAATCCAATCAAACCAATCTAATTCATTTACAGTCAATGATAACGGACCACATGCAACAGGTGGTCTGGATGATTTTGCAGTTAGAATATCAGCTTCTATTAATTGCATTTCGTTATAATATTCAATTAAAAAACTAACTAACAATAACATAAAAAATAAACCTATTATCATTTCAAATTTTTGAATATCACTTTTAATTGTTATGGGTTGTTTTGTTTTAATTTGTTTTATTTTATAGGATTCGATATCACCAACATTTATATTCTTATATTGATGGGCGACAAAGCTTTTGATGGCTTTTCCAATGATGATACTTCCATAGTACGCAATACAGATGGTGATTGTAAAAATGGCGATTTGATTGAGCATTCTTGTGTTTTATATGAACTTTGTGGTGATGGTGCTAATGAATGTAATGAATGTTGATAATTTTCAACTAAAGGTTTTGGTTCTTGATAAATCGATGAATTATAATGATATTGTGGTGCTAATTGTGGTGATTCTATAGATGGTGAACTTATTAAGTCTCTAGCTTCAATCAATGATGTAGATTGTGATATTATTTTTGTATTAATTTGAATTGGTCTTTTAACAGGTGATATGATACTGGATTCTATTTTATCTAATTTATAATGTATAACAATAATAATTCTATGATCATCTTCATTCCATTGAATTGAAAATGCTTGAATACGACGAAATAAACTTAAAATTTGAATTACTTCACGATATGCTAATTCTAGATTAGAATTTCTTAAAACTGATACATAAATTCTTAGAGATGGTGAATCAGTAGAATCTTGAATATTTGTACTTAAATTATATCTAAATAAACGACGATAACCACTTGGCATTTTACGAACAATTGCATTAATAAATTCACTTAGTTCTTGAGATGTACCTTGTTTATATAATCGTTCAGGTGCCACTCCTAATTGAATAACTAAACGAACAACTAATGAATCACCAGATGCAGGTGAAATATCATAAAGTCGAATATAAATACATGAAGTATATGCATTTTTATTTAATAAGACATTTTCAGCTAATTGATAAACATCTACACCTTGAACAATTGTTTTAATTTCTTGAATATTCATAAATGAATGACGATAATGTGAATTAAATTTTGAACAATTTGCACATATATATGGAAAATCCTCATCTACATTTTCTAAAATTTTTATTAATTTCGCAAATGGATCACTAATTGGTGATTTAAATTGCAAAGATTTTCGATAATTTGTAATACGTTCTTTTACTTTTTTATTTGTTGAAATCATGCCATTTTTAGATATAATTGGTTTAGTTTCCATATTTTGTTTAGTTTGTATTGCAACATCCGCAACATCATTTTGTTTAGGATTTTTAGTAGCATCTGTTTCTTTTTTACGTTTTGAATGACAAGAACCCATTTTTTGTCTTTTAAAAAAAACTTAATCATAGTTATTAATAAAAATTAATTAATTAAATAAAAATTCTATTATGATATATGAGAAAACATTGTTCATACTTCTTCATATTCTTTTAATATTGCAATTTCATAGTTAAGTTTAAAGATATATTCCATCATTTTGGTATTCACATTAGTTTGATCAATTGCTAATAATACTAATACAACAATTACAATAAATTGAAAAATAAGAAAAATTGTTAAAAGTTCCATGTTTTAAACATTAGACCTTCTACGGAGACCACTTTGTCGTTCTAAATTAATCAAGTCGTATTTTTCTGTTAAATCGCGATGTTCAGCTTCTCGTAGTTCTACCCTTTTGATTAAATCAAGCACACGCGTTCGTGTAGTTTTCAATTCTTTCATTAAATCGTATATTTCTGTTCGTTGTGTCTTTAGCGTACCTTCTAAATCTGAAGTATAATGATCAAGTCGTACCAGATCGTTTTTCTGGTTAGCCATTAAATTATTTTGTTTTCTTAATAATAAAAGTATTAAAACACCTATTAATAATCCAATGTTACAATAAGATCCTATAAATTCAATGATTTCAAACATTTTGTAAGATTCGGTAGAAAAATAAAAATTATTAATAACCATATAATTTTTCATGTAATTCACACATTTATAACCTTACTACAATTTAAACACAATTGATTACTAATTTTGATTTAATAAATATAAAACTAAATAAAAGAAATTCTCGAACATTTAGATAATATCTCGAACCATAATAACTCATTTTTTGAGAAAATGGAATTTGAGGATTCTTTACGAAATAGATATGATATATCAATGGCAAGTTGTTGTCATGGTTTTTTAGGTATATTTGCAATTATTGGTTTATTTGTAGCATTAGTTCGTTATGATGCTTTTTTATTTTTTATTTCATTTATGGCATTACTTGCTTGTTTAATGTTAATTTATTGGCGTTATTATAATGAAGATTTAACAAACTGGATTAGATATAGAATACAGAGTGATAGATCAATTCAAACTATTAAACGATTAGAAGAAATGACAAATAATCAAGTTCATACAGCAATGCAACAATATATAGCACATAATAATGTAACATTTGCACAAGCATTACAGGAATGGGGTATAACTGCAACTGATTTCAAATATTATACACATAGACCAAATGCTTAAATTTTAAACATGTTGTTAACACGTGAATAAATTTCATTGCATTATTTATCCAATGAATTAATTTAATTAGACAACTGTTAATTCATGATTGTTGTTTATTAAAAAATGTCACAACCAAATCCATTAGCTAGTACCTTATCATTAACAAATTTTAGTGCACCATCACGTAATGATGAAGATAAATCAAATACTGTTGGTGCACAATTAGATACATCAGCATTTAATGATTTTTATGAAGATGGATTTGATCCAAGTAATTATGAGGCTGTATCAATGCCTGTAGACTTAGAAAAAGCAGATGATGAAAATAATAATCAAGCTGTATTACGTTCAAGATTAGGTCCAATTCCAATTCGTAAACGTAATCAATATCTATGGGCACCAACACCATATCAAGCTGATATTGATAATATTGAAGAATTAAGAAAATTGAATGGTGAAATTTCTGATCCAAAAGGTGGTAAAAGAGCTGCAACATGGCGTGATCGTTTAGATTTCGTTAATAATCCAGAAACATATACAGGTTCATTTATGTGTCAAATACCATTACCAATTCATAATCCACAACAATCAAAATTTGTTGATTTAACATTTACATTACCTAAAGGTTGTGAAGATGTTGTTGGTTTTGCTCAACGTTTAGTAAATGGAAATGGTTCAATTAAAATGTCATTTACAAGACAACAATTAGCTGCTGTCTTTAAAAATATTCCAAATTTAGGTAAAAATGACTGGTCAATTATCCCATACACTATTCGAATTGTGGAGTTACACGCAAATTTACCTGATGACTGTATTATCCAATTTAGTACTGCTAGAGTTAGTAAAGATGAAAGATCTAAAGGTAGACAGCAATGGATTCGATCTGCTGGGGCGCATAATACAAGTGACGGTTCTAATTCAATGGCATCTGCTCATTCACACGTCATTTATAGGAATATACACCGTGTTTCAACTACTGAAGCAGTAGATTTATTTATTGCTGATGATGAATTATATAATAGTGGTGATTTTCATCGTTGGGTAAATTGTGATGAAGATCGAATATGGCAAGAATTTGAAGATTGTCGTTGTAAAGATCGTCCAAAAACTTTACATATTCCATGTGGTCCAGATGATATGATACGATGTTTAACTGTATTACAAGGTTTAGCTCAAACTGAACATAAAGCATTAATTGATTTATCAGAAAAATTTGATCATCCAGTACCAAAAATTACTCAAAATGATAAAGGTAATTGGGTTCATGAAGTAAGTGCTGATGCTGTTCAACATTTATTAGGTCGAACATTTGAAAAAATTGATAAGCATAAAATAATGATGCGATTAGAAGATGTTGCATTAACATTATCACCATTACGATCACAAGGTCAACAAGGAATGAATGATATTAGTAAGAAAGCAAATGCAATAGCTAAAGATAATCTTCCTGGTAGATGCATCGGTGCATATTATCCTGAATTTATGTGTCGTATTCAAATTTCTTATGTTGTTTGTGATCATCCACCAAAACAAGGTGGTTCTAAAATTTCATCTTTATTATCATCGTCTGCTACACGTCCAAATGTTTCAAATCCTAAAAAAACAAGTGGTATTTATTCAATGCCTTCTAATTTTTAGAGTAATTATTAAAGATAGTGAATTCATTTAATATTTTATTAATTCATTTTTAGCATGCTGTTATAATTATTCATTAATAACTTCAAAACGTAGCATGCTTTAATCAGAAAAAATGCCTCCAAAATCTTTAAGGTTAATTAAACAGAAACTTCGAGGAGAGAATGGTGAAATAACTCGACAGACAGTAAATCAATTCATGGATGCTGTTAGTAAACACTTTAATTTCATACCATCTCTTCAAGATCTATCTTTACAATATGGAACTGGATCATTTTGGGATAATTTAATTGATAATGATGGCGATGATGGAGAGTTACAAAATTGGCAAGATCAAGTTAATGAATTAATGGACGAAGAAACAGCGAATGAAAATAAAAACAAATTACCTGTACGTTTACGTGACTATGCCCAACGTATTGTAATTGAACATTATTGGGATTCTGGAGCTGCAATGCATACAATGATATTTTTACCGGAAACCTCAAACGCTGAAAGATTAGATGGTTATGTTAAATTATGTGAAGAAGAAGTTGGTTATATTGATCGTGATGAATTAATTGAGGAGACATGTAAAAAATGGACTTCATCAGGACAAGGGCATAAACTCTTTTTTACTTCGATATGTTCAAATAATGTTCCAGCTCTATTTGCAAATTTATATGTTTATTGTAATTTAAATCAAAACGAAGGTCCTCAAAGTCCAGTTATTTGATTATTGTAATTCTTTTACTATATCATCAAGTTTTATCCATTGATATTCTGGTTGTGAATCAAGAAAACGAACAGCAATAATATAAACTTTTCTTGAATTTCCACGTCTTGAAACATCTTGATCAACAACTCGTAGACGAACACGATATGTTTTATTTGTTTTTATTCGTGTAATTCTATCTAATTGTTCAATTTCTTCCATAAAAATTCGATCAGGTCCAGCATAACCATAGCAAAATAAATCAAGATCTGTATCAATATATGGTTCTGAAAGATAATGTGATTTAGCTAGCAATTCAAAAAATTTATGATATCGTTCCGCAATAAATAAACGATCATTGTATTGAGTTATAAAATCAGCTTGTGTAGGTTTTAATAAACGTTTTTGTGGTGTTATAATATTTCTATATAATGGTTCTCTTAATTCAGGTTGAGGTTTATCAATTCGATCGCCTTTACTAGTATATAATTTACGTTTAAATTCATGTTGTTTAAAATTTCGTTTTAAATCTGATTTAGGTTCAGACAACTTCAACATAAAAGGATTAAATGATGGAATATTTCGCGAATCAAACGGTTTCGATTTACCGTCATCTTTGTCATTTGATTGCATATTTGAACTTGAATTCTGTGGTAATGTGTTTATTTTTTCTTTAGTCTTCTTCATTTTATCATTAAAAACAATTAATTACAAATATACTCACAGAGTCAATAAATCAATCTCTAAAACTGTCAATAAATGAGATGTCTCAATTTTGGCGCAACACCGAAACTCCGAAACATCAAAATGAGTGAATTAACTGATCAATTACTTGAATATATTGATGCAATTGAACATGCAGAAGATTTCTTACGTGAAGGAAGTATAGAAAGCATGAATATGTCTAGTATTTATAATAAAATACACGAAACATGGTTAAAAACATTAAAAGAACAAAATGAAGCTTTATATGATGATTCATCATTGCCTGAATCATTATTTTTAGGTTTATGTACAATCAAATGTGTTAAAACACCACAATTACAAGAAAAACAATCAATTGATGATTTGTATAATATTTTAATTAATTTAGTGAATGAATATAGTCAACATAAAGTCAATTTTATGAAATCATATAATATTGAAGGTTTTCATAATAATTCATCTGAATGGTCTGTCTTAATTCCATATTTAATTGAATATTTTAATTATGGAACATTACCGATTGAAATGTATTTTAAAAATGATAAGAAAATGATATTATTTGATGATAAAATAAATTTAAAACCTGAAGTTTATGAAAAATGGAAAAAATTACAATTAACAATTAAAAAAGAGTCAGAAGCTGATGATTTAAAACGTCGTGATGATGTAATTAATCGTGGTTATATGTATCGTTCATATGTTGAAGAATGTTGTCGTCATTTTATACCAATATCATGTAGAATTGCTGGTCAAATTGAAATTGAACGTTTACTATTAATGAAATATCCATTGATTCATGAACAAATTGAATTTCATCCTAATTGTAAACAACGGTTACATCAATTATTAAGTGATATAAGTAGAATAGAACCGGATGAAAAGTTTAATAATGATTTTCGTGAATTTATACTTGAACATAATTTACCATTAGGATGTCGTACACGTTCAAAACGTAAATTAGCTACCGCATCCAATAAGTATACTGCTCAAACATTATTAATTCAAGAATTAGGTGTTGATATTGCACAAGATCTGGTTGTTGAAATTAATAATATACGATTTGATTTAATTTGTTCTGATCTTCAAAATCCATTTTTTTATTATTATATTTTATGTCGTTTTAATCATTGGTTTTTTCATAAAGTAAGAATGAATTGGTTAGAACAGTTTTATATTTTACCAACTAATTTAATTTATGAATCATTTAAATTTGATAAACTTAATGCTGATTCTAGTGGACTATTTAAATTAAAACGATCACCATTAATAACACGATTAGGTGGTCAATTTATGATTCATGATCAAACTAATTTTTATTATTGTCAAGATACATTTCAATTAATTTTAACATGGTTTTGGTTATTAAAATGTAATCACGATTCTAAAACATCTAATCGTACTAGTTGTGATATGGTTATAAAGCATTTAGATCTTCGATTATTTCATACTTAGTTGTCTTTAATTAAATTTAAATAATCAGAAACTAAATTTCATCGGTTAATTGATTCAAAATTCAATAAAAATGAATTCTAAATATCAAAAACAGATGTTGACACGTAGTCAAGCAAAAAGAATGCGTGATCCAAAAAATATGAATTTACGTGATATTCCAAATATGACATTTCGGTTTCGTAATGTAACACCAACATTAAGTCTTATTCGTCGTTCACCTCATCTTAGAATAATTAAACCAATAGAATTGCCAATGTTAGAAGACATAACTGAAGTTGTATTATTAGAATTTTTAGATATTCAAAGTTATATCCATTGTGGTTTTGATATAAAATATGGACTTGATTATTATTTTGAAAAATTTCCAAAACGACTTGAGAACGTGACATGGGATCTTATATGTATCAATCAATCATTTGATTTGTTTAAAATTTGGTTAAAACATACACAATATTGTGTTTGTATTAGTCCATGGGATGTGCGTAGACGGATGTTTAATAAGGCAAGAACCCATGGTGTGTATTGGTTAGTGAAATGGATAATTGAGAAGGAATGTAGTATGAATCATATGGGTAAAGATTGGATGTTGAGACATGCTATTTATGAGACAAATTTTTATAAAGATTGCAATATGGCTCAATTTTTAATAGATAATTATTCAGATTATGATCCAGATGTAACACAACTACTTGATCGTGAATTAAAAGAAAGGCGCGTTCTTCCTGAGTTTTTAACGTTACCAGAACCAACAAGAAAAAAAAGAAAAATAATACCAAGAGTAAGAATTGACATTTTAGGAATAATAAACAGATTAGATGAGTATACACATATATTGTTCCCTGAATGTCGCGATCCTTATTCTTCTAGTTCAGATAGTTCAGACAGTTCACTTACTTCAGACAGTTCGGATTCTGATGAATAATGGTTTTTTAAAAATTAATATATTTTCATGTTTTATTCATGTTTTTAAAAAAGAGCTTGCATCGAAAATTTTTGACTCTGTAGACTCACTTTTTTGAGTCTATATAGACTCAGTCTATAGACTCACTTTGTTAGAGATATTTTCAGAAAGAGATATTTTTTATGGTGGGACAATCTCAACGGCTATAAAAATAATATCTGCGTTTTTCATTTTTTTTCCAAAAGTGGCTATACGATTCATACGCATCATACGTTTCATACGTTTTTTGAGGGTCCAGACACCATTTTCCGTTTTATAGTGGGGCTAAGAGATATTTTTTCTTAAGACGTTTTTTTAAGACGCGTCGCTGAAACTTCGGGTCGGGTCGGGCAACGGATATTTTTTATACCCGATCGGACTTACAGCACTTCACCGGTCAAAAAATAATATCTGCGTTTTTCATTTTTTTTCCAAAAGTGGCTATACGATTCATACGCATCATACGATTCATACGTTTTTTGGGGGTCCAGACACCATTTTCCGTACTACCGAAAGACTCTCATAAAAAATATCTTTATGTTATAGATATCGAACATAACGGGACTTTTTAGTATAATGAGTCTATTTTGAATATCCTTTGATCGTTTTTAGTTTATTTTTTTAGTCATTCGAAGATGAAAAAACAGAAAGTTTCTAAAAATTTATTGTCTTCTTTTCAAAAGTGTAAAGATGATAAACATTTTAAATTGTTAAGTCTAAGTCAATGTAAAAAATTGATTAATAAGAATGAAATTGTTAATTTAAATATTGATACAGAAGTTGCATCTATTATTTTAAAAAACAAATTAAAAACATTTTATCGAAAGATGAGTAATATTAAATTATATGATTTGAAAACTGCAGAATTAAAAAAATCTGAAATAAATAAAATTTATATTAAATTAAAAAATGATAAATATATTTTAATTAAAAAATCAATTATTCGTGAAATATATGATGAAAGTCAATCAACTAATTTAAATTTACAATCTATTATTAATCCAATTATTAGTCCAGGCCCTATTCATTTATTTTTTGTTTTAGAATATGATTTAACTGTTTTAGAATTATTTGGTAATCGTTTTGGTGTATCTGAATCTAAATTATTAATTGTTATTAAAATTCAAAGAATTCTGAAGGCAATTCTTGAAAAATATGATTGTGATCAATCTATTAAAAGTATTGAACATACGTATTGGTCATATAAAATTAATTCAAATCGAATTATAGAATTTCAAGCACATTTTCCATGTATTACATTTGAATCGTTAACAACATTACAATCATTTACTGGTCAATTTATGCGTTTTTTAAGAAAATCTGATTCATATTGGATTTATTTACCACAATCTATTCCATTTATTATTGATGATATTCCAATTATTAAAATAGAATACTATGAAATTGGCAAATGTTTAAATTTACCATTTTATTCAAATGTTGCAAATGAATCGAAATGGATTATGTTTATTAGGAAAGGTCGTTTTATTCAATCACAAAACTATAATCATGATTATGAATGGTTTTATTGTAATCATTTTCCAGATAGAGCAATAAAAGTACTAGATATATTAAATTCTGAATTATCATATGAAGTATTAAAAAAATTGACAGCTGGACGATTAACTGATTCAATTGATACTACACAAGCACCTACTTTACAATTAAATGATGCATTAGAACAAATTGGATCAACTATACGTTATCAAGGAGATGTTGTTACTGTTCCAACTGCATGGTTAAAATTCTTAAATTATGCATTATTTCGAAAACAAAATATAAGATGTATTGAAATTCAAACATTTGAGAAAAAAACAATGAAAATATTAGCAAGTGACATTGATACATTTACTGATTATTATTTGTCATCTACAGATAAATTATTACCTATTGATGTAGATTCTAATAAAGATGATTTTATAGAAAAACCAATAGACGAAATCAATCATGAATTGTTTGATTTTAAATTGGATTAAAAAACAATCGGAGAGAGATTGAAGCTTGTAACAATTAAGTTTAGTTATCAAAGTTTTTGTTTTTTTGTCTCGTGAAATAGATTTGAATGTTGAAATTGTTTTGCATATTTGTCAGTAATAAATTTTCGTCGACTGCAATAATCAACTAGTGCAGTTTGATACTGTTCTTTCAAATTATTATCCATTTTATTGTTTGCTAGTTCTAAGTACTTAGCACACCATTCTTTTGTAAAATAAAAAATTCTTAAATTTGAATGAACGCTGCATAATATAGTATCAAATGGGAAAATACAAAAATCTTCTGGTTTTTCCATTTTCTTTTGACAAACATGACAAACACGATGTGGTTTTGTTTCATTTGACCAATCAACACATGAATATTTCAATAATAATTGTTCATATGTTTTAGAATGATTTTGTAATTTTTCAGTGCAATCTTTACATGCAATGCCACGTTCATTAAATGCAGACATAATTGAATCAATAACCATTGGTGCACAGCAACCTTTTTGTGGACATAACATAATTAATTTACCTTGATATAATAAAATTTTACCTAATAAATTTAATTTAGTTAATGGTTGTTTTTGACAATTACCACGCCAATTAATTTTTGAACGTCTACACCATAATTCATCATCAATATATGAAACTACAGCATCTCTTAATCCTAATTTATAACTTGTTTTATAAACACTTTTCCAATCTCTTAACAATGAATAAATCATTTTACAAACATGACAATAAACAAATTCTAAATTACTTTTTAATATTGAACTTTCATTGATATTCAATGATGCAAAACGTGAATGTGCAGCATTTAATTGATTTTTCATTAAATATCCTGGTAAATCAAACATAATCCAATGTCTTTGTGTTCTTTTAATTATTTCACATGCTAATTGTATTATATTATATGCATGTGGATGAAATATTCTCAATACAGCGAACTTTAAACGAAGTGTCTCAGTATTTGTAGTTGAATATTGATGATGTTTAATATATGTTTGTATAAACTCAACAATTGAAATATCAATACCAAAGAAATGTAACCATTCTGTAAATCTTAATAATGCATGAGGTTTGAAAATATCACAACGATCTAATATTTCATATAAAGCTTTTAATTGGTGATTTTTAATATAAAAGTGTGATTGATTTAAACAACTAATGGCTTCATCTTCATCTTCATCGTCCTCAATGGACAGTAATTCAGAATCATCATCATTAATGGTAGCAGCTGTATTATTAGCTATTTCGATGTTATTTTTATTTTTAATGTTATTTTTATTGTCAATGGATTGAATTTTAGGTGTTTCTGATTTGTCTGGCAATTTAACTAATGGATGTCTTTTTCTCATTCCCATTATAAATTGATGTATATCTAGATTGGGTCGTCTATAACTAATTTTAAGAATTGCTGCATGTGAACAATTCAATATACGATTCACTTCATTCACAGTCGTCTGGAACGCGAGTTCATTATATGATGTTAATGTAATGTATAACGCACTTGATTCAATTGAAAGCATTTGATTAAAATATGCTCGTATTGAATTCATATTTATCATAACAATTGAATAAAATTCAGAATAATGCATAAAATCATTTAAACGATGTTTTAATGCAGTTTCATTTTCAATTTCACTAATTAGATAATCACGTAAACAATTAATAACTAATAATGAACAATAATTAATAAATTTATGTAATAAATAATATTTTGGATTGGTTGTATCACGTTTAGTATTCGATTTAAATAATAGATTTTGTAAATAATTTGATTTTGAAAAATCATCTAATAAAAATGCATCATAAATTAAAAATCTAGCTGTTGATGTTATATGTTTATTACAATGATTATAATTTCCTAATAAACTACAAACAATGAGTTGACGTAATTGATATTCTATAATTGGTTCACGACTTATACATTTAAACGTAACATATGAAAATTTACGTGCTTGACATCTAATATTAATTGTTTTACTAATAATATGAGTTAATGGTATTTTTATAGTGTTGAGTGGTGTAAAAAATCCAGTTTCGAGTACATGATCTGGTTCAACTGCTAATGTTAAATATGTGGTTACTTGTTGAGTATTACATTGAACAAATGGAACATAACGTTGTGTCCAATCATAATGACGTGTTGAATCATATAAATGACATAAATCCAAAATTGATTCTTTTTTCAGTTTATTAGATTGAATATATTCATCAATTAAATAACGATCAATCCAAAGATCTTTATTTGTTTCAGAATTTTCTTGTTTTATTTCAGTTTTAAAAGGATTGTGTTTTATAATTAAACGGAGCAAAGTATACCCTGGAAATATTAATTTACATTGATCATTCATATACGAAGTATTATAAATTCCGCGAGCACACAATAATACTTTGCTCCGTTCTAAAAATTTTTAACTGATTCACCCATTATTGGTGTTGGTATTATCGGTGGTTTCCATACTAATGCACTTTGATCAATATACCAACGATTATTGACTTTATGAGCTCTCAAACGTAAACGATTTAATCTTACAATCGGTTGTAATAATGGTTCACGTGGACGTGGTGTTAAACAAAACTGTGAATAATAACCACCTTCACAATCTAATTTATTATAATAAATTTGCATAATTTGCATGGATTCCATATGCCATGATTTTTCATTTGATTGTTTTAAATGACCTGAACTCCCTAACATTAACAGTTCACGACATGTTATATCAAAATCAACTAAAATAAAACGACAACATAGAATACATGGTCTATCAATACGTGGTGTTGTTCCATTATTTAAAAATTCTTCATATTCATGTGGAAACATTAAAGCAGTTAAAATGATTTTTTCAGTTAAATACGGTATTTTTATAGTAGAACCAACACATTTTGAACGATTACGACATAATGGAAATTGACGTAATATTCCATTATGATCTTTTAATTTTTCAATTGATGCTTGTGCTAATAAACTTGATTCAAAATCTGCATCTAAACAACACAATTGTAATTTATTTTCTTTTAATTGACGTTCAATTTCAATTTGAGATAAAGAATGTTTATGATCATCAGGACAATAAAATTTTGGAATACTTATTGCTTCACGTCTTTGTAAAAATGCAGTTAATTGATATGGATCTTGATTTGATTGTTCATTATGTGATTTTTGAATATTTTGTTGTTCTTCTTCGGATAATTGTGTATTCCATTCATTTTTATTGTTGTTTAATAAACGTGGATGACGTCTTTGATGATTTGTATTTAATTCTAATGATGTTTGTTGAATATTAATACGTTTTTCTTGAATTATTTTACAATTTGATTCTTCATTTAAATGAATATGTTCTTCCATTAATTCTTGTAATGTTTTTAATTTCACAGATTTAATATCATCTAATTTAAGATTATATGCAAATTGATTTAAATCAGTTAAGGATTCACGATGTGATTCAACAGATTGTAATGTTGCTATATTTTTTGTTTGTTGTTCTTTATTTTGAATACGTTTTTGACTTGTTTCTTCTGCACTGCTAATATCAGTCATTTTTAAATGAAATCAACAACAATTAAAATTTAGATTAAGCTATTAATTATTCATTTTTTAATTTAAATCAATTTAACATTAAAGTTTAAAACATTATATACATTGTAATATAAGATTAGAAAACTGCGATAAGAGCTTGAGATACTGTTTGAATATCACTCTCATCAAATTGTTTATAATTTGTTTTTAAATAGTCTAATAAAAACATTGCTGCAGTCAAATAAGCTGCATTTGCTTGATTATCGTTTAAATGTCCTTCTGCCATATTTTTCATTATATAATTTACTATACCGTCAAAAGCTTGTTGTTTTTGGGGTGATCCAATTTCATCTCGTATATTTAAAATTGCATTTTCTAATTCATCTCCATTCTCTAATGATTCAAGCAAATCAAAATTGATATCACTTTCATCATTGAACTGTTGATTTCTAAATGATGCAGCTATACGGGGTTGTACGCTTGCAGCTGTATTTAATGTCCGAGATAATCCACTTGCGATATAACGTTGTAGTGACTCTAACATCGAATCACTAATTGTTAAATACTCTGATTGTGTGGCATTTTGATTATTTGAAACGGATGGAGGCAATACGGCTGGTCGAGAAACTGCCGAAGGAATAGTAGGAATTGGGTTAGTAATGGTAGGTGGTTGACCAATTTCTTCTGTTTGAGTAAACCCTCGTCGTGGCTGAAGAGTCGGTTCTTCGCGTATAACTTGTTCGTTTGTATAAGCTGGTGGTTGTACTGTTATTCTTGTTGTTTGACTTGTTGTTGGTCTTGTTGTTGTTTGTGCTACTGATATTGGTGGTGTGATTATTGGACTATCTTCGAGATCAAATACTAATGGATCAAATCTCCAATTTTGAATAACTTTCCGAAACAATGGAACAATGGCTGATAATGGAAATCTAAAACGATAACATGTTTCAGATAAACGATTATAAACAACTGCTAATGCATCTTGTCTTAATATTATTTGATATTTTGTCGTTCTTGATGATATGCGTGTAGAATAAATTATAATAGTTGAACGTAATTCTTGTAATTGATCTTTAAGTAATTTTTTAACTCTGGCATCTTTAAACTGTTGTTCTGCATATTGTTCTAAATTAGATATATCATTAGTTAATTGTTTAATATCACTTGACATTTTCTACGTAAGATTTTTTTTATTAACAACAAAATCAATTTTATAATGGTTTAATATTTGAAATGAATAAAATAAATTAGTTTATAATAACCATTCCTACATTCGAGGTTTATATTTTTAATTCAGATATCGATTTATTTTAAGAGATTGAATGGTCTTTTGTACATAAACCATCAGAACTGCGGCATTGATTTGTTCTGGATGTGCGACTGGTATAACAATACGATTTTTGTCTGGAGTGTTTTGTTGAATTTGTGATGTAAGAATTAAAATAGGACCCAAAATGCCCGGATATAGGGTCCCATATGCAACAATCAAATGATAAAATTCACGAGCATTAACAGCGCGTTTTTCGTCGATAATTTTAAATGTATATCCTTCAGTTCCGTTTAATTGTTCAAATATTTTAAGTTTTGCATCGTCCCACCCACTTGGAAAATTAGGGAATGAACCCAGAATTCCTATATTTAAAACTGCAGGCTGAATTCCTTTATTATAATCATCTAAATTTGATAGGATCTGTCGTGGTGTTGTTTGATCGTTTATTTGCAACATTCTCATGAGTCGTTTATTAGGAATGCCAGGACGACCAAACATATCCTTAGGTTGAGTAGGATTGGCTTCAAATCGATCAATAAGAGATGGTATAAACTTCAATTGTGCACGAAATGTTTGTATTAAAACAATTAACTTAGTTAATTGTGCTTTTGTATTTTGTATAAAATTTCCATCGGGTGTTGGTGGATTATTAACTATTGTGCTTTTCATTGTCATTACTGTTAGATTTCTAGCCCATTCTTGCAATTTAGCATCCTTAAATGGATTTATAGTAGTTGGATAAACAATTAAATATAAAAATGAAGTTTCAAATTGATAATTATTTGTTAATGTATTGTAATCTAAAATAAAAATTCTTGGAGCTGTTCCAGTAACAAAATATGATCTTATATTACAATGTAATGGTCCAGCAATTCCTTGAGAATTTTGACTAGTCATTTTAATTATTGTATTTAATATTTTTTTTACTTGATTTTTAAATAAATTCAAAATGGAAACTATTACTGAATATTTAATTGATTTGTTTCAATTACTTCAAAGTAAAAATATAGATTTTTATGTAAAGTTATGTATTTGTTTAGTTTGTATTACATTAATTATCATTACTACAGGCAAATGGATACGTAAAATTATTTTATGGACATGGTTTTTATTTAGTCAATTTTGTGTTTTATTTGTTTTATTTAAAATTATAATTAGTTCACCAACTATATTAATAATTATAAGTTCATGGATGAAACATTTTAATTTTATAATTGATACATTTACTGAAACATCCAATTTAGAGACTAAAGATTTATAATAATATTTATATTGTTTATTTTATTTTTTTAACAAAAAAATCCATTTTTAATTTTACAAAAATGCAGCGTCTGCGATTGTTAAAGCGTTCTGGTCCATCCTTTTTAACTCAAAATTTAACTAAATATCGTCAACATGTTTTAGAACAAAAACAACAACTCCGGGTGTCTCGTCTTTTAAAAACACGAATTCAATTGTCAACGGATCCATTGAGAGATATAGGAAGAACAAGTGGTGATAAACGATTAAGAGGTGTACGATGGACTTTAAATAATTTAGGAATAAGTCGTTCTGAAGATCAATTAACATTTCATAATGCATTTGTTCATGCAACATTACGACAAATTTATGCTGATAGTTGGGCTGAACATTCTGTTCGTGTAATGGAACAAGAGCAAATTACTAAAATTCGTAGTGAAGTTTTAATTATGACACCACGTAGATGGGGTAAAACATGGTCTGTTGCAATGTTTGTGACGGCATTGTTATTGAATGTACCAGGAATAAAAATAGCATGTTTTTCAACAGGTAAACGTGCGTCAGGTTCGTTAATGGAAATTGTTGGTGGTATGATAACAAAAGTTGAAGGTGGTTATGAACGAATTATACGTCGTACACAAGAACATTTGTATATTTCAAGTGTTGCATTATCAGAAGGTGTAACATCAAATAGTGCAAGAGCAAGAGCATTATGTGATGCACCAGATACTTCGCGTTTTGTTAGCTATCCGGCAACGGTAAACGGTCAGTTTCGGGTCATGAAAAGATTCATTGAATCCATATCCTTTTTTATTCTGCATTTTTAAATTTGAAAGGTAAGTTGAATTTTTATATAAATTCAGCATCAACAGTATTAACAAGGTAAGTTTAAAAATCATTGTGTAAATTAAGATTGAAATTAGTTAAATTATTTGGAATATAATCATTTTTATAATTATAATCATAGTGTTAATCTGTTTCGGAAAATGTTAAACCCAGCTGCGTTTGAAAGTTGGTTAAAACAATGTTTAACACGTTTAAGACAATATGAACATAATATTGAATTTCGTAATGATCGTAATGATAATGATGTTGATATAATTTATCGTAAACTTTTAACATGTGGTTGTTTAAATTCAAAACTCACATTAAACGAAGCATTATTATTATTAAAAAATCACCAAAAAGATTCATTACATAATAAAATTGCATATGATATGTTTAAACAGATGGTTGAACAATATAAACATTTAGTAACTGAAGTTGCAGCATCGTATTTTGATAATTTAAAACGTAATGGACAAGAGAAATGTATTGACGATTGGTTTAAAACAATCACAATTGAGAATGTATTAACAAATGATTTATATGTCAAATGGGTTGATGTACCATCATTACATGAACAACGTAAATGGTATCGCCTTCAACGTTTATTTGTTAATGCAACTACTAATATTACATCTTTTGCTGGTTTAAAACAAATTGAAACAGATGAAATATTAGAACAATTACCATGTGCTTCATTATTTGAACCTGAAACCCAAGCAATTATCAAATATTTAAATCAACGGTTAAAAAATGAACAATTAATTGAGACATTGACATCCAAAACAAAAGAAATTGAATTAAATTATAAAAAACCATTGATTGAGGTATTAAATAAAACAAAACAAAAACCTGAATTTAAACTTTGGAAATTACCAAATTTAAAAAATGATTTAACTATTTCAAATAAAATGATTGAATGGTTATTACAAAAGCATTCATTTATTACTAATAATAGTCATCAAATTGTATCTGAACATTGTTCTAATGAATTAAAAATGTTAGAAGATAGCTATAATACAAGATTAGCAGCAAATGAACGTTTTCAAAAAGATTTACAACAATATTTAGAAAATCAAATTCAATATAATTATTCAAAATACACTCTTGATTTATTAAATCAATTGAAAAACACATTAAGCAAAGGCGATGAATCGTTAATTGAAATTAAACAATTAAACAATGATATTGAAAATCAAATTATTACAACAAATCGAAATCATAATCAATTTAAAAATATATTAGAAGCATCAATTAGTAATCAAAATCAAATTGAAAAACGTTATAATAATTGTATTGAACGTGATTTAATGCGTTTTAAAATAACATGTTTGTTAGAATTAAAAACAACATTAAAACAGTATAATCGACGTGGGATATTATCAAGTTTTAGTACAAAATGGCGTCAACAATGTTTAAATATATTTAATGAGCGTTTACAAATATGGAATGAATCAAAAGAAAATATTCAATTTCGTGAATGTGAAGCTTTTACTGAATTATTAAAAAATTTAAAAAAGGAATTAAACTCAGTCGAAGAATTAACATCAAATACAGCACATAATATATTTGAACGTTATCAACATCAATTAGAACAAATAATTAAAATATATACAAATAATATATTGAAAATGTATTTTGAAATTGAACAATTAAATAAATTAAAATATACAACAAAATTTTCATTTGAATTACCAATAACATGGATTCAAACATTACCCATTGATTCATTAAAAATATTAAAACAATTAAATTTTTATGATTTGATTGAACATTTACATACCCTACCCTTTGAACCTGCATTAATTAAATTATCTTAAGTTTTCTTTTGTTAATTACAGTTTTAAAGTTAGTTACAAATGATTTAGAATAGTATTCATTTAAATTTTGGTCATCATGAAACGTTATAGCATTCAACCTGATTTAAAGAGCTTTGAATCATTTGATCCTGTTGAATCATTAGAAGATTTTAAAGTATTTCATTCTGAATTTTTAGAATCGAATCAATTAAAAAAATGTCAAAACCAATCAGAATGCAAACAATGCGGCTTGATGAATCGTATATGGCAACCTATCAAAATCAACAACATCTTAACAAAAACCAAATGGAAGAACGACGATATTCAATACATCAAAAAACTACTAGTACGAATTCAAATGATACAAAATCATCTTCAGAATCAATCATCGAAATAAATCCAATTGATTTAAATCGGTATTTTCAAGCATGTTTATATATTTTAAAACATCCATTATTTAATTCGGCTACGACGGATACTAGTAACACTGAGTCTAAAACCCATAAATTAAATCGTAATTGGTTAAAACATCAATGTAATATTGAAGAGTGTTCATTTATTCAATGTCAATCATTATGGATTTGTTTAAGTACTGGTTGTGTTCATGAATGCACTCATAAAACATGTGATCAATGTACTATTACATCATCTGGAAAAGTTTGTTTAATTAGTGGTATTAATTATGATGAATTACAACATTATGAGATTCATCATGATAAAGATGGTGAAGAAGAAGAAACATTTTATCCATATAAAGGTCCAGGATTAGCAACTGTTGAATTTCCATGTGCTCAATTAATTCAAAGATGTATCAATGTTGAATATTTACATCAACGTAAACGTCAACGAATTGCTAAATCAAATCAAACTATTAAAAAAATTGAAAATAAAACACGTAAACGTCATATTGTTAAATTAAAACAATTAATTCAATTTACAAATGATGAATTAGATGAATTAAAAAATCAAATTAAAACATTAATTCAAGATGCATTTATTCAATCTGTTTCATCTAATATTGAAAATGATATAATTAATTCAACAATAAAATGTTGGCGTTTAGTTTTATCTACAGAACATGGTAAATTACGAAAAGCACAATATAAATTTGAATATCACGTTTATGCATGTTTATATGATTGTATTGATGGATTTTCAACATCTGAAAATGTTTATTTACCAAAATATTCAATCTTAAATGAAGCATTAATCTCAAAACCAGCATTATTATCAAAATTTCAAAAGAAACAACAATATACTACAATAAACAAACGTTCATTATTAACATCAGCTAAATTAACAACTGCAACGCGAATTTTACACATGTGTGTTACTGAATTTGAAAAAAATAATCAAAGTTTCTGATTTTGCTGATTTTCAAATGATTTTTGAGCAGCTAAACAGCCAGGCATGCCAGGTGCATTATAAATTTCAGTCATCATTTGTTCTAATTTAAGAATTCTTGTCCATAATGCCGAAAACATACCTTGTGTGTCATAACCATAGCGTGATTTTGATGCCATTGTATTTCTGATATCTGTCTCTTTAATTGTATCTATAACTTCTTTATTTTCATTTAAAAGTTCCACTACACCAAATTGTCGTAAATTTTCGATTTGTTCTTCTGAAAACGCGTTGTAATATTCTTTCCAATTTTTGTAGAATTGAACATGTTCAGGTAATTCATGAACTTTCCATCCATCCGTTTTGTGAACAAACCATTCTTCCGTTCCATCTTCTTTTTTTGCTAGACCATAAAGTTGCGTGGAATCAAACATTAGAGTTCTTTTCGATTTAAATGCCTCAAAGCCTGTGTCGCGAAGCATTCCCGACGTTCTAACAGGCAAATCATCTGTCAATCTTCGTCGAATGACTTTTTCTAAAGAATCCCAGTCGTCCATGATGCAAATACTTAAATGATTAAATTATACACAGAATTTAACTAAATCAAATAATTTGAACAGCAGCAATAGAATGAAAAATTAAAATAATTAGACAGCATAATAATTCATGGCAAACACTCTATTTTTGCTGACTTTCAAATGATTTTTGTGCTGCTAAACATCCAGGCATTCCTGGTGCATTATAAATTTCAGTCATCATCTTTTCTAATTTGTTCGTCGTCTCTTCTAATTTAACGATTCTTGTCCAAAGTGAAGTTAATACAACTTTGTATTCAAATAAACCATCTGATTTTTCTTCTATTGTATCTACAAGCTTCATCTTGTTAATTGTATCTGTGACTTTTTTATTACTGTCTATAAGTTCATAAATGCCAAGATTTTTTAGCTGTTCGAGATCCGTTGGATTAAATGCTGCAAAATATTCGGTCCAAGTTTTATAAAATTGAGCATGTCTAAAATCACGATCAGCCACAAACCATTCTTCAGTTTCATCCTTTTTCACTGCCAAACCGTATATAGATAAATAGGAACGATCGGTAAACATAAAAAACCTGTTCGAATGAACACCAATAAATGCTTGTTCTCTCAAATATCTTGACGTAGGAAGAACTGTAGGAGGCGATAAAAGTGAACGAGCCTTTTTCTCTAAAGATTCCCAATCACAACCTCGACCTGGTTCCATTGTATTATCAAGTTCTGTCTTCGCAATCTTATCTGTAATTTGCGGTACAGCAAGATTTTGCAACATTTCAACTTCTTCTAGAGAAAAGGCTGTTCGATATTCCATCCAGTTAAAAAAATATCCAATGAATGGATCCGTTCGTTCCGTGTGAGTAACAAACCAATATTCAACTGCATCGGTGCTGATATAAGTGCCAAACGTACGTTCATTGGTATTCATAAAAACCTTATAATATTTGAAACCACGAAATGCTATAACGTTCGCTGCGTTACATTGTTCTAATCTTGATAAGCTACTGCCAGTCGGGGCTGATAAAAGTAGACGAGCTTTTTCTTCTAGAGATTCCCAGTCGTCCATTGTGTCTATGATATGTTGTGGTCTGGGAGTTCTTAATATTATTTCAAGTTGACCATTGTTGTTTCTGTTATTTAAAGGACTATCAAAGTGCTGTAGAAGGAAAATCTCGCCTCTACTGAAAGCTGCTTTATATTCTCTCCAACTGCTGTAAAACTTAACATTTGCACGGTTAGGTTGACACATAAACCAATATTCAGATTGATCTTCTTTCTCTGCCACACCGACATAAAACCTGTCCGTGATTATAGGATGCACTACAATCCGACACGATTTGAACCCCTTAAACTCATCTGATAGTAAAACCTGTGAAGCGATATCCAAAGACGGTCCCAAACGTGAACGAATTTTTGTTTCCAAAGAGTCCCAGTCGTCCATGATGCAATTTGATAAAATGAATTATAAACGGAATTTAAACGAATCAAATGAATTGAAATAATTGAATAAGAGAATGAGAAATCGTTTTCATTAGATACTGGAGTAATCATTGGCACATAATTTAAAATTCGTCATATAATGAACGAAGTTTTGGACAGATATCTTGAACAAATTCATCAAAAAATTCTAATGAATCCTTTTTATTATTCATTTTTACAATTGATTTATCTAATTTTTTAAGATTTGTATTTCTTATACGTTCACGTCTTCTAGTTCCATCGAATTCTACTTTTTCGTTACCTTCTTCATAATCACGTAAAATTTCTAAACGTTCTTGTGCTATTGAAATCTGTTCATAACTTTTTAAACCAATGCATGCTACACGTCCACTTTTAAATAAAACAAAACCAATAGGTGGATCATATGTACGCCAATGTGCACCTGGAAATTGTTCAGGTTCATATTCACAATGTGTTTTATTTTTTTGAACAAATGCATCAACATTTAATGGAAATCCTAAATCACATGAACACACTATATTATCAATGATAAAATTATACAATTGTAAATCAGTACGTTTTAAGTCTCTACTTATTCTAGCTATTAATAAATAACAGCTTAAAATGGCTTGTAATTCATGACGGCTACCACTAATGACAATTTGACCACTTGCAAAACAACAATTAGTTGTACGTGCTTCTTTACAAACACTCACTAGTGCTGGAAATACTTGATGATTTAATCGTGCATGTAATGCTTCAACAACTAATTCACAATCAATATTATTTCCTAAATGAGCATTGCTAACAATATTTTGAACAATCAATTTCATTGGTTTAGATTCACTCATTTTTTATATGTAGTTTGTTTTATGTATTTAATTGGTTTCATTATAAAAACTATATGGAATCACGGAACAGATAGAAGAAAACAACAAGAACAGTGTTTAATGTTTATGTAGATATCAATTGCTTATTATTTTAACGATTTGGTCTATTAGAAATAGCATTCCATTCCATTGGATTTAAATCCCAAGCTTCGAGCGTTTCTTGCATTGTAAGATGATTTTTGGCCATATAATCAGCCAGTGATTCTCTTACTTGTTGATTTGTTAAAGGCATTAATCGTTCAATTGTCTCATAACGCATTTGTGAACCATAAGTTACTTTGAGACCATAAGGAATACAATCACCAGTAAAACATCTAACAACAAATAATACAAATAACAAAACAGATGAAACAGCAATCATTGGAATATTTTTTATAATGCATCCAACAAACAATAAAACTGCAAGTAAAACCAAAATAGTACATTCGATACCATTTACAAGTTTTCTGGTATCATCTTCTGGATTGTGCATTGGTTTATATAATTTTGGATCATAGGAGGATTTCATCTTGTTATCAATAATTCTTGATTATTTATAATATCACTTTAACGGTTTATTCATAAATCTAAGTATTTCGATAGTTTATAACATCTATAATTTACAAAATTTGCTAATTGAAAAATGACGAAAAAACGTTATAAAGGATGTATTGTTCAAAAACTAATTGATAAAAAAACGTATCAAGGTTTACCAAAAACATTTGAAGAATTAAATCAAGTAACATATGATGAAGCCAATAAAATGCTTCCAAAAATGAAAGGATTAAAAATGTGTTCAAATCATGATGAATCTAAACAAATTGGACATGTAACAGATGCATCAATTAATGAAAATGGTGGATTTGAAATTGAATTTGAATTAGATTTAGATGAGAATATATTACATGATTTAATTGATAATAATATATTTAATGGATTAAGTTTAAGTCATGCTATGAATAGTTGTACACCCATTGAAGTTTCATTATGTTGGGAAGGTGCACGTCCTGGTACCCATGTTTATAAACAGTCACAAACTGAACCAAACATTAAAGATTATATAGAACAACGATCAAATGATGAAATTATAATACGTGCATCTTTAACCGAAGCTAATAAATTTTTTGCAATGAATAATCAACAACAGCAACAACAATCGACACCGATGTCAAATGACCAATCAAATTCTAATCCACAACAATCAACAATACAACCCCCAATTCAATCAACTAATACATCAAATCAATCACAATCTCAAACAACTCCACAACCACCACAACAACCACCACCGCAGCAGCAGCAACAACAGTCACCAGAAGCAAATGAAGAAGCCCGGATTCCTGCTTCTATTCACAAATTATTTCAATTGAAATCACTAGAACAAAGTGATAAACTTGATTTGTGTAAACATTTAACAAACATTACAACTCAAAGCCGAGAACAGTTAAAACAAATTTCGGAGTTACAAAAACAAATTGAAGAACGTGATAAAAAAATAGCAGAAATTAAAGAAGCGAATAGACATTCTGCGAAATCTGTTTTAACGAGTTTAGAATCAGCACTTGGAATGAGTTTTGATGATGCTAAAATGCAACAGATGGAACAAGCATTAGAAAATAGTCCAGAATTTATGAAATCTGGATTACCTGATATTATTGTACAATGTAGTCGTGAAAGACAACATACTCAACAGTCAATTAATTCGCTTAATGCATTGGATCCTGGTCAAAAAATGGCATTAGATTATTATAACCAATTTCTAGCATTGCAAGATTCAAAAGCATTGCCACCCATGTCTGGATCAACACAAATGAATGATGTTGTGCGTGCTTCAATGCATCAATATTCAGGGAATAAACGTAATTATGCTACAGCGATGAATTCAAATTCATCGTATAACACAACAGTAGAACCACATGGGTATGCAGGGAAATACGGACGTGATGTACCACTTGAGATTGCTCATTTATTAGAAACAACAAAAGTAACAGATGATTATACTCGTCAATTAGATCAGGCATCTGGTGAAGTATCATCTAAACGTCAAATGTTATAAAGATAATAGTATGAATATGGATTAGACAATTCAATATCAAATAATTCATTTAGACTTGTGTTGATTGCGATGCGAGCATGATGCAAGCGCGAAGCAAAATATAATCAAAACAGTTGTTTTAATCTGAAAAATAACCTCCGTTGTGTTTGATTCCATAATTATGTGTGTGATGATCACAACGATAATAACATTCAGAACAGACTTTTGAATTACACTTACAAACTGCAATGCCATCACAATAGCTCCGATCTCTGCAGGTAATTTCATTGCAATCATCACATTTTCGTACACATTTTTTACATTCTTCTGTGTGACATTTCTCACATTTGATTTTGCAATTTGAGCAATAATGTGAATCACAATCACATTTATTGATTAATAATCCATTATTCTCATCTGTTTTATGTTCTTGACATAGATCAATAAATCGATCAGATGTAATTTTACAAGAACAGAAATCACATGCTTTTTCATTCATTTTTGCTTCGTTTATGAATGTTTTCTAAACCAGTCTGAGATTTGGATTATACACACGACGTACAGGTATTAAAATGCTTTGATCATCTAAACAAAACAAATACCATTAGAAATATCAAACATTTTAATGTTAAATTATTCATTCTAAGTATTATTTTTTTTTAAAAATAAGCAATGTGTCAAAAAGTTTAAACTTACTCACGTGCATGCGTTCAAATAAATACTTTTGATATAATTCAAGTAATACTCTTTGTTTATGTGAATCATTTTGTACTTGACGTATTTCATTCTGCATTGCATACGAACAACATGCAAGATAAATAGGTCCACGAATACTAGAATCTAATATCTGTTCAGATGACATTTTTAAAAATTCAAAAATGAAAATGTCTGATAATAATGAATCTGTTAATTTAAAATGGCAACCAGTTATTAGATTTAGTCATTCACGTTTTTTAAAAATTATCTTAGATGATTCATATCATTATATGCCATGGCATATGCTTGGAATAATAATTGAACGTTATCGCCCTAAGAAAAAACAAACAAATATATTACTTGAATTACGTTATCGTTGTTTCTTTACAAATGATTCAAATGAAATTTTAATTTTACGTGATTATCAAGCTTTAATATTGAATATGCGATTTCATTATATTTTATCATTAAATTGTATTTATCCAACTAGATTACCTTATGTTAAATCTGAAACAACAATTAAATGTATTCATATTCAATGTATTAAAGTTTATCGAAATTGGTCTTATTTTCTTACATGGTTAACTCAATTTACATCATTAGAATGTTTAGCGATTTGTGAATTGGATGGTAATATTAATCATCTTGAATACATTGAAAGTTTAATTGAAACATCAATTCCATATATTTGGATTAAAACAGATAAATTATTGTACACAGATACATTTAAAATTAATTCAAATCATAAACGATATATTTGGTTTAGAAAATCAGATCAAATTTATTATACACCAAAAACAAACAGTGTTTCTTCACATGATAAACGAATGTATATAAGCCCATCAAATAAGAATTTAGTACAATCTATTTCTTATATCAACAAATTATTAAACAATTCACAATGATTCAACTTTTCGTTGGATTAATCATTTTAAATTTAACATTTGTGATTGGACAAACAAGCAATTCAACACTTAGCAGCACAATTACAGACAATCCACCAACTGATTTTGTTTTAACTGTTGTTGGTTGTGGTATTTTGATTGGTTTATTAATTGTTTTAATATTCAAAATTTATAATTCAACGAAAACACGACGACAGCGTCAATCTGTCTTACCAATTCATGAAGCAAAACCAAATTCAATAGATGATGATGATTTTACTCTAAGTGAATAAACATGTCTCATGCATTTGTAGCAACAATTATAATTTCTATTTTTGGTTTTACATTTTGGTATATTATAACATTGATTTCAATTTTAATAGAATATAGAATACTATGGCTATTTATACAAATTTGTTCTCAAGGTACAACATAATTTAAAATTAGACGATTAATCAAATACAATTAATTAGAATTAGATGTTTTTGCCTGTTTCAGTTGATTAAAATAAAAAGCTGGATTAAAAATAATACGATGATTTGTTGTTTGTGTTCGTGCATTTAATTCTTTAATACATGATTGTTGTGGTTCAATATTTAATCGTTTTGAACGTTTCATATGACCACATAAATTATTTTTAATGAGTGAATGACAACTTGGTATGTTATCTATTCTTCGAAGACAATTTGCTTTTCTATCATATGCAAATTTTAAATTTTTTAAAGCTCCTTTAGCTTCTTTTTGATTTGGATACAATCTTAAACTATTTTTATTAAATTTATCTTCAATTTCTTCAAAATCTAAATTAAAAATAGAACAGCATTGACTAAATTTTATACGCTCATTGTGTTTTAAACGTGTTGTACTTGTCCCATTTTCAACACGATCCATCATTGAACGAATACAACTTGGACCATATTGCATTAATTCAGACCATGTTGTTTGACCACGTTCTAATCGTTCTTGTGTTTTTTTGAAATCAATTTCATCATTAATTGCTTTAAATTTTGAATAAAATCTTGAAAGAGCATCAAATTGTAATAATTCATCATCTGTATTACATGGTGGTTTAAATAAAAAAGATGAAGAATGTTGATCAAATAATTCAGTATAATCTTCTAAAATACATGGTAAACTATAAACTAATGAAAATACACCAAAACCATTTGTTAATTGAATAGAACGACGTGTAAAACCACTACTTAATGTTGCATTTTCAAATGGACATATCACATAAATTTTAGTATTATTTTCTATTTTAGTACACCAATATTCTAATTCAGATTGTGGTTCCCCAGATGAATTATTAAAACATTCTAAAAGATCATTTTGTGTTTGAATTTTATACTTTTTAACATCTAAAAAACGTTCTAAATGTGAAGCATAACCATTAGTTAAACGATATTTTAATAATAAACGTTCACATAATAACCATTGTTGTTTAATATTAAACCGTTTATCTGAATTTAATATTCCATGTGAATTTTTACGTCCAATTGCACGAGCTAATAATTCAAATACAATATGATCTAATACAACATTTTGTTCATTTAATAAATGAGCTAATTCCAATTGTTCAATTGTACATTCAGGAGTTGATATTATATTTGCATCTTCTTTAAATTGATTTTGATATAATAAACACATGATTTTTACACGATTCGAAATTGCATTCCATAGTACTGGACGCGTAAATTCAACAAATCGATTAAAATTTGGTATAATTTGATATGCATTAAACGACGCATGACTTTTAATATTTGGTAAACTTGCATGTAGTTGATTTAAATTTAATCGAAATGAATAAAGATGTGCTTTAATTGCCATCATTTGTAATAATGCAGAATTAATAAAACCATAATTGATAACATGTCCCGGTAATTCACCTTCACTTGTTGATTCAGTTGGTGCTTTTTTACTTTTAATTTCTAAATATATTAAAATAAGAGTGAATGGTGAAACACATTGATTTAATTCATTGACAGACATCTGAATGCATGATGGTTTTGTTAATTTATGATCATGTTGATGATTTCTTACTAAAACAACAACTGGACTATATACCGTCTGATTTTGATATTGTTTATTATAATATAATTGTGCTAAATGAATACTATTAAAACGAGACGATTGCATCTTTGAAAAATAATGAAATTAAAACAAATAGACTCACTAAAAAAGCAAAAAAGTCCTGAACTGTTAGATATTTTTGGATGTCAAACTGCATTGCAAAAATTCTAAATTTTATATAGCATAAAATAACAATGTAATCAATTTTGATTGTTTTTATTTTTATAATACAATTAATGGCGTTTTAAAATTAGTTAATTTTTTAATTTTCAAAATGTCGGACGAAGATAATCGTTACAGAGTAGAATATACTGAAAATGGTAAAAGATGGTTTAAAGACGGGAAATTGCATCGCGATAATGATAAACCAGCTGTTATTGATTACGATGAAGAAATAAAGCTATGGTATCAAAATGGAGAATTACACCGTGATAATGATATGCCCGCAATTATAAGCGACAACGAAGATAAACAGTGGTATCAGCATGGATTAAGACATCGCGATCATGGACCAGCTTTAATACGGAGTAATGGATGGAAAGAATGGTATCAAAACGGTGAATTACATCGTGATGATGGTCCAGCTGTTGAATATTCTGATAGAACCAAAATGTGGTATCAACATGGTAAATTACATCGCGATAATGATAAACCAGCTATTGAATATGAAGATGGAACTAAAGAATGGTATCAAAATGGTAAGAAACATCGAGAGAATGGACCTGCTGTTGAATCTAGTAGTGGATATAAAGCATGGTACATCAATGGTGATTATCATCGGTTAGATGGTCCGGCTATAGAAATGCCTGGCGGAGTAATGGAATGGCGACAAAAAGGAATATTGCATCGCGATGATGGACCGGCTGTGATATTGCCACATTGCAAAACAGAATGGTATAAACATGGTTACTTACACAGAGAAGATGGCCCGGCTATTGAATATGACGATGGTACTAAAAAATGGTGCCGCAACGGCGAATTACATCGGTTAGATGGTCCCGCACTAGAACTTCCAAATGGAGATAAATTTTGGTATAAACATGGATTAAAACATCGTAAAGATGGACCAGCTCGTGAAGATGCTAATGGTAGATTGAAAGAGTGGTGGATACATGGTAAATTGCACCGTAAACCTGGACCGGCTGTCGAATTACCTGATGGTAGTAAGTTTTGGTATGATCATGGTGTACCATATAATTGCTGTAATACAAATCATGCAAACGGCAAGCGTAAAAACAAAAAAAAAGTTTTACTAAATAACTAAAAATTAATCAAATGCATATAAATCTAAAAACCAATTATTAATTTTTTGTTCATCAAGTTTAAAAGTATCACTAAAATGATTTATTTTAAACTCAAGATCAAAATCAACCGGCCAATCTAAATATTTTGAAAGTAATGGACTTTTTGATTCTCTTCCATATAAAAATTCTGTATCAGTGTAAAGTTTAAATTGCATTTTAATATCATGATCTTTTAAAGTTTTTGTAACTGTTGAGAATTTTTTTAGTAAATCTTCATTTTCAAACCAATATAGTTTTAAATAATTTGGGGCTACATCTTCTAATTCAATTTCAATACTTACATATTCTGGATCAATAATAAATCCTCCTTCATCTGGATAATAAATACTTAAAAATTCTGGATCAGCAAAGTGTTCTCCTATAATCTTAAACTCACCCTTACAAAATAATCCACTCGATTTTACATCATCTATTAATTTTTTATGATTATGGTCCATATTAGTTTTTTTTAATACACCAGTCGCTTTGTTAACAGCTAATCTCATAATTGTGAACACATCATAATTTCTAATTATATCAAAACCATAATCTATTAGTTTTGAATTGAACTGTGCTAAAGTCAATGCCAATCCGTTTCGTTTATCATTCGTTTTATATTCTGAACGAATATCTACAGCTTGTCGTGATTTATCATAACCAATAAATGCAATATTTATTCTATGACGTTGATACATTTCTTTTAAATGAAATCCATATTGTTTACTCTGATATTCTGGATCAACAACAATTTCTCTATTAATCTGTGCTCTTAAAAAGCGTTCATTACAGTAAAATGTGTTACCATCATATGCACAACATAGAACATCAATATCACAATTAACTAAAATTTGTGCAACTGAATTATATAATCGTAACATGATTCGAATTTTTCTATTTTTAAAAAGCCTAGTTATTGTAATTGAATTTTCAGCACGTATGATTACATGTTTAGGCGTAAACGGTAATTCGATTGAATTATGAACATCTTCTATAATAGTTTTAGCTTCATTCTCATCTCTTGTAACTAAAAATAAATCAATATCACTATAATCTGAATCCGCTATAAACTTTCCTGCTGCAACTAATTTACCATTCCATTTTCTTAATATCGATATTAATTGATTATGTCGTTGAGGATTTGAAATCAAATCATCATTAAAATAGTGAGTAACTGGTGCAACAGCTTCAGCTGGAGAAAATGTTCTAGTTATATGCCATTTTTTATAATTTAGTTTTGGAGTTGCATCTCTAAAATGTTGATTGTAAATAGTTAAAGGAATAAATTGTTGATCAACGTCTCCGACATCAATATTTTTTAAATTTAGATAATGTCTAATTTGTTTTTCTGTTCTTCTGATTTCCATGTCAACTCCATTTAAATTCTCCCAAAATAATCGCTGGTTGTCTAATACAATTTGTTTTGTGATAGATTTATCGATAACCAAAAAGTCTGCTACCTTTTCAACTAATGAATAATTATATTTGTTTGATAATGGTGTAAATGTCCCAGTTAATAAACAGTGCAAAATTGGTAAAATGTTCGAACGATCGATATATGCACTCAAATCAATCTTGAATGATTCATTTGGTATTGTTTCATCTATACCCTCGAACAATTTTGAGACTTTTTTAAATGTTTTAATAAATTCTAATGGATATTCAATTTCATAATTTTCATCTACTACAAAAACAATTTTAGACTGTTCTGTAGAAATTTGTTGTTTACTTTCATCATCAGGAGGTGATTCTTCTGGATCCAAAGAAACCACTGTAGGTGACGTATTCATTTTTGTTTTAACTGCTCTAGAACTTTGAGAATTTATTTTAATTAATAGAATGAATTTATGCTATTAATAACACATAAAAAAATAAACAAATATGAGGTAAGTAATGTTAAAGTGCATCCAAACAGATACTCAAAAAAGTCCCGTTCTGTAGATATTTAAAATTCCAATTTCGATTTTTTTTTTCTTAACTCAAAACTTTCTGTATTTTTAAATCACACTAAATGTTATCAACATGAATTTGTCAACTGTCTGCGCAGTCAAAGTTTTTAAAAACGGTGATCAGCTACATAGAGTGGATGGTCCTGCTATAATATATAAAAATGGTATAAAAGAATGGTATAGATATGGAAAATTGCATCGCGATGATGGACCTGCAATAGTATTTCCAGATGGAACTGAGTTGTGGTTCAAGAATGGTCTGTTGCATCGTGATGGTGATGAACCGGCTGTTACAATTGCTAGAGCAAAAGAATGGTATAAAAACGGTAAACGACATCGCGATGATGATAAACCTGCGGTGTGTTCGAAAGGAAGATTAGAATGGTGGAAGGATAATCAATTACATCGCGATGATGATAAACCTGCTATAGAATGTAAAGAAGGCAGCGAAGCTTATATTCAATCTGAATTAGCTGGCATTGCAGTTAGACAATGGTATCAAAATGATCAACCACACCGTGATAATGATAAGCCTGCAATGGAATATCCAAATGGAATGAAAAAATGGTACCGACACGGTAAATTACATCGTATCAATGGACCTGCAATATTACACGCTAACGGAGAACAAGAATGGTATCAAAATGATGTATTGCACCGAGACGATGGACCTGCACAAGAATACAACCACTGTAAAGCATGGTATCAATATGGCAAATTACATCGAATCAACGGACCTGCATTAGAAGACGCCCATGGCATAAAAGAATGGTATCGTAATGGTATTCGGGAGAATAATCCCGACGATGTTAATGGACTTATAGAACCATTTCAACAATTTCAATTAGGTCACGCCGTAGAAGTAGCTGATGGTAAAGAATGGTACATTGACAATGAATTACGATATAAAGAAGATACATATGGAACTAAATATTGGTATAAAAATAACAGGTATCATCGTGATGGGGATGAACCAGCTATTGAATATTCAACTGGAAGAAAAGAATGGTATCAGCATGGAAAATTACATCGTGATGGGGATAAGCCAGCCATTGAATATCCAAATGGAACCAAACAATGGTATAAAAATGGGTTATTACATCGTGATGATGATAAACCAGCAATAGAAAGAGCGCATGGAACAAAAGAATGGTGGTTTAATAGTAAAATACATCGTGATGGAGACAAGCCTGCAATAGAATATGCAGATGGAACAAAAGAATGGTGGAAAAATGGACTATATCATCGTGAAAATGGTCCTGCAGTAATAAAAGCAAATGGAGATAAATTTTGGTATCAAGGTGGTGTACTACATCGTGAAGATGAACCAGCTATAGAAAAAGCGAATGGCGATAAAGAATGGTGGGTAAATGGCCAAGACTGCACAATGATAGCTTGTTAAAGAATGAAAATTAAGTAATATAACAATACAACTAAACAAATAATTTAAAAATTTATTATTATGCCAGTAATCAAAACTCATTATTTTTAATTAATCAAACATTCTGTAATTTTAGATTTAATTAAATTCAATATGTCGCTATCAGCCTGCTTAGTTGATAAAACTCCTGTAAAGGTATTCAAAAATGGAGTTAAAATGTGGAATTTAGATGATGCATTAAATCGTAACAAATCACCAGTTAATTTATCTGATAAACCTGTAGAAATGTATCATTCAGAGAACAACACTTATACAAAAATATGTGAGAATGGACATAAAATTTGGGTTAAAATTGATGCAGTAGATTATAATAATCCACCAGTAATAAATCCAATTGGAGTATCAGAATGGTATCAACATGGTGTATTACATCGTCTTCATAGAGTAGATGGACCAGCGATTGAATATCCAAATGGAGATAAAAAATGGTATCAAAATGGTAAATTACATCGAGAAGATGGACCAGCAATAAAATGGGCGAACGGTGACAAAGAATGGTGGGAAAACGGTAAACGGCTTCGATGTGAAGAGGCACCAGTGAATTCATCTGATAAATATCAAGTAGAAGTATTCAAAGACGGAACTAAACTATGGCGGAAAGACGGGATTTTACACAGAGAAGATGGACCGGCTGTTGAAATGGGTGATGGATCTAAATCCTGGTATAAAGATGGGAAATTACATCGTGAAAATGGTCCTGCGGTAGAAGACAACGGTTATAAAGCATGGTATAAGAATAATAAATGTCACCGCGAAGATGGACCAGCGATTGAATATCAAAATGGAGCAAAAGAATGGTGGGAAAACGGTAAACAACTTCGATGTGAAGAAGCACCAGTGAATTCATCTGATAATTGTGAGGCAGAAATATCAAATGAAGTTAAACAAAATTGATTTTATGCTTTTAAGCAAATTAAGTTAAATAAAATAATATCATTGAAAAGCATAAAATCGAAATAGAATAAAATGATTTAATAACATTTGCATTTGAACTTGTTGTTGGCGATGGTGGTGGTTGACTACCAGTTGAAGCATTCGACGAGTTTGAAGCTGAAGCCGTAGATGACATATCAATAACAGGTTTTTGATTATACCACCATAACATTGTTGTATTTTTCAAATAATCTAAAACATCAGTATAATAAACTTCACAATAAATTCCATAATAACCTGCTGGACATTTACATTGTAATGAATTAGGATCTAAAACTCCATTATTTAGACAAATTGCATCTGAGCAACGTTCACCTTTATAACCTAATTTACAAACACATTGACCTGGCATTACTAATTGAGTATTTTGAGAATTACATAAATTATTTTCACATATGCCTTTTGGTCCATTTTGATATGGAAATGGACAATTACAAAACTGTCGATTAAATGTTAATGGAATACCACCATTTAAACAAGATGAAACAGTACAATACTGACATCCATCTGGTGATGTGCAATCTGTTTTATATTTTCCTTGACATAAACACCATAATGCTGGATTTGTAACTGATGAATAAAATGGATTTAATAGACCATTTAATCCACAAATTGTACCCGAACAATCAAATGGTGATTGTGAATACAATGGAGCATATGGAGGTCGACATTCACATTTATAAGGTGATGTTGCTTCGGTGATATTTAACCATTGAACTGGTTGACCATTTCTACCACATGAATGTGAATTACATCGATCAAGTGATGTCCATGGTCTTGGACAATTACATTGTGATGTTTCAATTTGATATGCACCACCATTTGCGCAAATTGGATGATCACATCTTGGATGATTATCATAAACATCAAAACCTGTTGAAATATCACAATCACATGGTGCTAATGATAATGGTGTCCAATCACTTGGAACATCTCCATGTTTACAGTATTTTTCACAAATTTGAACACCTGGTTGAGTTGGATGTGGAACAAGAATATAACCTTGAGCACATTGACACTGTGCAGTTCGTTTCGATGTTAAAACATTTTCACTTTGTAAACAAGAATGCGGCTCTCGATCTGAATAACCACACATGCTATCATTATAAATTGGACATTGTGGCCAACATGTTGGAACTGTTTTATTATTAAATGAATTTGACCAACCATTAGATAAACAATTACAACCCATTGGAATATTATCAGCATCCACAGTTACGGTACCATTATAAAGTTTACAATTATCAACTTCACATCTATTACCACTGTAAGGTGGGTAACATTTTGAAATTTGTTGATTAATACAAATTCCGTGGCCTGCGACCATTACATACGATGGACATAATGAGTTTTGACACCATTGACCACTAAATCCCGTATCACAAACACAATATGGATCTGAATGTGTTAAATCTGCTGGTACACATGTACCTTGACTACTACATTTTAAATCATTAAATAAACATGAAGAAGCATCAATTTCACAATATTTACCAATAGCACCACGTTGACAAACACATTTATAACTGCCGTCATTTTGAGCAACGCAATCACCACCAGCAGCACTCACACCTTTACAACCTAATGATTGAACACTGCATTTTGAAATTTCACAAAATTGACCCGTAAATGATGTTCCATCACAATTACAATACGGCACATAATCTTGAACTCTCGATGACTCAAAATTACCCAAATAAAAATCACCGCTATAAGCAAGTTTAGGTTGACATCGATCTGAATTGCCACTACATAATGAAGAGCTACCATATGAAACACATGAGGAAGCTACTGAGAATTGACAACTATTTCCAATCCATGCTATTTTACCATTTAAACCAAAAGTACCAATATCAGATGCAATGTTAAATGTTTTACAAGTACATTGATATTTTGATGGTGTAACCATAGAACAATAACCATTCCCTGAACATGGAACACCTTCACCATTTGGACATCTTGATGCTGCGCAATACTGCTTAGGCTCATAAATAGACGGAGTAAGAGAACATTGTGAATTTGGTTGAAAACGTGCTAAATGACCCACATAACGCCAATGTTTCACGTACATAGCATTACTGTAACATGAAATTGCAGTGGATAATGGAAGTGTTCTTGGATCTCTTGCTGCATTAAAACTATTCACAATTTGAGTACAATACGAAGTTATTTGAAGTCGATATTTTAATGCGTAAAATGCAGTGTCAAGTGAGAAAGTTGGACATGGATATAAAGAATAACGATCAACTTGATAAAGTAAAGCACTAATTCCAGTTGGTAAAACAACAGAACTTTGAACATTTAAACCAGTATATGTAAAAAACCATGCTTGATAAACATCAATTCCTGGATTTGTTTGTTGAATTTTATACCAATATGTTAAATCACGCCATAATACAAATCCAATACATGCTGCATCTTGATAACATAAAAATTTAGCTTGATCTGCACTACCAACTTGAACTTGACCTGTTGCACCTAAAATTGGATTTAACATTGGAGCATATTGTTGATTATAATCTGCCACCATTTCCCAACCATTTGGTATTGGATTATTTTTTGTGATTGCACGTGGTGGAAACCATTTTATAAAACAATCACACTCATCAAATCCGCTTTCATATTGTGCCGCTATTTTGAAAACAAAAAATAAAAATGAAATTTGATAATAAAACGTTAGTCATTTTTCTAAAAATTTGCAGTTATTCATTGATGGTTTTAAATGATTTACCTGCAGGAACACTCAATGCTGCAAATTGACTTGATGTTAAAGTTGTAAATCTTGGTGTTTGACATTTTGAACCAGTAAATCCAGGATCACACATGCAATATTCATAATTAACAGTTGAAATACATTGACCATTACCACTACAAATAGTTGGTGGTGTTTGACAACTTTGTGAGACACATTGTTTTAATTGAGTATTATAAGCTTTTGTTCGATCAACACAAATACATGAACCATCACCATCTGGACCATCATTACATGTTAAATCTGATGATTGACAAACTTGACAAGAAATTTCACAACGTTTACCAGCAAATCCATTTGGACACATTGTCGGTAAACAACCAATATAACCAGTAACTCGTTGATAATTTGGTTTACAGCTACATGTATTTCCAACATTACAATATTCACCCGACTCACATGGTGGTGAGCATCGAATACATGTTTGACCATTTGCTGGATCAGGATATTTGGTTTCGTCTTTACATTGTGCAATTTTTTGAGGTACATTTGTAAATGATGGCATATAAACATAATAATTCGAAATACGACCATATTGATCACTAATTAAATTAAATGGATTTGTTGGATTTTCAACTGGTGAAGAAATAGCTGATGATGGACATTCTTGTAAAGCATCACGACCAGGATTTAAACCCCAAACACATGGATTATATTGTAATGGATAATAACAAACATTCCATGCTGGTTGACTTGACCATGGATAACCAGGTTTAGTTGAACATGCAAATGTGGAGGGTGATATATAATTAATTGTCATTTGACGTGGTTTTGAAATTGTTGATATTAAACGTGTATTTGGATTCATTGATGATTCCGTGCAAACAGTTAAAAATGAATTTGGATATGAAACTTCACGAATTTGTGTGTTTACCCAACATTGTGGATCTACATAGGCAGATGGATTAATTGTGTTGGTGCCTTCAAATACTGTTATTCCATTAAAAGTACCTTGAACAGTTGGATAATATTGTGGAAATGGATCAGGACGAATGTAAGTTGCAGTTCTCATATAAAAATATTTCATTGACATTAAACGAATTCTTGGATCTGTTGGTTCACAATATTGACTATAACCAGGTATTTGACGCCATCCAATTTGTTCACAATCATTTGGTGTTGTTCTACATGGTTCTTCTGGTCTTGAACGATAACATGGAATATTACATCTTGGACCAGTCCAACCAATATCACACCAACAATCATAATTCGATTGTAAAATCCCATTTACAAATGGAAACATAATTAATGACCACCCATGATAATTACAATAATCACTTGTTAATGATAAATCAGATACCCATTCACGACACCATCCCAATTTTGGATTTGAATAGGATGAAATACAAGAACCACGATTATTTCCAGTATTGATATATGATGGATTATTATTATTCCATGCACCATTTGAACCTGAAGTAGTCCAATCTGTTGGTTTTACACAACTAATTAATCCAGCTGAAGGATCATAAATTGGTAAATAAGGACGTTTACATTCACATTGACGTGTTGATCGTTCATTGCATTGTCTATCTGGATCTAAAATACAACGATCTGAACACACTGACAATGGTGTCATCAATTCTGGTTTAGTTAAAAATGTTGACCCTGGTACTAATGCGGGTAATGCAATTAATGCATTTTCAATTGCATAATAATAAGTAGAGTCATATTGACAAAATATTTTACCATTTGGTGGATAAAATGTCAAAGTACTCGTATCAAAAAACCATGATGGATTCACACCTGTTGTTCCTGGGCCAAAATAACCACCACTAGGATAATATGTATAAAAATCCATTAATGTCCATCCAATACCATCACATAAATCTGGTCTTTTAACATATGCATATCCACCTGATGTTTGATGATATGGTACTGCTCGATCAAATAAAACAGCTGTGACTTTATTATATGTTCCATCTGAATAATAATTTTGAGTAAGAAAAGTAGCTAAATCTGGATTCAAACGATATAAAATTGGATATGCTGTTCGTGTACATGAAAAAATTGCACCAGAAATAACAGAACTAAAACGAACATTTGGAAAACTAGCATAGCCTCCAGTTGCATCATTCCAATCCATTCGACATGCTAATAATTTATTATCAATTGCAATAACATCAGCAGAAGCATAATACCTTAATGTTTTACCATTGTATTGCATTGTTTTAATTGTTTGTGATTGAACATAATTTAATAATAACAAAATGAATATTAAAAACATCATTTTTTCTAATTTTTGATCAAAACAATAGCAAGCTTTAAACAATTCATTTTATAATGACCGTTAACATCATCTAAATTTATTTTTTAACTACAAATATATAATTTACTAACTAAAAATTTAAAATGTCGATTCAAATTCATCATCATCGTGTTTTTCTCTTATATGTCGATTATACATTTTACGTGTTGTATTTTGTAGTCGTGCAGCTATTTGATTTGCTGCAGGTGACTGTCTATATTTTGCACCTACATCATTTGATACTTTCTGATATTTTTTACCACTTGATGAAAACAAATTACTAAATACTGATGTTATATCACCTGTTGTTTTTTTAGCTGATAAAAATTTAATAAGTACATAAACACCATAAATAATCAAACCAAAGAACACAAATTTAACTAAACCACCAATTATATTACCAAATCCACCTAACAAATTACCTGGGATACCAAGTAAATTTAATCCTTTATCTAAAAATGTTTCACCTACATGAGCAACATCCAGTGCAACATCACCAGCTATTTTTGCAGCTTTTTTAAAGAAATCACCTAATGGATCATCTGAATTAAAATCTAAATCAATAGCATCAATAAATTTACCCATGGCATCTAAATTTTGTCGTGTTGCATTAATAAAATTATAAGCATCTTGAATTTTTTGATCTACTTGTGCACTTAAGTTAGAAATAATTAAACTTTGATCTAAAAATTGTCGATTTGTTCGATTGAAATAATCTGCAAGATCATTTGTATCATTTGTAATCGATTGAATCAATTTGCTCACATCAAATACTGGTAAATTACTTGTTAAATTAATTGGATTGTAAGTAGCATTGGCTAATTGTGCTCTTTGAGCATCCAACACAGCTTGAAATTTATCTGATTCAAATCCAACATTTGCACCTAATTGTAAAATATTCATCATTTGTGTTCCAATTGCATTGACAACATCACGAATAGCATCTGCAGCTGTATTTAAACTTAATGTAATACGCGATTCAACATTTGTGGGTACAGGTTGATTAAATGCAGTTGCAACCATTGCTTGTACTTCAGTCCCAGTCAATTTAGTACATAATCCTGTTGCTGCTGCAGATGTGTTAGTAAATGGATCAAAAATATTTGCAGCTTGTTGAATTAAAATAGTTTCATTACCACAACCACTTGATGGTATTGTAACAGTAAATGATGAACGTCCAGGAACACTATAGGTGATATCAGTTGATAATTGACAACATGGACTTTCACATGGATCACCATTTAAAAATACACCTTCAGGAGCATATAAAACACTAACAACTGAACTGTCAGTTTCATCGTTCTGCAACAAAACTTGGATCGAGCCATCAATCGAACCAAAGATCGAAACTTTAGGACAACTACCAGTATTAATAACGTTTTGAACAACCCCATTTGGAATACCAACACTAACAGTATATTGCCAAACACGTGGTGAAAATGTTAATAATCCGTTTGATGGATTCACAGCTAATTTATAATTGTTTAATGCAACACAGAATTCTGAGCCAGGCGTTATTCCTGTAGCTTTACTGGTTGCATCAATTAAACATTGTCCTGAAATTGGATCAATACGACTGCATTTTTGATTACAAGCAGGTTGACCATAACCAGCATCACAACCATTATTCATAGAAGTATAAACTCCAGTTAATCTATTAATATATGAATATTGAGTACAGTGACCACCACAGCTTGTAGAATGACGACAATAACCAAATCCAATTTGTTGACCAATAGGCATCCAACAACTTCCAATTGCTGGAACTGCACTAGTACCATTCATAGTTGAATCAATTTGACATTGTGCTTCATTTGTTAATTGATCTTGTGCTAATAATAAACCATCGTAAAGTTTAACATTGAAAATAGCATCACTGTAAATCGTTGATTTTTGAAATGGATTGGTTAATGCATTCAACGCAGCATTCGTTATTAATTGTCCGTCTACATAAACTTGTAATACTGTCAGATCATAAGTTACAGAAACAAAATGACTTAAACCATCCCATATTTGTAAATTGCTTGTTTGATTATTCACGCTCAACGAAACAAATAATCCTGATACATATTGGACACTGATAGATGCTCTATTAGCAGCGACATTGAATAAACGTTTATTGGTTTGTGATTGATCTGATGAACGAATCCAAAAATTGAGTGTAAATTGACCTCGAAACAGCTGAGTTTGATCTAAATTGGACGATATCGAAGAAGGCAATGGAAATAATTGATCAAACCAATAATCACTGTGTAATAAAACACCTGTGGATAAACAATTTACAGTATCAGATTTTGTGATATCTTGACGTGCTAAAACAACTTCTTGACTAGATGAATAACATTTTGAAATAGGCAATGAAGATAAACCACATTGTTCTAATACAGCAACATCTGATCTTTGTAATGTTAACACATAAACATTCAGTTTAAATGCTTGTGCACTAATGCTTTGAGGTGAAAATGCATTTAAATAATTTATAAATGGTTGAGCAAATCCAGTTTTACCAGTTGCTGTATGAATTCCATATGATGTTCGATCAATCACGAGTGAGTAAGTGAATTGACTGCTGACTAAGCGCTGAGTCCAACTAATAAAATGCCATGAACCATCACGAATATCAATGTTTGAAGCTAAACTACTAATGCTCCCAGAATGATCAACGTATGGAATACCATTTGAAGTAACTCCAAATTTAATCCAAACATTAGGTACAGTTCGAGAAACAATAGCCAGGGCTGTTATTGCGCCGTTGTCGCCGATAACTGGGTCTTCTTTGTACCAAAATGTCACCGTATAATTTGAACCTGATGCAACAGCAAAGGCTGCAGTAGAATTCGTAGTTGTGTTTAGTTTTGATTGTGATAATTCAGTTTGATAATCAGTATAAATATGATTTGACTGCAATGAACTGCATTGTGATGGATACAGTGGATTGTTATAAATATTGATTACACTTGAAAGATTACTGAGCGTGGTGTTGAAAGTATATGGCCTGATACAAGCGTTTGTTGTGACATTTGGTGAAACTACCGGTAGATTGTTTTTTAAATCACAATAAGGATAATTATCATTATCGAATGCAGCATCATACCTGTAAAGTTCTGCTGAAACACTTGCCGTAGGATCAAATAAAAATGTATTAGTCGCAATCCAATCAGGTAAATCATATGTGTTTACTGTTCCTGGCTTTTGAAGAATATATGATGGTGTATTCGCACGTTCACTTGTTGATGAACTCGCACTCAAAACTCGACTGGGTACATCGTAGAGACCTTGTTTTAAATCTTTTAATTCACCAACGACTAAAACATTCCCAGGTAAAGTAGCAGATGCATCATTATTTAAATCAATATTGGCATTCACATCTTTTTCCCCTACAGGATAACATGTGGCAGGATCATTGCATGATGGACCATCAACACTTAATAAAACCTGTTTACGAACAATTGGACTTGACAGTGGCTCTATACTATACATATTAATGGATTGTTTATGAACTGCAAGCCAGGACGCATATGTGCAATCAACTGGATCCGCTGAGCCGTCATAAATAGGTGTAGTTCCATTATAACGTGTCGGAACATAATCATTATCGCGTTTCTCATATTTAAAACCACCAGGATTACGTCCGTATAATTTTAATTCTAAATTGTAAAGATCCAATTGAACATTTTTAAATCCGGCACTTAACATCAAAATAGCTAAATACATCATTGAGAAACTTGATGGATCACTAGGATTTTGAGTTGCCATATATATTTGATCACGCCATGATTTTGAACATTGATTGTTTGCTGGAATCAAGAGTGATGTTGCTGCACGAGCACCTGTTACACGTATACTTGATCCAGGTGTAACACAAATATCACCAGCAAACCATGAATGAACATCATCTACTGTTTTACCAATCACAGGTGGAATTGTTTGAATTGGATCCGTACAATCAGATTGCAGTAAAGTAGTATGATTTTGATTAGCCCAGTCAAATTTAGGTGATAATTTATTTGAACCACATGCAAATGTTCGTGTTTCCATCCATAATTTACAATTTGGTCCTGGTGGATCAGTAGAAATATCAGCATCACTATAAGATCGTGAACATCCATTTGCAGCAAACAACAATACCAGTTCACCAAATGTAGTTGAATATTGTAAATTATCAATTGCCCAAACTGAATCAGCATAAAAACGTACTTGTGATGCATAGATAGTATAACGATTACCCGTTGTATTTGTTACCCAATTATAATCAACTCTTTCAAATAAAATACGTTTATCTGGACCAAACAACTGCAGTGCTGGTCTTATTCCTAAACCAAGTGTGAAGGGTTTTAAACGTGTATCTAAAGTATCAGCACTTTGAAAATAAGATTGAACCATTAAACGATGTAACTCAGTTTGACGAATTAATTTAGTTATAGAAGCAACCGCAGTATTTAAATTATGTGATGTTTGCATTGAATTTTGTAATAAACCATCAATTTCTTGTTGTAACAATTGATTCATTGATATTAATTGTTGATTGACTATCATAAATTGTTGATTTGTATAGTTGAACTGTTGATCAGCTGCTTGTTGAATTGCAATATTATTTCTAGCAATTGTATCTTGAATTGCATCAAATTGAGCTTTCGTTTTATTTGATAATTCAATTACATTATCAGCTAAATTCGTATATTTGCTTTGCAGTTGATTCGTCTGTCCTAACAACAGATTAGTTTTATTGTCTAATGCCATTATTTCACGTTGTTGAAGTTTAATTGCATCTGTATTTGCTTCAGTCGCTGATGTTAAATTTGATATTGAATCCTTTGCTTTTGACAATCCACCTTGAACATCTTCCATATCACTTTCCAGTGTACTAATTCGTCCTTGGTTTTGTATACTAATTGTCAGTGCAGCAATACCAATAGCTAGTGAAGCTCCTTCTAAAAATTGTAATAATCGTCGAGCTCCTGGATTACTGGTTGTAACAGAATCACTTGCTGAAACACCATATGTTTGTTGTAAAGCTGAAGTAGCTGCATTTTTAAACTGTTTATCATCTTTCACTAAACATGTTTTTTCAATATGTAATTGAGTTGCTTTGGGTATAGCTCCAACAGCAGTATATCGATAATTGAATGCCGGTGCCACGCAAGTTACATTCACTGTATAATTACCGACTAAAAATTGTCCAATTGGATCTTTTTCAGTGCATGTTAGTATAACTGTATTTCTGGTAGTTAATTTACCATTAAAAATCGTCTCCTGCGAGTATGCCGAAATTGGGACAACCGCTTCAGTTGGTTCAAACCAATTCCAAAATAAAATCCAAAATAAAATAAGCATTTTCGTTGAGCTCAATCATTAAAAACTCAATAAACTCTTATTAAAATTAATAAAACTAAAATTTTAGTTTATAATTCATGATTTTATTAACGACAATGTCTATTTATTTTATTTTAAAGTCAAGCTCACGTAATGAAAAATTTAATTAATTAAAAGAAAATGGACTCTGTTTTAACCACCAATGGAATAGATGATGGATACAGAGCTCTAAATCAAGATGAAATACAACAACTGTTCCATTTTTTTGATCACGATGTAAACGTGAAAGCCGCAGTGCAAATCATGATCCAATCTTTATTAAGTGGTGGAATTTGGATCAGCCATCCCTTCTCTGATTCAAACAATAAATCACAAGAACAGTTTGATAATATTGTCTGGGGGCGCTGGAGCGAGGACGTCTTAAGAAGCATTTGGTCAATTGGTTTTGCTCCGGCTATGTTTAAATATGATGATGCGACTGAATCAATAATTCCATGTGTTTTATCGTTAGAAACGATTGAAGTTCGTATGAAAAGAACCGATGAAGGTGAATGTGATTTTCGATATTTTAAAAGAACACATTTGGGTAAAGCTGAAGCTGTTGAAATCAAAAATGTTATGACATTTGTTGCACGTTATCCTGATTATAATTATCGAATTAATTCATTGATTGCCACATTATTAATGGATTTTACATTAGAAATGCATATGCTACAATGTACTTTATTAGCTGAACGTTCAAGAGCTCAACCTTATTTTGTAACTGAACAAGTAGAAGCACGTTATGATCCAAATTCAATAACAGTTGCACGATTATTTGATGATCCATTTGTAGGAGATGGTTCAAGATCCTATCGAGAAAGTCAACAACAGCAACAACAACAACAAAATTCAACAAGCACTGCTAGTTTAAGTATCGAACGAATTCAACAAGAACGTCGTCAAAATTGGTTACGTTATTTGAATAGTGCACAAGCTGCAATTGATCAACGTTTAAGAATTCAAGGTGGTGGATTAGCAAGTAATGTAATGAATCCTGCATCTTCGATTAATAATACACCTCAAGAAATCCAATTAAAACCATTACAAAAATTAACAAGACATGTTTTACCCGAGGCTCCATTAAATTTAATGACATTTCGTACTGAACGTCAAGTTCGTGTTTTTATGGCATTTGGTGTTCCAATGACAATGACAAGAACACATAATCAATCAAATAATAGAGCTCAATCAAATATGGGTGGTGCAAAAGATTCAGCATCTAAAGATGTATTTTTAAATGCACAAAAATCATTAAAACAGTTGCTGTTGAGTTATATTCTTCGAATGTATCATTTTATGTATCATAATACTCATGTATTAAAACTTTTAAAAAAATATAAAAATGAAAATATCAAAATTGATTCAGGGAAGATAAAACAAGAAATTCAACCAAAAGTAACAATTGCATCATTACCAGACGAGGAAGTTGCTGAAAAATTATATGCTATGGGAATGTTAAAATATGATGCATTTGTTCGTCTTTATTTACAAAAATATGGAATGGATGAATCAGATTTTAATAAAACACCACAATTACCAATGTTATCTATAGATCAACAACAAAATGAAGATAAACTTACTATTGAAAAAGATAAAGTAAAACAACAATTACAACAACAAAAACAACAAGCTAAAGAAAAACAAGCAGCAAACAAATCAACAAATAATTCAACTAATAAACGTAAAGAAACAGCACAAGTAAATATAGAAATAAGTCAAAAATCACCTAAAAAAGCTAAAAAATAGCTATTGAAAAATGATTGATTTATCACCATGGTTTTTAGTTTATTCTAATTTATTTTATTTATTACCAGCTTCAGTTTTGTTATACAAATCATATAAAGATTTTTTAAAATGGAATTTAGAATTCTCATTAATTTTAGCTGTTGGTTTAGTTAGTGCCACGCACCATTGGTGTGATACTCCAGCGATTTCAAGATGTTTAACACATAAATATTCACTTTATATGTTAGATTTACTATTTAGTTATTTTACAATTGCAGTTACATTTAGTCCATTTTTGGGTGATAAATTCCGTGCTGTTTATCATATTCATGTAATTTTAACTCCTATTGTATTATTATTAACATTACGTAATAACATTATCGCGCCTGTTATTTTAATGGCAATTGGTATTGTTTGTTTTATTATTAGTCAAATGAAGGGATGGCTTAAAAATTGGAAAGCACATTGGGAATTAATACCAGCAATTGGATTTTTAATTGGTGCTTTAATTTTTAAATTTAAATCAGATAAATTAGAATCTTATGAGTACGATTATGTTTGGGCACATAGTCTTTGGCATATCTTTGGTGCATTAGCTGCAACTGTTTTATTCTTTGATTTACCATTTTTAGATCCATTTAAATATCAACAAATCAATTTAACAACAAATAATCTAACAAAAACTAGTTCAATTGACATTTAATTTAGCATAAAAATTAATTTTGTTAAAATATCTGTTAGTCCCATTGTCATACGGAAAATGGTGTCTGAACTCCAAAAAACGTATGATTCGTATGATGCGTATGATTCGTATGACCACTTTTGGGGAAAAAATGAAAAATGCAGATATTATTTTTTATAGCCGTTGAGATTTTTCCCGCCAAAAAATATCTTTCGGTTTCAGCGACGTCTTCCAGAAACGTCTTAAGAAAAAATATCTGTTACAGTCAGCGAAGCGTCTTAGACAAAATATCTGCTCCACTATAAAACGGAAAATCCTGCATCACCCCTGAAAAAACGTATGATTCGTATGATGCGTATGATTCGTATAGCCACTTTTGGAAAAAAAATGAAAAATGCAGATATTATTTTTCATAGCCGTTGGGATTGTCCCATCATGGAAAATATCTGTTTCTAGAAAATATCTCTACCAAAATGAGAGTCTACAAAAATTTCCCGCGCTTTTTTTAAAATGAAAAAATCAAAGACCAAACATGCTAATTAAGATTGAAATAATAAAATAACTACCAGCTGATGCACCAATTATGACTGTATTGCCTTTTAAAATTGAATTAATTGTTTTTGTTTTATCAAATCGTTCATCTATAGATGAAGTTGTATTAGTATAAGTTGAATTTCGTGTGCCTGTAGATGATGTTCCATTAATTCCAGTAGATGAATGCATTGTTGCATTAATTCCAGTGGATGATTCAATCACACTTGATGAAATATCGATAGATGACGATTCTAATGAAGAGCTACTCAATGACTTATTCATAGCAGTGGATGATGATTCAATCATACTTGATGAAATATCAATAGATGATGATTCAAATGTTGAACTAATTCCAGTAAATGACTCATTCATACCAGTGGATGATTCATTCATTGCAGTTGAAGATGTTTCAAATGTTGAACTAATTCCAGTAGATGATTCATTCATAGCAGTTGATGATGATTCAATTATACTTGATGAAATATCAATGGATGATGATTCAGCCATAGCAGTTGATGAAATATCAATGGATGACGAAGATTCAGTAAAATTGAATGAACTACTACTTGATGACAATTCATTAATACCAGTAGATGATGATGATACTGGAATATCAGCCGATGATGATGGAATTGGATCATTAGGTCCTAATATTACAAAGTTATAAGCTAAAGCACAGCCACTATCCGTTCCAGCTGGTGGTGAACGAACAACAATTGTACTTTTTCCAATGAAAGAAAATGGAGTGGCTGGTAATGATGACCATGTAACAGCTTGTCCCATTCCAACACAACTATTAAAACCATGTGCACTATCTGTAACACAAGTACTAAAACTATTTAATCCACCAGGCGCTGTATTACCGTTTGGTTGTATCATAAATTGAATTTGAGTTGTTCCACTTGGAAGTCTACAATAATCAAAAAATGTTGGAGAATCACATGTTGCAGTATACGTATATGGAGAACTTAAGGGCCGAGTACAAGTAATACCATTTGCCATTATAGTACTTGTTTGAATTTGCGAACACATTTGACGATCTGTGTCCGCTTGAGCAGGATTTGAACATTGTGCATGAACTAATTGAATTTTTAAACATCCACAGACAATTAAACAAAGAAACAAGAGATTAATCATTTTTGTTAAATAACTATTTTCTAAAAATTCTATGAAAACAAATAATAATATATTTTAGTATAAAATAGTTATAAAAGAATTTTTATATTTTTCAATTTATTATTTCATTATTTCATATACTTATTGTTTAGCTTGCTACTATATGATATTACAAAATAACCAACAATAGCTAATGCAACTTCAACAACATTTCCTTTTGTTACTGCTTTCTTTGCTAGTGTTCCATCTGTGCCTAATGTACTTAAAACATCAACTGTTACAAGTGTTCCATTTCCATAGGTTGAATTAGTAATTTGAATATTACCATTAACAATTAAAATACGGAATGTAGCAGTACCAATACGTTGTTGATCAGTTTGTAGCAGACGACGTCTTGCAATCGGTGATGAACCATCTGAATTTAATAAACCAATACGATATGGCATAACAATTTGATAAGAATCAGCAGGCATCAATGCACGTAATTGTCCAATTGGAACACTGAATCCATCACAACCTAAAATATCAACACACGCGGGTAACAATCGACAAATTCCAGCAACACCACAACCAGCATAATAATCATCTTTTGTTGTTGTTAATACACGTGCACGAATTTGTTGATAATTTAATTCAGTTAGACCGGTATAACCATTAACAGTTGATAATGGAAAACCATCAGCAGTCATACCAATAATACGTGTTGCACCAGTCGTAATAGTTGATCTTAAATCATAACGTGTTCGAACAGTTGTATCCATAGCTGCGAAAATACTTAAAATTGATGATGCTGTTACTGTATAAGTTATAATACCATTTACAACAGTTACACCACTTGCTTGTGTATCTAATGGTGAATCAATAGATGGTAAAAATCCAGCAGTAACTTGGAAATCATTTGCAGTTCTTGCTGTATCAGTATAAATACTTGGTAACATTTTTGCTGTTATTTGTTCTGGTAAATTATTTGGAGATACAATACGACATGCAGATAAATCACCACCATTATCATTTGAACATGCTCTACGATAAATCCAAAATGTGTGTATACCATCTAATGCAGTTGGATATGGAATATCACTACCCATATCAGCAATACGATCAGCATCTTTAGCATAACTGCAATATTTGAAAGCATTCCCATCATCTGTAACAACACGACATGCAGTTGAACCTTTCAATGTTGTTGAACACATTCCAATTTTATAATCACATGTTAATGATGTAGTTAAAAACCAAAAATCACCGTAGCAGTTCATAGGACCTGGTGGAGAATCGGGTGCTCGCATAAGAACATCACTAGAACTAAAAAACCCGATTCTATAATTTGGATCATAAACATTATAAGTTTCAATTTTAAATGTCATTTGAAGTTTAGCTTCATTTGTTTCACAGCCACCATCACTACCTCTAACAGTTTGAACTTGGATTGGAAATGCTTCAAAACCATAAGATGATTGACTACCAATCGTTGCAACACCAGTTGTTGGCATTGTAATTGTAAATGTTTCAGTTAATTGATTAAAAACATCATCTGAATTGTGTTCCATGTAAGAAACTGGAATTGTGTAAACACGTGCACCAGCCTGATTCACATAAGTAGCACCGCGTTGAGCACATGTAGCAACAGTTTGAACTAAATCTAATGAAACATTCCAGAATAAATGTGTTCCATTGTATTCAACTGATTTAACCAATTGATCTGGACCCACTAAATGTTCACCTAATGATTTATTAGCAATAACACCTAATGGATTTGATTGATTAAAACTAAAATTATGATATTGTGTAATTGCTTGAACAATGTAATTGTTGACAGCTGTATCATTTCGTGTAGTTGTAAATGGAGCTGGTGTGAATGCACCTGCTGCTTTATATGAAGAACAAGCTGGAATATCTTCAGTTCCATAAATTGAAAAATCAGTAGCTGGAAATAATATTTGAATATCTGGAAATTTAGGATCTGTTGGTGTTCTATCAGTATAAACAAATGGTACAACAACTTGAAGACTTAATGTTTGGTTGTTGATATCAACAACAGGATTAATAAATTCTGCTTGAACACCAACTGTTGGAAGAATTGGTTGAGATGGAGTATCTCCAGAATTAATACATTTTCTAGCATTCGCATCATATTGACATGCATGGAAATCACATGCTAGATTGGTTGTTGAACTTGAGTATGCAGTCCAATAATTACATGTAAAAACTGAATTAATTTGAGGCAGAGATGCTAAACAATTATTCAAATATGGATCCCAAAAACAACCATTATTTGTACATGTGTTATCATCTGAATATTGTTGACATGCATCAGTTGCAGAAGCAGAACAATAACCACCTGTAAAATCATATTTACAATCATTTGATGTTTGTCCATAATGATTTAAACAATCAGCTTCACTATTCATTGTACATGAATCATAAACTGGTCTAGCATCAGTAGATTGAAAATGAAATCGTAAATTAAGAGCACATGATGATAAACCACTTGGTGCAGCTGAAGCAAAATCAACTACAGTTTGAACATCTAATTTACTTGGTAATGGAACTGGTAATGGTGACCAATTCGGATAAGTTGGAAAATCTTGACATGCACTAAAACTATATTCATCATCTGACATACAAACATGAACTGCATTTTTATCATAGGGAGAACCATTTGTATTGACATAACTGTCTAATTGAATTACAGTTGTACCAGAATCAAGTGTACAATTAGCAAATTCAACTACTGGATCAGTTACCAGTCCAAATGGTGTATTAAGAGAAAGTAAATTCACATCATTACATGTTATTCCATGTGCATCAATTTGAGATAATAAATAAACATTACAGATATCCCGATCATCTGCATGAGTTTTAATAAATTGTGATAATAAAATTAAACTGCTTAAATAAAAACTTTGGCGAATCATTTTTTCACTTATAAAAACAGCGCTGCTGACTGCTTTAATATTATTATTAATGGTTCAATGTTATATGAAATTAAATGTTTGTTTTTATGCTGTATTCAAATTATAAATTTATTATCAATTTAGATATATAAAAACTAAGTAATTCAAGATTTTTGAAATTGTTCAATTAATTTTAGAACATAACGACGTTTCGAATTTTTAGTTATATTTCGTTTATTTGACATTTGAATTTTATTAAATTGATATTGTAATTGTCGTAGTACTGCATCTAATTCAGTTAAAATAGTCGGTTCATTCTCATTTTCTTCTATTTCACTATCTTCTTCTTCATCGTCTTCTTCTTCAGTTTCCTGTTCTGTCTCTCCTTCAATCTGCTCTTCTTCACTGTCTTCCTCTTCATCATCCTCTTCATCATCGTCTTCTTCATCCTCTTCAATCTCTCGATTTTCATCATCTTCTTCTTCTTCGCTGTCTTCTTCACCTTCAATCCCTTCATTCTCTTCACTCTCATCTTCGTCATCATCTTGATTTTCATCGTCTTCTGATTCTTCTGGAGCTTCCTCTGATTCTTCTTGAGCTTCTTCCTCGGATTCTTCTGATTCATCCAATGATGCATAACTATCATTTATATCCAATTCTTGCATTTTATTATTAATTGTTGAATAAGGATCATCTTCATAGTATTCTTCAGCTACTGGTTCATTAATATTTTGATATTCATCCCATAATTCTTTTAAATACGGATTGCGTTCAACTGCATCTTCAAATTTATTTAATAAATTTCCACGTTCTGCTTCGCTGTGTTTTGATGAAGAATCCCATTTTGGATCATCAATTAATAAAGCTATATAATGATATGGATCACGACCGTCCGATCTTGTTTTTGCGAAATCATGTAATTTTTGTAGTTTTTCAGGAAGCATGTTTTAAAAGCTTTTTATTTAATTTATGATATTTGAATACAGTGTTTTATACTATGTATAAGGCAATTAAAATAAACTTAAAATGTTAAAGAAGCTCACTGTTGTTTTAATTAAAGATCATTAAAATAATACTAAAATATATTTAAAACATAAAATATGGGTGGAGTGATTTCATGGGTTAAAGGAGTCAAAGAATGGCTTTTACCATCAATCAGTAATGAACAAAAATTACAAATGGAACATGATTTTAAAGTTTCAGCATTGCAGAATCGTATTTCTAAATTTAATGACAATATTAAAAAATTAAATCATATAATAAATAATGAAGAACGTGATATTCAAATTAAAAGAAATCGATTAGAAGGTTTAAGATTAAAATTAAATCATTCACCGATTGTTTCTAAAGCAGATCGAACTATTGCGATTGGTATATTAAAATCAATTGAAAAAAATGAACAAACAATTATTCAAACACTTAATAGAATTAAAACAATTGAAGGATTAAAAGCAACAGAACAACGTAAATTGAGTATATTAGATGATCATGAATTATTTAAAGAGACAGATCTTTATATAAATGTAGATGAAATGAGAGAAACTATGGAGGATGCTATTGATAAAGCACGTGATTTTAATGAAGAACACACTGATTATGCAGAAGAACAATTTACAATTGAAGATGATGATGATGAAAGAAATTGGGAGGCTCAATTAGATCAATTTTTAAATAAAACAAAAAATGATCCAGTTGAAATTCCTCAACCATTTAAAACTTCAAATATTTTACAATTAGAAACAGATAATGGTTAGTTAAATTCTCCATGTAGGTTTTAATTTCTTTGTACTTATTTTAATTGGTTTAATTGATTTAATTGGTTTGATTGGTTTGACTGGTTGTTCTGTTTGTTCTGATAGATCATTTAAAGGAGAGGATAACTGAGGCTCAGGCTCTTGTACTTGTTTAGATCTCTTTTCTTTATGTTCTGCATTTAATTTTTTAATTTTTTCAAGATCTTCATTTTTATCAAATTTTCGTTTTAAATGTTTATTTATTTTCTTTTTTTCAGTGTTTTGATTTGTTTCATTAGTTGGCTTGTTTGTTTCATTAGTTGGTTTGTTAGGTTCTAATGGTTTTTCAATAATAGGAGGATAATGAATATGAGGTTTGATATTTAAATTAAATAATAAATTACTTCCATGTAATTCAAATAATTTTCTCATGGCTTCTCGAAAAAGGTCAATTTTCGAAAAGTTTTCTATTTTTTTCTTATTATTAAATCCAGTACTTACTAAAGCATAACCTGGAATTGAAATAGAATCGTTTCGAATTACTAAATGTTTAATATATGGCCATTTTTGAGGTCTAAACCATGATTCTTTTAAGACTCTTAAATTACTAGGTAAAAAATTACTATAATTCATATCAAGATGAATAATACGTTCAGGATGAATACCAGGAAAGAAAAAATGTTCAATTCGAATAATTTCACCTGGTTGTTTAATTATTGCGTTTGGTTTATTTGTTTTTTCTTCATCTTCTATTGATTCAGTACCTGAAGATTCTTGGTTTTTTGATTTTTTCGGTTTTTTAGATGGTTGAGCAATAGGGAATTCTACATAGTCCTTTATCTGTAATAATGGATGTCTAGCAAAAACTTTATAATATTTGTAAACAGGAAATAATGACCCACCTCTTTTTCCAATATTTTGAACAAATTCTAATTCACAATTTAAAAATGGAAATAAACTATGATAATCAATTGCTATAAAACGATATACTCCTTCAATATAAGCTGCAAAAAGAAATTCTTGACGATTTGGACCAATCATAATATAAGTTACATTCTCATTTAATTTCTTTTCTGGATTATAATCATTTCGTGCTTTCGCTGCTTCCAACAATTTATTAGTCCATAGTCTCTCGCGTTCTGCGAATGTTTTACCACTAGTAGTAAAATCAAAATGTGGATGATCATAATGATCCATTGTATTGCCAACTGGACAAATACGACCACATTGATCTTCAATTGTCGCATGTAAACATAATTTTATAACATTGTCGAAATTTGCTTCATAAACATCTTTATAAGCACCATTCTCTATCAAACAGCGAGATGTCCAAAGTTTATCATTTGGAAGTTCAGGAGTATTCATTTTTAGATTAATAAAAATTTTCTATCGATTCAGTTAAATTGTGATTCAAATTTATTCAAAAATTAAAAGTCAAAAGAAAAAAGGCATGAACTGTCACTTCAAATTTGCGTAGGTGTCCCATCATGGACAAATCTGATTCTACTTTGACCCAAAGACAGTTTATGACTTTTTTGCGCATATTTCCAATAAAACTGTGAATATTAATTCAAAAATGGTTTCATTCACTCATGACATGCTTGTTTTTGTAATGTTTATTGGTTTGTTATGGGTTTGTTGTAACATGAATGGATTTTATTCTTTTATTATTATTTCTTTCGCAGTAACTGATCTTGTAGTATTCGCTTTTCATTCTTGTTAAAAATGAATTATTTAACACAATTAAGAACAATTTATGAACGTTTGAAATGTCCTGTTAATGCAAATGAATGTACTATTCATAATCTATTAACAAATCAACCTGCATTTTTAAATCCATTAGAAGACTTAAAATTTAAATGTTCACCAGTTGAATTGTATCCTCAAACTCAATTTTTAAATATTGGAAATTCAATACCAAATGAATTATGGGATGAAGATAAGACACGTGAGCAAATTCATCATATATGGGCATCTCTTATTCAAAATTATAAATTATTATCAACTAAAGATACATATTATTCAAATATTTTACATGATGAATTAGACTCTGCCTGGTGCATTCCATTGTTCGGATATCATTATAATAGTATTCAACCCATTTTACATATAACATTAGCAAATGCATTAACACAATCAAATGAAAGTTTAAATTTTTTATTTCATGCTATTGCAATTATTATATTACAATTTTATTTAATTGAACGTGAACAATGGCTTGAAGCTTGTGCACCTGTTAATGAACCATTATATGATCAATTACCACCATATTTATGTATGTTTTTTATGCGTTATGATGTTAAACGTGGTTGTTTTATTATACCTGTTCATGAATTAGATAGTCCAGATAAATTAAAAGAAGCATGTCGAAAATATGATTATATTTCACTAGTTGCAAGTTGTTTAATTGCATTATCTGATCAAATTAATCGATATTTTTTACCATTTACTCCATCTTTACAATTAAATCATAAAAAAATTGAACGATGGTGTCGAAATAAATTATTTGTTACTAAAACACAATTTTTTGTAACAAGTCGTTTTATTCATTGTCGTGTTTATCAATATCGTCAATTATTATTAAAATCATTACAACTAGAAAATACACCATCTGCTGAACATATAGTTGAAAATAAATTAACAAAACATTTTAAATTAATTAAACATCATAAAATGCATGAAGTTAGTTTTCATGGTCGTGATCCACTTCGTAATAAACATAATGTATATAATTTAAAAAACTTATCAGCTGGTTTATTAGCACAACATCAAACACGTATTCCTGTATTTTTAGCACATTTTTGGTTTAATCCAACTGAACCTGTAACAATAATAAGTGAAAATACACCAAATTCATTAATATGGTTAAATCCAACCAAATTTGAACCATCATTATGTCATTTAGCATTTCGATGGTTATTTATTGGTTTATTAGAATGTTCAAAATTAATTGATGCAACATTATGTAATAGAATACGCAAATCATTAAATTCATTATTAAGACAATGGAAATCAACTGTTTCAATGAAAATAAAATTAAATGATTTAGAAAGAAAACAATGTCAATCATTAAATTTAATAAGAGTTCGTTATGGTTATACAATTGATAAATATCGAATGTTAACAAATTTAGCTAATGCATTATCATTACAAAATGACAGTGAATTTAATCCTGAATACATTTCAATGCCACAATGGAAATCATTATTAAAACGATTAATTCATCAACCATCTATTGAAGATTTAATGATTACTGATGATGTAAAAGATCAAATTGAATTGCAATGTAAAATTGATTGTTCTAAATTTAAATTATTTGATTTATCCAATAAAAAGTTTAAATTAAAACGTATTCATTTATTACCAGAACAGGATACATTTGAATATGCAGCAGTAATTCATTCATTGTTTATTGCAAATGTTCATCCATCAAAAATATGTAATTTTCAGGTAAATTGGTGGGCAGTTTGGCATGGCATGTGTTTTATTTTTGGTAATGAACATGAAGCATTACAAGAAACACATTCATTGATGCTTCTCCCACCTCTTGATGAATTAAAACATATAATGATTCGAGATTATAAAAAATTAAAAAATGGATTAAGTTACTATTTAGAATCATTGAAATTACATTATGATTTACGTAAAACAATACGAAATCGTTGGTATTTTTATCATGAATCAGATAAACACAGTAAAATTCCTACTGTAGATGAATATTCATTAATGATGGGCATTGAATTAAATCGTTATTGTTGGAAACAATTATATAATGAAGATTGGGAATTATGTAGTAAAACACAACAACAATATATTGATCAAAAATCACAATCTGATTTAAAACTTCAAGAAATGAAATCGTATTGGTGTATTTTAATTACTGGTTACTTTCATTTTTGGTGTCCATTAAGTATTATACCGGCAAGTGGTGATAATCGATGGCAGACATTTGCAACATTTGTAAAACAATGGCCGCTGTGTACTTCATTATTAAATGCATTAGTTGAACATGTTCGTTCACCAGAATTTTTAAAAGAATTAAAAGATAATACAGAAAAATTGAATGATAATAATTCAAATATTCAATTAGATTCATTATTACATGCAACATTAGAAAGTGCATTACATGTTATACGTGCTTTAGATGATCAATTAGGAAGTTCATTTCAATCAATTGCATCAACTCAATTATTAAAAAGTTTAGAAGCATTATGTAAATTTCAAAATAATGATATTGATTTTCAAAAGCATGAAGCTATTCAAAAAGCATCACAATGTTTTAATATACAATTAAAATATGATGATTCAACTTCGATTGATCGTTTAATATTAGATTATATTTTCCCATATTTATCACCATTTTATAAAGAAGAACAATTAATTGAACGTGTTGTTCATATATTAAATAATAGTGATTCAAAATTACAAATTGAACCATTTAAAAAAGAATGTATTGAATTAGCATCTTCTACTAATTCACAACATAGTTATAATAGAGATTTACCATTTTTAAAACAACCATCTAATATTAAACAAAATAACATTAGTCGTAAATTAAGGTTGAGTATTGGACGTTTTATTAAACAATCAAAAACATTAAAATTAGAAAAATTATAATTTCACAGAAAGAATGTCAATAGTAGAGAAAAAACCAATATGGTATTGTGCTACATGTCATCATCAATATAAATCATGTAAAGATTATGCAAAGCATTTAGATTATCATGAACATTTTAAACTTAATAGTCAACAATTTCCATTTATTTGTCAATTATGTTGTCAACGATTTCCTAAACTTCATCATACTAATCCATTGAGTTATATGCAACATTTACATTCGAAGCAACACCAATGGAAACTTTTGACTTTATTAAAAACATTTTATTGTTTTGATTGTTGTTCTGTGTTTGAAAATCGTAGAGAATTTGTTGATCATTTAAAATCAAAACAACATTATGAAGAAACTTATTTATTGGAAACTAATCGTGCCATTCAAACGAAATTTAAACCGAATTTATTCAACGCTTTCCAAGTGGATAAAACAATTGAACCGGGCCAACAATCACAAGCACAAAGTATAATTGAACATGCTGGCTTGGAGATCAAACAAAATCCATCTTTGAAAACTTGTCCTTCATGTCATTATCCAGCATCCACTGTATATCATTCGAGAACATGTTGGCATGGATTTTGTGAGAATTGTTTAATATTTGCATTTACTCAAATGTTAGAAATAGATTCAAATAATTTATATTCAATGCCTTGTCCAATCATTTTGAAAAATAAAATATGTAGTTCAAATTATACTAAACAGTTTGTTTTAAAAATTTTTGATAAATGTTAGCATAAATACACAAAAATATTAAAATGATTCAATAATGGTTTCAATATATTCGAAGTGCTCTGTATTTTAAAACGAAAATGTCATCTGCTCCTGCAAATTCTCCAAAGCGTGTAAATGATGTTAATCAATCATCCGTTGATTTTACAAATAATCCTCCACACAAAGAATTAAGATTTATTTGTACTAAAACAGGCTCACAAGGTTATTCACTATCGACTTTGAATGCAAACTTAAAATACAATCCAAATTTTCATATTAGAGATGTAAAGCTAGTTATTAATTGAATGATGTTAGCATAAATACACAAAAATTTGATAATATTAAAATGATTCAATAATAGTTTCAAAGTATTGCGAAGCTTCCTAGATTATACATGTAAAACAAAAATGCAGCCTGGTGTTAGTTCAGCGTTAGCCAATCCTACACGTTTCCCAGAGCGTCCAAATGATCTTGGTGAATTACCTTTTGGTTATACAAATGGACCATCACCAATTGTTACAAATCCATCAGGATTAGACGGCTATTTAAGATATACGGGTGCAAGGGATTTAGTGGAAGGTCCAGATACAGTTAATGGTTCTATTAATTATGGAATTTTTATTGATCGTGCTAGATGGTCACCTGCACACACAGGGAAGAGCATGTTAATATTTATTCGTGCTAAAACAACTTCTAAAATGCAAGTAGGTGTTCAATACGAAGCTTATTCTATTTCAGCGTTAAATGCATTATTAGGCAAGGATGTAAATTTTATAGATGAATTTCATCAATCAACTGCTCAAAATTTAATGCAAACATTTAAATTATTTGGTGTTCAACAAAATCAACCGCGTGAAGAGACTCCCACTGAATTTTTAGGAGGTCATTTTCAGAACCACCATGTAGCACGTAGAGCTCGTTTTCCGTCTTATTGGTCAATGATTGATTCTAAAAAACAACATCGTGGATCTGTAATGGAAAATGATGAATTATATTTAATAATTCGACGTTATGAATTAGATAAACCAATAGTAGCAGCTAAAAAACAAAGTCGTGGACCACCTAGAACATTAACACATTATTGGCAAATTGTTCCATATGTAAGTTATGATCGTAGACCACCACCTGATTGTTTATGGTCAGACGATGATTGGGTAGGTGGTTATATTTTTGTCGGTTATGTTCATGGTGTTTATGGTGAAAAAAGAGCTATATCAAAAAAACATTCTAAACATGCACGTGAAGCATTATTTCCAGAATCAGCTGATATTGCAGACTGGAAAACTAATTTTTATAGAATTGCAGAAGTTGAAGTGTTTTTAGCAACTGGTTAAATTTTTGTGATTAGATGCATTTTAGATAAACAATTTTATTAATTTTCATTTATTTATTTTTAATTGTTTAAAAATCAAAGAGATATTGTTGTCAATAAAAATGGCATCTCATTTTCATTTAATTTTAACACAACGAGCTTATCATAATAATTTAAAATTATTAGCTCAATTAATGTGTGGTCAATGTGATTATAATAGTATTTTTGTTATGGTTCATTTATCTGATTTTAAAAATGAACGAAGTTGCACGCTTGAATCTGTTTTAAGTATATGTCAATGGTTAGATCATTTACCAACATTTGGTTGTTTAGAAATTAATTTATTTGTTAAAAATGTTAAAATGGTTGAAATGATGATTTATTTTATGGGTTTAAATCGAAAAATTACAAATCGTGTTCATTTAAATGTTTATGATGTTGAATTTATTCCATCTGATGATAATATTAATATTTATATTGACTGTTTTCCATCTCATCGTAATTTTGCAATGTGTTTTGGAAATGAACGTACATTAGTATTATTATCATCGATTGATGAATTACCATCTCTTATTACCCAATATAATATATCTAAAACTGCTTTTGATTATTTAAGTGAACCACAAGCTATGAAAATTAAATTACCAGTTTAATCACATTAACAATGAATGTGTCATCTATTCTCAGTAAAGCAGCACCTTGGTTACTTGGTCTTGCAGTACTTCGTGCTTTAACTCCACCACACAGAATCACAGACGCAGATCGTAAAGACGTTAAAATTCTCCATATTCATCACACCAATTGGATTTTGTTCGACAGACTCAGAATAGAATATCAACCAAATACTTTAAACGGGGAACCAACTAATTTATACGAGGAACCTCGTACAGAAACAACATATAGTTTTCTGCGTCTTGACATTGAATCTAGAGTTTTTAAAAATTTAGATTTATAATATTAAAATGAATGCGAAACGTACTATAGCGACATTAACATCAATGATGTTTGTTCATGTAGTAGCACGGCATATAGCACCACCGGATACAGTTAAAATTGATAATAATCCAAATGCGGAAGTTATTACATTTGAGCATAACAATTGGGTTTTATTTGACACAGTTACAATAATTCATAATCCAGGTCTTCGAGGTAAACATCATCATTTAAAAACAATATATAGTCTTCGGCGTCTTCAAGTTGAAGGTAATGTTCCTGTAATTTATGATTTTAGACGTCCAGAGTAAAATTCGACTGCTGTGTGATTCGAACACACGCGGACCTAGTCCAACACGTTAGCAACGCGTCGCCTTAACCGCTCGGCCAAACAGTCAAAGCATTTTGCTTATTATTTTCGACATATTCGATCGTTGTTGTTAAAAACATTAATTACCTAATTTTAATTAATTAAACATGACTATGAATATTACATTCATAAAACTTTAAACATTATTAGAATAAGATAATATTTTTATAATATATTATTTTTTAAGAAAATGGCAATTTCAACATGTAATGAATGCGATCAAATCGCTGGATGGATTGCTGAGCATCGTGATTTGATACGTCAACGAGGTAAAATTTTAGATTTAATCACAAACATGAAACAAATGTGGTTATCGAATGACATTGAACCATCTGATATTGAATTATATCGATATAAACAATTAACACGTAAATTACAACAAATTGATCAGTGTATTGATCAAGTAACAACAGAATTACGATTTTGGAGAAAAAATCATCATCATGCAGTTTTATCATTAACAGAATAGATGTTTGAATTATTTATTTATTTATTTGCAATTTTATAATCAAATTTTTAATAGCGCGACAAACGCGTCTAAGCAAATAATTAGTTGTTTGTTCAAGCATAATTTATTTTTAATAATTAAATTTTAGACTAAAAACTAAAATGCAAAAAGCTAAGGCAATTGAAATTCGGGTAGTTCAGGAAACTTGTCAATAGTATTTAATGATTCAAATGCTGAATTACGTTTTCGTATTGATAAAATAGATTGTTTTTCAAATTGTAATGATTGTAATAATCTTAAAAGATCAGGTCTTGACCAATTTACAATTGTTTCCAGTAGTCGTTGTATACGATAAATTGATAAACGATTAATCATTTGAATCATTTGACATTTTGGTATATGTTTAGAATGACACATCATTGCAACTAAACATTTTTCTTCATTTTCTAAAAATAATGATTCTTTAAATGAAATTAATTTAGTTAAATCATAAGACCAATAAGTTGATTCAAAAACAGGTTGAAATGCTATTAAACGTTGTAATATTGATATTGAATCTTCATTTTGTAAACAAATATTTAAACATGATTGAACATTTGGATGAACTAATATAACACGTATTGCTTCAAACCGATGATATGGTGATAATATAGCTTGTTTTAATAATTTAGTATTATTAGCAACACATGCAACTTGAAATGCAGATGTCCAAAAATGATTATATCGTGATTCATCGAAATGCATGGATTCAAATAACCATGTTAATAATGATTGAATATCAAATAATGATGCAAAATTAGCTGAATATAACCAAAAATCACGTTTTATTGGATATGAGAATTTTTTAGCATCAATACATCTTAATACACTAACAAACATATCGAATCTTAATGCAGATTCAACGATTAATTTACATAATACAATTGGTTTAGATTTTAAAAGATCTAAGTTAAAATCACGAGCTAACAAAGAAATTGGAGTTAATTTATCTAGAATATATGATGAAAAGAATATATCTTTAATATGTTCCATTAAAAATGGAAATAAAACAGACCAATAACGTGCAATATTAATTGATTCATAATCAAATAATGAACAGTTAATAATTGAATCAGATTTTATTATTTCATGATAATATTTAGTTAATTTATTATCTAATACTGATATCATCCATTTTAATTCAAATAATTGAACTAATTCACATTTATTTTCTGTGTTGTTTGATGATTGAAAAAAACTTGGTAATTTCATTCTAATTGGAAATCTTAATTGTTGAATTTCTTCATCTTTATTTGAACTGTTGCATTTATGATTCACTGTTTCTAATCGATTTTCATCTCTATTGTAATGTAATAAACCGTATAATGGTGATAAAATAAATTGTCCAGTTGCATCTGGATATGGTTTAAACCATGGTGTAACAATAATATATTCTAATTTTAAAGATAAATGAAATGGTGCAATATTCAAATAATGAACTAAATATTCTAATTCTAAAAGTCGAATTTTCGATGATTTTGGAGCTATAATAGGAACTTCACGTCCAAACAAATCCCATAATACAACTAATTCATTTAATCCTAATTGATTTAAACGAATTTCAATCTTATATTTTCCATTTTCATCTGTTTTGGGGGTTGGATTTTCTGCATAGGATGCAATTGTCAATAAACAATTAGGCGCACAACGACGTAAAAATTCATCATTTAATATAACACCATATCCTTTTGTTTGATCAAAGAGTAAACAATGTTGATATGAATGAATTTGAACATAATACATTAAATTACTCCAGACAATTAACTGTTTAAATGGTCTAGTACGATATGTAGCTGGAAAAAATTGAAGAAATTCAATAAATTCTTCATCGTGCATTTTGACACAAAAACATGTTAAAATGTTGAAAAGTAAATGAATATTTCATTTTGAATAACGAATACATGTTCAAATTAATTAAATAATAAATACATACTCATTTGAATATAAATATGATTTTATATGATACTGAATTTCGATGCTATTTTCAATCAAGTCAAAAAATATCTCTAAGACCCTCATTTCAGAAAGAGATATTTTTATGGTGGGACAATCTCAACGGCTATAAAAAATAATATCTGCGTTTTTCATTTTTTTCCAAAAAGTGGCTATACGAATCATACGCATCATACGAATCATACGTTTTTTCAGGGGTGATGCAGCTTTTTACGTATGACAGATATTTTGTCTAAGACGCTTCGCTGACTTTAACAGATATTTTTTCTTAAGACGCTTCGCTGAACTTAGAGATATTTTTTCTGAGACGTTCAAAAAGTAACGGCTATTTTTCGGGTCGGGTCGGCCAACGGCTATAAAAAATAATATCTGCGTTTTTCATTTTTTTTCCAAAAGTGGCTATACGGATCATACGCATCATACGATTCATACGTTTTTTGGAGGTCCAGACACCATTTTCCGTACTAGACAAAAGTCACATGAATCGAGGTAACCATGTAAGTATAAATCATAAAATCAATGTTTCGACCTATAATAATAGTATTATTATTATTATTAATTATGCGTGATGGTTTAAAAACATGACAAAATGGGTATAGATGTTACTATTCGTAATGAATTAAGGACAAAATGGATTCCATCTGCATTTTCAACACAATTTCAATCTATGAAAAATGCTGTAGTTATTGAAGATGTTTTAACACGTGTTTTTCTATTATATGGTCCATCAAATGGTGGTTTTACTGGTGATCAATTTTTTGAAGTTTTTTATCAACCAATTCGAGAAGCATTTGATATTCATAAATCGAGTGTCTATATTGCAATCTGTGATGATCAAAGATTTGTTCCAAAAGAAAAAGAACCAACTCAACATATTCGTACTGAACGAAGAAGTCAAGTTGAACCATATCCAGAGGATACAGTCATTGGTCCATTGGGTATAAAAACAACTAGATCAAAACAATATGAACCATTTGAAACACAACGTTTATTTCGTTCACGTCATTTAAGAATACAAGTTTGGGAATTTATAGTTACATATTTAAAACAAATATCGCTGTTGCCAGGTCAAACAATTATATTTGATTTTGATAATTTAAAAGGTCCATGGGTTTTTAGAGGACGGAAACAAGCTTATCAAAGTGAAACATTAAAACATTCATTAGGTGAAGCTGATCTAGGAATACCATTTTTTATTAATTTATATCCTGATAATAAAATATTTGCATATACGAGTGATACTGATATTTTACCAGTTTCAACATTTACAATTGATAAAGAACGTGAAGAAAATACATGTTATTGGGTTTATTTAGATAAAGCACAAGGTAAACGTGAATTAGTATATGTTGATTTAATTCATTTAAGAAATAGATTACCCGCTAGTAGTTTACGTTTATCAAAAGAACAATTTTTTGTGTTTTGTCTCATATCTGGAACTGATTATATTTTTAAAACATGGTGGCTTCATCGAATGCGTTTAATAGATATATTAGACTGTGTACGCCAATCAGATGATTTAGTAACAAAATTGAGACGAGAACATGATTATCGGAATATTGAATCGTCTGTTAAATTATTTGTTAAACGAATATATTCTATCGTATTAAATCGTTCATCAAAATTTATTCGTGTAAAAGGTGAATCTCGTGATGTATATGATGATCCAATTATTCAAGCAAGTATGCATTCATTTCCAAGTCTTAAATATCCAAAATCTGAAGATTTAAAAAAGGTTTCTCGTGCTTTATTATTTAATTATCATTATTGGAAAATGGATGGAATTGAAGTAGATCCATATACTCCAACAAACAATTTACCAGCAAATTCAAGTCACAACAATATTTCAACAACACAAACAACTTTAGATAATTCATTACAACGAGTTCCTTCAATTATTACAATTGATTAATCGATTCGGTGTTTAATTAGTTAGTAAAACAGAAATTTATTAAATTTAAAATTAAGCAATTTGTTGAACTTGAGCAATTAAATCAGGAATGCCTTGTTGTGATTTTTGAAATGGATAAACAGGTTGTGATTGAGCACAATCTATAGCACGTCTTTCACATGCATCACCAAAAAAACCAGCTTTACAAATACAACGTCCTTGAGATGGTATTAAAGGTGTTGGATTATTACAAAAACCATTTCCAGAACAAACAGCACCATTCACATAAAGTGAATTTGGACATGTTAATGTTAAACAATCATCACCCATAAAACCATTATTACATAAACATTGTTTTCCATTATGACCATCTGAAACACATTGTCCTAATAGTGGACCACCACACTCTAATCCAATAAATGAACCACCACTAACAATTGGACATTTTCTTGTTAACAACCCAGTTGTTCCACTGATAAAAAATTGACTTGATTTTGAAGCATATTCTGGTTTTAAAACACATTGATTATCTTTTGCGACTGCATAATAACCACAATTGACTTGAACACCATTGACAATGTCATATGGTATATCACAATATGATCTCATTTCAAAATACTCTTTTTGTTGATCATTTTGACTTTTTTGATAATCTGAAGTAGTCCAACCATAATCACATGTGCATTTATTATTATAAGCAATTCCATTTGCTGGGTCTCCAGAACATGAACCATGATTATTACATCGATCTTTACGACAATTTGCATTACATTGTCCAGGTTTGATTGGAATATCCAATCCAGATATACCACGATAATCATAAAAATCACCATAACAACGACACCATTGATCAGCTTCAACTGTTCCTAATTTATTACCTTGAGATGCACATGGGACTGTTGTTGCACATTGATAAGTTGGTGATGATGCAATATCAGGTCCATAACCAACATCACATTGACAACCAACAGAACCAGGTACTGGTTTACCATCTGCAGCATCATTAAAACCGACTAAATTTGATTTACAAGGAAACAAGTTAAGATTTGTGTTTGTATTTAATGAAAGGACAGCAACTGAACCATCCGGAGAATAACCAGAAGTACATAATGGGACACCATGATTATTACATTTTTGTTTACGTGCATAATTTATTTCACAAAATTTACCACCCCATCCTTTATAACAACGACAAACTCCCGCAGTTCTCATACCACCATTTGGTACTGATTGCATAGTTGGATGTGCTCTATTATTGTCATTATCATATCGAAGAACACAATAACCATTAAAATTACATGATTCTTCTGGACGTCCAACATCACATGAACAATCACCAAATGGACGTGCATCTTTAAAATAAGGACCACGTGAATTACCACCCATTTGATCCCATGAATATGGACCATTTACACATATTTGTGATGGACCACATTGAGCATCAGATTGACAAGCACATATTCCATCGTTACATTTTAAACCAAATAAACATTGTGAATCACTAGTACATTGACAAAATGTCACATCGAATGGTGCACGTTCATAAACATTATTATTCGCTGGAAAGTAACAATAATAATTTGTAAAATGACGTGTTGAACATGTTAATTTTTTGGTGGGTTGACCGATATATTCGAATACACATTGTGAATCAGAAGTACATGATCGCTGACATGTATAAGTTTTTTGATCACAGATTTGAGGATTTTGATCATTTGATATTGAACATTGTGTTGATTGTGAATATAAAGCATTCCAATAATCAAAATTATATGTATTTGCAGGTACACAACCACCCCATGGTGGCATTGGTTTAGAAGCATCCCATGGATAATCAGGTATGCAAGCATTAATTATATTTAAAATATTAAAAATTAAAATAATTTGATTTACTAGCATCATTTTAAACGTGTTTTAAATTTTTTAATTGTTTAAATTAATAAAATAATTAGATAGGTTTAATTCATGCATAATTTATAAATTGTTTGGAATTGATTATTTGAATCTAATGGTTCTAAAATTTCAATAGATGCTGAACCCATGTCTGGCATATATGGCATATTCATTGTAATTTCTCCAGTTAATTGATTTGAATTTGTTAATTGTTCAAGGCATTTGATTCTTTCTCTATCCGTTGTTCCACATAATGGATAAAAATCATAAATAATTGAATTTGGATCATGATTTAATTGCATATTAAATTTTAAATATGTTGCATGAATCAAATGATCGATATATTGAACTTTAAATTGATATGTTAATGAAGAACGTTGAAGATCCGTTGTGGATGCAGATTGCCATATTGCTTTTAAATCTTTATTTATGTTATCACAATCTTTAAATGTTTTAATTTCATTTTCTGCTGATATTACATGTACTAATAAACTAACAAAATATAAAAAACAATAAAAAAATTTCATTTTTGTCTAAAAATTATGAAATAGAATCAAAACAAATATCATTTATGTTTGCTAATTCTGGTTTAGTATCAAATAAATTAACATTACCCAAATATAATATTCCAATTGGTTCATGTTTCAATGTTATTACATTATCATTAGTTCCTAAAGAAAATTCCATTGCTACTGAAACAATACAATTTTTACCTGCAAATGTATCTTTAATTTCATCATATGTCATTTTTATAAATAAACCACCTTCAGGATTTTGTTTACGTTCTTGATTTGATAAACAACGATAAACATCTAATTCATTTTCCCAACGTGGTATTGGATCGTCTGAACCATCCGGTATTTGAGTTAATGTTTTTTTCAATGCTTTTGTAATTTCTTCATTTTTTGAGATACATTCAAAATCTGATTGTTCTAATAATTGAATTTCAGTTTGTGATGCAAATCTAAATAACCGTAAGGCAAAATTAACATAACGTGTTTGAGTTGATTTTGAATCTACATTAACAATTCCTCTCCAACGTTCACTTAAACTTTTTCGTATATTTTCTGATGTTGTTTCTTTTTCATCTTTTTCTAATTTATTTTTAATTTGTGTATAAATTGCTGGATATAATTTTTCAATGTTTTTAAAAACTTGTTCAAATACTATACGATCAACTTGTTCTGCCCAATCTAACCATTCATCCATTGCTTCATTTGTAAATTGTGATTCAGTCAAACGTTCATTTGTTAATTGAAATGATAAAGCTGAATTCATTAATTTTAATTTATATTTTGGTTCTTTGTAATCTTCTGAATTTGGATCATTAAAACGATTACGAAATAAACCAAATGGTAATTCGTCACAAAAACGTGTACGTGCAAATGGTGTCATTGCTGAAAATTTAAAACATCTATGACCTGTACCAATTAAAAATTTTTGATTTAATCCAGTGTATGTTATATTAGTATAAAATTTACCTTTGTATTTTTTTCGTCTTACATTAATCAATTCGTTGCCTTTTGCATTTTTTAATGGTGGTTTGTAAAGATTCATTTGTCTATCTAATTTAATTAATGGTTCATTTAATTTTGAAAATTTTTCTAAAACACGTTTATTATATAATGCTACATCCGTTGCTTTATCAATTGCATCTAAATCTGCTGGTTGTAATTGATCAAATATATCATTTGAAGTTTTTAAAGTTTCATTTGGTTCTTCATTATTTTCAGTCTCTGATGATACATTAGAATTCTCTGAATCATCAAATTTTAAACGTTTAGATGATTGTGCTAATTCATTTGGATCAATCTCATTAGGACGTTTTGGTTTAACTGGAGCTGGTGGTGGTTCTTGTGATTGTGTCATTTTTTATTTATTTGTTTTTTAGATTTAAATTTTAGTTTTAAATTAAATTTTAATTTTCAGTTTCTATACTATGAATAGAATGATATCGACTTATAGAAGTACGATTTGGTCTTGATGGTTCATTACTGTTCTCGGCTGTGGATATAAGAAAGAAACTTGGCCGAGGTGAGTTACCCTTACTTTCTACTTCATCTATATCATTTTGAATATCCTCAATTTTTTCATCACTTAATAAACGAAAAGCTTCCATAACACGATGTGATTCTTGAACTTTTTTTAAACGTGCAATTACATGCCAATATTGTCTACTTTGATATTCAGAATTCAATAATTTAGTTAATAAATCATGAATTAATACAGAAGCTTTTGTTTCAGGTTCTGATACACGACTTTGTGAACATAATGTTAAAGATGATGTCGATCTAGAGAGTCCCGTTTTTTTTCGTATTAATGCTTGAACAGCTGATATATCTAATGATGAATAACGTCTTTGTGAAGGTGGTATTGATCTAGGTGATCTTGATATTATTTGTTGCATGCGTATTAAAAGAATAGATGCACATAATCGATCTTCAATTGTAACCCATTCTTGTAATAATAAACCAAATACAATAAACCAACGTGAACGTTCATGAGGTTCATCACAACACAATAAAGCTATATTACGTGTTTGTATAGGTCGAACTTTATCATCTTTAACAACAAAACATTCAACTGGTATGTCGCCTAATTCAATACATCGATGAAATTGTAATTGCATTTTTTAAAAATTTAAAAGTTTGCTAAGTAGAACATAAATTAATATACAAAATAGCAAACAAGTAAAATACTAATATACAATGAAACTAATTCAATATTTTAAAGTATAATCAATTTAAATGTAATCCCTCAAAAGGAATATCATCATCGGGTGGAACCCATGACCAAGTACGTTCACGTGTAACGTTTGTAAATTCTCGATCCCATTCATCAATTGTCATAGAATCTAAATGACAACTCATTGCATCGTCATCATCATCATCATCACTATCTTCGTCTTCTTCATTTTCAGAATCTGAATTTGAATTTTCTGAATCTGATGATGGACTATCTATTTCAGTTGTTGCAACACTATCTGAACCATTATTTACTGAATTTGAGTTGAATGCATTCAATAAAATTTGATTAAATAATGAACGATTATCTGATATTGTTGTTTTTTCAGTTCGTTCATCTATGAGTTGTTTTTGTGTTTTGCATTTCAGTAAATCATCTGGATATTGAAACTTACCTGGATGTTTATTTAATAAATCTTCAATTGCATCAGGTTTAAATGGAAAATAACCTTCTTGTGTTGATGAATCTTTAATTGGATGAATATTTTGCATGTGTTTTTCAAATCCATATTCATCTAAAGGTACATCAATAATTGAATAACCATCTGGAGTAAATTCAGTTGAAGTTTTTAAATAACTTGAATATTGTGCCATAAATTCTTGCATTTGTTTTTGCATATGATTTGAAGTTACAACTTGTAATTGTCGTTTACTTTTTGATGGATCAATTTTTAATGTTTCAAAAATATATGGTTTTTGTGAATTAAAACGTCCATATAAATAATCACCTTTTGAAGCATGCTTATACGTTAATATATGCTGCAGAGCACGTTTTAATTTATTATGTTGATTTGATTTTAATAATTGCAATGCAACTGTTAAACGACCATTTTGATATTTTAATGCACTATCATGTTTTTTATCTGGTAATATAACCATTTCACTTGATAACGATTTAATCGCAACCATTAAACGACTGTGTTGTGGTTTACGTCTCATTTTACCATAAATTATTCGAGCTAACATTGCAAATTGACGATTTTCAGGTATATCAGAATACTGTACATTATTCAAATAACAAACCATCATTGAAGCTTGTCCATTTGAAACTGATACAGCTGGATCGTTTACTGTGTGTAATGTTTCTGCTGGTATACCAGGCATAACTAATTGTTGATTTACGTTATAAGTCTGTTTTTCTTCATGCATATTGGGTGGATGAAATGATACAGCATCGTCAGACGGTATATTTTCATATTTATTTGTAAATTCTTTTGAATTGAGATCAATATCACCAAAAATCATATGTTTAATTGTATCTAATATATCAAACATAATTGGATCTTCATATTGATCACTTAATAATGATAATGCTAAAACACAATCCTCAACTTTTGAATACATATGTTTTTCACATTCTTTAACATATTGTAATGAAAATCTATTTTTTTGACAAACGTATTCAATTTCTCTGTGATGATGAGTTTCATTATTTTCACTGTTATTCTCGTTATCCTCATTATCATCACGTTGGTTACTGTTTTCGTCGTTTCCATGACTTGTCAGACCAGTAGTAAAGTTATCTTCAGTACTATTTGATTCTTTAATAGTCGGATTAAACCGAAATACAGTTTCAATAGCACGTGCAGTTGCAATTGTTTGAACTAAAAATTTATAACGTTGAAAATTACGTGGTGGTTTTAATCCTTGTAAATGAAATAAATGATTATGTTCTTGCAATTGTGAATATATAATTATTGCAACAGTCATATCTACATCTTTTAAAATTTTACATGATACCATTAAACCAATAATAGCAATCATTGCTTGCATTTGTCTTAAATCATCTACAAATGGATTTAATGCTTTATCAATACTTTGACGGGTCATTGCATGTGCCATTCCACCATTATCAGTACGATCTTGATTAACCCATTGACGATGATAAAAACGTGATGTTATAGCAGTTGGAATTTCATGTGAAGATGCATTTGTTGCAATTAAAACACAACAATGTGCATCAATATTATGAATTTCACTTTTACGTTTACCTTTTTCACATGTAATCGACTGAACAATTAATTTACCTTCAGATAATATATTTTTAAAAAGAGCTTCAGCATCTGTATTATTTGTCGAAGATGATTGTTGTGATGGATGTTTTGATTTTCCTTCAATTCCTAATGTAGATGGTGGAATTTCTTGAAATATCTCAATTTTATAACCAAAACTATCTGAAGTTGCTGTTTTAGCTTTTGCTGTTGACATTGCAATTGATACTGCAGTACCTGGTATACAAATATCATGAATTTTATCAAACGTAAATGTTTTACCAGCTTCAGGAGGGCCAGTAAACATAGTATGAAAAGCAAATTTCGTTCCAAAATAAATTTGCCATGCTCCTAATAACGATGTAATAATGTCACCATGTGCAACATTTACATTTAGATAGTGTTCTAATCCTAATGCAACTTGTACTAACCAATCACCAAAAATTCCTAAATTTTTAGTATAACGTCGACGTGGTTTAAAAATATAACCATCACTTCTTTTATATAATTCTGACCAAAATTTAGCAATTGATTTTATAGCATCTGGCACTTTAGCTTTTTTATGAAATATTTTACGAAATGCCTCAATTCCTTTACTTTGAACTTTTCTATATTTTTTTCCTAATTCTTGATATGCCTTAAATGCATCATCTCTGTTATTTAATGTAAATGAATTATCTGATCTTGCACGTTTGACAGTACGAGCAGTATCAGTATCGTCATATGCATCAGTCCATTGTTTTTCCATATCCTTTTTTAATGATTCTAATGTTGATAATGCCACAACTTGTTTTGTTTTTTGAATACCGGCATCATATTCTTCATTCAGTTTACGTTTCGTGCCTATGACCTGTTCATCTGAATCCGGTTGTGAATCAATAGAACCTCGTATTCTGATATATAAAGATTTTTGATTTAATGATTCTTCTGTTTCATGTGTTTGAATCCATGGAAACAGATACCTTGAAAAATGTAAATTGTTCATAGCAAATCCATAGATGGGATAATTATATTTTTGAATATAAGGTGACAATTGATAATATAAAATTTGTGTTTCAGGGTCTATTGCATGATAAAAAGAATCCGTACAAAAATCTTCAGCTGCTTCAAATATTTTTGCTTGTTCTATAGATCGTCTTAAAGTGAATACGTTGACAGGATTATAACAGTACATCGGTTCTTCAATTTTATCTAAATCGATGGTATCTTCATAAATGGCATCTGCAACAAAGAATAAACTGCACAATGCTCTATAATCTGAACGTGTCATTCTATCTAATCTTGTTCGAGGTTTGGGTGGTTTTCGTGATTTTGCTGGGCGATCATCTAAATTCTTTTCGTTTTCAGCTATTAAAAATTGAATTATACTTGCAGCCGAACATGGAGCTTGAATAATTAAACGAAATCGAAAACCAACTGTAAAATCCTCGACATCTTCTGAATCATCTGAATCTTCAATGTCATTCTCATGGGCTTTGTCAGAAATGACATTTTCAATAAAAAAATAAACGGGACCTGCTTGAGCTGAAGCAATAGTATTATAGATATAAATGAATAATTGCATCCCACAACGATATAAATCACCAAGATCTGTATCCTGTAGTTGGCCAAATGTTTGAGCATTATCTTCAAAAATTGCCATAGGAATAAACATTTCTAAAAATTGCAAATGTTCATTTCCTTGTTCATCTACTTTAGGATAAAATTGAAAATTTAAGACTTTTTTGTTCCGTAATCCAATACAAATTGCAGGTGATTCTTCATCATTCATTTTTGTTAACTAAAAAATTGTTTAAATAAAAGATTTTAAAAAAGAATTAACTAAGAGTAAAAATTAATTAAATAATAAATCACAACATAACAAAAAAACTGCAATTAGTGAGATGACACAATTGCAAGCCTAAATAAAAATTTTATGTTAACAAATGAATTGATTATAAACATTGATTGATGAACTCATGATTAAGAATGTAATATAATTAGATGTGAATGCCCTGACAAGAGTCTCTGGGTAGTGTGATTAAAGAGCATTTTAATAAAAAACTCCATTTATTAAAGATATTTTTTCAAAAAAGTCACGTTCTTCCAATATCCAATAAAAATTCGCAAAAATTGAATGTTTTACAGAGCATGAATTGTCAATATTGTTTAAAACGTAAATCACATCCATTATTTTGTTATTTAATTAGTAATCGTTATTCTACGAATAGTGCTACTGCTGCTACATATATTGGATTAAGCCGTCAGCCATTTTTTCGTTTAAAGTCTCACAATCGTGAAATTGATTATCGTTGTGGTGCAAAATCAACAAAAGCATTTGCTGGTAAGTGGGAACTTTTATTAGTAATTGGTCCATGGTACGGAAATGGTGGAAAATTATTTAAACAAATATGGCGTAAAAGTAGTCGAAAATTGAAATCCAGATTATATATGGGTATTACAAAAGCTTTTGAACAAAACAAACGTGTCTATATTTCAACTAAATCTCGTTTATTAAAAAATTTATAAAAATGAATCGTGAACGTTATGAACGGTTAAGAAATCGATCATCAAGGGAAGAAGACAGTGAACGATTTGATAAAGAATGTCAACGAACAATGACTTGTTTAATTGCAATTGTTGTTGCATGTTTTTTAATTGTTATTATTACATTGATTGGAATGACACCACCAAATCGTCGTACAACAGTACCACCGACCATTATTAATATTATTACACCAACGGATACAGTTGAATCTGTGAGTAGTTCGAGTAGTTCGACTGGAATGAGTTCGGCGTTGTCTAGTATTGAGTCATCGTCTTCGACAGCAGCATCAGCATCTCCAATCATGGATCCTCAATGTACAATATCAAATGTTGTAATTGGAACTGCAGTGTGTACAAAACCATTGAATCAAACAATATCAGATGATTCATTATTTCATCCGAATATTACATTAGATTTAGGAACTTGTATTGTTCCATATACAGATGCAGCCAACAATCAATATATTAGTTTTAATAATCAATTTAATGTTCATCATAATTATGTAATTGTTCAAGGAAATGGATTTAATATGTCATTACCAGTGATTGCTGAGTCATCAAATCAATCATATATTGCACCAACATCTATTCCAGTATCTTATGCAGCTGATGCGACCTATACAAGTCCAGATGGTCGTTTTTGTGAAGTAATTGTGACATTTCAATTAGTAGCTGAAACATGTCTATGTCAAAATTCAACAACAAGTGTGTTTAATACATTCTGTGCATGTCCTGTAGTATCACAATCTTCATCGTCATCCACAGGTGTTCAATTCTCTTCATCAATTGCTCCAACATCTTCAGGTAATTCAACTGTTAGTTCTTCGGTTATTACAGCGACGCAGTCCTCTTCAATCAGTATTTCATCATCAGAATCATCCGCTGTCAGTTCAGCTCAATCTTCTTCGGTTACAGCAACACAGTCGTCTTCGATAGCGTCATCAATAGAAACAATTATGTCTTCATCTTTAAATAATTCAGGTAATTCTTTAGAAACAAGTGAATTTGTTACTAGTAGTAGTAGTTAATTTTTTTAATTAATAGCTTAAAAATGGGTTTAACTGAAAGTGTAGATCGCGAGGATCAAATTGTTGAAATGACAATGAGTCAAAAACAATTTAATCGAATGGCTGTAAAATGTGAAAATAAAGCTAAAAGCATTGAAATCCAATGTAAAAAGTGTTTGAAAGACAACGATAAATCAACTGCGAAGATTCATGCTCATGATATTGTTCATTATAACGTGCAAGCTAAAACATATCGTAAATTATCAAGTCGTTTTGGTATTATAATTGAACATTTAAAACAGAGTGAACAGTTATCTGAAGGCATTGATGCATTACAGCGTGCAGTTGAAATTTTAACTGAGAATCAAGCAGATCCTGAAGAACTACTGAAAACAATGAACAAGTTTGATTTATATATGGATCGTTCTGAAGTAATGCAGGTCAGTAAAACCAGACATAGAAACGAATCAAATTTTAGCCCGTGAAATTAATATGTCTATAAAGCCAAATCAAACTATTCTTATCAATACCCTGAGTTCAAACACTAAAGTTTGTATAAAAATCTCAGGGTCATTTCAAATATATTTTGTCGATAACCAAGACATTTTATTATATTTGAAATTCTAAAAATGCAGCCATTAAGTTGGTTTGCTACGAGTATCTTCGGATACGTTGCTGAGTGGGGCCTGTTCTCCTTGTGAGAATTGCAATAAAAGCTGACGAGATCGTCTTTGTACTTTCTTTGATGCTTTTTAATCCACTAGTCACTTATAGTTGACAATACAAATATTATTGAAGATTTTGAAGTCAATCAATTAATAACACGTTTAGAAACTGAAGTTCATGATGAAAAAACACTTGAAATGACTTCACTTCCAACAACCTCTGGAGCAGTAAAATCATTGAACAATTTAAGTATTTCTCAAGACGATAACAACAAATTAACAAATAAAAACAGCCAAAATAAATAAAATCAAAATGTCAATCTCCTGTAAATGTCCAATTTGTTCAGTACATGAATTTAACGCCGTGCCTGTAGTCAATCATTCAGCATTAAAATGTTCAATGTGCGGAGAGAATACCAAGGTGATGCTTCGTTTCCGATGTGGCAGAATAAGTTGTTTGCAATGTGTATTTTTTGTGGCGAAACTGAGCACAGCATTATTTCTTACAGGAACTGAAGATATCAACAATCAAACAGATAATAAACAATCTCAAGATAACTGATTTTGTTATTATTTATTCCATTGATTCATTTTTTCTCAAGACAATAATAACAAATTAAAAAATAAAAACAGCCAAAATAAATAAAATGTCGAAACGTTGTAATTGTGTTGGTTACAAACAAATAGTAAAAGCTGTTATATGCATTAATCCGAATGACCAGTTTGCTTGTTCAATTTGTGGATGCACTGGTTCACTGAGTCGTTTACACTGCGATAGTATACTTTGTTCACATTGTCTAGTAAAAGCAGACGGACTGATAGAGCAACTACAATATCCATGTAGATTTCCAGACTGGTTTCTGTGTCGTTGGAATGATGAATTCAAAAAATTACCTCGAGGATGTCGTGTAGTTGCTTTACTAGAATCGTTTGATAATATAGAACAACCATTTGGAGTGATTCGTCCAACACCAGAAACCCCTGGGTTATTAGAATCATTTAACAATTTAAGTATTACTCCGAATAATAACGACAAATTAACAAATACAAACAGCCAAAATAAATAAAATCAAAAATGGCACGTTCATGTAATTGTCCGTCTCATAGCTATTTGCATGCTAAAGTTATAACGGATTCATCAGCATCTATTTGTTCGATGTGTAAACAAAATCCTGATAAGGATGGCTTTCTTCTATTCCAGTGTGGTGAAATAATTTGTATACCTTGTTATTCAACTAAAAATAAAATGCATATAATGTCGATCTATCCAGAACAAACAGATAATAAGCAAACACAAGCTAAGTAATTTTGCGATTGTTTATTTGATTGATTCATTTAGCTTCATTTGAAATTCAATTTAATAATGATACAAAATTTTCTTATACATTTTAGAAAATGACTAGAACATGTTTTAGTTCGACTACTATGCTAACAACAACTGCTCGAGCATTAAATGAACCAGTATATCCATTAACTCTATTAACTTGTTCAATTTGTCAATTATTATGTTATAAACCACTTCAACATTTGCCATGTAATAATATATTTTGTTCAAGTTGTTTAATTAGATGGCAATTAATACATAAAAATGCATCATGTCCAACATGTCGTTCAGTTTTACAATATCATTTAGTTCATCCTGCAAATGCTTTAATTGATCAATTAAGTCAAATTCCAATGCAATGTATAGAATGTGAGTATATTGATTCATATGAAAAAATGATTATTCATCATGATAAAGAAACATTATATTTATGTCCAAATCAATGTAATCGATATTATCATGGAAATGAATTAGCTTTACATATTTCAACAAATTGTCCATCAAATCCATCTTTATTGTATTATAAAAATATATTACCAAATGAACAATTAAGTGCATCCAATTTAGCTTATGAATTATCATATCAAAAATCGAATGATTTTAATCAATTATATCAAATTGAACAAACCATTCAACCAATTTCAAATTATCAAATGATTTTACATAGTTTAAATTTTGCAAGTAAATGGATTGATTCATTAGCAAATCAATTAGTTCCTATTAATTCAAAAATCATGATTATTCATTCAAATTCAAAACGTGAATTATGTAAAGTGATAAAACAAGAACATTTAACTGTTTTAGTTTATAGTAAATTATATGGTACAACAATTCAAGTACAATTAATGCCACGTAATTTATTACCATTTGAACCATATATTGATTTTAATACAACACCAGAAATAGAACCCCGTTATTTGAATCATTCATCATTAACATCAAATACACGTAGTCCAATTTTTCAACCTAGAACATCATCACCTCCACGAACCATTCGAGTAATTGAAGTTTCTTGACTACCTAAAACAAAGAATGGGTGCTGAAATTATATTAGCTTTTAAACGTGATTATTTATTCAACGGGACTGGTGTTTTATCAAAAATATTACCGTCCTTTATAAATGTTAAAACATTAGTTCACGTCGAAATTTTAATTTCTGTTTATTGTATAAAAACTAATTATAATAGAGAATGTGAATGGTGTAAAAAAACATTAGATCGTGCACACAATGGTAAACATTGGTTATCGTATTTTATTAGTGTATATTCAAATTGGCAACGTCTTGTAGATGATAAAAAATTTAGAAATGACATGGAAGATTGTTGGTTTTTTTTAAGTATCCCAATGCTAGATTCACAACGTTGTCAATCATTTTTAGATTATCAAATTGCTAAACCATTGAATTATTACGGATTTGCTGTCTTACCATTCGGTTTAATGGGTGGATGTCGTTTAGATACACCAAATCCAAAAATGCAACCAACGTGGTTTTGTAGTGAATTAATTGCAGCCGCTTTGAGAGACCAAGGTTATACTCATTATTTTAATGAACATCCATGTTTAATGAGACCAATTGATATTTATGATAAAGCATTAAGTATCCCTGGTAGTCGTAAATTAAATCGTCATCCTGCTTATTGAGATTCAATATATGCTACAATGGTTTTTTATCGCGTGTTTGATAATTAAAATTTAATATGAGCTATTTTGTCAGCAAATAACCAATAAGTTGTTGTCATCGCTATAATTAAAACGCTGACTCCTCCTATTCCTTCCTCTCGAGAAAGTAATCCGTAAGACGCAATCAACAATGCAATTACGGAAATAATAAATCTATAAAAATTAAGTTCATCTGGAGTATGAGGAAATATAACGGCAACTGTTTCATTATCATGTAATTCTATATCTTTTTTATCAAATTCCATAAAATACCGAGGTGTAGCAAGGTTATTCTTTTTCTGTGTACAACCGATAATTCTTTTTTTATCTTTTTCAAAGTCATGTAAGATTAAAACTCCTTTGTTATAGACTTTTTGTCCATACTGATTTACTTCATCTATAGAATCCATTTTAAAATTAAACTTTGTTTACTGATCGCCACGAATTGTTTTAATTGATGAATAAATAAGTATGAATATTGTAGTTAAATGAATGAGAAACCCGAAATCTTCTGAAACACTGGTCCCTTTTGTTTTTCTACAATGAATAATAAACCTATTAAATTCGAATAATATAACACCAAATAAAAATGCTATTAACAACATAAAAATATGTCGCCACATGGAATTGTGAAAATGTCTCGTTGGGTTAGATTAGAAGTTTACTCACCACTTATTCACGGTGATAAAATAATTCGTTTATTACACAAGAATGCGTTAAAACGTCAACAATCTATTGATATTAATTTAGATGATAATTGGGTTGGTTTTGTTGCAATGACAATTATAAAAGCTGTTGGTGTGGCACTTTTGAATATATCAACAAATCAAATTGAATACCTTGAAGTTGAAGAAAAATATAAAAGTTTGAAAGTACAGGATGATTTAATCAAATATATGTGTAAACGATTTCAACCTTGTCACGCATTAGTACAAACACAAAAAGCAGCAGATTGGTTTAAAAAACATGGATTCGATGTATATTATCGAACAATAAATAATGATTGGGTCTGTTTATGGCATTAATTGATCATCCGCAAATTTTTTACTGATAAATATCTGACAGAACATGACTTTTTTAGTTTGACGGATATTTTAAAATGATTTCCCAATTTTCGTATTATTTAACTCATAATTCATACTAGTTATAGAATTTTAAAAAATAAAATATTTTCGTCATGTGTTGTGAACAACCAACTCGAGCACCCGATTCAACTTTTACTGCTTCTACTTATGATCCACGACAAGAAATTCGTTCTGATTTGGTACGATTGATTAATAATGGAATGACTATCGTTACTGTTAAACACGGTGATAATCAGATTTTAACAGGTCGTCCATTCTGTTCGAGTATTGTCGTTGGTGGTGCTGGTTTGGCTATCTACCATGAAGACGGAACTAGAGTAGAAGGATTAGGCCCTCGATGTTTCGGACTAAGTCAAAATGAAGCTATTCAAGATCTATGGAATGAATTCCAGGACAAATTCATTGAGCGAGATGGAACAATATCATTACAATTTACATTTCGCAATACTTTCAGTAGCCCAATTACCCAAGGACAAACTGTCGCATTAGAATTCGATTCTTTATGGAACAATTCACCGTTGTTTCCAAACGATCTTTCGGGGATCTGGAGAGTAGTTCGACATGATCAAAGGTTTATTAAGATCTCACACACTATAGGATGCATGCGAATTACGAATGATACTTATGCTCTTATGTATGGTATTGAAATGTTCCGCTAGAAAGATGTTCGAATTCAATATTTTTGAATCATTATCTATACACAATAATAAAAATACATATTCAACTACATTATTGAACAATAAATAATGATTGGGTCTGTTTATGGCATTAAGTAATTCTTAATATATTCATATTTCATTAGTTTAGTTTTGTCTAATTGATAAGCAGAACGGGACTTTTTTACGCATTTTCTAAGAGATATTTGCAGAGCAAGACTTTTTTGTGAGGAATGCAGTTTTGTGTCTGCATTTTCATTGGATTTTGAGTTCACAATTCAAATGATTAACTCATTCGATCCTTCAAATTTTCCAAATTTTCCAAATTTTCCAAATTAAGTTTATTTATTCAATATGAGTTTAAATTTTACTAATTTAATTATTCAAAATATTACTGAATTGCGTTTACAATTTCCATTTCGTACATATCATCAAGGTCAATATGAACGTTCTCAATTTTCACATATTTATGATTTATTACCTCATCAATCTGTACGTTATAATGCAACAACAGAAACATTAAAACAAACATTAGAATCACCATTACTTTTAACATCAGACAAAGAAATTGATTTGTATCCAGTATTTTCACATTATTTATCAAAATTCAAAACAACAAAACAACGAACACATGTTTATCGATTTGCAATTCAAATGAATAATGATTATCATTGGTTATCATTTATTGAAAAAGCATTATTAATTGTAATTGTTTGTTTTATTGAACCAAATTTTGATGGAGTCATTCCAGGTAAAATTGTGATGCCTGGTCAAATACGTAATTTTTTAACTAGAAATGGTTTAACATATTATGATACTCGTTGTGGATTTATGAGTCGTTTTACATCTGAACAAGGAATACGACAATCTATTTTTTCATCCATTATGAATTATGATGAATTTGAACATTTTCAAAAACATCATTCTGATCTTATACCCAAAATTGAATTATGTGAACGAGAAACAAAAATACGTCAAGTTCTGTTATATTTTATTATTATGTGTCATGAATTATTATCAAAATTAGATATACCAAAAGATAATAGATTACCATTTGTTCGTTTTATGTTTGATTATTATTTGGATGGTGAAATAATTGGTTTAAGTGATGAACAGTCACCTGAATATCTACGAGGTCGTAATACATTAGTTCATAAATTATTAGAAATGAATAAACAATTTAAAACATATCATATTCGTATTATGCAACAAACACCTATGATTAATAAATTTTTATATACTGGTACTGCATTATTTGTAAATCCACGTAGTTCATCCTATTCAAATCATTTAAATGCAATTATACCAACAATTCCAGTAACAACAACATTGTACGATAATGTATTAACATGTGATTATGAATTCCATTCAATTAATTTTGTAAATGGTATTCAATTAATAGATGTTTTAATGTCACAATGTGAATTGAAATTAATAAATGAAATCGAAACAAAAATTATACGTCATCCACGATTAAATCAATATATTTATGGATGGATTGAATGTCAAGTTGCTGCTAGATTAGAGTATTATATAGATCAAATTCTTAGTAGAATGGAATTTGATTCAAAAGACATGAATTATTATTTTGTTTCTGATACAAAACATCCAACATATCATATAATTCAAAGTTTAATTGTATTACCAAGAATAATGTTTCATTTTATTTCATTGTATTCAATAATTCGTTATATTCAATTAAATCCAATTTTAAATATTGATTTAACACCATTATTATTATCATCAGTTCAAACTTATAATGATCGATCAAAAGATGAACATAAATCATATATTTTGTTTAATACTCTCCTGTTAGTTAAAACTTTATTGTTAACTAATTTTAATCCAAATAATGAAAATGATTCAATTAATAATTTACAACAGATTAATTATCAAAGAACAATGATTGATAATTCATTATTAGAATATGAAAATTCACAAAAACATTCATTGTTATGTAGTCGTTTATTTTATTATTTATTTTATCATACATATTATCATCAACGTCAAAAAATAGATGCTCGTATTGTTCAATATTTTTCACGTATTACACAAAAAGATGAATTTGGTTCATCGTCATTTGGACATTTAGGTTCTGTTTTATTAGGATTTATGATTATGCCATTTGCTACTATTTGGATAACTCATAAATCATATGAAAAATTAACTGAATTAGCAAATGGTACAAAATTAAAAGAAGCTGAATTAGATGTTAAAAATCGCGATATAATATTTAATGAAGTTGCTTTAGAATTACGACGTACAATACCACCACAACGATTTTTTTGTTTAGATGAAACACCAAATCCAAAGGAATATCGTGAATTAATGTTAAAAGATAAATTAGTTGCATTATCATTTATTGATCAATTATTAAAACCTGGTAAGTAAAATTACACACATCAAATATTGCACACAGAGATATTGTTTACTCAATGGTATTATTATTGTGTTTTGCGCTCTCTTTGATGCTTTTTAAACCAATAGAGGCCATGTATCTAACATATCATCCTGATATAATATTTGGTATTATGGCAATGATGTGTCCAAAAATTCAATTAACACGTCATAGATTTAATCAATTGTTTTCATATTTTCCAAAATCAGGTATAAGTGATTTAAATAAACAATTTTATTCATCTGAGACATTAGGTACTGATCGTTTATTAAATGCTAAGAATGATTCAGGATTTCATCAACAAAGTGAACAAGCTAATTGTTTAGCTATTTTATTCATAACTGGTTCAATTTCAAAAGATAATAATGAAATACATCAAGAATTAAATCAATTTTTACAAAAATCATTTTTATTTCCAAAAACATCATTTGATTTTGAACATTCAATTTTATTACCAATTTTTATTCATCCAGGTGAAGTTATTGATCCAATTTCAATGTCTCTATTGTTACAAATTGAGAAAAGAGAACAACAAACTGGTAAAACTAGATATAGACCAAATTGTCCATTATTTATTGAAAAAATAGATAAAAAATCAAGTAAAAAACGAAATTTAGAAGATTTTCCACCATTTAGTCCTCCACATGAACCAGGTAAGTGAAATCAAACACATATATCAAAGCATGCAAATTTATAATTGCAATAAAAGCTGACTAAGTTTGTGTTTTGCGCTCTCTTTGATGCTTTTTAAACCAATAGAGTCGCCGACTTATAAACCATCTGATATACCATTTAAAATTGATTTTGATAATGAGGATAGTGACGATGAATTAAATGTCAAGCGTCAAAATATCCAAGAAAATCTCGAATCTATTACCAACGATCTAAAAACATTCAATAATAATCGGAATGAAACAAATAAACGTATACGTTTGACTACACCATCATTTCCGATAGGTCCACCCATAACAACATTAGATCGTGCTGATTTAGATCGTTTATGTTAATTGATCTTTTAATTTGTAGACTATCTTTTAGTTTTTTAAAGCAAATTTGTAATGTAAAATGAATAAATTAAAAATTTTAACATATGAGCATGTATCAACATCAATTGCAGAAATAATGTGTAGTCACTGTGGTAAAGCATTTGAAGAAGGAGAAGAACGTTTAATGCGTATTTCAATTCAACAAAATGGTAATAATTCATCAACTGCACAAATTTCAATTGAATCTATTCATATAGAAGGTTGTATTCAAGAAAGTCAATATCAAAAAGAACGTGCATATATACAACAATTTGTATTACCAATACGTCATCTCCCATATGTGATTAGTCGAACTCATGATGAACAATACAAATGGATTTCAAAGAATCATTCATTGTTATTGAAATGTTTACAAGATTATGATAGTGGACAATTAAAATTTCAACCTGGATGGATTTTTACTTATCGAGAGATGCCATCTTATCAATTGTTATTACCAAGTGATGCTGTTGTTCCAGTAGCTAAAGCATTTTATAGTTATGAACAATTTAAATGTCAATTTAGTCGTATGTATATTTTAGATGTTACTGTTATTGAATTAGATGCTGAGAGAGAACTTGATTTAAAACAATATTTTTTAGAATGGAAACAAGAAATGGAATATTATTGTGAAAACTCTAGATGTAAAAAAACTAAATTAAAACATGATTGGACGATATGGACACATCTAAATTCATTAAATGAAACAAATAAAGCTGAAGTTCGATTTGTTGTATTTGGTTCAATAAAGGATGCATCTGTTCGAAAATTATATTCACAGTGTCAGTCAGATAATGATTTTGCATGGGCTGATATTTTTCCTATTGACAGTCAAATGGATGATACAAGCTGGTCACAATCATTACATAAATGGCAAGAATCATTATCAAATGAATGGCAATTCATTTTAGAATCAATTCGTCTAAAGAATCAAACAAATACAACATTAAGTGCAATTGACAATCCATTCACGGTAAACATATTATCAACAACAATGTATGGTTATATTGAGAATAAACCCATTTTAAGGGTAAATATGAATATTCAAAGTTCAAATATTTCAAATCAATATTATTTAATTTCAACTGATTTAAAGCATTTGTGGTGTTATGAAGGTAAGTCAATTAAGCATATACATTCATTTTAAATGTTATATTGATTTCAAGTAATTATAGTCTGATGAATCTAAAACAAAAACAAGTTATGTTTAAAGTGATCAGCTTTACATCATGAAACGTTCAAAAATGTCAACTGAAGGTAAAACGAAACCAAAACAATCAGAAACCATCGATGAATTAATAACTAATCTAACAAGAGATTTCAATGAGTCAGGTATAATTTTTGAAACAAAATTAGAAGATTTAAACAATCGCATGGCTACAGTTACTGAACAAATTGATAAAGTGATTGAGAACCTAAAATTACTGAAAGAATCAAATATATTATCAGATTTAAAATTACAAAAATTACAAACCGAAAATGAATTATTAGAATTTGTTTTAAAAACAAAACGAGATGATCATACATCTGAAAAACACGCAGAAACAATTTATCAAACGGTTATAGGCGCATTATTAGCTTTATTATTGGTGTTATTCGTTGATTTTTACACTAGACGTTACGGTAACTGATCTTTGGTGTTTTCTTCTGTTGTTTCAACTGTTATAGGCGAATTGGAGAATTATATACCCATTTTATTAAGTGATTATTCATTACTACCAAAAGAAATGGAATTAGCTAAATTGACAAGTGTTAAATTAAACGTATTAGCTAAACGTTTTGAATGTAAAAATGGTGATTTAGTATTATCTAATAATAGACAACCAGAAAGAGCTCGACTATTGCCTGATATTTAATTTGCATGCTGAATTTTATTAGTATTAAAAAACCATTTACTATTACAAAAATTAATTTTTAATAATTAGCGAGCTATTTTTTGGAAGATAACGTATGATGTAATTCCATTTCTTCATTATCATCTAATTCATTTTGAATTATTTCAGCATTGACCATAACAGGTGGTGACATTGCTCTCGAACTTGGTTTATTTGACGGAGGAGTATGAGGTTCATTAATCATTATTGTTTCTTTTTTCTTTAAATGATCTTTCAAAAACATAAACCAATTCTCATGTTGTTTTAATAATAAATCTTGTAATTCTGTTTTTGATTCTTTCATCATCTCTTTAAATGATTTTAGTATTATTCGAATTGTTTCGCATGTGTGATTTTGATCATTTTTAAACATCGTTTCATATAATTCAACAATCTGTTTTGATTGTTCAGTTCTTGCTTCACGTTGATAAATAATTTCATTCAGTAATTGTTTTTGATTCTTATTAATCGACTCTAGTGTTATTGTTAATTGTTCAATTATGGATGGCGATGTTTTTTGAACATTTGAAGGTTTTTCATTATCTTTTACTGGTTCCTTTTCAATCGGTCGTTTCTCTAATTTAAATGGAGATTTTGATTCATTTTTATTATTTTGTCTTGGTGTAGTTTTACTACGTTTCATTTCGTCGTTTTCAGCTCTTGGTGAATTTGGTAATGAATTATTTGATCGTTTTAATAACTTTTTAGTTGGTGGTTCCGGTTCTTTTTCTTCATTAAAAAAACTTGACATGCGTTTGGTTGTTTTATTCGTTTTTAGTAATGCAGGCATTTTACTCTTAAATAAATACCAAATTGTTCCCACCAATATTAAACGAATGACTCGTTCTAAATTAAATGAAATCAGTTTTGATAATGTATGATAGATAGATTGTAACAATTACAAAAAAACAGTATGAATTGTGAAAATAAAAGTGAAGTTTTCGAATATGTAGTTGAGTGTGATTACGTCATTGGCTAATGAAAATTCAAAGATTTTCCAAAAAAGTCCCCTTCTGCTTTAGAGGAGATTTTCCTTTTAAAGCCGGATCTAAAATTGGAGATGGGAATACACAATCTCGAATCAATGCTTCTTCATCCACAGTTCCATGTCTAAAAGAATTACGTTCTTCAATTATATTTTTTGCCGTATCTGATAAATTCCATCCTAATAGAAATGCATTTTCATAGCACGATGCTGATTTGGCAGGTTCATTGGTTTTTTTAATATAATATAAACCACGAACTAACCATTTTTGAACTTCACAATCACTACGAATTGCACCAACCATTTGTAATGATGGCCAACGTGTTGATAATAATAAATAATCAAGTGTTGAAACCATTTTAGCATAATTATTCCACTCTGATTGATCTAAACGCACTTCAATAAAACAAAGAGTTAATCGTAAAAGATCGTGAACTTCACTTAATTTTTCACATGTTTCGGGCATTTTAAGTTCAACCCATTTAGATGTTTTATATGCTTTCGTTGAACAATAATATAATAAACCAATTGAATCAAATATCAAAAAAACTAAATCTGCCAATGTGGATGATTGAAAAATTGCATTTGATAAGGCAGGTGGTGTTAATTTATTTGCTAATGCTAATTTCCCAGCAATTTCATCAAGCATTTGTTCACCACATCGTACACTCCAATAAACAAGATTAAACCAATAAGAATTTGTTTCATATTCACCAACACGAAATAATAATTTTTTATGTAATTTTGTTGGTCGTTTACAAGATAAAAATTCACTCAAGCATGCCCAGATTTGACAATAACGTATTAAATTTTTAATGTCTGCTGTTTCCGGATCAATTCGATCTAAAAATTCTAAATCTGATTGCCATTCTGTATGAAATTTTTCTGGTATTATTGCTTTAAATGCATAAACATGACTCATTTTAGAAACTTAAAAATTAGATTTATTTGTTTTGAATAATAAACAAAAATTTAAATTTAATTAATTACCATTTTATCCTGTATCAAATATCATGTTAAACCAAGATTAAATATGTAATTGCACAACTTGAGAATTACTGACTGTTTCAATAAGAACAAATTGCATTTTACTGATGTTATGTATTCCAAGTATACGTCGCATCTCAGAATCTTCTTTAAACTCAAATGTATAATATGAACGACTTTTATCCAACATATTGTGAGCCATCACTGTAATTTTAGTGGAATATGCATTACTATTATATGGAATTAATTTCAAATCTAACGAACCATTATCAATTTTAATGACTAAATTTCTTGTCCAAAATAATGAATAATTTATTAATTTTATTTGAAATTGAAAATTCGGTGAATTGAATGTATTTATAGACAATAAATTAATACTTTCAGAATAATACACATCTGCACGAATATCATATTTAATATTTGTAATTTTATTTCCAATAAAGTCTAATAAATAATCTTCATTTTCATTTTTTGATTTAAGTAAATGTAAACAACAACTTTCTTGATGTGTATTCAAGATTTGATCATCTAATTCTTTGATCGTGAAAGTTTCTGGACATCCCAAACGAGCAAAATGGCATTTAAATTTGCATTTCTCGACTTCTTTTTCATATTGTTGACAAATTTTTAAATAATCAAGATGTGGTTGACCACACAATAAACAATTATTTACAGGTAATTGTCCTACTTGAAATTTCCGAATTACACACATCGTACAGGTTACATGGCTACATGTACTTTTACTTGGTTTTTCAAATATTTGACGAGCAAAACCTGAACAGATAAGACAGGTAAATTTAAGTTTGAATTCATCTTCGTTTTGGTCCTCAGGACATATTAACTGCTGAAGTAAATGCATTTTTAAAATGGTAAATATGATTCAATTCAATACTATTAATGAATATTTAACAACTTGAATTCGATTTCAGTTAAACAGTGTTGAAATAAAAACATTTTCGGGTGCGCGCTGGAGATAAAAATCTCCGAAAATTAGCGTACTATTCAAGTTTCAAATAATCTGGAACATTCAAAGAATTTTTGATTAATTAAAACAATAGCCAATTTATTGTTTGTTTGTCTTCTCGTTTTTTATTGTGTTAGACCAAAGTTCAAAATTCTCGAAAAAACAACCACCAATTTCCGTTTTACGAGGCGTTTCACTAAAACCTTTTAAACCTATCACCACATTATCTCTACATGTCAGCTTCATCAATTCTGGTATTTTTATGTTTTTAATTATGTGTTTCTTTGTTTCTAAATCATAGTACCAAATTGTAAAATTATCGATCCAATGAGTAAGTCGGTAAAATTGACATGAATGAACATTTTTGATTTCTGTTCGTAAAACATCAGTTACTATATCGAATAGTTCTTCCGAAAAACGATGACCGACTAAATACCATTCTTTATGACCATTTTTATTTATTTTCGCTGGTCCATCAAAACGATGACGTAATCCATAATGATACCATTGTTTGGTATTACATCTTATCACAGCAGGATATCTATCACGATGATATCGCCCCTTAAAATAATAGGTTGAATTCCCGCAATTGTCTTCCTCGAGTTCCAATTCGCCATCTTTAAAATATCGTCTAGTTACAGGCACCCATTTAAGTTTGGGTGTTGTATGAGTCATTGTGTTTTTGTTATAATACTTTTTAAACAATATAAAATGAAAAACAAATTTTAAATTTATTATCTAATAGTTAATTCTACAGCATTTACAAAATTTCTGCTCGAGTTTTTCATCTGACTGCTTGCAATCATTTTCTGTATTTGATTTCTCTGAATTCAAGTGTTCGATGATTTCTAAATGACCATATGCCTTGGCAAGATCGATATACCTCTTTGTTAATTCTTCTCTGAGATTCTTATCCTCTATTACACAGAAAGTATATCCATCTACACAAGGAAATTGTTGATGTTTTGAGAACGAAAATCCCAATTGTTTTTCGAGATTGTCAACCAGATCCAAGTATCGAATTATAATTTGAGAATTAATATGCGAGATTTGAATAAATTTAAATGCTTTAAAATTTTGGACATTTTCTTGTAATTTTCCCATTATTTCATCATAACATTCTTTTGAAAATTCATGATCTATAATAAACCATCTCTTAGTCCCATCAGAACGTTCCCATGCTGGTCCATCCTCTCTGTGTAATAAACCGTTTATCCGCCATTGCTTCGTTCCATCAGCCCATTCTATAGCTGGTCCATCTTCCCGGTGTAGTTTTCCATTCTTGAGCCATTCTTTGGTTACCTCTGGATATTCAACGAGTGTATTAGTATTCATATTATCGCATTTAACGTTGTTTATTTCATCAGTCATTGTGTTTATAATGAAATTTTGCTTTTTAAAATAATATACAAAACAAATTTAAAATTGATTATTTACTATCAAATTTTACATTGACTTCCCAGTAAGCAAAGTCCTTGCTGGATCTGTTTCTTAAAAAATAATTCAGTTGAACATCTATGGGAATATCGAATCTCCTATAAATGAGACAGAATAAATAGGTTCATTGCGTCCTATTTGTTTCAACAATATTTTTTCTGTAATGAATGTTGTGGGTTCATCCATCGATACATCTGTAACGTAAAAAATAGGTGTAGCTACAATGGGAAATGGCAATTCTTCTTCTGAAGCAAAGAACTTTTTATGAAACGATAAAAGTATAGTAGCCTTTTCAGGATCAGTAATATTGACGGTTCGTGTAGTCATAGACTTATCACCTTCTGAGTGCGAAAAACTACATTCAATAGGCAACAGACCTTTCAACTTATCCATTTCTTTCTTCACATTTTCGAGTTTAGAATCATCACATTCTCCGAGATAACATAATTGCATACGACGATCGGGATTATTTAGTTTAAAATCAACTGCGTATTCTTTCATTTTCAGAATTCTAAAATTATGTGAAAATTTACTGTTTGAAAAGTGATTCGAAAAAATGAAAAGAAAAATGAAAACTAGAATCGTTTTTACAAAAAAGAACATCAAAAATATCTTACAGAAGGGGACTTTTTCCAAATGTTTCAAACCACAGAGAAATTTTATTTGTCAAAACCAATAATTAGAATCAGTTGATATTACATGCTTTAGATTTCACCATATCTGCGCTTATTTCTTTGTTCTCGTGAATTGTTGTCTACTGTAGCAGATTCAGTCACATCTTCTTCATGCTCGCGTAGTCCTTCAAATTTATTCAAATATTCTTGAGTGACTCTAATTTGTGCGTTATCTACAAGTTTATCCATTGGATTATGAAGATGTCTTATTCGATCTATTCTTTGATGGCATTTGTGTTTATATCCACCTTCAATTGCTCTTCCTTTTTTCCAGACACAAAATAAGGGTTCATTTAATACCTTCGTATTCGATTTAACCTCTATACCTGAATATAACTCTATAACAAAAAAATGTTCCATAAATTGGTCAACATAATAACACGTTTTCCAAAGCGGCTTTAATGGCCTATTGTTACAGCTCGCTTTAATTTTTGCATCGAGTATCTGACGATCAGGTGGATCGAATACTACATATATCTCGCCATCGGTTTTTAGTTTTAGAATCTCTTTTTCGTCATCGTATGCATATGGAGTATATTCCTTACCACAATGAGTCCACTTTAAGGCACCTTTTTCAAAATCAGGGTCTTGAGATTGTTTAAATATTAAACAATTCCATTTTTTAATAAATGCCAATAAATCAGGTTTTTCTGCGCTGGCTTTTTCTTTTTTATACTTTTCATAGGTGTCTGATGTATCTGCTTTTTTTATGTTGAAAGCTTGAAGTACTGAATGGAAATATGGATTACAAATAAAATTATCTTTCCCGATCATTTCAATCATTGCTTTGGTATTCGGTTTATCAAAAAATGTTTTATTGTCTAAAGTTGGATCTAATTGAATCAACTGTGCCAAAGAAACCAAAAAATCATCTTCAGCTTTATAAATCCACTTTTTGAGTACCGTGTTTTCTACCATAGACAGATCTACTGCATTTTTTACACGAATAAAAACAACATCTAAATTATTTGTTTTACTTTCCCGTGTTAAACCATTTACATATGTTTCTTTGTGTCTAAGTTCCACGGAAACATTTAGGTCGATTCCCCTTTCATAAAAAAGAAATCTGCTTTGATAAGGTACCATCATAGCTTGTACTTTTGCCAAATTGAATTCTGCGTTATCGTTTTGTCTATTTCTTATATTTCGTAATGCATTAAAAAACGTTTGATGTAACGCATTTGGATCCTCTATTACCATTCTTACTTTGAGAGGCTTCTCACAATAAATTACTGGCACCGGAACAGTAGTAAATATCGCTTTGCCATCTGCCACATAAATAGGATAATATAAAATCTTATCTATCATTTTATCTTTTTTACCACTTAATTGGAAAATATCTGTAATAGTTTTATTTCCAGATAATTTGATTGGTATACCAATTTCGTCGCCATTATCGAAATAAGTTTGTTCAATAATAGTTTTTTTATACCAAACAGAACCATATATTTTGACTAAATCTTTACATACATCTTGTGTTTCTTCGAAATAATTTAGATGCCAGTAAAAACCCAAGCTGATCATGTACAAGTAATCGAACTCATCAGGGTGTGATTGTATGTATGGATCTCCCAGCATATTCTCTTTCATTTTACAAAATTCGAAGAATGCTTTTCCAATCTGTTTAGCGGTAGTTTCATTGTTTATAACGAATAAAAATAAATGCTGAATTACCGTTTGCAATTTTTTAAGGAGTTTTTCTGAATAGATGCCTGGAAAAATGACAAGTAGTTTCAAAAACCAACATGCTTGATCAAAAATTTCTTTTAATTCTCGTTCTTCTAAACCGCTATTTACCACACTAATATCACGTATATTGAAAATTCTAAAATTCCCCAAGAAACTGAGAATAGCATCATCTAATTGAATTGCTCCACCTGAACGATATTCAATATTGAAATTGATTTTTACTGATAAAGACATTTTCGAATTATTTAAAATAAAAATAAATTTGAAAAGCATCACGTTTTGATCAGTTAACTATGAAAACAAATTAACTTAAACTAACACGGGAAGTACAGTTTATGCTTTTTTTCCTATAAGATATTTTCTGAGCGAACGAAACAAAATTTTTTCATGCACTGTTTTAGTTCACAATTCAACTCCAAATCGAAACAATCATTCATATAAATTTCAAAATGGCTACTCGATTCATCGAAACAAGAGAAAAAAATGATTATAAAAGTATATTTGCATTAAAAGCGTTTAAAAAGCTGCAAACTATTGCAACGGATGATACTAATATTTATGTCAATTTCCATGAAATGCTCCGTCAGCATCCAAAATTAGTAAATGTAAATTTAAATTTTGATTGCGGAGAAGTTGCTGGTTTATTTCTATTGAGCCAATGTTCGAAAATTCCACAATGGTGGCTAGACCTTTATCCACGAAAATCAAATCACCCAGTTGTTGACAGAATATTAAAACGATTACAAGCACGTAAACGTATCATTAAATCCATTCCAATGTTTCAATCGTTTAAAGAATTAAGTGATAAAGCTGTAGCATGGTTACTTGCAAAAATATCTTTGAATTATTATATGCATCGTATAAATACGAATGGTATAGAAAACGTGATTTTAAATCTACCAGTATCATTTGCGTGTCTCAATCATTCATGCTCACCTAATGTAAATATAGCAGGAATAATAGGCGTGGAATGTTCAAAACCATATAGAAGTGTTTTAGTAGCTATCAAACCAATTAAAAAAAACGAAGAATTATTTTTTAGTTATTTGAAACCAGATGAATTAAAATTATCTAAAACAGAACGACAAACAATATTAATGAATGGTTGGGGTTTTAATTGTACTTGTCAACGATGTCAAACAGAATAAAAATGATAGTTTACTGTCTTTTGTCGTAGTATTTGACTTTTCATATTTTATCGTCGTATTTAAATTAAACGAATCATTTTAGCATAAAACTTAGATTTTGTAAAAACCTTTCAACTGTTAACAGCATGTCGCTCATAGTAAACAAATTGAAAAACTGGGATGATAGACAGGGTGTAAAACCCACAAATGGGTTTATTCCAATTTTACCAAATAAAAATCATAGATATTTTCAATTGAGTCCAATGATTCTTGGTCCAGTTTATACAGGTGAAACTGAATTTCCAATATCTTGGAATTTAGAAAATTATTGGCAAGGTTCAAAACTGTTTGCTCAAGACTTAGAACCTGATGGTAGAATCGGTCTAAAATACAAAGAAAGCAAACGAAAAATGTATTTGGATAAAACTCCTCATCGACACAAATACAAACGTGGCATGCGTCCGTATTGTACGATATTCTACAATGGTACCATCGGGGAACATTATGACTATATTGGATCACGCAAGTTCTATTGCAATCACTATACATTTTTGGCTAAACAGCAAAAACAATATCAAACGATATTAGAAATGCTAAAATCAGGAAAAAATTTGGAAATTTTAGGCTATGATGGTTCATATCTTGATAGTCGTTCGAGATCATTAGAAGATGATATTAAATTTCATTATAACGATGATAAAGAACCATTTGGGCATGAAAAAGTCTTATTTACAATATTATGTAAAGATTTACAGTTAATCGATTCATACCCGTGGTCAGACTTAGAGATTGAATCATTTTATCCTAATAAAATTTGATCTTTTAAAAAATATTTACAATTGATTAAATCATATCCATGGCCAGAAATCCATTAATCCAGTGAAATGAATTCACCGTGTTTCCACCATTCTTTAGTTCCACTTACTGTTTCAATAGCGGGACCATTTTCTCGATGTAATTCATCATCAAAGTACCATTTTGTTGTTCCATTGGAATATTCAACAGCAGGTCCATCAGAACGATGTAATTTACCGTATTGGTACCATTTTTTGGTTTCATCAGGTCCCTCAATTGCTGGACCATCTTTACGATGTAGCTTACCATTTTGCCACCATTCTCTATCTCCATTGGGATATTCAACAGCTGGACCATCTTCCCGGTGTTTTACACCGTCTTTATACCAAAATTTTAATCCATAAGGGCTCTCAATAGCTGGTCCATCTTCTCGATGTAATAGACCATGTTTATACCATTCGTTAGATCCAATGGGTCTCTCGATTGCTGGACCATCGTCTCGGTGTAATTGACCATCGTAATACCATTCTTTTCTTCCATCGGCATATTCCACAGAAGGTCCATCTTCACGATGTAATACATGCTCCCCAATACACTTTTGAGTTCCACCATATAACCTTTTTAGTCGAAAACATCCATCTGTTTGCCAAGTTTTAGTTCCATTGATATATACAACAATTGGCATACCAAGATTGGATGTTTCAGTATTTTCATCCGATTTCTGTTTCTTTAAAGGAGTTGGAAGCGGTGGGATATCTCCAAAACGAAATGGTGTGCCATTCGGTTTTGAATTAATTCTATTCATATCTTTACGAAGTTCGTCGACTACTCTTTTAAAAATGTCTTTACTGGTAGATGCATCATTTTTTTTCACACCCTCTAAAAAACCTAATATGTTTTGTCGAAAAGCTTTAAGATTTTCATTGTTATTTGTAACAGTTTCTGGAAATTCTTGATCGAGCAAATCCTTGATACTTTGAAGTTGTTCCTTTTCGTGTTCTGCCAATGGTGCTACTGGCAATGAATGTGATTTTAAGACTTTGTCTGCTTGCTCTTGTGCTGATAAAACCTTGATCATATCAGCTTCAAAATCATCTATATTATCGTAATCGGTTGGATCGCGTAATTCTTTTTTTGCTTGCTGTAATTTAAAAATGGCATCATCTACCTCACGATTTGATTTTTGATCAGAATTAGTTGTTTCCATCTTTGTGTATTCCAATTGATTCACAGGAATAAAACACAGTAGCAAATGCTTTAAAACGTATTTTAATGTTAAATGAATTATTATTGAGAAATGAAATACAAATTCAAACTGAATTGATTAATGTGAAATCTCGTCGTAGATACAGACGGGGACTTTTTTGAACAAAATATCTTTTAACTTGGTTTTTCAAAGTACCTCAGTTTTTTCATTTTTAATTCAGCATCATCTGTATTATTCATGTTTTTATTATCCTCTTAAATTTTACAAATCAAAATGGAAGATAAAGAATGCACGACATGCAAGTGCAAGGTCACCACTGATCGATTTATCGATATTTGTGAAAAACACGAAACAGATGAGAATAATGGATTATTAATTCAAGAATGTGATGGTTGTTGGCAATATCTCTGTTCAAATTGCAAAATAATTTGTTATAGATGTGACAGGGAAAAATGCAAACATTGTGTACGAAAGTGCGATATGTGTCAAGAAATCTATTGCAGGGCTCGATCAACTCAAGGCAAACACTGGTGCAATGGAATTGACGGTTGCTCAGATTGTAATCTTAAAATGTGCGGTGGGTGTTATTATTCCAGAGATCATAATTGTGGGACTAGACATAAACATAAAGGTGGATACTACTCACCTGGTGAAAATTGATTTAAATTTTACAGATATGTAGCAGAGCGGGACTTTTTAATGAAAAGATATTTTAGCTTGCTTTTTCAGCCTAGCTGCTGCTTTGCATATTTCATTTGTCGTCTTATTTCATAATCCAATAAAAAATTAAATGATTGATCTTGCTTTACGAATAAAATTAGATTCGAAAATGGCAAAAAAAGTTCCAAAAGAAGTTAAAACTGCATATATTCCAATTAAAACTTCAGATGTTCAACCAGTTGAAATTATGAAGCGACAATTGCGTCATTATTTAAAAGAAACTCCAGAATACAAAACACAACGTTATGAAAAGATACTTAAACAATCACATTGGAATGATGCCAAATCTTGTTATTGTAAGTATATGATATCAAAAATTCGAAACTTTTACATGAAATAATACTGACTTCGATTTTGTTTGTTGTTTTTTTAAATACAGCTAAAAATGGATTCGTAAAGGCTGCAGTTGAAGCATATAATGGACATCATAGTTTTTCTATTAGACCTGATGATGCGTGGTTAGCAATTCTTATTCAATTTTCAAGCTACGTAAATGCAAATGCTGAAAAATTTCGTGGACAATTTGTTAAACATGAAGGAAAGAAAGAATTAACTGTTACTCAATTTGCTA
>Ga0157372_10000037_pt1 | contig 172444 bp, 142 predicted proteins | sample C55metaG_FD_115307 | JGI IMG/M metagenome (GOLD analysis project Ga0157372, IMG submission 115307) | Corn rhizosphere microbial communities from Kellogg Biological Station, Michigan, USA - C5-5 metaG | ecosystem: Host-associated > Plants > Roots > Rhizosphere > Soil | place: USA: Michigan...
ATTATCAACAAAAAATCAAAAGAAAACTGTGGAATAAAAAAATCCTGAAAGAATAATCTAACAGGACTTTTATTGAATACTTTTATAAAACTAATCAGTCAACTTTTTTCAGGACTAGTCACCGTTGCAACCTTCCTTTACCGTCAAACTTTCCCTTGTTCCAGGTTGTTCAATGGTAAAACTGTTACTATGAAAAAGCTATTTTTTGTCGGCCTGATCGCTGTTGCCGCCTGTATTACAGCCTGTCATGGAAATGTTAACAACACAACGGGAACGGCTGATTCGAGTAGCAAAACAGGCACAGACAGTACCCCAGCTGACGCTACCAAAAGTACGAACTCCACCTCAAGTAGTAGCTCTTCTATAAGGGGGAGCAGTGATACTACCCATATAAAACCGGCGGTTAAGAAACAAGCTAAAGATTCCCTGCCAGCGAAATAATAGGCCATCATGAGGTCTAATTTTTAACCTTAATACAAACCTTCTTCAAAACAAAGCGCATAATTATTTTAGTAATTTTAAATAACTACATTCGTTTGCTAATATTTTTAACAATGGATGTGGTTATTTTAATTGCTGCTGTTGTAGTGCTGCTAATCGCAGTATTGCTTTTTCTGAAAAGAGGAACCGCAACAAATCATATTTCAGGATCGCAGCTTCAAGATCTTCAACTTCAAAATGATCTGCTCAAACAGGATCTGATCCGTAGCGAGGAAAAACTAAAGGCATCAAACGCCGAAAAGGAAAATCTATTTACCTGGTTTAAGGAAGATAAAGACAAACTTGAAGAGGAATTAGGTCGTGAAAGAATCCGTTTAAGTGATGCTCAGCAGCAAGTGCAGCGGCTACAATCTTACCTCGAAGCTCAGCAGGAAAAATTTAGAGAACAAAAAACCGAACTGGAGCAAACCCGCCTACACTTTCAGCGCGAGTTTGAGAACGTAGCAGAGAAACTGCTCAAGGAGAAGTCGCGGGAGTTTGTGGATGTTAATAAAGCAAGCCTGGATACGCTGATTAACCCGCTTAAGGAAAATATTAAGGCATTTGAAGAGAAGGTAGAAAAAGTTTATCACCAGGAAGCTTCTGAGCGTAATACACTCAAAGGCGTCATCACCCAGCTGATGGAGCTCAATAAGCAGATCGGTGCGGAAGCACAGAACTTGACCAAGGCATTAAAGGGCGACCAGAAGAAACAGGGTAACTGGGGCGAATTTATCCTTGAAAAAGTGTTGGAAAGATCGGGCCTGATTAAGGACCGGGAGTACCGCGTTCAGGCGAGCTATAATAGTACCGATGGCAGCCGCTTCCAGCCCGACGTTGTGATTGATCTCCCGGACAATAAACACCTGATCATCGATTCTAAGGTATCTTTAGTTGCCTATGAACGATTAGTGAATTGCGAAACGGAAGACGAGCGCCGCTTGCATTCCAAGGCGCACGTGGAGTCGCTCAGAAGCCATGTTTTCAACCTGGCGTCCAAGAACTATCAGGATCTGTACCAGGTGAACTCGCCAGACTTTGTACTGCTGTTTGTACCTATTGAAGCCTCTTTCAGCTTTGCCATACAAATAGATGCCGAACTGTTTAGCGATGCCTGGGATAGGAGGGTAGTGATTGTGAGTCCGTCCACGTTATTAGCCACTTTGCGCACCATCTCCAGCATGTGGAAACAGGAGCGCCAAACCCGGAATGTGCTCGAAATTGCGCGTTTAAGCGGTGAAATGTATGATAAGTTTGTAGGCTTTGTTAACGATGTGGAAAACATCGGCAAAGCCTTAAAATCGGGCCATGATGCCTATGAGAAAGCCTTGAACAAGTTAACCAGCGGCAGAGGTAATCTTACGGTGACTGCGGAAAAAATAAAGGCCCTGGGAGCCAGGGCCGGAAAACAAATCGATCAAAAATATCTGGACAGCGAAAACCCATCAGTAAATTAATTGGTGGTAACCTGCGTTTGCTGCGCAACATTTATTTTAGCAAGTGCCTTCATAACAACCTGTTTTTGATTCCTGCGGATATCATAAGTCATCTGCATGGCCGTTTTATAACTCAGTGGGTAATTTTCGTTAATACCGAAAATCATACTACCGCTGCCAGAAAGATTTCCTGTCATATTCATATGCTCTTTTCCTATGTCAGGAGCTTGGAATAGGCCTGCTTCAACAATATCAAAAAATGCCTGGTCGCCTTCGATCTTCGTCAACTTATAGGTCATTTTCATATTAATCTGCATCTGCATTTGATTTACCGGCAAAGACACCGGTACCACCTGATCAAAGGTTTCACCTACTTTAACAGGCTTTTGTGGAAATTTTACCTTGCTTACCAATTGCTGCAACATATTCATAAGCATCGCCTTTGACTGATCATCCAAAGTTTTTCCGCTGATCGAGTCAAGGCTAAGGGTGCCTGCTTTATCGTATTTCCCATAAATCTTCTGATTAGCCAATGGATTAGTTACGTGTTGTACCTCTTTACCGTTAACAGTGACAGAAGTAGTGAGATTATTGTAGTTGAATTGGGTAAGAAAAGATTCGTCTACCGCTTTCTGACCGGTTGCAATGGTACAATCAACATTGTTTACCATATTCATAGTCATAGGAAATCCTTGCGCTTTCGCCTTAGCCATCTCCTGCGGTGTACCCAACATATTAAGCGTCATGTTCATATCCATCACGGTACTGGTTTTATAATTATGGTTGGGGAGAAAGCCTATTCTAAAAACCGTTCCAGCCTGAGCAAATACCGAGCACGAAAAGGCCATTAAGGCTGCTGTAATAAGGTTCTTTTTCATAGAACCTAAGCTAACAATTATTAGCTGAAGTTGGGCTTGTTGTGGAAAGAATAGATCGTTAAACTTTAACGGTAATTTTAGAGGTAAAAATTTTAATGCGCCCTCCCTTGTTCGCTCTCGGCGCCGCCTGTTTCACGTTTCTGAGGCAATGCCACTAATTTGCCGAAACTGTAAGTAAATGTAAGCGTAGCCACACGGGTATCTACAAAATTGTGATAAGTGGCGTTGGCTCCAACAATATTGGTAATTGTACCACTTGGGCTAAAGCTGTTTAAAACATCACGCACATTTAACTTAATGGAAGCCTTATTGTTCAGAATCTTCTTCTGTATAGCTGCATTAAGCATGCCCGTAGGTATAGAAACAAACTGGCCGTAAGTGCCGCTGGTACGATAAAAACCGCTTAATTCGGCGCTCCAGGTTTTAGATATGGTGAACTGGTTACTACCATTGCCAGAAAAAGTGATTTTGGATTGATTAAGGTATCCGGTATAAAATGCGCTTTGGTAGGTGTTGTTATATACTTCAGCATATAAATTTACCGTCCACCATTTAGCCGGCTGAAAATTGGTGTTCACAGAAAAATCGAGGGTTTTCTGTACGCCAATATTACCAGTAGTACTGATAAACACGTCGCCGCTTTTGTGTATCGTTTCATTTTGAACATCAGTAGTACGGTCATAAGCCACTGCAACGGTAAACAAACTTCTGTAACTGTAGGCTAGTTTATAATTATCAGTAAACTGGGGCTTAAGGAAAGGATTACCGGAGAAGTAAGTAAACTTATCCACAAAAAAGGTAAAAGGGTTTAAGCTGCCGTAATTGGGCCGGCCAATACGGCGGCCATAGGAAAGAACCAAAACATGATGCCCTGCAGTATCAAGGTTATAAGAAAAATAAGCGGTTGGAAACAGGTCTGTATAATGGTTAGTAAACGACGAATCGCGCTTTTGGGCATTCCCCAATTGATGTCCATAACCATTGGTATTTTCTAATCTCAGCCCTGTTTGCAGCGAAAATCGTCCAAAATTTTTATTAAAATTAATATAGGCAGCATTGATATTCTCTTTATATAAAAACCTGTTGGTGCTATTATAATCAACCACGTTTTGCCCATTGATCCAATTAAAATAATTAGCCGCATTATCCGTATTTACATAACTGCTTTTGGCCCCCGCTTCCAATTTTGCTTTGCCCCTAAATGGGTGGGTATAATCTGTTTTGGCTGAGTAAATGTTAATAGTGGAAGGCAACTTGTCATCCAGGGTTGTGGAGTTGGTTAAAGTTCCATCAGGTAAAAGGGTATTATTTACAAACACCTGGTTACCAACAGATACGTCGCGGATATAATCCAGATCAAAAGTTAGCGTCCTACCGGTACTATCAAATTTATGCGTATAATTAAGATTGACACCCTTGCTGTTAAAAGTGTTATGGGATATGTTTAGTGTATTAACAGTGGAATCAAGTTCCCCGTTTTTGCCATACAATAAGCTGTATACAGGGCTATTATCGTTTTCTTTTTCTATGGTACCTGTAAAAACAATTCCCCAGGTTGTTTTTGGAGATAGATAATAGTCCATCCCGGCCTTAATATTCGTATTGTAGCTTTTCGGTCTGAAATAGGAGATATCCTTTAGGGATGAAGTTGTTTCTCCGTTGCCATCAAAATACTCCCGGTCAATTTCCAGCCTTCTGAACCTTCTATCCTGATTATAAGACAGGTTTGCAAATAAATTAACTTTATTGATCCGGTAATTAAGGTTTAAGCTTTCATGGGTATGCCCATAGAATCCCTGAGCATAATCTGCAGCTATTACTGCATTAAATCCTCTGGTGGTATTCTTTTTAGTTTTTATATTGATCACACCAGCATTGCCAGCCGCATCATACTTAGCCGGCGGATTATCCATCAGCTCAATCCGATCCAATGATGAAGCCGGTAAAGAACGGAGGTAAGTAGCCAGGTTTGCTGCCGAAAGGTAAGTAGGCTTATCGTCAATCAATATCAGTACACCGCTCTTTCCCTTAAAAGTAATATTACCGTCTGCATCTACCTGTACGCCCGGTGTTTTTTCAAGCACCTCCAGGGTATTTGCGCCAGTATTTGATATTAATGCGCCTACATTAACCACCGTGCGGTCAATTTTTTGCTGTACATATGATTTTTGACCAGTCACTACTACTGCATTAAGGGTTTTACCGGCAGAGGCTAAAACAATCGCCGGCAAACTGATGTGCTTTTGCTGACTTACAACCACGGTGCCGCTGCGATAATTTTTATAACCTACACAGGTTACTTTTAGAATATAGGCGTTATCTTTTAAATTTTGAAAAGTGAAGCTGCCATCCCGGTTTGCAAATTGAGTGCTTACTACGGCAGAATCCTTTGCAGTAAGTAAGATCACCGTTGCGGCATCAATAGGCTTTTTAGCATCATCTAAAACAAGGCCGGAAATTTTACCATCCGGGCTCACGGCCTTAGCATAATTATTAATCAGAATGATTGAAAATAAGGCCAGCAGAAATACTTGTCGCAGGTTCATAACTATATGACACCCGTTCAACTCAGATCGTTACACCTTAATTAAAATTTAATATTTATGGATACTTTATCCACAATTAGCGCAGCATTGTTATTTACTTTCTTGACTGGAGTTAAAAGCGTTCCATCCCTGTGCTGTAAGCTGATGAACATGCCCAGTTCTGGAAACAAGATGACAGCCCGCCTCAGGCTCGGTGAGGTAACCAATGATGCTGATATCCGGATGATGCTTGATCTTGTCGTGGTCGGCTTGTTTCACCGTGAAAAGCAGTTCATAATCCTCGCCTCCACTCAGGGCGCATACGGTAGGGTCAAGATTAAATTCGCGAGCCGTTTCATAAGTCATGGGATCGATCGGAATTTTTTCTTCGTATAAATTACAGCCTTTATTGCTTTGTTTACAGATATGAAGTATTTCAGAAGCCAAGCCGTCAGATATATCGATCATGGCCGTCGGCTTTACCTTAATCTCCTTAAGTAATTCTACAATATCCTTACGAGCTTCCGGTTTTAGCTGGCGCTCAATGATATAATCCTTCCCTTCCAAATCGGGCTGGATCTTAGGATTCTCTAAAAAAATCAACTTTTCGCGCTCAAGCAGCTGTAAACCCACATAAGCACCGCCCAGGTCTCCCGATACACAAAGCAGGTCACCCTGTTCTGCACCGTTACGGTAGGCAATTTCACTTTCATCAGCGTAACCTAAAACCGTTACACTGATCACTAATCCCTGTTTGGAAGAGGTTGTGTCGCCGCCAATTAAATCAACCTGGTATTTCTCGCAAGCAATGTAAATACCTTCGTAAAGCTCTTCAACTGCTTCTAACGGAAATTTACTTGATAAACCGATGGATACGGTAACCTGCGTAGGTATACCGTTCATGGCACAAATGTCACTTAAGTTTACCTGGATAGCTTTATAACCCAAATGCTTCAACGGTGTGTAAGCCAGATCAAAATGGATTCCTTCTAACAGCATATCGGTCGATACAAGCACCTTTTTACCGTTAAAATCGAGCACGGCCGCATCATCTCCCACACCTTTGAGTGATGATGTTTTATGCTTTAGTTCAAAGCTTTTTGTTAAATGACTGATCAGTCCAAATTCACCTAAACTACCTATATCAGTCTTTTCAACATTATCAAATAAATCCATTTGCAGAAGTATTAAGCCGCAAAGTTACAAAAGCTCAGTTGTAAATGGAGAAGTTAAATTTTCCTTCGGAGTTTAATATAATCGTCCCAATCAATATTTCTACTTAACATAATGCTATCGTTTTTTGATATGAGAAACCCTTCTAATCGACCACACCTCTTTTAATTTAAGGAGGGTAGGGACTTATTCACATCATTGTGGATAACGGTTAAATATTGCGTCGCTAATAGCAATCAACTTCCTATTAATTTATAAATAAGCAAATTAACACTTATCCACATATTTGTTAATAAACCTATTAAAGCAAAAACACCGATCAGTTATCCACTAATCGGTGTAATCTTTTTAAATCGGTGAAATCAAATCTTATAATCCCAGTTTCGCCGAAATCTCAAGCATGCGTTCTATCGGTTTCACAGCTTGCTTGATAATATCCTCCGGAAGCGTTATTTCGGGCACTTCGTTTTTAAGGCACAAATAAAGCTTTTCCAGCGTATTTCTTTTCATGTGAGGGCAGTCATTGCAGGCACAGGTGTTATTAGGCGGAGCAGGTATAAAAACCTTTCCTGGGTTCTCTTTTTGCATCTGGTGTAAGATGCCAGATTCCGTAGCTACAATAAATTCCTTATCGTCATGGCTGCTGGCATACTTTAAAATGCCGGTAGTGGAGCCAATGTAATCGGCCATTTGCAAAATAACTTCCTCACACTCAGGGTGAGCCAGTAATTTTGCACCCGGATACCGTTCTTTAAGCTTGGTGATCTTCTCGCGCGAAAAGATTTCATGAACCATGCAGGCGCCATTCCACAATACCAGGTCACGGCCGGTTTTTTTGGCTACGTATGCCCCTAAGTTCTTATCCGGACCAAAAATAATCTTCTGATCTTTCGGCAAACTTTCCACAATCTGAATGGCATTGCTCGAGGTACAAACAATATCACTCATTGCTTTAAGCTCGGCAGTACAGTTCACATAGGTAATAACCAGGTGATCCGGGTAAGCTTCCTTAAATTTTTTAAACAAATGCGGCGGGCAGCTGTCGGCCAGTGAGCAACCAGCCTTAACATCAGGCAGTAACACTTTTTTTGACGGCGATAAAATTTTCGCTGTTTCTGCCATAAAATGCACGCCGGCAAAAACTATAATGTCTGCATCTGTTTTGGCAGCTTGTTGAGAAAGCCCTAAACTATCGCCAATATAGTCGGCAATGTCTTGTATGTCAGCGTCCTGATAATAGTGCGCCAGAATTACGGCATTCTTTTTGTTTTTTAACTTTTGGATTTCGTCGAAAAGATCCAGCGTTGGATCAATTTCTTCTTCCACGAAACCTTTAACATTTATTTCTTCTAAGATATCCATGTTTTCAACGCTTCAATAAATACAATATATTTTATAAATAAAACTATTTATTGTTTGTTAGGCTGTTAGTTTTGTTTAAAAATGCTGTTTAATTTTTTTTGAAAAGTTACTTCTCCCCAATTTATCCACAGTGTGCAATACATTTTTGATTGAGTAATGTTCTGATCTTGAAGAGCTTTTTATTCTGCAAAAATTTATTTAAAATCTAAATTGTTAATTATTTCAGGTGTGAAAAAATGTTGGTATCCGTGTGTGCTGTTCTGATAATTTGCTCAAAGATTTTTGGGTTCTTAACAAAAGCACCACTTTATCCACGTCAAGGATTACTTTCAACTTTTTTCTTACACAAAATTAACATCTTTTGAGCCTCTTATTAACACAAGTGCTACTTTTACACATCTTAAGACATATTTATGACCCGAAATGTGGATTTCCTTGTGGTTGGCTCTGGTATAGCCGGATTAAGTTTTGCACTTAAGGCCGCCAAACATGGTAAAGTTCTGATAGTTACAAAGGCTAATGAAGATGAATCAAACACTAAGTATGCCCAGGGAGGTGTTGCAGTAGTTGTGGATAAAAAAGAGGATTCTTTTGAGAAGCATATTGAAGACACCTTAATTGCCGGTGATGGACTCTGCGACACCAATGTTGTGGAAATTGTGGTAAAGGAAGGACCGGAGAGAATTAAGGAAATTATTGATTACGGAACCAACTTTGACAAAACAAACGAAGGTTTTTATGACCTGGCTAAAGAAGGTGGCCACTCCGAATACCGGGTGTTGCATTTTAAGGACATCACCGGATATGAAATAGAACGTTCTTTACTGGAGCAGATTCACAAAAATCCTAACATTGAAGTACTTACGCATTATTTCGCGGTTGATCTCATTACGCAGCACCATTTAGGCGAGTTTGTGGACAAGTCAACGCCGGATATTTCCTGTTTTGGTATTTACGCTTTTAACACACGTACCAGTGTTGTGGAAAAGATATTATCTAAGGTAACAGTGATGGCCTCAGGTGGAGCTGGTCATATTTATTCTATTACCACTAATCCTACTATAGCTACCGGCGATGGTGTGGCGATGGTATACCGGGCAAAAGGTAAGGTGCGGAATATGGAATTTATCCAGTTCCATCCAACAGCTTTATATAATCCGGGTGAATATCCTTCATTTCTGATTTCTGAGGCAGTACGTGGTTTCGGTGGAATTTTAAAGCGGCATGATGGTACCGAGTTTATGCATGAGTACGATTCGCGGGGATCATTGGCACCGCGTGATATTGTAGCGCGGGCAATAGACTCAGAAATGAAAAAGTCGGGTGAGGATTATGTTTATCTTGATGTACGTCATCGTAATAAGGCTGATATATTAAACCACTTTCCTAATATTTATGCTAAATGCCTGGATATTGGTTTAGATATGACCAAAGATATGATCCCTGTTTCGCCAGCTTGTCACTATATGTGTGGGGGTATTATGGTTGATCATAACGGAAGATCCTCTATTCAGCGTTTATTTGCCTGCGGCGAATGTGCTTCCACAGGCTTACATGGCGCTAATCGATTGGCATCCAATTCATTATTAGAAGCATTGGTGTTTGCGCATCGTATTTATAAAGAAGCGGTTCATCAGTTTAATAATAATCACGTCCCGCAGGATATACCGGATTGGGACGAAAAAGGTGTGCAGCTCTCCAATGAAGACATTTTGGTTACCCACAACCTGCGGGAAATGCAAAAGGTGATGAACGACTATGTAGGTATTGTACGTTCTGATTTCCGTTTAGAAAGAGCCATGCGTCGTTTAGGTTTATTATACGAGGAAACAGAATCTTTCTACAAACAAACCAAACTATCGGTGAAACTCTGTGAATTACGGAATCTGATCCAGGTGTCTTATATTGTGATTAAATCGGCCATGTTAAGAAAGGAGAGCAGGGGATTACATTATACTACGGATTACCCGAAACATGCTGAGGTTTTGGAGGATACAGTTTTTTAAAATAATCCAAATGCTCGTTTCTAAATTTAAAAGCGGCTTTCTTACGCCTTTTGTTACGCCTATTCTTATGATAGGCAGCTTAGTTTTATTGGCAATAAGCTGTTATAGAGAAACTCCAGTATTTGTTTTAGTATTTCTTTCGTTATTTTATTCCTATGGAATTTTTATGTTCCTTTTGGATTTAAGAATGAATGTTACACAGCTAATAGTCAATAAGGAATATATTTCGAAGAGAAGCTTTGGAGGTTTAGGTGTAAAGCGTAGCTATTATTTTTACAATATTGATGGCTTTGTAACTGTCAGCTTTTCAAATATGTTTGTTACCAATGAATATATATATATTATAGCTGATAAAAAAAGAATTTTGGGAGTTTCGACTATCTATCATAAAAACTATAATGAAATAAAGAACGCATTCATTAATAGCGATATGAAATTTTTGAGAACTGAGATTTATAACCCTTTTAATGAAATTAAAAGGAATTTAGGTAATATTAGATAGGCGATAACTTCTTCGATGAAACCAAATAAAATTGCTGATTTGATATTCCTGAGCTTACTTGGTTTATTGATTATTTTAACAGTTGTCAGGCATTATCAGTTTAGTTCTATTCTTTCGTTAAATAACTATTTAGGATTTACTATATGGAGCCTTATAGTAATAGGCAGAGGCTTGAAGTTCAGTCTTCCTCCTTATTCAATCCTTGTTATTTTAATACTTTTCACGTTTAATATAGTCAATTTTACAGTTGAAATCTTTGAAGCCAGAATAGGTATAGAAAGCAGCCCCGATCTCACTTTTAATTCCCTGTCAGTAAATCCTGTTGGTTTCCTATTATTCCTGATCTACAGTATTATTAATAGAAGGTTTTTTAGGTCTTTGATTAAAGTTCTTCTCAATGGCACCGCCGAGGAGCAAGCACTTGAGGAAGAAAAGATGGTAAGCTTTTACTTTGAAAAGTTTAAGGATTATAATGAAGAAGAATTTAATAAGTTAGTTGGTAACTTAAACGAATATCCGGAAGAAGCACAGATTGCTATAAAAAGAATTATCAGTAACAAATGAGCGGAAAACGGGATTCGAACCCGCGGCCTTCAGTTTGGGAAACTGATGCTCTACCGACTGAGCTATTTCCGCTTAAGTATTAATCAAACATAAAAAATTATTCACTAATTCATTCAATCAGTCATTCAAAATTTAATATAATATGCCCGTAATACTTCCTGTAAAAGATAAAAGCCCGGTGTGGGGTAATGATTGCTTTATTGCACCAAATAGTACTATTGTTGGCGATGTTACTATGGGCGATAATTGCTCTGTATGGTTTAATGCTGTAATTAGGGGAGATGTGCATTATATTAAAATAGGGAACAATACCAATATACAGGATGGCGCTTGTATCCATGCAACCTATTTAAGAGCTCCTACTAATATTGGTAATTATGTATCTATTGGTCACCACGCTATTGTACATGGTTGTACGCTAAAAGACAACGTGTTGATAGGTATGGGCGCCATCGTGATGGATCACGCGGTAGTAGAAGAGTTTGTGATCATTGGTGCCGGATCAGTAGTGCTGGAAAATACCATTTGCGAATCAGGGTACCTGTATGCAGGAACGCCGGCCAAGAAGATTAAACCCCTGACCGGCGAACAAAGGGAGCTGTTGAAAAAGCTTCCCGATAATTATATCATGTATTCCAGCTGGTTTAAGGAAGCGTAGACTCTTTCGGAATTTCAATCGCTTCTTCAGCTTCCCAGTTGGGCCGCAGGGTAATAATTTTAGGGTCGAGCCAAATCTTTTCAGGTTGCCGGCCCTGTTTTACCGATCCCGTGTCCCATTCACCGTTCCGGTTCTCATCATACACTACCTTGATCTGGTATTTGCCGGTAGGGTAATCTTTTAAAACTACGCTGGTGTTTTTGGTAAAGGCTTCGGTATGCAGAATATTTTTCTTTTCGTCTAACACCTGTGCAACATAGGCCTTGGAGGTGTCAGGTACAGTAAATTTAAGCGTAAGTGAACTGTAGTTTTCCTGTTTATTGATCTGGAAACGTTTAAACTGTTTCTTATTCTTGTCGCCATAAATATCTGTAAAGGCGTTTTCATTGATTGTTATCTCATAATTTGCATCCTGCCGCCAACGATATTTCATGCTGTATTTTCGCGGATTTTCAGGGTTCTTCTGCAAGGTAAAATCAGTGACATAAGCGGAATCTTCCTTTAAGGCTACCAACGATGCTTCTGCTGTTTCTATCGGTAGGCTCGCTGTTAAAACAAGGTCTGTACCTGGTTTTAGTTTGCCATCCATACCAATATTATATTGAAAAGTAAGGTTACGGGTATAGGCTTCCTTTAAGCCTTTGCGCAGGGAAACGCTATCTAAAGGCTTTTGATTATCATAAAAGGCCACACGAATAGAATCAAAATTCATGTTGCGCATATAGATCCATGAGGTATCACCGGTCTTGCTAAACTCTGTGATCTTTTGATCATCTAAAGCAGGAGGGTAGATGATCTTGGCCGATGGATGTTTGAGTTGCTGATTAAAGATAAAGAACATTTTTCCATCCATATCAAAGCGCTTTTCCGTGACCCTGAATTTTTCAGGCTTTTGTTGAAAGAGGCTCAATACAATACCATTGGTGTCCTTATGTAAATGGATGGGTTCCTTTAAAAAGGCGATGAGCTCCTTATCGCTGTTATAGATTTTGTCGACAGCTTGTTCTTTCAGCGCATAAATACGGTAATCACCTTCATGCAGGTTGTTTAAGCTGAAGTTGCCTGATGAATCTGTAGTGGTAAAGATGCTGGGTTTCTTTTTACCAAAGTAAGCACTATCTAATTTAAGCGGGAACAACATCACCGTAACGTCCTTTTGCTTATCCGGACTTTGGGGATCTGTCACACTTCCGGATATACTCAAAGAGTCGATATGCGGACCGGTAGAAAATACATAAGTAAAATTTTTTAAAACGTTTCCTTCGGTTACGTCGGCTATGGCTTTGCCAAAATTGATCACATAGGTGGTGTTCTTTAAAAGCGAATCCCTGAAATTAATGACCAGCGTTTTTTGCTTAACTTTTACCTCCGGGGCTTTTTCAGGATTAGGACTAAACGTAATTTCCTGGTATTGGTTAGTGAGCTTAAAAAATTCGTCGAACTGCAGCTGAATTTGTTTGGCCGAAAAATTTCTGGTCATGTTTGGAGGAGTAGCCTTCAATAATTTCGGCGGCGTACGATCTCGAGGGCCCCCCTGGGGACGTTGCATACTAGCACAACCAAAAATGACTAAACCAATGCCAAAAAGCAGTAAAAAATTGGTTAAAAACAGACGAATGTGATTTAAGCGCATTTTTAGGCGTTATAAGCGATTTTTTGTTTTTTATGAATCTTGATATTAAAACTTAAAAATAACGTCTTTAATCGCATTTTAAAAGGTTAATTATTTTTATACTTAATACCCTAATTTTCAATTACTTGTCGATTTACCGGCTCAAATGGACCATCAAAACCGAAATATCTGATGGTGAAACACCTGAAATACGTGAAGCCTGACCTAAAGTGCGTGGCTTGATTTTCATCAATTTTTCGCGCGCTTCTTTGGAGAGCGATACCAGTTGATGATAATTAAATTCGGGATTAATTTCTTTATCCTCCATCTTTTTCATCTTATCTACAATCTCCATTTCCTTTTCAAAATAGCTTTCGTATTTGATCTTGATTTCCGCCTGCTCAATGGTCTCCCTATCATAGGCAGAAAGTAAGGTAGCTAACGCGGGGTCAGCTTTCACCAGGTCCGTAAAGGAAACCTGAGGTCGGCTCAATAAACTAAAGAGCTTCACATTTTGATTAAGCGGCGAAGTACCTAATTCTTCCAACAATGAATTTACTTGAGTAGCTTCTATTGATTTGCTTTTAGTATAAGCAACAATGTCGTCAGAGTTTTTAATCTTCTGATTAACGATGTCTAATCGCTCATCGCTGATCAAACCCAACTCATGACCTATAGGGCTAAGGCGGACGTCGGCATTATCCTGTCTCAGCAGCAAACGGTGTTCTGCTCTCGAAGTGAACATACGATACGGTTCTTCTGTACCTTTGGTAACCAGGTCGTCGATCAATACGCCGATATATGATTCTGATCTTTTTAAGATCAGCTCATGTTTGTCATGTACCTTTTGATGCGCATTAATACCCGCAATTAATCCTTGTGATGCTGCTTCTTCATAACCAGTGGTACCATTGATTTGGCCCGCAAAGAAGAGGTTGCTGATCACCTTGGTTTCCAGTGTAAGGCCAAGCTGGGTAGGAGGGAAGTAATCGTACTCAATCGCATACCCCGGTCTGAACATTCTTACATTTTCAAAACCCGGAATTAATTTCAAAGCACGGTATTGTACATCCTCAGGAAGGGAAGTAGAGAAACCATTTACATAAATTTCTACAGTGTTCCATCCTTCAGGTTCTACAAATATCTGGTGACGCTCACGTTCAGCAAAGCGGTTAATTTTATCTTCGATAGAAGGGCAATACCGTGGGCCCAAGCCTTTGATTCGACCAGTAAACATCGGCGATTTTTCAAAGCCTTCTTTTAAAGTTTCGTGTACTTTATCATTGGTATAGGTGATCCAGCAGCAACGCTGATCGGTAGTAACAGGCACATTGGTAAACGAGAATCTACCACGATCTTCATCACCCCATTGTTCTTCCATCACACTATAATTTAAGGAGCGGCCATCAACACGTGGAGGAGTTCCGGTTTTCATCCGTCCGGCTTCAAAGCCAAGTTGGGTTAGTTGCTCGGTTAAACCCGTCGCAGCTTTTTCTCCTGTGCGGCCGCCACCAAATCTTTTCTCGCCGATGTGGATAGTACCGTTTAAGAAAGTACCATTGGTAAGTACCACGGCTTTAGCTTCTATCTCTACACCGATGGAAGTACGTACCCCTATTACGGTATTGTTCTTTACCAAAAGTTCCGACACCATATCCTGCCAGAAATCTACATTCGGTGTCCTTTCCAGGGCCAAGCGCCACTCTTCTGCAAAACGCATCCTGTCATTCTGCGTACGTGGACTCCACATGGCAGGTCCTTTTGACAGATTAAGCATCCTGAATTGAATAGTAGTTTTATCAGCTATAATACCTGAATAGCCGCCGAGCGCATCAACCTCCCGAACTATTTGTCCTTTGGCTACACCACCCATAGCTGGGTTGCAGCTCATTTGGGCAATGGTTCCCATATTCATTGTAATTAGTAATACAGACGAGCCTAAATTAGCCGCAGCCGCAGCTGCTTCACAACCGGCATGGCCTGCACCAACTACAATTACATCATATTTTTTAAACATTTCTCCTCCTTTGTTCCACGTGGAACATTAATACAAAATTAGTCCTTATCTACTGATGTTCCACGTGGAACTTTTATTAATGATATAAGTGCTACAATTGACCATACACTTTCTAATAACACAAATGGATAAAATTTGATCATGTATGATGATAGGCAGCACAGTGCTGCTCCTATAAAATTCATAAAGGTGTATGCTCTGCTATCTGCTCGCATTTTGTTATATAGGTTGAGCAGGAATGCAATTAATAATATAATTACACCTGTTGAAGCAATTATATCTGATAGTTTCATTTATCCTTCTTTTAATTCAATTAACTCCATCCAACGCATACTGCTTTCATCAAGCTCATTGTTTAACTCACTTATTTTTGCGGAAAGCCCAGTAAGTTTTTCATGGTCGATTTCGCCGGAGTTCAGTAGCTCTGTTAGTGCTTTTATCTCTTGTTCCAAAGTAGCAATGCGTGTCTCTAAGGTTTCTAACTCCTTTGTCTCCTTAAAGCTCAGTTTGTTTTTTTTAGCCGGAGGGGGAGTAGCAGGTGTATTATTAATAACCTTCGCTGTAGCCTTTTTTGCTTCCTGTTTTTGCTCTTCCAGTTCGACACGATAGGCTGAATAATTACCGTTGAATATCCTAACGCTACCATTGCCCTCCATAATAAATAATTGCTCGGTGAGCTTGTCTAATAAATAACGGTCGTGGGATACCAGCATCAGTACGCCGTTGTAATTAGTCAGAAACTCCTCCAATACATTTAAGGTATCAATATCAAGGTCGTTGGTGGGCTCATCGAGTATCAGGAAGTTTGGATTCTTCATGAGTATACTCAGGAGTTGCAAGCGTTTCTTTTCGCCCCCACTTAAATTGGCAATGAAGCCATACTGTTTATTGGGTGGAAATAAGAACAAGGTGAGCAACTGAGAAGCAGAAATAGTTTTACCATCAGCCATGGTAATGTATTCTGCTACATTCTTTACTATATCTATTACGCGTTCATCTTCTTTGAAATTTAAACCCGACTGGTGGAAATAGCCAATAACTGTAGTTTCTCCCCTATCAATAATGCCGCTATCCGGTTTGATATTTCCCGTGATGAGGTTGAGTAGGGTAGACTTACCGGTACCATTGCGTCCAGCTAATCCTATACGATCGCCTTTTTTAAATGTGTAGCTAAAGTCGCCAATGATAACCTGTTGCTCAAAGCGCTTGGCAATATGGTCGAGCTCCATAATCTTGTTGCCCTGCCTTGCTGTTTTAACGCTCAGCTCTACTTTCCCTTTAGCCGCACCCAGCTTGGTTTTTTCTTCGAGCTCGTAATAAGCATCTATTCGCGCCTTTGATTTGGTTCCCCTCGCTTGTGGTTGACGGCGCATCCATTCTAGTTCTTTTTTAAGCAGATTGGAATTGCGCTCAAACTGTACCTGGTCGGTAGCATCCCGCTCGGCTTTTTTGGTTAAGAAGTAAGCGTAGTTGCCTTGATAAGTAAATATCTTACCACGATCTATTTCTATAATCTCGTTGCAAACATTGTCCAGAAAGTAACGGTCGTGCGTTACCATGAGGATAGTTTTTTGTCCCTCGGTCAAAAGTTTTTCAAGCCATTCGATGGTATCAATATCCAGGTGGTTTGTTGGCTCATCCAGTACATAAACATCCGGGTCCTGGATCAAGAGTCCAGCTAGTGCCAAACGTTTTTTTTGTCCTCCGGATAAAGTGTCTATCGGTTGATTTAGATGATGAATATCCAACCTGCCTAAAATAGTTTTGATATTGTACTCATACTCCCACGCATTAAGCGCGCTTAACTGCTCGGTTAGCTGCTCAATGGCTTTGGTATTGTTGGGGTCATTCTCCAGCAGTTCTTCATACTTTCTGATCAGCTGCTGCTGTTCGTTATCGGCATGAAAGATAAAATCACTGATAGTTTTACAGCCTTCAAAAGTAGGGTCCTGGTTAAGGTAGCTTATTTTGATTCCTCTGGCCTGTACTACCTTGCCTTCTATAGGAGCAAGCTTGCCTGATAGTATTTTTAAGAGCGTAGATTTACCTGCACCATTAACACCAACAAGGGCAACTCTTCTGCCTTTGTTAATGCCTAAGGTAAGGTTCTTAAAAAGCCAATGGTCATGAAACGAATGACCTAAATTTTCCGCAGATAGATAAGTACTCAAGCTAATTGTTTTATATGATCTGAAGGATGAATAAATAATCCCTCATCCTGATTTAATGATTGTTTATACATTGCCCTGGCCACCGTGGCAGCAGGGATGCTTTGATATTTCTTCAATTTTCCTGCAAGCAGCGGATCAATGACCTTCATGGCCACCGCAGCAATTTTTTCCATCAACCTAAATTCCTTCCGATTACCCGTTAGGAGGGATGGTTGATAAATATGCAAACTCTTAACACCCACATCCTCAATATCATGTTCTGCCTCACCTTTAGTTTTAAGGTAGAAGTTCGATGCGTGTGCATCAGCACCTATGGCAGATACGAAATGATACTGTTTAACGCCATTCTTTACGCCTAATTGTGCCAACTGAACAGGATAGTGATGATCTATTTTTCGGTACATGTTTAGGTCAGGCGTTTTCTTTTGCGTTGTACCTAGACAACAGAAAATAACATCGCCGTTAATGGACGAGGCATGATCGGCCAATCGATCAAAATCAATCACGAGTTGAACGAGTTTTTTATGACTCAAAGGTAATTCCTGTCTTACAAGCGCCACTACTTCTGTGTAAACAGCATCAGCAAGCAGTAAGTTTAATAACTCGCCGCCTATCAGTCCGCTCGCACCCGCAATAATCGCTTTTTTGGCCATAATTAGTTTAAGGGCGCAAAGTTAAGTAATTTAATCCGGTAGCCCTCAGGGATAAAGTTAAGCTTGTGTCAATACTTAATGGCAGTCCGCAACTAAACTTTAGTAGTGTAAACAAAACTGTACAGTATAATGTTATAACGTTAGCATTTACCATTGAAACCGGTAAGATCCATTTACTGGTAACATAAACCGGATTTTATTCCTAAAATATTGCGTTTCAATTGTATAGGTTAAAAACACTTTAGTCAATAATTGTTTTATACAGCAATTAAACAACATTAATATGGCAGAAGAGGTACTAACAGGATGGCGGGGCTGGCTGGAAAGTGCGGGCGACCAGAGCGTTTTCCTGACGAGATTTTTCCGAAACATTTTTAGAGGCGGCTTTGAATGGAGTGAGTTTGTAAGGCAATGCTATGAAATTGGCTACAAGTCGGCTATGCTGGTGTGTTTAACTTCGTTTATTATGGGCCTGGTATTGATACTTCAGCTAAGACCTACGATGGTATCCTTCGGGGCGGAAAGTATGCTTCCACGCACGCTGGCGGTGTCCGTAATCCGGGAGATAGGCCCGGTTATTACGGCTATTATCTGCGCCGGCAAAATAGCCTCAAGTATAGGGGCCGAATTGGGGAGTATGAAGGTAACTGAACAGATCGACGCTATGGAAGTATCAGGGGCTAACCCGGTTCAGTACCTGGTAGTAACACGTATACTCGCTACCAGTTTTATGCTTCCATTACTGGCCATGATGGGCGATGCTGTGGCCTTAATAGGAGGGTATATCGCCTTGAACATAACCGATAAGATCAGTTTTTTGCTGTACATACATAAGTGCATAGGTGCGCTTGATTTTACAGATTACATGCCTGCGCTTATTAAAACGGTATTCTTTGGCTTTGCTATTGGTTTTGTAGGTTGTTATAAAGGCTTTCACTCTAACAGGGGTACAGAGAGCGTTGGTATAGCTGCCAACTCGGCTGTAGTAACCAGTTCGCTCTGGATCTTCTTTATTGACATGCTCGTTGTTCAGATCACAACTTTATTGTACTACAGTTAATGGAAGCAGTCAAAAATACCAGGGAGAAGCCCCAGTGGCGTTCGGAACTGAAGAAGGACGAGATAGTTATCGAAATCAAAGGGCTAAAGAAGTCGTTTGGTAAGAAGGAGGTTTTGAAGGATATCAATCTTACGCTCAAAAGAGGAGAAAACTTAGTCGTACTCGGTCGGTCGGGTCAGGGTAAATCTGTTACCATCCAGTGTATTGTAGGGATGCTCATACCCGACGGGGGTTCGGTAAAAGTTTTTGGCAAAGAGGTATCTCAGCTTTCAGAAGATGAATTGAAAGAACTGCGCACCCGGATAGGTTTTCTTTTTCAGGGTGCTGCCTTATATGATTCAATGACAGTTAGGGAGAACCTGGAGTTTCCGCTCACGCGGGTGTTGAAGATCAAGGATAAAAGGGAACTGGATAAAAGGGTAGAGGAGGTGCTTGATGCCGTAGGCCTACCTGAGGCTGCTAATAAGATGCCGTCGGACCTCTCTGGTGGTATGCGCAAACGTATCGGCCTGGCCCGGACGTTGATTGTAAAGCCCGAGATTATGCTGTACGATGAGCCAACAACCGGTCTTGATCCCATTACTTCCCGCGAGATTAGTGAACTAATCCTAAAGATGCAGGAGAAATACAAAACATCCTCTATCATTATCACCCATGATATGGAATGCGCCGAGATAACATCGGACCGGGTTGTGATTATGAACGAAGGCGAATATGTAGCCGAGGGTACGTTCGATGACCTTAAACAGTCGGACGATGAATTTATTAGATCATATTTTTAAACATAACCTATGAAAATCAGTTCCGGACAAAAAATAAGAATCGGCCTCTTTGTTGTAATCGGCCTCGTTATATTGTTTTTAGGCATCTTCTTAATCGGGAGCCAGAAAAGTATGTTCAACTCTACTTTTAGCGTTTACGGCGTATTTAAGAATGTGAGTGGCCTTATGGTAGGTAATAACGTACGTTTTGCCGGCATTAACGTTGGGGTGGTAGAGGGTATTAATATCGTGACGGACAGCAGTGTAAGGGTGGATCTCACGGTGAATGATAACGTTAAGAAATTTATCAAGAAGGATGCAAAAATGAGTATCGGCAGCGATGGGCTGATGGGGGATAAGTTGGTAGTGATTACGCCGGGCAAGGGAACAGTACCTGTACAAAATGGCGATCAACTCGCATCGGTAAATCCGGTTGATGTTGATAAGATTGTGACCAAGCTAACCCAGGTCGCAGATAATGCGGCGTCTTTAACATCCAACCTCAATGATATTGTAACGGATGTAAACCACGGCAAAGGCACGCTGGGACACTTATTACATAGCGACAAAATGGCCCGTGACCTGGAGAGTACGGTATCGCAAACGAAGCACACTATTTCTTCAGTGGGTAAGTCTGTTCAGGCCAGTACTTCTACTTTAAATGAAGACCTGAAAGCTGCCCAGCACAACTTTTTGTTACGAGGGTATTTTAAAAAGAAAGAAAAGCACCGCCAGGATTCCATTAAAAAGGCAGAGAAGCATGTGCAGGACTCAACTAGAAAAGCTGATAAGAAGGCCAATAAGCAATAAAAAAGGGCCGTTTCTGATTACAGAACGGCCCTTCTTCTAAGCTCTTTCAGCTACTATAATGCGTTAGTAATTTCCGGAGAGAGTGGTTTTACGGCTGAGCGGTAACGGTGGATAAGCTTCCCGTTCTCATCAATCAGAAATTTCTCAAAGTTCCATTTGATGTCACCTGTAAAATCAGGATTGGGTGCTTCTGTAAGGTATTTAAACAAAGGAGCAATATCATCGCCTTTTACGCTAACCTTTTCGCTAAGCGGAAAGGTTACGCCGTAGTTCTTTTGGCAAAATTGCTTGATTTCCGAATTTGATCCTGGTTCCTGACCTGCAAAGTTATTTTCCGGGAAACCAATTACGGTCACTTTGTCTTTATACTCGTCAGCGAGTTTTTGTAATTCTGCGTATTGGGGCGTGTAACCGCATTTGGATGCGGTATTTACAATGAGGAGTTTTTTACCGCGGTATTTAGCAAGATTAAAGTTCTTACCGTCGATGGTCTTCAGTTTAAATTCATAAACAGACGAGGGCGCTACAAAAAAGAGCGCAAATAACAAGGCCAATATCTTCATTTTGTAATAGTTTGTGGTTCAAGATTAATTACGATGAAGTTAGCTAAAAAGTTGGTGGGTTAAAAGGTTCTTTTTGTCAGGTAAAAGTCTTCTTTCTCGGTCATTTTAGCTTTATCTGTTTTACTTTTATCGGTGTACCCCAACAAATGCAGTGCGCCATGAATAACAACGCGATGAAGCTCATCTCTTTCGCTCACATTAAACTTGGAGGCGTTTTCCCTGACCCGTTCAATGGATATAAAAATGTCACCTGTGATGTTTCCGGGGATTTCAGAATTATCAAAGGTGACAATGTCAGTGAGTGTGTCGTGATTAAGGTATTGCTGGTTGATCTGAAGCAAATACTCATCAGAACAGAAAATGTAATTGAGTTCTTTTAACCGGTAGCCTTCGGCAATAACGGTATCGGTAACCCAGGTTCTTACTTTGGCCTTGTCCTTTAACGTAAAACTAATGCCTTCTTCAAAAAAATTTATAGCAGGCATCAGATCTTAAAATGCAGCTCCACCTGGTTACCTGTTGCATTAAATATGCACTGATCGGCAAGTTGTTTAACAATGAATACACCCCGGCCGGTTAGATTTTCGAGATTCTCGGGAGCAGTTGGGTCAGGAAGATGGTTATAATCAAAACCTTCACCTTCATCGGTAACGGTCCAGACTACCCTCCTGTTATCCACTTCGGCATTAACAATAACCTTTTTTTCCGGGTCAAGTTTATTACCGTGCACAATGGCATTTATAACAATTTCGTTTAAACAAGTCATCATGTTAGCGAAAGTGTCATCAGGTACCTGGTGCTTGTCCGCGATTTCCTCAATCAAATTTTCCAGTTCCGTAATACTCTCATAGCGTGATTGCAGCTGTAGGGTATATAGTTCGCTGGTGTCAAGATTTGGCTGTTGCATTCTATTTGCCATTTAGTTGGTCAAAATAATTTTTAACTTTTTCTTTATAATACAAATTAAGTGCCGGGGATACCGTTCTGATTTGTTCAGTTTGTTTTAGCTTTTGCTGTTGATATTGTTGCAAAGCTTTAATGTATCCCGGAGGCATATCCTTACCTGCATTACTTTGACGCTGTTGATCCTGTTCACGCTCCTGCTCCGCCTTTTCAGCCTCGAGTAATCTGGTTTGAATTTGTTGTTGTCGTTTTAATGACTCGTCTGTAATCCTCCTGTTTACGAGATCATTTTCCGTTTGTTCCATCTGGTGGGTAATTTTATCTATCTCACCAGTATTGTTTTTGCCGTTTTTAACAGCGTTATTATTCATCTGCTGCAGCATTTGCCTTATATTTTGCTGCTGGTGGGCCATACGCGCAAATCGCTCACTGAGGCCTTGGTGCTGGCTCTGCCCCTGGTTCCCTTGTTGTTGTAACTGACTACGCGCCTGCTGCATATTGCTGTTAAGCTGCTGCTGCAACTGCGCAATCTGCGACATGCTCATTTGTTGCTTCCCCTTGCCGCCTCTCGCATTGTTCATCATGTTCTGCAACTGGTCCAACACTTCATTTAACATTAAGGCCAGGTTATTCATCGAGGTCATCGCATATTGTTGGTTCCTTACTGCTTCAAAGGTACGTCTGTCTCCTAAATTTTCAAGAGCTTTGTCAATTTGTGTATTAATTGATGATATTTCCTCATTTACAGTAGATTGTATCTGCGGAACCCTTCTGCTGAGGGAGTACAGGCTATCTTCTGCTGTTTTTAAATTATCTTTTACATCCTTTTGTTTTTGCGCAAGGGTAACATAATTAGGATCGGTTGAAGAAATACTTTTGAAAGACTGCATAATCTTTTCCTGATCAAAAGAGCTGTTAACCAGATTTTTTAGCAGCTCTCGTAACTGCCGCGCATTTACCATGTTTTGCTGCTGCTCGCCCTCCTGGCTATCCTGCTGTAATTTTTTGGCCAGCTGCTGCATTTGCTGGGCCGCCTGTTGTTGAGCTTTTGATGCCTTCGATGTATTATTTTTCTTCAGCTCCTGGGCGCTCTGCTGCATTTGGTTGTCGATCTGCTGTTCGTCTGCTGCCGGATTTTCCAGGTTTTCCTTTTGGTCCAGCTGTTCATTAGCTTTTTTCAGCTCATCAAGCCCTTTCTTCACATCCTCAAACTTTTGCTGAAGTTTTTGCTGTTGCTGCTGCAGCGATTGCTGGTCGGTGCTTTTCTGCTGCGTTTGCTCCGCCAGTTTTTGCTGTTCCTGCGACAAATTGTTCAGCGCATTAATGTTCTGATTAAGCTTCTGGTCAAAATCCATGTGCTTATAAAGTTCAAGCATCCGGTCCAGCTCTTTCTTCAGCGATTTGTTTTGCTGTTGCATCTGGCCCAATTGTTCCTGGGTTGATTCTTTCTGATCCTGCTGTAAAAGCTCCTGCAATTTACGAAGTAGTTCTTCAGTTTTTGGATCGTTAATACCCTCCATTAACTGCTCCATTTGCTTTTGTAATTCAGTCAGCTGGGCATCCTGCTTTTGATTTTCCTGCCTGTTCAGGATGTTTTTCTTGTTCTCATCCTGCGCCTCTTTGATCAGGTCGTTAAGATCTTTTCTTTTTTGGAGCAGGTCCTCAATCTGTTTTTTCTCGTCAAAAGACAATGAGCTTTTGTTAAGCAGCTGTTGATTAAGTCTTTGTTCATCGCGCTCCAATTGTCCGGCCAGTTTAATAGCCGACTGCATTTTTTGTTTTACAACCTGGGTGCCCTGGTTAAGTTGCAGGTTAAGCTCCTGCTCGGTAGGCATATTAAGAGTATGCTCTGTTGAGCGAACCCGCTTTGGCCCCATAACCTGGTCATTGTCCGCCACCTCGAAAAAGTAAGTCACTTGTTCGCCCGGTTTGGCCCCGAGTTGTTTCAGGTTCCAGTAATAAAAGAAATCAGCCTGTGTTTGAGACAGATCAGCCTTAACGGCTTTGGTAAAGGAGCGACTATTTTTACCGGTTGCCTGCCCGATGGTGTAATGAAATGTAAGGGATGAAAAGCCGTGATCGTCCTGTATCTTTCCGCTAAAGTATAGCGCTTTTGAGCTGATTGAATCACTTTTTTCCTGCACATTGATTACCGGAAGCTCGTCACTGACTACATTGATTCGGTAAGAGGCGGAATCGCCGCGGAGAACTCTGTTATTTACCGGTTTAAGCGAGTAAACCGAATTTTTAATGATCCTTTCCGTGTGTTCAAACAGATCGGTACCGGATGCGTTAACGCATGTTACTTTATCGTTGAGACTAAAAAACAGGTTTGAAGTATTTTGGGTGTGCAATTGCCATTGTACTACTGTGCCGGCCGGGATAGTGAGGTCACCGGCGTTGGCAATAGTCTCATTTTTTTTGTGGAGATAAGCTGGATAACTCAAGTGTGCATCGAAATGCAGTAGAGACGGTTTTAGATTCACGCTGATCTCATAAACAGGAGACGAATATCCTCCCCCCGAAAGTCGGAAAGAGACATTTTGTTGCAGATTGGTGAGCAGGTAATTAAAATGGCTGACGCTCTCCTTGTTGAGCCGAAAAGAGTTGCCTGCTGTTTCGATATAAACGTCTGAAGGCAGGTTATTGCCTTCAAGTTTGATGTTGAGCTTGAGGTCCTCGCCCTGCACGGCCGAAAGTTGCTGATTAAGCACGACGAATTTAAAAGGCGCTACAGGAGCAAAATATTCATTGTGCCTAATGAGCCTGCGGGTGCTTTCTGTTAAAACGGATGGCGCGGCCAAAGCGATAACGCAAATTACCGAAGCTGGCAATACGATCCATTTTACATACTTTACATTTTGGCGAATGTTAACAGCAGAAGGGAAGCTAACTGGTTTTAATGTCTCGATCTTTTGATCTATGCTGGCCTCAATTAATTGACGCTGGGCGGGGCTCTCGTCTGCCAGTTTCTTTAGCTGGAGTGTATTGAGCAATTTATCCTGCACATCAGCAAAATGTTCGCCGATAATCTCTGCTGCCTGCTTGTGATCAATGGTGTTACCCAATTTAAAATAAGCCAGCAGTGGCGGCAAAATTAACCCTATAATCAAAGCGAGGTTAACCAATATAAAGGCAAAGAAGATCAGGCTTCGCCAGATGACGTCAAATTGCCCCAGATACTCGCTCAACACAGCAACTACATAACCTGAAAAGAGAACGGCGGCCCACAAAATAGTCCCCCTTAACAACTTATTCGCATAGTACCGGCGAATAAAGGTGTCAATCTTCTCAAGCAGCAAATTGTAATTGCCGTAATTATGCATCAGTTAACAGGGTTAATATAAAAGTAATGATTTTCAACAGTATAACGAATACGGTTTGACCACATTACTTCTAAATGCAACTTTAACACAAATAATACACAGTTTATAGCGCGCTAACACATATTTACAAAGGTTTTACAGGACTACCTATCCAACTGCTTCCCGGCGATAATCTTTCGCCCTTCATCACCAGCGAAAGTGCTTCAATATGGCTGTCATTTCCGGTCTCGCTATCGTATAAAATAATGGATCGGGCACCTATACTGCTGCGTGCACCTATCTTCACTGCACCTATCTTCATAATTCGGTCTTCGAACAGGTGGGTTTGCGGTCCGCAGTCGTCATTTAATGCGGTATCATCGCCTATAGACACCATGTCAAATTCCGTAAAATCAGTAGTGTTGAGCCAAACACGGTCGCAGGTTTTAACCCCCAGTAAACGGAGTGCCAGCGGTAACCAGGGTGTTCCTTTCAGGTATTCCAGTAAAAACGGAACGGCCATTGCCTCATAGGTAGTAGTAATGGCCTCGCTCTTCCAAACCTTCCACGACCACATAGGCATCTGATGCGGCTTGTACCGGCCAACAAAAACCCATTTGAGTATAACCGTTAGTAAAAAGGCCGGTATGCCCATAAAACCAAGATAATAGAAAGGCAGATAGAGCATTACTTTCCATACCGGCAGATCAACCAGCAGGTCATGGGCATAAGCGATAAATAATGTACTGAAGATGATGATGGCACTTTCCGGAAGAATGATTCGGATCAACTCCACAATTGCCCGTGCCATTTTACGCCTGCGGCTGGGGTTAAGCACAAGTCCATCGGCAAAGGCATGGCTGGGTTGGCGGTAAGGTATAGCGATAGCCGGCGAGCCAAACCAGTCTTTGGCGGTATTGTTGGTTAATTGCTCCTTATCAGGCGGTGTCGATAAAACACCGATGAGCATACCCGAAGGCAACTCGTATCCTTGAGGTATTAATGCGCTGTTGCCAACAAAGCTATTATCGCAAATAACCGTGTTGTCCAGGATCAGCTGTTGGGCTCTTACATCCGCTTCGCCTAAAGTTACGGCATCAGCCACAAAAGCGTTATTCCCGATACACAGCAGGGGATGGGTGACACTACTCGCTGTAGATACCTCCGCATTTTTACCAACTTTTGCCCCTAAGGCCCTGAAGAAAGGACCAACATATACCGTAGCAAAAATAGGGTGCATTACGATGAGGCTCAGGGACATGAGCTGGTCCGCAAACCACTTTCGTACATAAAAGATGCTGTAGATGGGATATTTGCCGGGTTTGATCCCTCTTTGCAATATCCTCGAGAGCAGTATGGTTTCGCCCGCATAGAGCAAAATATAAGTGGCAGCGAGTACGGGGACTACTACCAGGTAATTGAAGTTATAATCGGGCGCGGCATTGTCCAGGTTGTTGAGGGTAACAATGGTTGGAATGATCGGTATAAGGATAACGAACGGAAATACGAAGGCCGACAGCAGGAAAATAAATTTGTACTTGCGCATCCTTCGTTTGGATACTACTAAAGGCTGAGGCAAATCTGATACCTGCTTGGTTTCCTTAAGCTTCGCCGGACTTCCTTGCCATACTTCTCCTTCCTTTACCTTGCTGCCACGAGGTAGGTAGCTTAGGTCCTGTAGTTCCGTCCAATCGGCCATTTCTGTTTCGCCGGCTATAACGGCACTGCTGCCTATGTAAGCATGAGCACCAATTTTAATGGACCGCAGTTTTAGCAGGCCGTCTTCAACCACAGCATTGTTGAGCATTACCTGTGAGCTTAAGCTGGCATCCTCGCCAATGCTAATGAGGTCTTCCGCACCGATACTTAACGAACTTAATTGCGCGGTATCTGCAACTTTAGCGCCCATCAGCTTTAAATATGCCGGATATAAAGGTGTCCCATTGAGAAACTGCACCGGGAAGAGGTTTTGCATCGTCCGCACTACCCACCAGCGGTAGTAGTACTGTCCCCAAAGCGGGTAGTCGCCCTCCTTCATTCTGCCCATAATAAGCCATTTTGAAGCGATGGAAACAATGGTAAAGAACGGTGGAATAAAGCAGAACATGCCAATAGCGGTAAGGATGGAATATAACAGGCTACCAGAATCCTGCTCCATATAGTAATAGCCCAGGTAAGGTATAAATATCTGGATGGCAAAAAGCGCGTAGATAAGGAGTAAGGTAATGGTTTGGGCCACCCAGCATAAGGCATAGCGCCACGGATTAACCTTATTAAACTCATGTTTGGCTTTTGCTTCGGGCTGCTCATTTTCCCAGGCTTGTGCCAGCGCACTTAAAGGGCGGTTCATGTACACGTCCCTCAATGATGCTTTAGGAATAGAGGCATCCCGCCGTAATTTGGAAACAAAGGCTGCGGCAAGCAAGGAATGGCCCCCCAGATCATTGAAAAAGTCCATAGAAAGGTCTATGGTTCTTCCCGGAAACATTTTATGGAGAACTGCAAGAATGCGAGCGCTAACGGGCGCATTGAGGTCGACTGCTTCTTCAGATTCGTTGATGCTTTCCTGTTTTAGCCATTCGGGTACCGGGAGTGCTTTGCGGTTGATTTTGCCACTGGGCATCCGGGGCATTTCAGGCAGGGTAACAATGCCGGCGGGCACCATGTAGGAGGGAAGTGTTTTGGCCAGCTCGGCACGAACTTCGGTCTCATCAATACAGAGCATTTCTTTCAATACCACATAGCCCACCAACTGTTCTTGTCCGCCGCTGTCTTTCTTAACCGCTACCGCTGCGGCTGCAACGCCATCATGCGCATTAAGTTTCGACTCGATTTCGCCGAGTTCAATTCGATAGCCCCGCAATTTAATCTGATCGTCTAAGCGGCCATGTAGTTCAATGCTGCCATTGCTGTGCACCACGGCGGCATCGCCGGTGCGGTAAATACGGTCGCCCGGAAGATCGTGCCATACCGTTGGTTTCTTTATGAATTTTTCGTGCGTAAGGTGCGGCAAATTGAGGTATCCGTTAGATACGCCCACACCGGTGATTACCAATTCGCCCTGTTCGCCCGGGGGAAGCAAATTTAGCTTTTCGTCAACTACCGCCATGCCGTAATTAGGTAGCGGTTTGCCTATGGTGATCGAGTCGCCTGGCTCCAGGCTGGCTATAGACGCGCTCACGGTGGTCTCAGTGGGCCCGTAGCTATTGTAAAAGCGGCGTCCCGGCTGGGCCCATCGTGCAAGTACCTGAGCCGAACAGGCCTCCCCGCCTGCATTAATAATGCGTATTGAGGGAACAACATTATCAATTACTGCCAGTAAGCTGGGCACGGCATGTAAAATCGTAATATTTTGCTCGTTTAAAACAGTGCTTAATTCGTCTATTGATTTCGCAGTGGTATTGTCTGCAACCCACAGTAACGCGCCGGAAAGATAGGTGATCCAGGTTTCTTCGCACCACATGTCAAAAGAAACAGAGAAACCTTGGTAAACCCGGTCTTCGGGTGTAATGCCGAACACACTTTGCTCGGCTCTGATCAGGTGGCAGATCTGCCGGTGAGTAATCGGAATGCCTTTCGGTTTACCCGTACTACCTGATGTATAGAGCACGTAGGCATAATCATCTGGCAAGGGGCCTTCAGGTTTTTGTTCATCAGATGCACGTGCGGTCATCAGCGGTGGAACCTCAAAGAGCGGGCAATCAACATTTAAAGAATCAAGGCTGAAACATCCCGATGCTTTAACTTCCTCAAGTACGGTTTCCACCCTTTCAGCAGGCATTTCACGATCAACCGGAACGTAAGCAGCTCCAGCTTTAATAATGCCCAGTATAGCTACGTGTAGTTCAATCCCTCTTTTATACCATACACCTACAAAGCTGCCGCGGGTAATGCCTTTTTCTCTCAAATAAATTGCCACCTGGGTGCTCCACAGGTCAAGGTCGTTATACGTGAGAAACTCATCCTTAAATACCAGAGCCGTTCTGTTGCCATATTGGTATGCTGAAGTATGAAAAATATCCGCAAGCGTCTCAGTTCTTAACAGGTCAGCGCGCTGATCGCCAATTACAATACTGGTTAAATTCATTATATTTCAACAGAAAGCCGGGTTATAATTGATTTGCCGGTCAAACTAAGACGTGAATCAATTGCATTTGTTTGACTGGCTTTGGGGGATAAAGTAAAGTCATTTATGATAAAATTTAAAACATGTTATGCATGTTTCATTGTTTCTTCGCCCAGTGCATTGTAGAACACGTATTTAATTTATTTGTAGTTGTCAAGAGATCTTGTAAAGGCTGTTCCCTTTGGGAAATAATACCCAATTGTTTGTGGTCCGGGTAATATTGGTAAAATAAAGAATATATTTATAGGACTAAGATGGGTTTAAACAAGGAGCAACGTTTTAAATATGCTTGAGTATCTACTTTCTGGATTAGATGACGGGGTGATAGTTTACGATTACCAGGAACAACGGAACCTTGTGGTTAATGAGGCACTGAGCCGGTTATCGGGATATAAACTCGCTGATCTCAAAGATGATCCTACTTTATGGTTTAAGCTTATTGAAGCCGACGACCGCGACGAGGTGCTCCTGCTCACCAAGACCATAAAAGCCAATGACTGGGTAGAACTGACATACCGTATTAAAACTGCCGACACCCATATTAAATGGATAAAGAGTAAGTTTCTTCTTTTTGACGATGCGAGCACCTGCAAGCTTTTGCTGTTAAACATTGTAAAAGATGTTACTGACCGGAAGCAGGTTGATCTTAACCTTGAAAAGGCACTGAATGATTATAGGGTTCTTTTTGACAAAAATCTAACCCCGATGTGGGTCTATGAGCTGCCATCGTTACGGATACTTAAGGTAAACGAGGCGGCCATTGAACATTATGGGTTTAGTGAGGAAGAATTCCTGAGTATGACCATCCGCGACATCAGGCCGCGCATTGATCTTGCCCTTTTTAATGAATATTTATACCGTAAGGGGTTTGGTAAAAAATTTTATGGCTTTAACCATGGTGGTATATGGCGGCATCGTACCAAAGCGGGAGAAACTATTTATGCCGAAATCACCGGGCATGAACTGCCTTACGGCGATACCAGGTGCCGTATTATTATAGCTACCGATGTAACCCAAAGGGTACAGCGCGAAGAGGAAATAAGCCAGCGGGAACTTGAGCTGCAACGAACCATTGAAAAGCTCGATGCCTTTATTGAAAGTATCACCGATGTGCTGTTTATAACAGACAAGAACTGGAATTTTACCAGGGTTAACCGCGCCTTTGAACAGATTACCGGTATGGCGCCGCATGATGTAATCGGTAAAAATATATGGACGCTGTTTAACAGCCTCAAGGGAACTGATTTTGAAACCTATTTTTTGAATGCGGTAGCCAAGAACGAGAGTATTCAACGGGAGGAGTTTATCGAAGTTTTAGGCCGATGGGGGCGCATAACGATCTATCCCTCGGCGGAGGGCCTAACGGTTTTTATCAAGGACATAACTTTTGAGAGGGCCATAAAGGAAGAGATTAACTGGACAAAAAATAACCTCGAAGCTCTGATCAATAATACCGACGACTTGATCTGGTCAATTGACAGGCAAGAGCGTTACGTTTACATGAATCATGCTTACCGGGAAAAAGTAAAGGAAATTACTGGAATTTATCCTCAACGGGGAGATTATATGAAGTACCCCAAAAGTATGTCTGAGGAAGATATAGCAGAGAGACGATTGCTATACAAGAGGGCTTTTGATGGGGAAAGATTTACGTTAAGGCGCGAAATACAGCATGCAGTTACAGGTAAACATTACCATGCTGAAACCAGTTACAATCCAATTACTGATGCCACTGGCAGGGTTACTGGTGTGGGTTGTTTTGCCCGGGATATTACCCGGCGTTTGGTGGCCGAAAAGGCAATTATGCTTCAAAATAACCAGCTCAAACACATTGCTTCCCTAAGCTCTCACGAATTGCGGCGGCCGGTGGCTTCTATGATAGGCCTTTTGAATATCCTCGACCTGGAAGACTTGAATAATCCGGAGAATGTGCAGATTTTAACTCATCTGCAAACGGTGGGTAAGGAAATCGATGAGGTGATCCATAAAATCGTTGAAACGACCTTTATAGAAAACCTCATCGATAATGATATTATGCTCGATTAGCGATACTGCACTATTAAAGTGAAAGTATATCTACGATTTTGAGATAATTAGGGTTAATCTCAACGTTATGTTTGATGGCCATTTCAAATGGCGTAAAAGCTATGTCTCCATTGATTACGCCAACCATTTCATTTTTATGTCCTGCCAGTAAAGCCTCAACTGCTGCAACACCAACACGGCTGGCCAGTACACGGTCCATACAGCTTGGGCGACCGCCACGTTGAATGTGCCCTAACACAGAAACACGGGTATCATAGTTAGGGAACTTTTCTTTGATAAGTTTACCTACCTCAAAAGCACCGCCCGCTTCTTCACCCTCGGCAACAATAATGATCTTTGACGATTTGTCCCTGCGGCTTTGCTCCAAACGATGGTAAATAGCGTTAAGGTCAGTTTTGGTTTCAGGTATCAGAATGGCCTCTGCACCCGCCGCTATGCCTGTACGCAGTGCGATCAGCCCGGAGTCACGGCCCATTACTTCCACAATAAACAAACGGTCGTGCGATTCTGCAGTATCGCGTATTTTATCTACGGCATCAATTACGGTATTGATAGCTGTGTCGTATCCAATGGTAAAGTCGGTACCGAGCAGGTCATTATCTATCGTTCCCGGCAAACCAATAACCGGGATATCATATTCTTTTCCGAAAATTTTAGCACCGGTAAAAGTACCATCACCACCAATACCAACTAAGGCATCTACGCCGTACTTTTTAAGTTGGTCATAAGCCTGGCGGCGGCCTTCTGTAGTTTTAAACTGTTCGCTGCGTGCGGTCTTTAATACAGTACCACCACGTTGAATAATATTAGCAACCGACTTGCGGTCCATCTGAAACAGGTCGCCATTGATCATGCCTTCATAGCCGCGGCGTATACCTGTTACTTCTAAATTGTAATATAAAGCTGTACGTACTACTGCCCTTATGGCAGCGTTCATGCCCGGTGCATCACCGCCTGATGTGTATACCCCTATATTTTTAATTTGTGCCATTATAATGTTTTCTTCAAATACTAATCGCTGAGCTCGTTTTAGTGTAAAACTTACACCGCTAAAAATCCCGCGAATTTACACTTATTTTTGACTATCACTCAATTTATAAGCATTTATCCCGCTATCTAAAAATTGGGTGTAGCTGGCAATGTTGTAATCAGCCGGTGACGGATCGATGGTTTTGCCATCCTTATCTTTAAGCAAATTGCCGTTGCTGTCTAATACGACGTACAATGGTTGCGAGTTCGCATTGAACCGGCTGGCTTCCAGATCACTCCATTTGCCCCCAAGCGTGGTAATTTTCTTTCCGCTATACGAAGATAAGAATTGCTCCTGAGCCGGCAGATCGGCCTTATCATCTACAACTAATTGCAGCATCACGAAGTCATCTCTCAATCGCTGAAATACACCTGGATCTGTCCAAACATCGGCCTCCATTTTGCGGCAGTTTACACAATTGAAGCCTGTAAAGTCTATCAGAATCGGCTTGTGCAACTCTTTTGATACCTGCAGGGCCTGATCATAATCATACCAGGCATCCAAACCGCGGGTTTTTATCCGCAGGTAGTTGTTGGCGTATTTTTTTTCCTTGATGGATGTTTTGTTAACCGACAAGCCCGTTCCGCTTGCTGCTGCCGGAAGCTGCGACAGGTCAAAGTCTTGCGTGGCCTGCGGAGGTAAAAACGCACTGATTGATTTAAGCGGCGCGCCCCATAAACCCGGCACCATGTATACCACAAAGGCAAAAACAATAATAGCCACCATGGTGCGCGGTACCGAAAGGTAAGGAAGATCGCTATCATGCGAAAACTTGATCTTGCCGATGAGGTACAATCCGAGTAATAAACCCAACGCTATCCACAGCGACAGGAACACTTCGCGGTCGAACCAGTTCCAGTGGTAGGCGAGGTCAACGTTAGAAAGAAACTTCAGGGAAAAAGCAAGCTCCAAAAATCCGAGGAATACTTTAACGCTATTAAGCCATCCGCCAGATTTAGGCAGGCTCTTCAATGCAGAAGGGAACAACGCGAACAAGGTAAACGGTAATGCAAGTGCCGCCGAAAAACCTAACATGCCGATTGCCGGCCCCAGGCGTTCTCCCTTTGAAGCAGCATCAACCAGCAAAGTTCCAATAATTGGTCCGGTGCACGAAAAAGACACCACAACAAGGGTTGAAGCCATAAAGAATATTCCGGCTAAACCACCCTGATCGGCATTGGCATCCAATTTATTCGCCAGGCTGCTTGGCAACGTAAGTTCAAAAGCACCAAGGAACGATATACCGAATACTACCAGCAGCAAGAAGAAAAAGATATTAAATACGCCGTTAGTGGAAAGGGAGTTCAATGCATCCGACCCGAAAAGCAGCGTGATTATTAGGCCTAGGGCTACATAAATAACGATAATGGACGCGCCGTACACCAACGATTGAAAAACGGCCTTGCTTCTGGTACCACCTTTCTTGGTAAAAAAGCTAACAGTTAAAGGCAATAGCGGGTAAATGCAAGGCATCAGTAGGGCTGTAAAACCACCGGCAAAACCCTCCAGAAATATCTGCCAAAGTGTTTTCGGCTTTTCCTTAGCAACAGGCTTTACCGTTGCTTTGGCTGTACTGGCAGCAACCTGTTTTTGCTGTTTCTTTTTTGCAGCTACGCTGTCTGCTGCCGTGGGTATGGACGTAAACTGAACATCGGAAGTAGATACCGTGTCAGCCGCTTTTTGCATGGCAAAAGTGGGCACATGGACAAAAGCGACGAGTACCAGCAATAAAAGAACGAGTTTAAATGCGCTTTTAGGAAATTGCATCATCAGATCAAACTAATTATTTGCTCACGTTAACAGTAAAATCTACATCCTCCGGCGGCAAACACTGTTTGTTGTTACAAGTCATATACTCCAGCTGGCCTTTTACGGTTGCCTTGCCAGCCTTAACTTTTACTTTTTGCTGGAACGTAACCGTATTTTCAAAATAGCTCACGTTCATTTTAAAAGCGTTTTCAAATTTAGTTACCGGCGCAGGCTCTATGGTTTTGCCAACAAGCGTATATTCTTTTGAAGGCTTAAAGGTAAAGCTGGTTTTAACGGGGCCGCCTTCTTTTACATGTTGTGAGTAAATATGCCAACCGTCCTCTATAGTAGCCCTTATTAGGATCATGTATTCGTCATTACTTACTTTTTTTGCGGCATAGGCCCATTTTACTGGTGTAAGAATCTGTGCTTGTGCTGCTGCGTATCCAAATACGAAAAACAGGGCAACTACTAATTTCTTCATCATTGATTTTTTAAAAATTCTATTTCTTTTAAATTATACCTCGATTCGATGCCGTCGTGGTTAACCTGTAGCAGGCCCTCCCCGGTTACACCGGTAATTACGCCGCTAACAACGTTACCATTTACTTTAAAGTATCGCGGTTCGTTAAATGCTAACAAAGAATCGATGTAAGCGTTTCTGATGCCTTCAACTCTTCCCGCCTTAAGCTGTAAATAGCTTACCTCTATACCTTTGCAAAGTTCAGCTAATATAGTTTGTAAATGATAATCCCTGTGTAAGATTTGCTTGAAGGAAATGGGGGTGCCGCTACCCTCGGGAAAGTTGTCCTGGTTTACATTGATGCCTATCCCTACGATGGAATGCCTGATCTGGCTACCTTGCAGTTGGTTTTCAATCAGCATTCCACCAAGCTTGCGTTCGCCCACATAGATATCGTTGGGCCATTTCACCTTGAGGGCTATACCAAAATAAGGTTTAAGGGCGTTTATAACACCAATGCTGATACAGCGGGTAAGATCAAACTGTTGCTGTATGGGTAAAAAGGAGGGCTTGAGCAGTATACTAAAAGTGAGGTTTTTGCCGGGCTCGCTAAGCCATTTATTGTTGTGCTGGCCGCGCCCTGCATGTTGCGCTTCTGCCATTATGACTGTTCCTTCAGTTAATGGCTTGGAATTTGCCAATAATTCTTTAAGGTAATTATTTGTTGAATCTACCTCTTTAAGGGTAACTAAATTTTGTCCAACAAATAATCCCGAAATTATGTTATTTTGCAAAGTATATTAATTATTATAACCAAATCGTTTCAAAACTAATTCTTTTTGATGGTAAAAAGCAAAGCGATAAATGAATCCGCTTATATTTCTGAGTTAGCCATTCACGGCATTCAGGAAAAAAAGGGAAATGAAATTGTAAGATTAGATCTTCGAAATATATTCAGTTAAGTATCTGATTACTTCGTAATCTGCCATGCTGACTCGAGCACGCAGGTAAAAGCCATAGCAGACAGCGTTGAGGACGAAATTTTCAAAGCCACAAAACAAATGCCCTGGAGAAAGGAGGGCCTTGAGTATGGCGAGTGGATTGTACTTGATTACATAGATGTTGTGGTACACATATTCAGAACAGACAAGCGTGAATTTTATGGAGTGGAAGATTTGTGGGGAGATGCAGAGATAAAGTATTATAAAAGCGCTTAAACATCCCTCAGTCAATTTTTCTGACTTTCAACAAAATGTTAATTTAAAGAGTGTAAGTTTGAGCTTATTTTAGAAATGAAAGACAATAAAACGGAAAAGCCCAAGTCAATTCGGAAAATTCCTAGTAAAAAAATTACACCAAAGCCACCTAAGTTTAATATTATGTGGCTTTATGCCATTGTAATAGTGGCGCTGGTTGTAGTTCCTTATATTTTGAGCGGTAACGGGGGCAAAGAAATAAGTCTTCAGGATTTTGAATCAAAAATGCTGAAACAGCATGACGTTGATCATGTTTCTGCTTATAAGAGTGGTGATCTGGTTGTAGCCGAAGTTTATATTAAAAAAGACAGTTTGCGCAAGCCGCAATATGCCGATGTTCGCGATCAGCGCTCTTTTAATATGAATGCAGGCCCCCAGTATTATTTTAACGATGCTTCTTATGAGAGTTTAAAGCAATCAATTAGTAATGCGGAGCGGGATCTGCCCGATTCACAAAAAACACGTTTAGAATTTGTGCCACACGACAATCTTTTATCCAACTGGCTGGTTCAGGGCGTAATCATTATGATCCTGTTTGTTGCCGTTTGGCTATACATCATGCGCAGAATGTCGGGCGGTACCGGTGGCGGTCCGGGTGGGCAGATATTTAATATCGGCAAATCACGCGCTACGCTGTTCGATAAAGAAGCACAGGTAAACGTTACCTTTAATGATGTAGCCGGCCTGGAAGAAGCCAAGCAGGAAGTAATGGAAATTGTGGATTTTCTTAAAAATCCAAAGAAGTACACCAACTTGGGTGGTAAAATTCCAAAGGGTGCTTTGCTGGTGGGTTCGCCTGGTACAGGTAAAACCTTGTTGGCTAAAGCCGTAGCAGGCGAAGCGCAGGTGCCGTTCTTCTCACTCTCAGGTTCCGACTTTGTGGAAATGTTTGTGGGGGTGGGAGCATCACGTGTACGTGACCTCTTCCGCCAGGCTAAAGACAAAGCGCCATGTATCATCTTTATCGATGAGATTGATGCGATTGGTCGTGCCCGTGGTAAGAACAATATTGTTGGCGGTAATGACGAACGGGAAAATACTTTGAACCAATTACTGGTTGAAATGGACGGCTTTGGTACAGACTCTGGTATCATCATTATGGCTGCTACTAACCGACCTGATGTATTGGATTCTGCCTTACTTCGTCCCGGACGTTTTGACAGACAGATCTCTATCGACAAACCAGATCTGGTTGGCCGTGAACAGATATTTAAAGTGCACTTAAAACCATTAAAGCTTGGTCCGGATGTAGAAGCTAAAAAGCTTTCTGCACAAACTCCTGGTTTTGCCGGTGCCGAAATTGCGAACGTTTGTAATGAGGCTGCACTGATTGCTGCCCGTAAAGATAAACTGGCTATCGATATGCAAGACTTCCAGGATGCAATTGACCGAGTGATCGGTGGCTTGGAGAAGAAGAACAAAATCATCTCTCCGGAAGAAAAACGTATTGTTGCTTACCACGAAGCTGGTCACGCTATAGCAGGTTGGTTCCTGGAACATGCTGATCCGCTGGTTAAGGTATCAATCGTTCCTCGTGGTGTTGCTGCTTTGGGTTATGCACAGTATTTGCCTAAAGAGCAGTTCTTGTATACCACCGAACAGCTGATGGACGAAATGAGCGTTTCAATGGGTGGCCGTGTTGCGGAAGACATTGTTTTCGGTAAAATATCAACCGGTGCATTGAGCGACTTAGAGCGTATCACCAAGTTGGCTTATGCCATGGTTAAGATCTATGGTATGAACATCACTGTTGGTAACATCTCTTTCTACGATCCGCAGGGCGAGTACCAGTTCAATAAACCATACTCTGATACCACTGCCGAAATCATTGACGCAGAGGTTAGGAAGCTTGTTGATGAGGTTTATCAGAACACTAAAGTATTACTGTTGGAAAAGCGTGAAGGTTTGGAAAAACTGGCTCAGAAACTTTTGGAAAAAGAAGTATTGTTCCAGTCTGACCTGGAAGAACTGCTAGGTAAACGTCCTTTTGGAAACCGTACTACTTATGACAAGTTTGTTAACGGCGAAGAAGGTGCTAATCCGGGTGTGGATAACAACGCCATTCCGGAGGAGCTTACTAACCCGGCCAGCCCGATTGAAGGTGAGGCCAAAAACAGTTAAATTGGAAAACATAACAAAGCCATCTGTTGCAAAACAGGTGGCTTTTCTTTTTTAATATGAGCAACATCACTACACCTAAGGAAAGGCTTTTAAAAAAGATCCGCAAAGCATTGCTGGAGAAGCGGGATAACCCATATCCTAATCTCGAGGAGCAGCCGTTGTACCCTGCTGCTGACGAAATACCGGAAGTAATGTTTGCCGAGGAGTTTACCAAAACTACCGGCCAGTTTGTGTTTTGTGAAAATGAAATAGAGTTTATAGAACTGCTGCTCAATATTGCCGAAGAGCGCAACTGGCATAAGATCTATTGCTGGGAGCCCAAGCTGCAGGAGTTGCTCAAAAAGTATGAATATCCCTTCTACGAAACCGACCGCGACTTTGAGCAGGCCGAAGCCGGCTTTACCCTCTGCGAAGCGCTCATCGCCAGAAACGGTAGCATTCTTATTTCTAACGCCAACGCTGCCGGCCGCAGGCTGAGCATCTTTCCACCAGTACACATTGTGTTGGCTTATACCTCACAATTGGTGATGGACCTTAAGGACGGTTTTAAACTGCTGAAAAATAAATATGGAGCGCAAATGCCGTCTATGATCACAGCTATTACCGGCCCCAGCCGTACTGCTGATATAGAGAAAACATTGGTTCTCGGCGCGCATGGCCCTAAGGAAGTGTTTGTATTTCTGCTTGATGGATAATAGCTGTCTTAGAAAATCAATAGGACGGTTGTCAAAATTGAAATCAGAATGGGATTCTTAGCGCTCTTGGTATCACCGGTTTTGTGGTTAACTTGACTGCGCGTTGTACAGAATGCTTAACGATTCATAGAAGAGGCGTTCCTGCCTCTTCATTTTATCACCTCATTTAATAGGGCAAGTCCAAATCTTCGAGAGACCCTGCTTCAACGAAATAAGCACCAATACTGTTACTGTTAGCCAAACCTTTAAGTTATATATTAATGCTTGCTTCATTGGTTCGCTTATCTGTTTTAGGTTCTATCCTATAAAGCCAAATTCCAAGGACCACAGTAGCGCAATAGAGTGATTTTAATTCAATATCTGTCTTAATCGGTTCGTTCTCAAAGTACACGTAAAACGGGGCTATTGATAACGTTGCTCCAATGACACTAAGTAAAAGCTTCTTATGGATAATGTTATTGAAATAATAATCAATAACATGAGCAGTTCTCCAGAGTATAAAGCAGCAAGGAAAGGTAAAGACGATCGAGAAGATAACCATCACTAAGATAAATTGAGCGGAACCTTGAGGGAACCCAGAGCGTGGATGTAATAATGAGTACACAAGTAAATCTAACGTAGGAGCTAAAACAACGCTAGTTATCCATACTTTTAAGCTCCAGCTTAATACTTGATTCATAGGTCTGGTTTGTTAACCACTAAAGTACACAATTATACCGTAAATGTTGGTACATTCAAGTCCAAGCAGGGTCTCTCGAAGAGCATTCAGCGCTGTTTACCAGACAGAACTATGTAGACAACAACGTGGGTACTCTCCAAGAGGCCTTACTTTAACGAATCGCCGTCCATACTTTAGTACCTTTATATCGTGTTAGCGGCTTGCAGTATTGATCGTTTAAGTATTATAAATACCGTTAAAACACGGTCTTGTGGTAAATAAACCTTAGCTTAAATTAGCTGCTAATTAATTTAAACTTCTATCAATCTTTACCATTATGGCAGACCTTTTACCCGACAATCAACAAACTGTAGCCCCAAGCAGGGTACACCCCATCAACGTTACCAAAAACCAGATTAAGCAATTGGTAAATAACTTTTTTGCCAATTTTAAAAGACATGACCGCGCCCTTGACAAAAAGAAGGACGCAAGCTCCATCTGGTTCAACAAGTCGTGCATTGATAAATTATTTGAACTGCATCCCGGTGCAAGTGGACTACGCATCTATTTCGGCGCACATGATGGCGAGACTGTTCCCGTAAGTCGGCCTGAATATATAGGTCAAATGATGGTAGTGCTGGTTGCCACCAAAGATACCACTGCCACAGGCGGCGTAGAGGATGAAGATATGCTTACGGACCAGGCCGGAGCCCCGGAGGGAATGACTTTTACGGCACATACGATTACTGCTACGACTACCACTACTACAGATACATCTGGCAGCGGCAGTGATAACGGCAAGCTATGCCCGCCCGATACCGGATGTGGCTGTGTAATTAATTAATTTATGTGGGTACTCACTTCACTTTATTTTGTATTTGAGTGTATTGCTTTTATTTCGTCGGCCGTTAACTATCCTTATTTAAGAGGAAGCTTTTATAAGTACCTTTTGCCGTATTTAGGCTTCATTGTGTTTTATGAGTTTGGTTCGCTGTATAACTGGTTTACCGTTAACCACTCTAATGCATGGATAACCAACATCACGATCACCATTTTCTTTGTATTTTACAGCTGGCTGCTGAATTCAATACTGAAAAAGTTTAAAAGGCCGACCGGGACCAATAACCTGGTCGTTCTTTTTATTTTGATCCTTACAGTAGTAACCATCTTTATCCAGGGTTTCTGGATATTGGATACCTATGCCATACTGGCACAGTTCATCTGGCTGGTTATACTCACTTGCACTTTCTTTTACCGCACTATTAATGAACCCACCGATCAGAAGATTGAGATTATAAAGCTGCCGGATTTCTGGATCAACACCGGCCTGTTATTCTTCTGCCTCGCGGAATTTTTATTTTATGCATCTTATGCCTACATGGCTATGCGTAAAAATTACCATTATTATGTATTTTTCGTCGTCATATCAAATATTGCTAATTTAATACTGTATTCGTCTCTGGCGATCTCTTTTGTATGCTTTCGAACGATGAGAAGATAATCCTCTTTATAGTCGCGGGTACGCTGATGCTCCTGCTGTTGGGGCTTTTCATTATCGGTTTTCTCTTCCTCTACCAAAAAAAACATAACGGTTATATAGCCGAGCAACGTGAGCTTAAATCTTTTTATAACCAGGAGCTTCTTAAAACCAAAATAGAAGTACAGGAACAAACCCTGCATTATATTAGTCAGGAACTGCATGATAATGTTAACCAGATATTATCGTTCGTAAAGCTTAACCTCGGCCTTACCAAAAATATGGGGCCCGATCAGAAACAGGTTAAAATAGAAGAGAGCCGGGAGCTGATAGCGCAGGCCATCAGTGATCTGCGCGGTCTTTCTCAAAGTCTTAATTCCGACGCCTTTACCACCCGGGGATTCATCGCTTCCATCGAACTCGATCTTAACCGTATAAAGAAGAGCGGCATTTTAGATACCTCGTTCGCTGTTGACGGGGAACCGCAGGAACTGGGCGAGCAGCGGGAACTGGTATTGTTCAGGATTTTTCAGGAGAGTCTCAATAATGTGTTAAAGCATGCTAATGCCAGCTCATTAGCGGTTAATTTGCAATATTCTGCCGAAATGATTACTTTAACCATCGAAGATGATGGCAATGGGTTCCTGGCAAATGGGGCAGGCGAGCAGGGCTTGGGGCTGAGGAACATAAAAAGCAGAGCGGCCTTGATTGGCGCTCAGGCAGAGATCCTGAGCGAGCCTAATAAAGGGTGTTGTGTAAAAATAACTATTGATCCCCTAATAGAACAAAAGTATGCTGACTCCAACTATTCAAATAGCGTTGGCTGATGATCACCGGCTTTTCAGAAGCGGGATTGTTTCATTGATCAGCAACCTTCCTGGTTTTAAAGTTTTGTTTGAGGCCGGCAACGGCAGAGAACTGATTGACAAGATTACGCCTAAAGTTCAACCCGATATCATTTTACTGGATATCAATATGCCCGAGCTGGATGGGATGGAAGCCGCGAAATGGTTAAAGGAAAATTACCCTGGGATAAAAATTATCGTGCTTTCTATGTTTCAGGATGCGGAGAAGGTGCTGGCGATGATCAAGCTGGGTGTTAAAGGCTATCTGTTGAAGGATTCGGAGCCGGACGAGTTTGAGGACGCACTAATCAAAGTGGCAGCAGGCGAGCTCTTTTACCCTTCGTTTGTGACCAAATACCTCGTAAAGAGCCTCGACAAGCAGGATGAACAGATTCGCTTGAATACCCGTGAAGTTGAATTTTTGAAATTAGCCGGTACCGAGCTCACCTACAAAGAAATTGCCGACCGTATGTGCATCAGTGCACGCACTGTAGACGGCTACCGCGATCAGCTTTTCGAGAAACTTAACATCAAAAGCCGCGTTGGCCTGGTATTGTATGCCATAAAAAATAACCTCATACAATTGTGATTTTGCTAAATTAATTAGCAAATTTGCATTAATGGCATTTGAAACTAATCCGGATTTTTTTAAGGGACGGGGGGCGCAGGTAAATACCCATAACAAGTTTCTCACAAACAAATATGTTTTACAGCATATTGAGGGACTAGATGAACCCCTGTTGCAAAATAGTGCCACGCAGTTATATGAAGAGACGCCAAAGAAAATTGTAAGCGAATCTCATAGTCCGGATTTGAGCCATATGTATTCCATTAACCCTTACCAGGGGTGTGAGCACGGTTGTATTTATTGCTATGCCCGTAACAGCCACGAATATTATGGCTTTAGCGCCGGCCTTGATTTTGAGCGCAAGATTATTGTAAAGCCAAACGCACCAGAACTGCTCGAAGCCTATTTCAACAAAAGGAACTACCAGCCGGTAACCATCATGCTTTCCGGCAATACCGACTGTTATCAACCGGTTGAGCGGAAATTGGAAATTACCCGAAAACTACTGCAAGTCTTCCTGAAATATAAAAATCCGGTAAGTATCATTACTAAAAACAACCTCATCCTGAGGGATCTGGACATCATTACCGAACTCACTAAACTCAATTTAATTCATGTCAACGTTTCTATTACCTCGCTGGATGAGCAACTGCGACAAAAGCTCGAACCGAGAACGGTAACATCCAGCGGCCGACTAACCGTTATTGAAAAGTTAGCTGCAATAGGCACGCCTGTAAGGGTGATGGCAGCGCCAATTATTCCTGGCCTGAACAGCAACGAAGTCCCCGCTATTTTAAAAGCCGCTGCCAACCGTGGTGCCGTTGATGCCGGTTTCACTATGGTAAGACTCAATGGAAGTATTGCTGAAATATTTACCGACTGGATCAACAAAACTTTCCCCAACCGGGCCGAAAAAGTATTGAACATGATCAAAAGCTGCCACGACGGCAAGCTTAATGATAGCGAGTTTGGCCGACGCATGAGTGGTGATGGCGAGATTGCCGAATCTATTCATCAGCTGTTCCGGGTAGCCCACAAACGATTTTATGAAGGCCGGGAGATGTCGCCTTTTAATTTCTCTTTGTTTACGCCGAAGACAGGGAGGCAGACTACTTTGTTTTAATTAGCCCCACCTAATCCTCACCGGGGAGGGAGGACTTTTACGAGGGGGGTCTTAAAGCCCTTACCTCGAAGAGGGCTTGGGGTGGGTCAATACCCCAACCGCTTCAACCCTTCATTAGCCCTTTTTTCAATACTACTCTCATCCTGATGGTTTTTAAAGGCTATGGCCATGTTGTAATATTTGACCGCTTTTGACACGTTCTTTTCCCTTTCGTAGATGTTGCCCATCCGTAGGGCTGAGGTTGGCGCGTAATATCCGGTACCATTGCGGGTGTTGATGCATTGCTGATAGGCTTGCAATGCCTCCTGATCCTTATTGAGCGCTTCGTAAATTCTGCCAAGGCGATAATAGTATTCGGTTTGCTCGGCCGTCTGGTTAAAGTCGGCTTCATGGAGCAAACCGAGCGCTTTTTCATAATAGCCGCCGTCATATAGCAAGCGGGCTTTGAGCAGTTGGATATTAGGTATGGGGTTATTGGCCTCGTTTAGCGCCTGCTTATCTTTTTCGTTAAAAGTGTATCCCTTTGTTTTTACCAATTGGGTAAAAGCTTGGTAGCGACGCACATCATCATGCAGCAGGCAGTTCCAGCCGAGATGCAGGTAGCTGTCCTTAATAAAGCTGGTGCCTCTTTCCTGTAAAAACTTGCTGAAGTAGTTGTAGGCATTGCTGTCGAGTCGGTTCATTTTGGCACAGCCCAGCAGGTAGTCGAGATAGGGGTAAGGCTGATACTCGGAGCCGTAGGGCCTTTTTTCGAGAACAGTGATCGCATCGGAGCTATGACCGGTTCGGAGGGCAACAAAACCCTTGATATAGGTTTTCAACAAGCTGCTGCTATCCATACGGTTGGTATACTGCAGCATTTTGTTATAAGCCGCCGGATCATTAACCACGTAAGATTGTATGTAGGTGAGGTAAAAAACCACCTCGTCATAATAAAATGGAAATTCTGATTGGGGTAGCCTTGTAATAAGCTGATCCAGCATGTTCAATCCATGATTAAGATCGCCCCGGATGCCGAAAAAGCTGAGTGCGCTTTTGAGTGCGCCGTTGGGTAGCGCGCCTAGCAATACGTTTACCACGCCCAAAGGCATGTCATCCGGCAAAAAGGTAGGGTACTTTTTATCGTTCGATTGCAAAAGGCGGTAGGCCTTATTGATCTCAAAGCCTGCCGTTGTATTCTCGCCGAAACGATTGTGCAGCAGTGCCCATTGCAAGTGTACCTCAGCCAGGGAAAAGTTATACCATGGGGAGTTTTTATCTTCATTCTCCAGCAGATCAATGCGGCGCGATTTATTATCCTTAAGCCGGTCAAAATCGGCTTTGTTATCTGTGGTGAGCAGCCAAAGGTAATCGTAATAATTATCCAGGAGGATAGGGATTGAGTTATGCGGATGAGTAGCTTTTTCCTGGTTAATTAGCTGGCGCGCAGTTTTTAATTTGAGACTTAGCAAGCTTTTATAAGCACGCACACAGCCGGTATCAAAATCAAAATTTGCAAATACAGATTGGCTCACAAAAATCAATATAGCCAATACCAGTAGTTTTCGTGCCCGCATAACAAAAAAGGCGCCGATGGCGCCTGTTAATTTTAGTTTATAAATGGTTAAACGTTTTCTTGTTCAACTTCGTACGCTATCTGTTCATCAACCAAGATACGTCCGCAATGTTCGCAAACGATGATTTTTTTTCTTTGGCGGATGTCAGCCTGGCGTTGAGGAGGAATCTGGTTGAAGCAACCAGAGCATGAGTCGCGCTGAATGGTAACTACAGCTAAACCGTTTTTGGCATTTGCGCGCAAACGGCCGTAGGCAGTTAACAGGCGTGGTTCAATGTTTTCCTTAGCTTTTTCGGCTTGTGAAGTAAGGTCTTCCTCTTCTTTCTGTGTTTCGGCAGTAATAGTACCTAGCTCAGCTTTTTTAGCGTCAAGGTCTTTTTTACGGCCTTCCAGATCAGCTAAAGCTTTTTCATAAACCTGGTTCTTTGATGAAATTTCAAAGCCATACTCACGAATCTTCTTTTCACTTACCTGAATATCCAGTCCCTGGATCTCGATCTCTTTAGAAAGGGCATCGTACTCCCGGTTGTTTTTTACCTCGTTAAGCTGAGTCTCATATTTTTTGATATTAGCCTGAGCGTCACGGATAAGGTTTTTACGGGCAACGATGTTATCTTCAAGATCGTCCAGTTCGTTTTTTATTTTCTGTATACGTGTTTCCAGTCCGGCCACATCATCTTCCAGGTCGGCTACTTCCATAGGAAGTTCACCTCTGATCTGGCGGATTTTATCGATTTTACTGTGGATAGTTTGTAGTTCGTATAAAGCCTTAAGCTTTTGTTCTACGGTTTGTTCCATTAAATAAAATATTTAATTGGGTTTGTATTAATTTCAGTTAAACGGACCGCAAAGTTAGCAAATTTATTTTGAATAATTTCATATAATAAATGCTGTGTAAACTGCTCACTTTCAAAATGTCCAATGTCGGCTACCATGATCTTTCCGTCGGCGTCAAAAAATTCGTGGTACTTGTAATCAGCAGTTACAAATACATCTGCACCGGCTGCAATGGCCTGTTTCAGTAAAAATCCTCCCGAACCACCGCACACAGCCACCTTCTGAACCGGCTTGTGCAGAAAATCCGTATGCCGTATTACGGTAACATCCATTTTATCTTTAAGATGTTGCAGAAAAGCCTGCTCGGTAAGCGGTTGCTCCAGTTCACCAATCATTCCAGATCCAACCTGCTGATGCTGATTGGTTAAGGTGTAAAGATCATAGGCTACCTCCTCGTAAGGGTGAGCCAAAAACAATGCCATCAGTATCTTACTTTCCAGATTGGCAGGATAGATGGTTTCAATCCTTACCTCGTCTTCATAGTGCCGTTTGCCCGGTTCGCCCACAAAGGGATCGGTCCCTTCTTCGCCCTTAAAAGAACCCGTTCCTGGAGCGTTAAAGCTGCATTCGCTGTAGTTGCCTATCTTACCTGCGCCAGCCTTAAACAGCGCATCCCTCACCTGTGCCGCGTGGGCCTCCGGAGCGTAGGTGACCAGCTTTTTCAATATGCCATGTTTGGGCGAAAGGATATGACAGTTTTGCAGTTCGAGCTGATCGCAGATCCTCGCGTTAACGCCATTATGCATATTGTCCAGGTTGGTATGGATAGCGTAGATCGCAATATCATGCTTTATGGCTTTTTCAACCACCCGCTCCACGTAAGTACGACCGTTAAATTTCTTTAGTCCTCTAAAAACAATAGGATGGTGGGATATAATCACCTCACAGCCGGTAGCAATGGCTTCATCAACTACGGCTTCGGTGCAATCCAATGAGATAAGGGCCTGGGTGATCTCGGTGTCCGTCCGTCCGACGATGAGACCTGCGTTGTCATAGTCTTCCTGATAACTGAGCGGAGCAAGGCTTTCCAGGTAGGAGGTAAGTTCTGCTAACTTCATTTTATAAAAGTAATTAATATTACTTCACTTTGTATTGATAGTAAATATGGCTCTGTCTCCAGGTTCGCTATTGCAAATGCCATATGTTGATGGGGCAGGTTTCAGAAATTTAGCCACTTCCACACTCTAATGATAATAAACAACAGGATGTTTAGTAAAATTAAAGTAGTTACCGGGAAATAGAAACGGAAATTCTCCCGCTCAATGTTAATATCGCCGGGCAAATGGCCTATCCAGCGCAACTTATCGCCAAAGAAATAAATGATCACGCCAATGAGCACAATAATGCCGCCCGCAAAAATGATGATCTTCCCGGCACTATTTTGCATTTACCTGATGTTTAATTTAACAATGTTGTAGCTTTCCAGTGCCATATTCTGGTTATACTCTGCCGTTAGCGATTTGTGATTAATCAAATCCACTATGGTGCCGATAAAGCATAAACCGCCCGTAAAAAAGTATAGTAAACCCATGCCTATCTGATTAAGCACAAAACGGTGAACGCCTGCAACGCCAACAAAGCCAAGCAGAGCCAGCAGCATAATATCCTGCGGGTTTTTTCTTTTACTGGCGTAAAGGCCATAGAAGTTGCGGCGCTGAACATCATCAAGGTCTTCAGCGGCTTTACTTAAATAACTTGCTTCCTCCATGGAAATTCCGGGAAACATCAGGTAAGGATCAGGGTTAGTGTTCATGGTTTTTGTTTTATTGATTGTTTACTCAAAACTACGCCGGTTGTACGGTTAAGCCAACAACAGAAAGGTTAGGCTCTGCCAAACTTCGGCGAATGGTTAGATTTAAACGGTGAACAGCAAAATACAAAAACTTTTTAATGACTAAAAAATCTTGACCATGAGCCTGGAGCAAGCTGTTTACGGCCGAGTACAAAAATGCGATGAAGAATAATAGCGGTGGCCGGAATGCCGAGCCAATGTGCTTTAAAAGATGAAGAAATATTACCGTGGAACAAAAAACTGATGGCGTGTCCTAACCCGCAACCAGGGCACCAGCTCATTTTAAGAAGTTTTAAAGGACACAAACTAAAATGGGCTGGTGCATAAGGATTCGTAATAGCCAGTGAGGTTAAGGCGGCTATCCAAAAGATCAATTCAAAATATTGACCAAATAACCGGTTCAATATTAAATGGCTTTTGATTTATTCATCAATACCAGTGATACTACAAAATCGAACAGAATGCCTACCAGCAGTGCGCCGAACATACGGCCCGAGAAGTCGGAAATGTTATTGATAGACATCTGGATGTAATTGACATACAAAATAGCAAAAGCTATGGCTACAACGCCTCCTGCCACCAGTATTTTAAAACCCTGAATAAGGGCCTCTAAAAAACCGATAACGCCACCTTCTTCGTGGTCGCGGTAGCTTTTTACGCCAAAATATAAACCGAACAGCGGGATCAGCACAGAAAGATATTCTATGGGCGAAAGGTTATTGTCCGTTACAGAATTATAACCGGCAGCATGCATTACAAAAAGCCATGCCCCGCTCAATACACCGATTATTAACCCTGATAGAAGTGCATTTTTCATGGTGTGGAATTTAGTTTAAAGTTTAAGGTGAATAGTATCGAAACCAAATTTATTGTTTAAAGTGTTTTAAACAAGAGTTTGTTTTTCTTTACGTCAATTTTTAATCGTACCGCTGAAGGGTAAGACCATAAGGCACCCTTTTTGCTATATTTGCAACGTTTTGAACATCCGTGAAATTTTAGAGAGATATAAGGCTGATGAACGGATCAGAGAATTAGCTACTACGCTTAATACCTCTAAAAGTCCTCGAATTCAGCTACGCGGCCTCGTTGGATCAAGTGATGCGACAGTGGCCGTTGCGTCTTATTTTTTACAGCACCGGCACATGATCTTTGTGCTGCCAGATAGGGAAGAGGCCAGCTATTTTCAGAGCGATCTGGAGAATATGACCGGGTTAGACATCTTGCTGTTCCCCTCGTCATACCGGAAAGCTTTTGAGTTTACCCAAGCCGATAGCAGCAACGTGCTTGCCCGTGCCGAAGTGCTTAACGAGCTCAATCACTCGCAAGAGCAGGGAAGGCTCATTGTTACGTATCCCGAAGCCTTGTCTGAAAAGGTGATAGACCGATCTGCGCTGGAAAAGAATACGCTGGAAATTGGTGTTAATGCCAAGCTAAGCATCGACTTTATTAACGAGTTTTTGATAGAATACGATTTTGAGCGCGTAGACTTTGTATACGAGCCCGGCCAGTTTTCTGTACGGGGCGGCATTGTTGATATTTTCTCTTTCTCGCATGATCTGCCTTACCGTATCGAATTCTTTGGCGATTTCATCGAATCTATCAGAACCTTTGAAATAGAGAGCCAGCTTTCTGTTGAGCATATCAAGTCCATCACCATTGTGCCCAATGTTCAATCCAAGTTCCTCACAGAAAATAATATATCCTTACTGGAGTATGTTGAAACTGATACACAGGTGTGGATTAAAGACGTTCAGTTTACTTTAGACGTTATCAGAAGCGGATATAAAAAGGCAACTGATCTTTGGAAGGCTTTACCGGCAGAAGACAAGAACCAGAACCCGGAATGGATAGACCCTAAGTTTTCTTTCATTGACGAAAAGCTCCTGGCAGACCAGCTGCATGATTTCGCCGTAATTGAGTTTGGCAAGCAGTTTTTTTACGAGGCTAATAAGAGTATCGATTTTGATATTCGCCCCCAGCCATCGTTTAATAAAGACTTTAGCCTGCTTATCCATAACATTAAAAACAACGAGGCCGACGATATTGAGAATTGCATCTTTACCGACTCCACCAAACAAATGGAGCGTTTATATGCCATTTTTGAGGACCTCGATAAAACCATTAAATTTACTCCGGTTAATATTGCCATTCGCGAAGGGTTTGTTGACCGTACCCAAAAACTGGCTTGTTATACCGACCACCAGATATTTGACCGCTACTATAAATACAAGCTTCGCAAAGGCTACCAGCGAAGCCAGGCTATTACGCTAAAAGAACTGCGTGAGCTAAAGCCCGGCGACTACGTTACTCACATTGACCATGGCATTGGTAAATATGCCGGTTTGGAGAAGGTAGAGACCAACGGAAAGGTGCAGGAAATGATCCGCCTGATTTACGCAGATAATGATTTGCTGTATGTGAACATCAACTCGCTTAACCGTATCTCCAAGTATAGCGGTAAAGAGGGATCTGTCCCTAAAATGAATAAATTGGGTACTGATACCTGGGAGCGGTTAAAAAAAACCACAAAAAAAAAAGTTAAAGACATAGCGCGCGACCTGATTAAGCTCTACGCAGTGAGAAAATCGCAAAAGGGTAATGCCTTTTCGCCGGATAGTTATTTGCAGAATGAGCTGGAAGCTTCCTTTATTTACGAGGATACGCCCGATCAGGAAAAGGCTACCGTTGATTTTAAGCGTGATATGGAATCGCCGCACCCAATGGACCGCCTCATTTGCGGCGACGTAGGGTTTGGTAAAACCGAAGTTGCGATCCGTGCAGCGTTTAAGGCCGTTGCCGATAGCAAGCAGGTAGCCGTACTGGTGCCTACTACCATCCTCGCCCTGCAACATTTTAAAACATTTTCTGAGCGACTGAAAGGTTTTCCCTGCAATATTGACTATATAAATCGCTTTAAATCCAGCAGACAGATTAAAGACTCACTGGAAAAGCTTAAGGAGGGTAAGGTAGATATTATCATCGGTACACATAGGTTGGTAAGCAAGGATGTGAAGTTTAAGGACCTCGGGCTGATGATCATTGACGAAGAGCAGAAGTTTGGCGTATCTACCAAGGAGAAGCTTAAGCAAATGCGCGCCAATGTAGATACGCTTACCTTAACAGCAACACCTATACCGCGTACGCTGCACTTCTCGTTGATGGGTGCGCGCGACTTATCTATCATATCCACGCCTCCGCCAAACCGCCAGCCAGTAGTTACGGAGCTGCACGTGTTTAACGAGAAGCTGATTAAAGAGGCTGTTGAGTTTGAGATTGGCCGTGGCGGGCAGATCTTCTTTATCCACAACCGGGTAAATGACCTGATGCAATTGGGCGGCATGATCCGTAAGCTGGTGCCTAAGGCCCGTATTGGTATTGCCCATGGCCAGCTTGAAGGCGATGAACTGGAGGATGTGATGCTGAAGTTTATTAATGCCGAGTATGATGTACTGGTAGCAACGACCATTATTGAGGCCGGTTTGGATATTCCTAACGCTAACACTATCATCATTAACCACGCCCACATGTTTGGCTTGAGCGACCTGCACCAAATGCGGGGCCGTGTAGGCCGAAGCAATAAGAAGGCTTTCTGTTATTTGCTGAGTCCGCCGTTGTCAACGCTTACCCCGGAAGCGCGTAAACGACTGAGCGCCATCGAAGAGTTTAGCGACCTGGGCAGCGGTTTTAACGTAGCCATGCGCGACTTAGATATTCGCGGCAGCGGTAACCTTTTAGGTGCAGAGCAAAGCGGCTTTATTGCCGAAATAGGTTTCGAAATGTATCATAAGATATTAGACGAAGCCATCCACGAGCTGAAAGACGAGGAGTTTAAAGGCCTGTTCGAGGATGAGAAGCCTAAACCATACATCAGCTTTACCCAGATCGATACCGATCAGGAGATTTTAATACCTGACGAGTATGTAACCAATATTGCCGAGCGCTATAACCTGTATACCGAGCTCTCCAAACTGGAAAATGAAGCCGAACTGGAAGCATTTACCCAGCAGCTCAAGGACCGCTTTGGCCCCATACCGACACAGGTGCATGACCTGCTCAACACCATCAGGATGCAATGGTTAGGCAAGGCTATAGGCTTTGAAAAGCTATCACTCAAGAAAAACGTGCTGCGCGGTTACTTTATCACCAATCAGCAATCGCCGTATTTTGAGAGCGAAGCCTTTACACGCATACTGCAATTTGTGCAAAGCAACCCGCGCCGCTATAACCTCAAGGAAGTAAAAGATACCCTCCGCCTCGGCATAGAAGGCGTAAGAACCATCGAAGAAGCCACCGAGATCCTATCAGAACTGGCAGGGGGAGTAACGGTAACGCACTAAGCCCCCTAACCCCCTAAAGGGGGAGTCATTTGGGATTTCGGATTTTCGATTTCGCATTTCTCCTCATGTCATCTCGACGTTAGGAGAGATCTTATACGCTTTGATTTAGAAGTTTATTTTCGGATCTTCTGGTTTTTTATTCACTCCTTCAAAACTCACTCCATCACTCATTATTCACCTGTCCGTCCGTCACAGGGTGTTACTATCCCGGACAGCAAGTGTGACAGCCTCCCCAAACACGTCTTTGCGAGGTACGAAGCAATCTCACGCTAATGCATTTTTACAACTTACACCTAGAGAGTTTGCTTGATCATAACTCATCATAATTGTAAAGGTTTCCCTTTATGCTGTTCTAAATCACCGGTTCTAACCGGTATGCGGTCGTTTGTAATTATTGTAAATTGCAGGCGTGGTATAGTTTTAATACATTTAAGCGGCCTACTTAAACCTTACAACACATGCCTAACCTAATCCAAAATTTCTACAAAGGTCTGACTGGAGAGCAAAAGAAAGATTTTCGCAAAGTTACGGTAGTATTCGCAATCCTTACTGTGCTTTTCTCAGGGCAGCTTTTCTCGCAGTTATATACTGTTGATCAAATGAACAAAGCCACCGGAACAGTAGTGGAAAAGGAGATTAAAGTAACTTCATCCATCGGAGGAAACAAAATCGCTATGGCCAAACGTGTTTATTCTCTTGTGCTTACATTAAATAATCGCCGCACGTACAATATAGATTTTAACGACCAAAACGTAGGGATGGAAGATGCTGTTTCCAAAGGTACTAAGGTATCAATATGGTATCCGTCACTTACTTATAATATTTTGAGTCTGGAGATTCTGAATTATGGGTCGAGGGCAGTACAGTTTGAGGCTGGTGGGGTAGTATTTGATCGATTTACTTCACATCAAGAATCCCACATTTTGCTTATTCGGATCTTTGGGGGACTGCTCCTTTTTGTGATAGTTGCTTTTTTAATATGGCTAAAGCAGGTATTAGCATATAATGCCGAAATAGTACCTGATGAAGACTAACCGCTGTTTTGAATATAATTCCGTTGCGGTAAAGGCACCTGTCCGTCCGTCACAGGGTGTTACTGTCCCGGACAGCAAGTGTGACAACGTATCAAACACGTCTTTGCGAGGAACTAAGCAATCTCACGCTAATGCATTTTTACAACTTGCACGTCGAGAGTTTGCTTCGTCGTACCTCCTCCCAATGACGTCATTTCTTAATATTGTAAAGCTCAATTCACTCCTTCAAAACTCATTCCATCAATCATTAATGCCTGTCCGTCCGTCACAGGGTGTTACTATCCCGGACAGCAAGTGTGACAGCGAATCAAACACGTCCCGCGCTGTTCGAAGTCTCTGACTTCGAACCCCTATGCAGATAGTTTACAACTATCGTCTAAATAATTACCTTTAAAATATGTCAACAAGAAAAGGATACATCATTCATGATCAGCAAGCGATCTATTATATGACGTTTACAGTTGTTGGTTGGATAGACGTATTTTCGAGACCGGCTTATAAGGATATCCTTATTGATTCATTGCATTATTGCAGAAAGCATAAAGGTTTGCAACTGCATGCCTATGTAATCATGACTAACCATGTACACCTGATAGCATCTGTAAAGGAAGGATTTGGGCTGAGTGATTTTGTAAGAGACTTTAAGAAGTTTACTGCAAAATATATTCTTGACGACATTGAAAACAATCCTGGTGAGAGCCGAAAGGATTGGATGATGCATCAGTTTAAATACTTTGCATCAAGACATAGCAGAAACGAGAGGTACCAGCTTTGGGAACATGATAATCATTATGTTGAGTTCACCTCACAAGCCTTTACCCAGCAAAAGATCGATTATATTCACAATAATCCGGTAAGGGCTGGTATAGTGTATCGTGCGGAAGATTACGTCCATTCAAGTGCCTCTAATTATGCTGGCATAGATCAGCTGATTGATATTGATTTTCTTGATTTTGTGCCGATAGTCTGAAGACTATGGACATAGTGGCTCGAAGTCAGAGACTTCGAACAGCGTGGTTGTCCGCATACTGTCAACGGATAGTTATACTCTGTGACGGACGGACGGAATTACAGGCTCAACAATCTTCTGGTACATAAAACATAAAAACCTATATTTAAGCTGTTCAACCGATGTTAGCCAGGCAGAAGTTTTATACCGGATTTTATTTATTGGGGTTTACGCTCGCTATTGTACTTAGTTTAACAATAGGTTTTGAGGGCATGAACTCTCATACCCCTCCAGCTGCTTATGCATTGGAGTTATTAATATTACCTATTGGTTTGATTCTATTCCTGAGAGATCTGATCATTACCAGGCCTCTTAATTTCAGGAGCATCCGTGTTCATGTATTTGGCTTGGCTGCTAATGCAGCATTGGTAGCCGTAGTTGTTTGGACTTCATTGAACCGATAACCTAAGTTAATTGATCAGCAAATCAACTTAAATCTTAACTTCATGTTCACCTTGTTAAAGGCACTCCACCATCAAATTCCTAAAGAGCATTTGAAAACGCTGTATGCGCTCTGCTTTATGGTTAGTTTGTTTTCTGTTATACTATTGGGCCAGCTTTTAACACAGCTATTTCCTTTACCAATGATGCCCGAAGTAAGTGGTATGGTGGTTGACAAACATGTAGAAGTAACGTCTTATATAGGCGAAGGCAGGAGCGGGAGGAGGCCTGTTTATTCCTTAATATTGACATTGAATGATGGGCATTCTTATAATATAGAGCTTAATGAAGAAAATCAGAACATTGGGCAATTAATATATAAAGGAGGTAAGGTGAAGTTATACCTTTCCACTACACTTTATAATATTTTAAGCCTTGACATTGTTAACCACGGTTTGCGAGCTGTTCAGGTAGAGTTTGAAGGGCATGTGTTAGATAGTTTTGCTTCTTATCAACGAGCAAGATTACCCTTTATAGTTTATACATTAGGTGCCTTGATTTTCTTTATCATTATGTTTTTTATTTGGTATAGACAAGTAGTGTCAATAAGCTCCAAGGCTATTTCAAGTGAGGAGAGCGGCTTATAACTGATGTTTTTTTTCTTTGTTAATCCAAAGGAAACTTCGAACAGCGTGGTACATCTAACGTGTAAACCCGATCGATTTACGATTTCGGATCTTCTGGTTTTTTATTCACTCCTTCAAAACTCATTCCATCACTCATTATTCACCTGTCCGTCCGTCACAGGGTGTTACTATCCCGGACAGCAAGTGTGACAGCGTATCAAACACGTCTTTGCGAGGTACGAAGCAATCTCACGCTAATGCATTTTTACAATTTGCTTCGTCGCCCCTATGCTTTTCCGTGACCGCTCCTCGAAATGACAAAATTTGTCTATTCTGTAAATTCTCAATCCTGCAAATTCTGATTCGGGAAGTGTCCATCTGCTGTCCGGGATTGTAACACCCTGTGGCGGACGGACACTATCACAGCCTATGGATAAGTGCTGAACTTAAAGCATAAAAGCTTATATTTAAGCTGTTCAACCGATGATAGCCAGACAAAAATTTTATACCGGATTTTATTTATTGAGCTTCACTCTTGCTATTGCAGGCGGTATTGCAACCGGTTTTAAAGGTTATACGCATAATCCACCACTTCCCTATATACTTGAGATATTAATATTACCTATTGGTTTGATCCTATTCGGGATAGATCTGGTCATTACCCGACCTCTTCATTTCAAGAATATTGGTGTTCATATACTTGGTTTAGGAGCTAATGCAGCAGTGATAGCTGCTACTCTTTTTGTTGCATAAACTCAATAAGCTAAGTCACTTCGAAAAGCGTAAGCGATCAGGAATTCTGACAATTCTTTAATTCCAAAAATTGGAGTTCAAGAAATTAAGCTGATAATTTTTTCACTTGATCAACTCTTCAATCACCTGATAAAAAACTTATTAAATCCCCGGGATTAATAAAAATACTTCTCTGTTACCTATTTTACTATAATAAAATGGTTTTCATCTGCATGCATAGCGGAGCTTAAAGGATATGTTTGTTTGAAGTGTCCGTCCGTCCGCGGGTATTAGTGTCTGAGACAGGAGGACGGACACTTTGAGGAAAACAGAAGAACTTTTGCGAAATACAATAATACAGAAAAATCTTTAAAATAAAGAATTTATTTGGAATTTTTTTATTGTCCAATTCAGTGTCCGAGGGGATAGTCAGGGGCGGACGGACGGACACCTCAGCACCCAAACTGCCTTAAATGGTGGTCTATATGCTTATAATCCATTATTCCAGCCTGTTCGCGGGTAAGTTTGCCGAAGAAGGGATGGAAAAAGCCATCAGGACTATGTTGGTCATGCTCGCGGATCAGCATTAGCCACTTTTGCTTTTCGGCCTCTACGTCGCCGTCGTCTTTGATGATGAAGGAGGGCACTGAGGGTAAGTTGCGTTTCGCGGGTTCATCCTTAAGCATGTCTTTAAGGGCCATCTTGCCGAATAGTCGTCCCAGAAAAGACTGTTTGTAGAGCTGTTTTCCTAAGTGCATTTCTTCCCATTTAACGCAGTGGCGCGCCATTTGATAGGGCGTCATTTTACCCCAGAGTGGTGTACTGTTGGCATGAAGGTTACTGATTCGGTCTATGAGTTCGGTACGTGTAGCTTCGTCGTGAATCGTTTTCATAGCTATAAAGATAAGAAGGCTTTAATTAGAAAAACAGTGGTAAAGGCAGACAAAAACAGGTGGTTTTGCGACATTTTGAGTTAACATCGCTCATAAAACAAAAAAGGACCTCCCGCTCGCCGGTGGCCCTTTTTAACTAATTGACTATAACTAAAACTTAAAAGAAGTAACCTAAAGATGCGCGGAACACATTGTTCTTCACGCTGCTTTGGCTGTCGTTGCTCAGATTGGCCAGGCCTAATCCATAACCAACACTCAATTGCAGACCATTGGAAAAACGATATCCGCCTTTAAAGTTAATGCCAAAATCAAGGGCTTTGTATTGATCAGAGCCGCTGCCAAAGCTTACGTTCTGTTCGCCCGCCTGGCTCTGGCTGTTGCCGCCTCCGCTTGCAGAAGCGCTGTATTTCATTTTGCCAGACAAGCCGTAAGCTGCATAAGGGCCACCGCCAACAAATAAATGGCCGCTTCCTGCTACCGGGATGTTGTACAACACATTTACCGGAAGCTCCAGGTAGTTAAGCGTTAATTTGGCCGAAGTGCTGGCGCTATAGGTAGTTGTGCCGTCACTTATAGTTGTGGCTGCATCATATTTACCGCCTTTTACGCTGTAAAACAGTCCAGGCTCAATGGTCACTGCATCGAGCTTAAAATCAACCAAAACACCTGCGTGGAAAGCTGTTAGATTACCGGTAGAGCCAGAACCGCCTGAGCTCTGTTTAGCCAGGTTTAGACCGCCTTCAATACCAACTTGAACATTTGAATCTTGAGCGCGTAATACGCCGCTCATCAGGCACAATGCGCCTACTGCGAAGAATAATTTTTTAAACATTGTAATAAAGTTTACGTTTCGTTGCAAAAATATAAAAGTTGGCATAAAAAACTATTATTTTTTGTAATTGATGGACGGATGATAGAAAGTGAAACTGTCACACAGGGTGTCACGGAGCATTAACACCTTGTGACGGACGGGTATTAATGATTGAATGAGTGGGTTTTGAAGGAGTGAATGCAGAGGTAAATTTTGTAATCATGTCATTGCGAGGAGGAACGACGAGGCAAACCCGTAGCTACCGTTTTGCATAGCTACCAGGTTGCTTAGCTACGCTCGCTATGACATGCAGGTTAATCGCCAAAGTGTTACCACCCCCGTAATCAACCCTTATACAGCAGTAGTACTACTCACCAGGCGGTAAATATCCTTCAGGTTTCTGCCCAATTCTTTATAATCAAGACCGTAGCCTACTACAAATTCATTGTCAATTTCAAAACCAATATAAGTTACTTCTGGTATTTCCACTTCGGCAGCGTCGGGTTTGGAGAGCAGGGCGCATACCTGGATCGAGGCTGGATTGTGAAGCTTTAATTTATTGATGAGAAAGCTTAAAGTATTGCCGGAGTCAATAATATCTTCAACAATAACAACGTGCCGATCCCTGATGTCCAGGTGCAGTTCAATGTCGCTGCGTATGTTACGGGTAGTGGTGGTGCCGCCGTAATAAGAAGCGAGTTTGGTAAAAGTTACTTCGCAGGGTATGCTGATGTTCTTGATCAGATCGGCCATAAATAAGAAACAGCCGTTAAGTACGCCTAAAAAGATGGGAGAGAGTCCGTCGTAGTCGCTTTCAATCTGTTCACTAAGCAGCTTTATCCGCTGTTCTATAGTATGGTTATCAATTAAAGTTTCAAATTCAAGGTCGGCTACTTTTACTCTCATACGCAAATCTAAACATTAATTGCAGTTTTGATCCTTCGTTTACACGGTATCCCAGCTTGTTGTAAACAACCCTTTGACTTTGAATGATGCACCAACTCATTAAGTTTTAACTTTTTGGCTCGTCAGCACCTATCTTTGCGGCGCTCATTATGTTAGAATATCAGGTACATACACTAAAAAACGGCATCAGGGTGCTTTATCAGCATCATCCTTCGGCCATATCACATTGCTGCATGCTCATCAACGCCGGTGGCAGGGATGAAGAACCGGCGGAAGACGGATTGGCGCACTTTATAGAGCATCTGCTGTTTAAGGCCACCGAAAAGCGCAATACCGCGCAGATCCTGAACCGACTGGAGGTTGTTGGGGCCGATTTGAACGCCTATACTACTAAGGAGTATACCTGTATACATGCATCGTTTTTGCGCGAGTACCTGGGTCGTACCATGGATCTGTTCGAGGATATTATCTTTCACAGCACCTTCCCGGCCGACGAACTGGAAAAGGAGCGCAGTGTGGTGCTGGACGAAATAGCTTCTTACCTCGATCAGCCGGAAGAAGCCATTCAGGACGATTTTGAATGCATGCTCTTCAAAGACCACCCACTGGGTAACAACATTTTGGGCACGCCGGAATCTGTAAACAAACTCAACCGGCAACATATCAGCCATTTCCTACAGGCCAATTATAATACCAGTGAGATCATTTTTGCGGTCAGCAGCAGCGACGATTTTAAGAAGGTTGTAAAGCTTGCCGAGAAGTATTTTGGCGAGGTTCGGGCCAACAACAGCCTTAAAAAGCGGATTAAACCGCAGGATAATGTAAAAGCAGTGCTGGATGTGGTGCAAAAGCCCATTGCGCAAACACATTGTGTTATTGGTAGTCAGGCCTATCCGTCGTCGCACTCCTACAAAAGTGGTTTGCTGTTGGTTAACAACCTGCTCGGTGGGATGGGCATGAGCAGCAGGCTTAACCTCGAGATCAGGGAGAAATACGGCATAGCTTATACCATCGAGTCAAACTATACGCCCTTAACCGATACCGGCATTTTCTCCATTTACTTTGGGACCGATGCAGAGAAGGCCGAGAAGGCCCAAAAGCTGGTTCAGCGCGAATTAAGGAAGCTCAAGGAACAGAAGCTGGGCACGGTACAGTTGCATCAGGCTAAGCAAAAGTTTAATGGGCAAATAGCTTTGGCGGAGGAAAACCGGATAAGCCTTATTATCTCCATGGCCAAGAGCTTGCTCGATTTTAACTATGTAGATTCGCTGGAAGAGGTTTTTGCTAAAGTTAATGCCGTAACGGCCGAAGAGGTGCTGGAGATAAGCAACTATATTTTTGATAACAGCCGGATGACAAGCCTGCTGTTTGAGCCTAAAGAATAAAGCTGTAATTTTGCCGAATGAAACTTCCAATAGTTGCCTATGGCGATCCGGTTCTGAGAAAGAAAGCAATTGATATAACGCCGGAAGAATATCCTAACCTTAAACAGGTAATTAACGACATGTTTGAGACTATGTACGGGGCTCATGGCGTTGGTTTGGCAGCACCACAGGTGGGCCTGTCTATGCGCTTGTTTGTAATAGACGCTACCCCTTTTGATGAAGACGAGCCGGAACTAAAGGATTTCAAAAAGGTATTTATCAACGCCGAAATATTGGAAGAAAGCGGCGAAGAATGGCCCTTTAATGAAGGCTGCCTCAGCATCCCCGACATTAGAGAGGATGTTAACCGTAAAGCAATCATCAAAATATCATACTACGACGAAAACTGGCATCACCATGAAGAAACTTTTAAGGGCCTTGCCGCAAGGGTTATTCAGCATGAGTATGACCATATAGAAGGACGCCTGTTCACAGACAAACTGAGCCCGCTACGTCGCCGTTTGCTCGAAAAGAGACTGAGCGAAATTTCTCGCGGAATGGTTAAGGTAGATTACAAGATGAAGTTTCCGGCTGTAAAAAAGGGACGTTAATTATTGCGAGCGGCTCTTGTCGCCGCTTGATATATCTTTAATTAGCGTTCCCCAGGCTATGGGGTTAAGCAGCGGATTTGGAACCAGTGAGTGTGAATTGAGGATGGTATTATGCATCTCATTCAGGTTATAGGACGATATTTCCTGCGCATCACGTGCTAAAGTGCTCCGAGCAGCTATACTGGTGGTGCGGGCAAGGTTTTTACGCGCAGTTTCCAGATCATCATCAGCAACCTTAAGCGTCAGAAAATCTTTTTTAAACTCATCCGTAGTGGCCCACGGAAATACCCGAAAGGTGGGCAGGTTAATTACCTGTGGTTTAAGGTAAACCTTGGTTACAAAGCTCTTTTCTTTAGCACTTTGGGGTATCACCACAATCTGAGGCGCATAGCCTACCGAGGTAAAGCGGATGGTATCCTGCTCATGTGCCACAAAAGAAAAATATCCCTTGTAGTTAGTAGCAAACACCTGATTGTGCGATGATTTATTGGTAACGGTCACATAAGGCACAATAACACTGGTGCTATCGGCATTATACACCACGCCAGAGAATTGCACCAATGGTTTATCCTGTTGTTGGGCAAAAGCTGCAGCACTGATCAGCAAAAATATAAATATGCCAAGTAACCGTTTCATTCCTAAATGAGTCCGTTCGCTATCTAACTAAATTACTTAAACTTAAAATGGTTTACAAAATTATGCAATCACAGTGTTTCACTGCGTAATTTTAACATTACTTAACAAGTGTTTGGTGTTAGCGCAGATTTTCTGGAAGTACGGCATTAGGATCGTCCGCATCGGTTATATTAAGGGCCTCCACACCGGCAACCTCCGGAACGGCTTTCTTAATAGCCTGTTCTATACCGGCCTTTAAAGTCATGATGCTCATGGGGCAGGAGCCGCAAGAGCCTAACAACTTTAATTTTACCATTTTGTCAGGGGTAATTTCTTGAACCGATACGTTCCCGCCGTCAGCCTCCAGATAAGGACGAATGGTATCCAGTGCTGCTTCCACCTCATCTAATAAACTCATTTTTACTAATTTATAATGTAAAGATATTAATAAATATGTTATTGTAAAACACTGGCGTTGGTAATAGACACATGCTGCGCTACCCGTTCTGCAATGTTCATAAACGCATGCGACATCGGGTTAGCCGTTTCCAATACCACCGGTTTTCCAGCATCGCCAGACTCACTAATAGCCTTTACCAGCGGAATCTCACCCAGGAACGGAACCTCCAACTGCTCGGCCAGTTTAAGGCCGCCACCATGACCAAAGATGTAATATTTGTTATCGGGTAACTCTGCCGGGGTGAAGTACGACATGTTTTCGATAATGCCCAGTATCGGTACATTAATGGCTTCCATCATCAGCATACCAATTCCTTTCTTAGCATCGGCAAGGGCCACGTTTTGCGGCGTGGTTACAATCACTGCGCCCGTAATAGGGAAGGTTTGCGTAACGGTAATGTGGATATCGCCTGTGCCCGGAGGAAGGTCAACCACCAGGTAATCCAGATCGCCCCACTCTGCATCATTAAACAATTGCTTCACAGCGGTAGAAACCATTGGCCCGCGCCATGGCACCGGTTGGTTAGGATCTGTAAAGAAACCTATGGAGAGCAGTTTAATACCGTATTTCTCAATTGGCTGGATGCGTGTTTTGCCATCTACCTGGGAGGCGGACGGACGGACACCCTCCAATCCAAACATAATCGGTGCTGATGGTCCGTAAATATCGGCATCAATCAAGCCAACTTTAGCGCCTTTTGCAGCAAGCGCAAGCGCCAGGTTAGCCGCTACAGTTGATTTGCCCACACCCCCTTTACCAGAAGCCACAGCGATAATGTTTTTTACGCCCGGTACGCCAGTGTTCTTTTGCGTGGTAACACGCGAGGTCATGTTGATAGTTACATGCGCCTCCTTACTTACAAAATGGCTGATGGCATTGCGGCAGGCATTCTCGATAAAACCTTTTAAAGGACAGGCTGGGGTAGTTAATACTACTGAGAAGCTGATGTTATTATCTTCAATATGCAGGTCCTGGATCATGTTGAGGGTTACAAGGTCCTTTTTCAGATCTGGTTCTTCAACATTGCTTAGTGCCTGTAGTACTTGTTCTTTTGTAATGTTCATTTGATCAATAAAACGCAAATTTATAAAAACTGCACGTGCTTGCTTTTGTTAGGGAAATAATTACTGCTCAAAACCGTTTTGTGTCAGAGAAAGATTTACTTTAGCTTTGGATAAAATTCACAAATGCATCTCCTACGCTCCAAATACATACGTGTTACATTAATTATTCTCGTTTCTTTAATTGTTATTGTTTCAATAGGTGGCTGGGTTGCCTGGTCAAAGCGGGAAATTTTGCTCCAGAAGGCTATTGGCAAAGCTAAGGCAAAAGCCAAAAAGGAATATAATTTAGATGTAAAAATAGGTTCAGCACGCTTTACAGGGCTCGGCACCGTAGCTTTCTCAGATATTACCGTAGTGCCCGAACAACGTGACAGCCTGCTCAGTATCAAAAAATTTGAGGTAAGCGTTAAGCTGATGCCGCTGGTTATGGGCGAGGTGCAACTATCAGATGTAACCCTGGAAGACGGCCATTTAAACCTTACCAGCCGCAACCACGTACGTAATTTTGATTTCCTGTTTAAAAAGAAAAAAGATACCACCGAGCAAAAGTCAAAGGTGGACCTATCGCAACTGGCCAATAACCTGGTCAATCAGGTGCTTTATAAAATACCGGAGAACCTCGATCTTAAAAATTTTCTGATCACGTTTGTTGATGATAGTAACCGGGTAACGTTAAATACACCTGTCGCTACCATAAAAGACGGTAATCTTTCATCAACCATCAATGTGAACAATGGCGAGGCTACCTGGCATGTTGCCGGTAGAATGCGCGCTTCTGACAAAGACATCGACGTTAAGCTCTATGCCGATCATCAGAAAGTTGAACTGCCCATCATCGAAAAGAAATTCCATTTAAAGCTCAATTTCGATACCATCCAAACCCGCCTTACCAAGGTAGAACACAGCGGTGGTGAAACGCGTATTTACGGGTCATGGGGCATCCGCAATTTGCTGGTTAATCACCAGGCGCTGGCCTCTAATGATATTATTGTGCCCAATGGTTCAATTGATGCCAACGTGTTTATTGGCGAAAACTATGTTTCAGTAGATAGTTCGTCCACCATACATCTGAAGAGCATTACCGCTCACCCTTTCATTAAATACACGCTGCGTCCGCATAAAATTTATGAGCTTAAGCTGCATACCGGCTGGATGAACGCGCAGGACCTGTGGAACTCATTCCCCGAAGGTATGTTTGAATCGTTGGAAGGCATGCAGGTGTCAGGCAAGCTGAACTACGGCCTTAACTTTTACCTGGATTCAAAAGACGTGGACCATGTTCAGTTTGACTCGAGGATGGACAAGCAAAACTTCCATGTAATAAAATATGGTAAGACGGATTTCTCCAAATTAAATAGTCCGTTTGTATATACACCTTACGAAAAAGGGAAGCCGATGCCTCCCCGCTTTATAGGCCCGTCTAATCCAAATTTTACGCCACTTGAAGATATTTCGCCCGATTTGCGAAATGCTGTAATGACAGCGGAAGATCCCACCTTCTTCAGGCATCATGGTTTTGTGGAAGAATCTATCCGGAAATCTATCGCTACAGATGTTAAAGAGAAGAAATTTAAGCGTGGCGGAAGTACCATTTCCATGCAGCTGGTAAAAAATGCGTTCCTCAACAGGCAGAAAACACTGGCGCGTAAAATAGAGGAGACGCTAATTGTATGGATGATAGAGAACGCTCACGTAATGACCAAGAACCGAATGCTGGAAGTTTATTTCAACATCATTGAATGGGGCAGAAACGTATACGGCGTGGGCGAAGGCGCAAAATATTACTTCGATAAAAAGCCTTCGGAACTTACCCTGGGCGAAAGTATTTATATGGCCAGCATTGTGCCTAATCCTAAGGCGGGCTTATACGCCTTCCTGGGCGATGGTTCGCTTAATCCGAGGTTACACGGCTATTTCAGGCTCATTGGCAACCTTATGGCCCGGTCGGGCTTAACGGTACGCGATACCAGCGGTGATTACGGCATCTATAATGTGCGCTTAAAACCGAGCCTCCGTCGGGAAACCTCGGGCGAAAACAGTAATGCTGCAGTGGATAGCCTAATGCATCACGAGGATGATGATTCTGATGCCAATCCATTCGCGCCGCCCATTCCTGCTGCGCCGACACCGCGGGATAATAATCAGTCGCACGGTACTTCCCAAAAACCGGTGGAACAAACTCCGGAACCCGAGCATAAAGGATTTTTTTCGCGCATATTTGGTCATAAGGATACCGTGCACCGTGAGGTTGTGGATACCTCTGGTTTGGCGCCAAAGCCAACCAAAAAGGAACTGCGTGAACAGCGCAGGCGGGAACGTGAGCGCCAGCAGCAACTGCAAAACAGGAGCGTTTTGTAGTCTTGACGGTAGGATGACGACAATTGATGTTTAAACATCTATCTTTGTTTCAAAGATTGAATGTTATGTCATTGAAAGATAAATTAGCCTGGAGATTTGCCACCAAAAAGTTTGACGCTTCTAAAAAGTTAAACCAAACCCAACTTACAGAATTACTGGATACAGTAAGATTAGCGCCCTCTTCATACGGTTTACAGCACTATAAAATAGTAGTTGTTGAAGATGCCGAAGTGAAAGCTAAACTAAAAGCAGCAGCTTACGGGCAGGCGCAATTAACAGACGCTTCTCATGTAATTGTTTTTGCTGCCGAAACTTCTATTAACGACGAATACGTTAAAAAATATATCGACGAAATTGCTAAAGTAAGACAGGTGGGCCGTGAAAACCTGGCTGGTTTTGAACAACTCCTCTCTGGTGTGGTAAATGGTCTAACTCAGGATCAGAAAACCGTTTGGGCTCAAAAGCAAGCTTACATTGCATTGGGCGTGCTTCTAACTGCAGCTGCAGAACTGGGCCTGGATGCTTGTCCGATGGAAGGCTTTGACGCTGCGCAATTTGACGAAATATTAGGTTTAAAAGAAAAAGGACTTACCGCTACGGTAATAGCGCCAATAGGTTTCCGCTCCGAAGATGATGCTTACGGTAAAGCTGCCAAAGTGCGCAAGCCACATGAAGATCTTTTCATAACCGTTTAAATTGATAGATTGATTTTTGATTACAAAAAAGGACTGCTTTAGTAAATGAAGCGGTCCTTTTTTTGTGTTACTGATGCCTGTCTGACGAGAATAATGAGTGATTGAGTGAGTTTTGAAGGAGTGAATAAAAAAAACAAAATCGTACTGCGTAAATTTTAATTCGTAAGTCGGTTTAGTTTAATCCTTTTTAACGCAATTGCTAAAGCATTGCCGTTGTCTTCCCCCAATTTAGGGGAACACTACTGCCTCTGCTTTATGTACTTGCTATGATAAGGGGTTAAATAGTGCATGGCCTCGAGGTGGCTTCGTTCCTCGCCATGACACGTTGGGAAGTGTCACATCTCCTGTCCCTAAGCACTAACACCTTGTGACGGACGGACAGTGTTCTTTTACGTTTAAAAGCTGATTTTTGAAACCCTTATCAGCAGCTTTTGTTAGAAGAATATCAAAACTAAATTATTATGAAAAGGTTAGGAATTCTTTTAGGCGTATGTGCGTTGTTCATTTGTAGAATAGCGCTTGCACAGGCTCCGGCTGATTTTGTTCATAAGGCTTCTACCGCGGGTTGGAAAGAAGTTAAGGCTGGAGAGCTGGCTGAGAAAAAAGGCGTTAGCCCGCGCGTTAAAGCTTTTGGCGAAAAAATGGTAAAGGACCATACCATGGCCAATGACAAGTTAATGGCTCTTGCCAAGAAAAAGGGATGGACATCTGCATGCGCTATGAAGAGTAGCGTTCCGGGCGATGCCATGCTAATGAAAGCTCAAGGCAAAGAGTTTGACCGTATGTATGTAAGCATGATGCTGAACGACCACAAGGAAGCGGTTTCTTTATTTGAAATGGAAGCTAAAGACACTAAAGATCCTGAACTACGTATGTTTGCCCAAAATACCTTACCTAAGTTAAAAGAGCATTTGGAAATGATAAAGTCCATTGCTACCGAAATGCATCTGAAATAATTATTGGCGCTTATTATCTTAAGAGCTCCAACATTTAACCTTTGTGTTTAAAGCTTATTGCTGATAGAACACGAAGGTTTTTTGTTTAGCCGCCAGATGATCTTCTGATAAAGAGTTTTGATTTTAAAACATGATGTTTTTTGGTAATACTCGTGTCTTTATTTTCCAGTGCCTCAAAAAACAATGTCGCAGCCTTAAAGCCAAGCTCGAAGGCCGGCTGGGTAATAGTCGATAATGGCGGTGAAAGCAACGGCGCAAGTTGCAGACTGGAAAAACTGATTACTTTTAAATCCTCCGGTATGCGTATATTCAAATCATTGCAAACATAGTAGGTTGCGAAGGCAAGGCGTTCAACCGAACTGAATACCCCATCAGGTTTTATCTCTTTCAATGCCTTGGAGAGGATGTTGTAATTTACTTTCTCGTCATTGCTGCAATCAATGATCAGCTCATCCCTAAAGGGAATATCATATTTTTCCAGTGCATCAATATAGCCCTGCATACGGGTTTTACCAATGGAGATACTTTTGTTAACTACCAGGTAGGCAACGGAGTGGCAGCCCGCCCTTATTAAATGTTCGGTGGCTGCAAAGCTGCTGTCATAGTCGTTTGTGGTTACCTTTGCGGCTTCAATGTCTTCGTAAACACGGTCAAAAAACACCAGGGGCACGTTCTTTTTGCCCAGCGCCCTTAAATAGTTATGGTCCTTAGCTTCGCCCGAGGCCGACATGATAATGCCATCCACCTTGCCATTGTTGAGGTAGTTTACAAATGATACTTCTTTTTCAAAAATATCATCGGTACGGTATAGCAAAATGTAAAATCCGTGCTTGCGGGCCACTTCTTCTATGCCGTTAATGGCTTGGGCAAAAAAGTCGTTTGCTATTTCGGGTACAATAACGGCCAGTGTTTTTGTTTTCTTATCGCGCAGGTTGCTTGCGTAGTGATTGGGCAAAAAGTTGCGTTCTTTGGCAAGCGAAAGAATCCTCTCTTTGGTATCCTTATTAATATCAGTGCTGCCGTTAAACGCGCGTGATATGGTGGAGGTAGATAAATTCAGTTCTTTGGCCAGAACTTTAATGTTGATTTTATCCATTTTATAAAGCCTTGTTCCGGTTTACGACGGGGGTAAATCCTATTTGTAAGATCAAATGTAATAAAACTGGAGCACTGTAGGCATTAAAAGAATATACAAATTATTGAAAGTCTGCATTAAAAAAATTAAAGCCTCCTGGCACTCGCTGCCGGGAAGCTTTTCAAAACCTAAACCTTATCACATATATGAAGAACAACTTCATAAAGTACTAAGGTATATTTAAGCGGTACAACACCTATTAGTGTACCGATGAAAATGCCGATTATATCGACTAACGTGGCTTTATTCGATCTTTTGCACCATATCATAATGTTTTACCGACCTGGCCGACGAGGGCATTTCATTAAATGCAGAATAGAACAGGAATTTTTTATCCTTATCTATTCCGGGTAAAGTGTGGCCAATGACTGCTTTGATATGGTCATTTTCTTTTCTCAGCGCAGTAGTATCGCTAAGCTTAACATGCGTAATGTAATAGACAGCCGGGTAAGTGCCTTCTGGGGCCTCCTCGTTAAATATGCTTACAATGCGTGGCTGACCAGGTAATGAAGCCAGTGTGCAGGGGAATCTCACCTTTTCATTGGCCTCGATCATGATGGCGTTATTAAGACTATCTATTTCATGATCGCCTGCATATTTCCAGCCCTGGCAAGGTACCGAGCATTGGGACGCCAGCGATATGGCATTGGCTGCGTTAACAAGGTATTTTTTCTGATATTCCTCTTTGGCAAACTTCAGCAGTTCAGGAGCTGTTTTGCCGTTGATGGTATATTTACCTAAATCCAGCAGGCTTAGTTTCCAGCCATAGTTGTATTTGGTCCAAATGGTAGAGATCATCCATTTGTTGTCGCCGGCTTTAGGTATCCAGAAAGCGAAATACATTTCCTGATCTTGGGTGGTATAGCCAAAGTTGTAATTGCCCACGTCGTTCCGGTTGGATACGATTTTGTTTTCGCCCTTCTGTTTGTGGACCACATAGTATTCGTCAAGGAGAACATAATCGTCCTTTTTAAGGTGATTGCTGATCCGTTCTACCTGCCGCAATGTCTCAGCATTATCAACCATGTCAGCCGATTCATAACTTTTTAATTTCTCGGCATCGTCCTGCTTGAGCAGGCCAAAAACCTCGTCGTTTCGTTGGTGAAAATCGGTTCTTAAAGATGGCTTGATCTGTTCGTTTTTCCAGCTTCCGGGATTGCCGGGACCACAGGATACCAGGGCTGTTAAACATACAGCTAAACCCAAACAGCCCGGCAAAAATCTTTTAAGTGTATTCATATTGAAGGAGAAGGTTGAATAATAATCAGTCTATTATAAAAATATTTATTGAAAAATCACAAGAAATTTAACACCATTGGCAAATTAGAGCAGGGTATTTTATTTTCACTTTGTTTTTCTTTCGCGCTCAAATGAAGCTACTAAAATTGGGAAATTGAGCTGTTGTTGAAAAATGAGACAAAACGTCTAAAGATTGAACGATTTTTAACAGGAGCTTTGTTTTATTTTGAGGTTATAGGGTGTTGATGCAAGTTTTCCCAACTGGGGTAGACACGTCCCGAACCATAATTAAGAATTTACCAGAAAGACCAAATATGAACAGATGAAGACTTTACTATACCAACTGCTATGTGTTGCCATCACATTTACGGGTTTTGCAGCCGACGCACAGGTTACCAAGATGCCTGCTTATCCGTTGATAACCCACAACACTTACTTTAGTATCTGGTCAAATTCAGATACGTTAAATACTTCTATAACGCACCACTGGACCGGTAAGGATCAGCCTTTGCTGGGGTTAATCAGTGTTGATAATCATTTTTATCGTTTCCTGGGGAAGGAGGAAAACCACTACAGAACCCTGGTTGCAGCGTCGGACGAAAAGCCTTATCAGTGTAAGTATATTGAAACTAATCCAGCGGAGGGCTGGACGGCCATTGATTATAACGACAATAGCTGGCAAACAGGTACCGGCCCCTTTGGCGATAAAAAGGATCGCTATCCCACGCAATGGCTAAAGGACATTTGGCTCAGAAGAGAGTTTACCTTAACTGATCTGAACATCAATCAGCTGATCCTGAAACTGGATCATGATGATAATACGGAGGTTTATTTAAATGGTACCCGCATTTATGATAAAATAGGCTGGACCCATGATTATGATCTTATCCCAATTAAGGCCGAATATCAGCAGCTGTTAAAAAAGGGCAGGAATGTGCTGGCTATCCACTGTGCCAACACTGCCGGCGGCGCTTCGCTTGACGTGGGATTACTTGATCTGCTGAAAGAAAAACTGGCCAACAAGATACAACCAGCCGAACAACTAACAAGGAATGTTACAGCTACACAAACGGAGTATACCTTTAAGTGCGGCAAAGTGAACCTCGACCTTACATTTACCTCACCCTTATTGCTTAACGACCTAAAGGTGATGACGCGCCCGGTTTCTTACATCACTTACGAGGTAAAGGCGAATGACGGGAAAACACACCGCGTGAAGATCTACTTTGGCGCTTCGACCAACATTGCTGTTAATAAACCTGCTGAGGTAGTTGTTGCCGAAAAAGGTTCTACGGCTACCCTGGCTTTCCTGAAAGCGGGTACCAAAGAACAGCCCGTATTACAGAAAAAAGGTGATGACCTACGGATTGATTGGGGCTACATGTATGTAGCTGCTCCGCAGCAGGAACATCCGGTACAATACCTCTCGCAAAGTGGTGAATCGGTTAATTCGTTCTTTGCCGACAATTATAAATCAACGTTTAAAGAAGGCAAGCAAGGCGTGCTCAATACGGTATTAACGTTTGAAGCCGGAAAGCGGCCGGTTAAAAACTATGTGATGCTAGGTTATGATGATCTGTACTCCGTGCAGTATTTCAAGGAAAATCTTAAACCTTACTGGCGGTTACTCTACCCGGATATGATGGCCGAATTTAATGCTGCCATAAAAGACTATAATTCGGTAATTACTCGTTGCCACGCCTTTGATAAAACCATGTACGATGATACAAAAAAGGTAGGCGGCGAAGATTACGCGAAGTTATGTGTGATGGCTTACCGGCAAAGTATTGCTGCCCATCAGGTGGTAAAAAGTAAGCAGGGCGATCTGTTATTCCTCTCTAAGGAGAATTTCAGCAACGGGTCTATCAATACGGTCGATGTAACCTATCCATCCGCCCCGCTGTATCTGATCTACAATCCCGAGTTGCAAAAGGGAATGTTGACCGGTATCTTCTATTACAGCGAAAGTGGAAAATGGACCAAGAATTTCCCTTCGCACGACCTCGGTACTTACCCCTTAGCCAACGGGCAAACCTACGGCGAAGACATGCCGGTTGAGGAAGCCGGGAACATGATCATCCTCACGGATGCCATTGCTCATGCCGAGCGAAACGCCAATTACGCCAAGAAGCACTGGAAAGTACTGACTACCTGGGCCAAATTCTTACTGGAGGCCGGTCTCGACCCAACCAACCAGCTTTGCACGGATGACTTTGCCGGTCACCTGGCCCGTAATGCAAATTTATCTGTCAAGGCGATTGTGGCCATCGGTTGTTACGCCGACATGGCCGGTAAATTAGGCTATACAAATGAGGCGGCACAGTATCACAAGGCAGCATTGGAAATGGCCCGGAAGTGGATGCAGCTTGCTGATGCGGGCGATCATTACTCGCTGGTGTTTGAGCGTAAAGACACCTGGAGCCAGAAGTACAACCTGGTGTGGGATAAAATATTAAAGCTCGGTATTTTTCCGCAGGAGGTTTATGACAAGGAAATTGCCTTTTATCTTACTAGGCAAAACGAGTTTGGCCTCCCGCTGGACAGCCGAAAAACCTATACCAAGTCTGACTGGATAACATGGACCGCTACGCTGGCCCGTAAAAACAGCGACTTTAAGGCGCTTATAAAACCTGTTTATAAATACGCAACGGAAACACCATCACGTGTACCGATGAGTGACTGGTATGAAACCAGGGATGCCAAGATGGTTGGTTTCCAGGCACGCAGTGTGGTAGGCGGATATTTTATCAGGCTCCTGGATGAGAAATTGAATCAGCAGGGCAAATAACAGGCACACTATCCTCAATCCGGACCTCATATTTCAACAATAATTGCGTTCTATTAATTGGTTTATCGAGAGCGCTACCGGTCTTACCGTGTAGCGCTTTTTGTTTAAACGTCTGCGTTTACAGTAGCGCTCTGTTTGGTGTTCCGTTCCAGTCGTAAATTGTTCAGGTAATCAGACGGAGAGAGGCTAAACTGCCGCTGAAAGTTTCTGCCGAAATGTGATTGAGAGGTATAGCCTACCATTTCGGCTATCTCAAATACTTTATATTGGTCGAGCGCAAGCAACTCGGCTGCTTTCTTTAACCGGGCAACGTTGATCAGCTCATTTGGGGTGAGGTTAGAGATTGATTTAATTTTGCGGTACAGCGTTGGGCGGCTCATATTCATAATATCCGCCAGGTGCTCAACGTCCAGGTTAGGGTTGGTTATGTTCTGATGGATAATCTCGTTAAGTTTCCCTAAAAAGCATTCATCGGCCTTTGAATAGGCCATTGTTTTAATATGCGCCAAAGGTGATCGGGCAAAAAAGTCTTTGATCTTGTCGCGGTTTTTCAGCAGGTTAGCGATTTGGACCTGGAGGTGCCTTGGCGAAAAGGGTTTTTCGATGTAGGCATCGGCCCCTAATTCGAGACCGTCTATTTTTGATTGGAGCGTATTTTTTGCCGTGAGCAATATCACGGGGATATGGCTCAGGTGCAGGTCTGACTTGATGCGCCGGCAAAGCTCAAAGCCGTCCATCACCGGCATCATAATATCGCTGATGACCAGGTGAACAGTTTCCCGTTGTAAAATATCAACAGCTGCAGATCCGTTTGTAGCCTTCAATATCTCGTAATCTTCTTCCAGATCATCAGATAAAAAGTCTAATATCTCCTCATTGTCGTCAATAAGTAGTATAACTGGTTTCATAGTCATAAATTAAATTCAACTGCCTGATGTATAGGTAAGGTTAGCGCAAAAACGTTCATGCCTTCGGCGGATGGCTGCAGGCTGAGGCTTCCCTTATGCAATTCGGCAAGATAGCTGCATAAGGAGAGCCCAATGCCGGTGCCCGGCTGTTTTTTGGCCTCATTAAGCCTAAAAAAGCTTTCAAATATTTTGTCCTTCATGTCATGCGGGATCAGGTTCCCATCGCTGCGGGTAAAGATGGTAAAGGCGTTCTCTTCTCCACCTACCACTAACTGTACAACCACCTTTGAACTGCCGTACTTAACGGCATTATCCAGCAAATTAGATAGGATCTTATTCAGTGCTTCGGCATCAACATAAGCGAAGAATTGCCGCTCTGCCGACTCAAACTTGAGCTGGATGTTTCTGAGCCGGGCCACATCCTTAAATCTGATCATACAATCGCGGATCAGTGCAACAATATCAGTTTTAACAAAGGTGAGTGAAAACCCGTTGCTTTCTGTTTTGCTAAAATCAAGCAGCTGGTTAGTTAGTGAAAGCAGGCGCTGGGTGTTCCTCTCCATTATGGAAAGATTTTTCTTGATGTCCGGAACCTGCTCCGCTTTGTTCATCACCTTTTCCATGGGCCCTGCAATGAGGGTAAGCGGCGTGCGGATCTCATGGGCCACATGGGTAAAAAAGGCAATTTTGGCGTGGTAAATTTCGCGTTGCTTCTCGTTTTCAAGTAATTCGATCTTATGCCTGTTCTTTCGTTCTGTTGCCCGGTGATAATTCAGCACAATGAGATAGATGATCAGGACGAGTAAAACACAGTAAGTAATGTAAGCATAAGTGCTCTCCCAGAACGGCGGATTGATAATAATAAGCAGTCTGCACGGATAGCTGCTCCACACACTATTGTTCACAGATGCCTTTACCTTAAAAGAATAGGTTCCAGGTTGCAGGCGGGTAAAGTAAACCTTGCGGTTACTATGCAAGTACACCCAATCCTTATCAAGACCAGTCATTTGGTAAGCGTAGCTGGTTGTTTGGGGCGAAGTATAGCTCAGTGCAGCAAAATCAATACTAAACGACGACTGATTGTAACGCAACTCAACACTTTGCGTAAACGAAATGGATTTCTTCAGCGGCGACGATTTGTCATTAATCCCCACGTCGCGGTTATTCACCTGGAAGCCCGTAAAGTAAACGGGGGGCTGGTAATTGTTGGTTTGAAAACCATCCGGGTTAAACTTGATAATGCCTTTTACACAGCCGAGGTAAATATTGCCTTGATTATCCTTATAGCAGGAATTGTAGTTAAACTGATCGCTAAGCAAACCGTTGGCTTTGGTATAAACCGTAACACCTAACGTTTTAAGGTTAAGGCAAACAAGCCCTTTTGAAGTAGTTATCCACAGGTTTTTCCGGGAGTCTTCCAGCATGGCATAGATCACGCTGCTGGGGAAGCCGTCCTCTACGCCAAATCGTTGAAATGTTCGGGTAGTCTTGTTGAACCGACAAAGGCCGTTTTCAGTCGCTATCCACAAATTGCCATTGCTATCCTTAAATATCCGGTTGATCTTGTTGTTGGAGATAGAATTGGGCTCTTTAGGGTTGTAGGCGAAAGAATCTCTCGTGTTAGTTTTAGGGTTAAAATAATAGAGGCCGTCACGATAGGTGCCTGCCCAGATGGTGCCGTCAGTGTCTTCAAAAACTGCGGTGTAGAAAATGTCGGTCGGTACTTGTCTGATGTGGATAAAATGTTTGCCGCTCAAGCTAAAATAGTAAAGGCCGCGTGAGGTGCCGGCAATAATATTATTGTTGGATGTTTTGTAAAGCGTATAAAAGAAGTTGCTTTTTAAGGTGGTGTCGTTATAAAAAGCATAGTGCTGAATCACCTTGCCGGTTTGGGTATTCATGATATCCAGACCGTGCTCAAAAGTTCCGATGAGGAGGAAGTTTTTATAGGTAACCAGGCCATGGATGTTGCTCGTTGAGATTTCCCACGGTTTGCCCAGAGGACGATAATTGACAAAAGTCCCCGTTTTAGGGTTAAATTTATTTAAACCAGCATCCTCGGTGCCAATCCAAAGGTCGCCCGACTGGTCGGGGCAGATCTCCCTTACCGCGTTTCCGCTTAAAGAGTTCTCGCCAACTTTAGGGAAGTACTTTTCAAAGAAGGTGTACTGCCTGTCGAAGTAGTTGAGGCCGCCAAAGTAAGTGCCAGCCCAGATGCCGCCTTCTTTGTCTTTGCAGAAGGTATAGACGGCATTATCAGACAGGGCATAAGGATCGTTGTATTGCTTATGCAGCAGTGTAGTTTTGCCTGTTGATAAACTGTAAATGTAAATGCCCGATTCTGTGGCAATCCAGGTTTTGTCGGAGGTTTCGGCTATAAAGTCGCGCACAAAAAGATCGGTGTTATCGGCATTTCGGGTTAAGACATCCTTATAATCGTTGCTTAGCGTATTGAATAACTTAAAACCCTGGTTGGCGGTACCGATAAGGAGGCGGTGGTCTCCCGCATAATATAGTTTTTGAACCCAGTAGGATGTTGCCCGCGGCGAATGTTTGAAAACATCAAACGCAATAAAGGTATTAGTGCGCGAATCGTATTTCTCAATAAGTTTTGAGGCGGTTGCTGCCCATAGCGTTCCCTCAGCAAAGGCGATGGCGGTTGCCGTGAGGCCGCAACAATTGAAATGGTCTATCTTTCGCGATTTGAGGTTGTACCGGCTCAGCTCATTACCCGCTATAAACCATAGATTTCCCTTATTATCCTCCTTAATGTCCCTGATCTCGTTTTCCGAGCCTTCCTTCAAAAAGGTAAAACTCTCGGAGATCTCATCGTAACGGTATATGCCCCGGTCGGTGCCCACCCACAGGTTCCCCGAATGATCAAGGCAGAGGCAGTAAACAATATTATTGCCTATGCTGGCAGCATTGGCGGGATTGTTCCGGAAAACCTTAAATGTATAGCCATCAAAGCGGTTTAGGCCATCTTTGGTACCGAACCACATAAAACCGTGCTTATCCTGTATACTGCATAGCACAGCATTGTTTGACAGGCCGTTCTCCACCTGATAATGCGTAAATGAGTATGACCCGGCACGGGCGTATAAACCCAGTGCGCACAAAATCAGCAACGCTGGTAATTGAATTAGCCATGTCCGGATTTTATCAGTGGTCTTCAAAATAAGGTTTACAATGTTTATAACGGTTTAGTTAAAAGAGTGCTTTTAACCGAAGTTAAATGTAAGTACAAAAGGAGTAACAAAGTTAAGATTGAGACAAATTGGTGAAATATTGATACAAACGGGCAGTCATTCCGGCGGCTTAATAATCCATCTTTGAAATGTTAATCAATTATTCAAGGCCTACCTATGGCTTGTCTCAAAACCAATTACAATTATGAAAAAATTTCTACTACAATTTGGCAGAAGGATGCAATGCAATCCGCCTCGTACGGAAACCAGTTTGCCCTTAAAGCTACTGCTCATGACGATATTGCTGCTGTTTAATTTGAGTGTATTTGCGCAAAACATCCAGGTGAGTGGCCGGGTTACTGACGCTTCGGGGCAGGCGCTGCCGGGGGCTACTGTTAGGGTAAAAGGCAGCACCATATCTACAGTAACCAACACAGCCGGACATTATGCTATTTCCGTTAGTCCGACTGCAATCCTCCAATTCTCGTTTGTGGGTTTAACCATGCAGGAGATTAACGTAAATGGGCAGCATGTAATTGATGTGAACATGCGCGATGACTCCCGCGCCTTGAGCGAAGTGGTGGTGATCGGTTACCAAACCATTAAAAAGAAAGATCTTACCGGCGCCGTGGCTACCGTTAATACAGTAGATGCCAGTAAAGTTACCGGCAATTCAGTGGCTGAGCAGTTGCAGGGCTTGTCGCCCGGTGTAACCGTTAGAAATGGTGGTGCTCCCGGCCAGCAGTCAACTATTGAGATCCGCGGTGTGGCGAGCTTTATCAACTCCGCACCTTTATATGTAATTGACGGAATGATCGCCGATGCGAACCCTACCATCAATACCGATGATATTGAAACCATACAGATATTGAAAGATGCTTCTGCCGCAGCGATCTACGGTTCGCGCGCGGCCAATGGCGTGGTGATCATCACGACCAAGAAGGGTAAAAAGGGCGAGCCTAAACTAAGCTTCAATGTTAAGTACGGTTCTCAGCATATTCCTAAAAAATGGGATGTGATGAACAGCACCCAATATGCAACCTTAAAAAGGCAGGAATTCACCAACTCTGGTTTGCCGGTCCCCGCCAGCATTGGTTCTGCATTTAACCCGGGTATTAATACCGATTGGCAAAGCCTGGATGAAAGGGCTGGCAATGATCAGGATTACAACGTGTCACTTTCGGGCGGATCAGATAATACCACATACCTTATCTCCGGTAGTTTTTACCGCGACGAAGGTGTGCTTAAAGCCTATTCTTTTAACCGCGAGAGCTTCAGGGTAAACACGGAGACCAAGAAAGGCCGACTTACCTTTGGTGAAAACATGTTGTTTACCAACACTAATAATTATCACCCTAACCGTGGCAATGCTTTTTATGACCTCCCACAACTTTTGCCGACAGTGCCGGTTCAGGGGTCGCAGTTTATTGACAATTCAACCGCGTTTGGCACCATGGGTTTCCGTAACCCACAGGGATGGAGCACCGGTACCATTGACAACGGCGGCGACGTAACTTATGCTTACAATTCACTCGCTGTAAATAACCTGAGCCAGGGTTATAACAATTACGCAAAGCTGGTAGGCAACGCCTTCGCGCAACTGAGAATATTTAATTGGTTGGATTACAAATTCAATGTCGGCCTTGAAGCCAGCTTCGACTACAATCAGGATTTCCGCAAGGACGGTATATTTTCTTATGCCGCCCAACAGGAACTAAGCTATATTGACCAGGACAGGGAGCGTTTTCGTAACTTGTTGATGGAGCACACCCTTAACTTTAACAAGACTTTTGGCGTTCATAGCATCAACGGCGTGGTAGGTTTTACCCAGCAGTCTTACTACCGTGATGCTACTGATGCACGCAAAACAAATCTGCCTATATATAACGGGCAATACTTAAGCCAGATTAATGCGGCTACCGGTACCTCATCTGCATCAGGCTCAGTTATCCAGGACGATAAACTGCAAAGTTTTCTGGGCCGGGTTAACTACTCCTACAATGATAAGTATCTATTGACTGCATCCGGCCGTATTGACGAGGATTCACGGTTCGGCCCAAATTACCGCAACGGATTCTTCCCTTCAGTTGCCGGTGCATGGCGTATCAGTAAGGAGTCGTTCTTTAAAGCCCCCTGGGTTGATGACCTGAAGATCAATGCATCTTATGGTGTGTTAGGTATCAATACCATTAGCTCTTTCCAAAACGTAGGTTTGATCAATAACGCGCCAAGAGCAGTTTTCAATGGAGACGCTGTTTACACCGGCGCTTACCAGGCACAGTTGTATAACTCAAATCTGCATTGGGAAAAACGCCAGGAAACTAACATCGGCATTGATGCAAGCCTTTTCAATAACCGGTTATCCCTCTCTGCTTCAGTCTATAAAAACATAGCTAAAGATGTATTGGTTAACCAGGTATTGCCAGATTATTTAGGCAACTCAGGTGGCAACCCTCCGGTAAATGCAGCCTCTATCAGCAATAAAGGTATTGAGGTTGAAGCCACCTATCGTGATAATGGTCACGATTTTAAATGGAGCGTTACCGGCAATATAGCCACTATCAAAAACAAGGTGCTGGCCTTAGGTAACCAGGGTGTGGGTATTAACTACATTCAGCAGGGCAGCACCCGTTCAGAGATCGGACACCCGCTGGGTCAATGGTTTGTGCTGAAAGAATTGGGCATTTTTCAAAACCAGGCAGAAATAGACAATTACAAACGTAACGACGGAACTGTAATTGAACCTTTTGCCAAACCGGGCGACATTAAATTTTATGCCAATCCAAACGGAGCCGGTACCTTAAATAACAACGACCGCGTTTATAACGGTTCGCCATGGCCAACGCTACAGAGCGGCTTACAGTTTAACGGATCATACAAACAGTTCAGTGTAAACCTGCAATTGGTAGGCATCTTCGGTTTAACAATTTATGATGATATACGCCGGGTATTGGATGGTTACCAAAACTCAAACTTCCGCACAGCAATTAATCCATGGTCGCCAACCAATACAAGCGGTACTGATCCGCGCTTAGGTATTGCTAACGGAGATGCCGGTATTGCCAACAACAACACGCCTGAAAGTTCACGCTGGTTGGAAAACGGTTCTTACGGCCGCATCCGCAACCTGGAGTTTGGTTACCAATTGCCTAAGAGCCTTGCCCATCAGTTACATATTGACAACGCCCGCATATTTATCAGCGGCCAGAACCTGCTCACCGTTACCAAATACAAAGGTCAGGACCCAGACGTAACCGGAAACGGTATACTGCAAAGAGGTGTTGACGCCGGTAACTGGCCATCAAGCAGAATATATTCAATAGGTATCAATTGCGGATTTTAATTTCTAAAACGAACTTAAAAATGAAAAAGTTTATCATGCTGGCCATTGCTGCCATCACCATAACAGTATCGGGGTGCAAGAAATATCTCGATGTCACAGATCCGAATGCACCGACCACCACTATATACTGGAAAACATCAGACGATGCACAAAAGGGCGTAAATGCCATTTACAGTACCTTTCACCGGGCGGGTATATGCCGTTGGTATTTCTTCGCGACAATGATCCGGGCCGACGAAGGCTGGAGCACGAGTCCCGACGCCAACATTCAGAACAATTTTGACCAGTTTATTAACAACAATTACAACTACGGCAATTTCACCGGTATCTGGAACGATCTGTATGTTGGCGTTAATCGCGCTAACCAGGTTTTAGACAATGTGCCGGCCATCAATATGGACGCCACGTTAAAGAACCGTTTATTAGGTGAAGCGAAGTTTTTGCGGGCATTGTTCTACTATCATCTGGCTACGCTCTGGGGCAACGTGCCTTTGCAGTTAAAAAGTTCAACTCCTACTGATCTGCCGCCAACATCAAGCCAGGCGCAGGTATACGCGCAAGTTGAAAAAGATTTAACTGATGCAGCAGCGGCCCTGCCCGCAAGCTATACCGGCGCCGATATAGGCAGGGCAACCAAAGGCGCTGCCAATGCACTACTGGCCAAAGCTTATATGCAGCAGCATAACTATCAGGCTGCCCTGCAACCTTTACAGTCCATTATTCAAAGTAATGTATATAGTCTGGTAGCTAACTACCAGAACAATTTCCTGTCAACTACGGAATTTAATTCAGAGTCGGTTTTTGAGTATGGAAACGCACTTAATCCGAATGACAACCACGATGATGATACCCAGCTTGCTGGTGAGGATAACCTCAACTACGGTTCCTCAATTCCGCCGTTTTTTGCACCCCGCCCGATAGGCTTTACTGACGGACAGGCACGCAGGTGGCCCATTGCAGAGTTTGAAAAGGAAAAGACCACTGCAGGTGGCCGTGACCCGCGTTTGGCTGCAACATATCTGTTTGACTCAACGGATGTAAGAGGTCCAAATTATACTATTATTTACGGCCAAACGTTTGCTTCAAGATATGGCACCAATGATCCTGATGTTTGGTTCAGGAAGTTTTTGAATGATAATAATGGCGCCGCTACCGGAGATAGCTTTCACTCGCCAAATAACTATCGTTTTATTCGATATGCCGACGTATTGTTAATGTATGCTGAATGCTTGAATGAAACCAGCGCTACTGCACAAGCCTATCAATATGTTGACCAGGTGAGGCAGCGCGCAGGTTTGGCAACACTTTCATCAGTGGCACCAGGCATGAATCATGATCAGTTCCTGGCACAAATTAAACACGAGCGTATCACGGAGCTTACCGGGGAGGGCCATCGTTGGGAGGACCTTGCACGCTGGGGTGATCTGGGCCCTCAACTGCAAACCCGCGACGCAGGCTTTAAGAACTTTGTAAAAGGTAAGCACGAGTTGTTACCTATTCCGCAGCAGGATCTTGACATCAACCCTCACCTTAAACAAAATCCGGGTTATTAATAAGCTTAAAAGGGGCAGGACGGTTTTGTTGCCTGTCCCTTTATTTAAATGCACAATCGCTTTCTTATGAAAATTTCTAACCGTCTATCCATACTTGTACTTTCTGTTGTACTGGCTTTTGCTGCCTGTAAAAAGGACAGCAACAACACCCAAAGCAACGGAGGCAACAATGGCGGAAATCAGCCCACATACCATGCCGACGATCTGCCGCCGTCAGACAATACCTCGTCTAAGGTCAATATCACCTGGGACAATACCTCGGCCCGGAAAATATCGCACGACGTTTATTTTGCCGAGTATGGCCGCATCCATCGTATTAACAGCACTACTTTATTGCTTACCTACCATTGCGGCGGTACTACCGATACCTGGAATAATATTGCACTGCGAAGAAGTACCGATAACGGCGTCACCTGGTCCGACGCGCAGATTGTGATGGCCGACAACGTACCGGGCTACTATGGTTTTTCCGATCCGGATATACTGGTTATGCAGAACGGATGGTTGATGCTTGCCTTTGTAGGACGCGGTAATCCTGATGACAACGCGCATGATAATGTGGAGATACGCATTAGCAAAGACAACGGCGCAAGCTGGGGCGCTTCGCAAATTATAGCCACGGGCCGGTCATGGGAGCCCGGAATGGTGCAGCTGCCGGATGGCGATATAGAGATGTTTTATTCGAGCGAAGCCAAATGGTGGCCGGGCAGTAATCCGCAACAGGATATACTCCTTATTCACTCTAAAGACAATGGCGCAACATGGTCTTCGCCAACAGAAGTTGCCTATGCAACCGGTGATCGCGATGGTATGCCTGTGCCGCTTTTGCTAAATAACAATAAAGGCATAGTGTTCTCTATAGAATCTGTCAATAACTCTAAATCGCCCTGGCTGGTATGGTCGTCCTTAGACGCAAGATGGAATTATGCAGGCAATGGCACCTTCCAAAATGGCCGGCGCTGGCTCGGTACCAATGACAATGTTTTTGGTGGGGCACCTTTTGTTACCCAGCTATCAACCGGCGAAACGCTGTTGTCTTTTCAGGATGCAGGTGGCCGAAACATAGGCAGCGATTGGAAAAAGAGCACCATGCTGGTTTATACCGGTAATAGCATAGCTCAAAACTTTAGCCGCATCAATGATCCGTGGCCCAATTTGCCTACCTCAGAAGGAGCCTATTATAGTTCGCTGTTTTTAAAAGATGCCAATACCGTTGTGCTCGTTACTACCCGCAATTTCGGTGATGGTCATAGCGAAGTATGGTGGAAGGAAGGGCAGATTACTCATTAAAACATGCAAATTTTTTTATGCTAATGGATTGCTTTTATAATAAGCATCATTAAAAATAGTTTTTATCTATAGTTGTTAATTGCGGTTGAGAAGTGTGTGCGTATTGTTGTAAATCATCATTAAACGGTGTTTCAAATGGGCAGTTAAACTCATGCCCCTGTCCAAATAAAACGGGTGTTCACCACTATTCCGCCCAGCGCGGATCTAACAATCAAATGATCCTGTTAAGAAGATTTTTATATCTGATCCTTTTTCTTTTTGTGCTCAACCCCGCTGTAGCACAAAAGAAGGTCAAAATGTTTACCAATCCGATCCTGCCTTCGGGAGCCGATCCCTGGATAACCTATAAGGACGGATTTTACTATTATACTAATACCCTGGGCAACCGGTTAACCATCTGGAAAACCAAAGATATTGCCGACCTGCGCGATGCGCCACAAAAGACCATTTGGATACCGCCCCGCGGCCAACGTTACTCAAGGGATTTGTGGGCGCCCGAGATGCACTTCCTGGATAACAAGTGGTACATGTATTTTGCTGCCGATGATGGCAAGAACATTAACCACCGCATCTATGTGCTGGAGAACAACAATCCCGATCCTTTGCAGGGAGACTGGACCTTTAAAGGACAACTGCTGGATGAATCGAACAAATGGGCCATTGATGCTTCGGTATTCGAAAACAAAGGGCAGTTGTATCTGATATGGTCTGGCTGGGAGGGCGATGAGAATGGACAGCAGAATATTTACATCGCCAAAATGAAGAATCCTTACACGGTAGAAGGCAAACGGGTTAAAATATCGAGCCCGGAATTTGACTGGGAAAAGCACGGCGACCTGCATGATGCCAACAATCCTCCGCATGTTAATGTTAACGAAGGACCAGAAGTAATTATGCACAATCACCGGATATTTTTAATTTACTCGGCAAGCGGCTGTTGGACAGATGACTATGCACTCGGTATGCTCTCTGCCGCTGATACCAGTAACCTGATGAACGTAAAATCATGGAAAAAAGCAATTAAACCGGTTTTTATGCAGTGCAAAGAAAACAGCGTATATGCCCCCGGCCACAACTCATTCTTTAAATCGCCCAATGGTAAGGAAGATTGGATCTTATACCACGCTAATCCAACCCCCGGTTGCGGTTGCGGCGGACAGCGCTCGCCACGTATGCAAATGTTCACCTGGAACAAAGATGGCACGCCCAATTTTGGGCTGCCTGTTAAAGCCGGCGTGCAATTGCCCGCACCGTCAGAGATACCCGATACGGTGATAGCCAAGCCCAAAAAGGCTCCGGGAAATAAAAAGATGCCAACAAATGGTAAACATAATCAGGTAATTATCATTAATCGTAAAAACAAATAACCAAAAGCTATGAAATCAATAAGCAGACGCCTGTTCCTGGCCTTCCTTTTGATGTTTGCTATTGGCTCTGCAGAAGCGCAGGCGCCAAAGGTAAAACCGGTCCAGGCTGGTAAAATATGGTCGGTTCAGAAAGCTAACCAGTGGTATAACCAGCACAAATGGATTGTAGGAGCTAATTTTATTCCGAGCAATGCCGTTAACCAGTTAGAGATGTGGCAGGCCGGAACTTTTGACCCCAAGACCATTGACCGCGAACTTGGTTATGCTGAAGGGATAGGATTCAACACCGTGCGCGTTTTTTTGCATAGTGTAGTGTATGGCGAAGATCCGAAGGGCTTTAAATCGAGAATAGACCGGTATCTCACTATAGCGAATAAACATCATATCCAAACCATCTTTGTGTTTTTTGATGATTGCTGGAACCCTAATCCGAAGCCGGGTAAACAACCATTGCCAAAAACAGGCATCCATAATTCCGGCTGGATGCAGGATCCAGGCGTAAGGGAGGTAAAGGACCCGAAACAGTTTAATGTGCTGAAGGGCTATATGCAGGATGTAATGGGAACCTTTAAGCATGATAAGCGGATTCTGCTGTGGGACCTGTACAACGAACCGGGCAACAGCACCAAGCGCGATACTTCACTTGCCCTTTTAACCAAGGTGTTTACCTGGGCCAGAGAAGTTAATCCTGATCAGCCTGTATCTGCAGGTTTGTGGGCCTGGGATTTTGAAAAGCTGAACGCTTTCCAGGCGCTTAACTCGGACATTATTACCTATCACGATTATGATGATGAGAAGGCTCATGAACGCGTTATCCAGTTGCTCAAAACCCACGGCAAACCACTCATCTGTACAGAGTACATGGCGCGGCCAAGAAATAGTATCTTTTCGTCGATCCTGCCATTGCTAAAGAAGGAAAATGTTGGCGGTCTTAACTGGGGCTTGGTTGCAGGTAAAACTAATACCATCTATGCCTGGGATAACCCTATGCCGCAAGGAGGCGAACCCAAAGTATGGTTCCATGATATTTTCCATAAAGACGGTACACCTTATATTCCGGCAGAAACAGAGTTTATCAAAAAGATAATTAAAGAGCCGAAGACCGAAACGCTCAAATAAAATAACGTTCAGCCTAAAACTTCCAAGTGCAACTGATAAGAGCCTGTCGCTTAAATGAAAGCGGCAGGCTCTTTTTGTTTTATAGCTGTTTAAGTAAAGATATTATAGCTTATAAAGAAGAAGATGTTTGTTTCAAAAATTACCATTAAATATATACTTTCGGGCACCGTGATTGCTTCCCTGGGTGAAGATGCAAAGGCTGATGGGGGTCAATGAACCACTATAGCCTGCGTTGTAAGAGTATAATTTATCAGGTTGCCTGTCGGGAGTAATCAAGGCCTTGTACTCATCAGCTGATGTAAAGGCTGAAACAAAAGACCAATTATTGATGAAGAAACTACTACTTACCTGCGCGCTGCTTTGTGCGGCAACAATGATGCTCAAAGCGCAGAATTCAAAACAAACCACTAATTATGTTTCCAAAGTTTGGGTTGCCGATCAGGGCAATGGCACTTACAAAAATCCGGTACTGTATGCGGATTACTCCGATCCGGATGCCATCCGTGTGGGCGACGATTTTTACCTGGTTTCTTCGAGCTTCGAAGATATACCGGGCCTGCCCATTCTACACTCTAAGGACCTGGTGAACTGGGAAATTATCGGTCATGCCCTTTTACGGCAGCCGCCTTACGACCACTTTGATGTGCCGCGCCATGGCGACGGGGTTTGGGCACCGTCGATCCGCTATTATAAAGGTGAGTTCTGTATTTACTATCCCGACCCCGACTATGGTATCTACCTCGTTAAAGCTAAAAATCCGGCCGGCCCCTGGAGTAAGCCAGAGTTAGTAATGACCGGAAAGGGAATTATAGACCCGTGCCCTTTGGTTGATGACGATGGGCAGCTATACCTGGTGCATGGCTTCGCGGGAAGTCGCGCCGGCATAAAGAGTGTGATTGCCGTAAATAAATTAAATGCTGACGGAACAAAGGTGACCGATGAAGGCGTTATTGTTTACGATGGACATGAGAAAGATGTAACGATAGAGGGACCTAAGTTTTATAAACGAAACGGCTACTATTATATCCTAGCCCCTGCCGGCGGCGTTCCGACTGGCTGGCAACTGGCTCTACGTTCAAAAAATATCTATGGCCCTTATGAGCGCAAGGTGGTGATGGATCAGGGTAAGAGTACAACCAATGGCCCGCACCAGGGAGCCTGGATAACTACGCAGACGGGCGAGGATTGGTTTCTGCACTTTCAGGATAAAGAGGCCTATGGGCGCGTAGTACACCTGCAACCTATGCACTGGAAGAATAACTGGCCCGTAATTGGTGTTGATGTTGACGGTGATGGAAAAGGAGAGCCGGTATCAACCTATAAAAAACCGAATGTTGGGAAAACCTATTCCATTGTTACCCCACAGGAAAGCGACGAGTTTAACGGTACTAAATTGGGCCTCCAATGGCAATGGATGGCTAACCCTAAGGCCGAGTGGGCATTTATAAATACCGAAAAAGGTGCGCTTAGATTGTACTCTGCTAAAGAACCGGACGATGCAAGAAACCTGTGGGAAGTGCCCAATGTGTTGCTGCAAAAGTTCCCGGCTGATGAGTTTACTGCCACTACCAGGTTAACTTTTACCCCCAATCCAAAATTGGAAAATGAGCGGACCGGCATCACTGTAATGGGTATGAGTTACGCCAGTTTAAGCCTGATAAGCAAAAAGGATGGCTTGTATCTCGTATTTGCCCAATGCAAGGATGCCGATAAAGGCGTAAAGGAAGACGAAGAATCGCTCACTAAAGTTGATCGCAGTACCGTATATCTCCGTGTAAAGGTGAGTAAAGGGGCTAATTGTGAGTTTAGTTATAGCACAGATGGCGAACACTTTGCCAATGCGGGTAAATTTACAGCAGTGCCAGGAAGATGGATCGGCGCTAAAGTTGGCATCTTCTGTACGCGCGATACACAAACTAATGACTCCGGCTTTGCTGACTTTGATTGGTTCAGAATAACTAAGTGAGCCTATCCATCTTGACCATAATAATTAAAGAGCCGGCGAATAACATTTGCAGGCTCTTTTACTTTGTTCACATCACAACTTCTTATCCTTAAAAATCATCCTGCAGATAATAGCTTTACGTTCGCTGATGAGTTTATTAAAATCTCCGTCCGAAAGCTGAAATAGCTGCCGGTATAGCGGAGCCATAATCAGCGGGTACGATAGGAGCGCAAATAAGTTCATCAGGAAATGCGCCGGATTCATCTGCTCAATCGTTCCCTTCTCCATTTCCTCTTCAGCTTCTCTTAAAAAAGCTTTCGTTGAGCTGACATTGATATTGGAGAGCAATTGCTGGCCCGAGGTATTGATTTCGGTGATCAAAAACGTCTCCTGGTAGGGGTAGGCAATCATATCTGTGAAGAACACATCAATCAGTTCCTCTACTTTCTCCCTAAAAGACTTGTCCGATTCCATTACACCGCCTAAACGGAGGCTCAACGCCTGCATAGCTTCCTGGAAAACGGTAGCCACCAATTGGTCCCGCGATCGGAAATAGTAATGTACTGCAGCCCGGTTTACCCCCGCGGCATCGGCTATATCCTGTGTAGTGGCATGCAGCTTGCCTTCCGTAAAAAATATACGTTTGGCAGTTTCTTTTAGTAATTGCTCTGTTCCGGTATCTTTAAGTGGCATGCGCTTGATTTTTAGCTTGGTTGATCTGCTTTTTGTAATTTGATATGGGTGTCTATCCCAATATCGTTAATAAAATATTGATCATGGGATACAACGAGTAAAGTGCCCTTGAAATCCTTAACGGTCGCCGAAAGCACCTCTAAGCTTTGAACATCGAGGTTGTTTGTCGGCTCGTCTAATATGAGCATATCGGGCATATAGTTGCTTACCGACAGGCAGCATAGCGATAACTTCATCTTTTCGCCACCGCTTAACCCGCCGCATTTCCGGTCGAACATTTCCCTTGGGAACTGCGAATAGATCAACAGCGATTTAATCTCATGCTCTTGCAAACCCCTGCTGTTATAGCGCTGAATCTGCTCATAAACACTGAGCTCAGAATTGATGAGCGTGTAATCCTGATCGAGGTAGAGATGTGTAAAGGGCATACGCTGTATGCTTCCCTGGCTTGGTTCCAGACCGCCTGTAATAATTTTCAATAACGTGGTTTTGCCGGAACCGTTGTCGCCCTCAATCCTGATGCGGTTACCGGAGCGGATTTGGAAGGTCAAGGGCTCCCACAATGCTTTGCCGGAATAGGAATAACTAATTTCCTCAGCATCAATAAGTGTTTTACCGGTATGGAGTGCCGATGCGCCGATGTCTATTTTCAGTACCTGATATTGCTGGATCTGCGATTTAAGATTATGAATGTTTTCGGTAATACCTGCCACCTTTTCCTGGTGAGTATCCATCACTTTGGCGGTACTTTGCTGGGCCTTGCTTTTTAATCCGCCAGCTATAATTCTCGGCATGGAATTAGTTTGTCCAGCCGCTCTTCCGCGCGATTCTCTTTTTTGCAGTTGCTCTGCCATTTCACGCGCTTTTTGCTGACTTTGCTTCAGCGTTTTAGCGCGATCATCCAATTGCTGCTGTAATGAATTAACCTTTTTTGCTTTCTGCTCCCGATAAAAATCGAAATTGCCGCCATATACTTCAATCCCGTTTTTGCTCAGCTCAAAGGTTTCCGGCATCAGATTTAATAACGTACGGTCATGGCTTACTATCAGGATGGTCGCTTTACTATTAGTTACCAAGTCATAAAGTTGTTGTCGACTGACTGTGTCCAGATGGTTAGACGGTTCATCCATCAAAATTATTTCCGGCTGGTGAATGTCAATACCGGCGAGGAAAAGCTTGGTCTTTTGGCCGCCGCTTAACTGGCTTAATAGTGTATCGTAAGTAACCTGTTCAAGTCCCCAGTTCTGTAAAGCGTTGTTAACCTTTTCTTCTATCTCCCAGTCATCTTCCAAATCGTTATAGTATTGCGGATCCGTCTCGCCGTTTAAAATAGCTTGAAGGGCATGCAATTTTTTATCCACCTTCAGCGCCTGGGCAATCGTTAAATGATCATATTGTCCCAGGTGCTGCGGAATATACCAGGGTTTTTCAGAACAGCTTACTGAACCCGAAGCAGGAGAAAGCTTTCCGGCGATAATTTGCAACAGGGTGGACTTTCCCGCTCCGTTATTACCCAACAGTGCAGCCTTTTCACCTTTCGTCACCGTCAGGTCCAAATTCTCGAAAAGCAGCTCTTTATCGGGATGTAAATAGGTTAATGATTTTATAATTAAGCTCATTTGCTTTGTTAACAATTTTATTCAACAAAAATATTAAATAAAATCTGAATTTCCTAATTCATGCCGAGTATAGCATTCAATGTCAAATTTGTCTGAATCAGAATTTACAGAATTTGAGAATGAGCAGCATTAGAGAAGCGGGGGTATTCTCAAAAAAGCAAAGTCCGCAGCAATGCTGCGGACTTGCTAAACAACTATGAATTGATACAGAAAACCGAGAAACTCTGTATCAAGGGTCTTGAAATCAGCAAATGCCGATTAATATCCGTTGGTGCCAAATTGCCTGGCGTTTGTAATAGCATCCAGGAATGATTGTGGAATAGGCCTTACCAGGTTCTTCTGTGTGAAGTTAACGCCAGCTGCCGGGTTGGTTGAATTCAAATAAGCGGCAGACAGGTTTCCGGTACGTTTAAGGTCGATCCAGCGGGTGTGTTCGCCGGCCAGTTCGCGGCCACGCTCATCAAGAATGTAGCGCACCGTCATTTGAGCTGGGGTAACTACCATTTCAGACTGGCGGCTGGTGATAGCTGCCCTCGCACGGATCACATTAACATATTGAGCGGCGGTAACCTGGTCGTTGTTATACAGCAGCGCGGCTTCGGCAGCAATCAGGTATACTTCGCCCAAGCGCAGGATCGGGAAGTCGCCTAACCAGTACTGGTTGGTATAAACGTACATCATGCTTGAGAATTTCTTGAAGGCCGGGAAGATACCGCTGTAATCCACATCGTTCGGAAAGTTGGCTGGTATTTTATAATTCTTTGTAGCTGGATCGATGATGTCGGTAGGGTCAACAACCATATAAGGCATCATCTTTTTCTGATCTGCAGGAATGGTCCAGTTTGGCGTAAAGATCGCTAAAGCAGCATCATTAGCGGTGTTAACCTGTGCCTCGAAAGTTGCACCCGCTGGCAGGAAATAATCCGGGCCACTGTAGAATGCGTTAGAACTTTGGATAACGTGACCTATGACAGACGGATCTTTCTGATAGGCTGTAGCAATGGCCGCTGTAATGGTTTTCTTGGTGCTCGCGTAAAACTTGTAGGTGAAAGTGTTTGCAAAACGCGTATCAGGAGTGTTTTGATTAGGGTCGAAAATACCGGTAAGCAGGTAGCCGCTTGGCTTATACTGCTTGGTATTAGCACGTCCATACAATATGCCGGTACCTGTGGTGCCAAAATCTGTGCCTTTGCCGGTAAGGTCGGGCAGAAAGTACTGGCGGGTACGGCCCCGGTTATAGCCGTCGGGGTTTATACCGGTAACGTCAATAGCTTGTACCCATAAAAACTCAGTATTGTTTTTGTTGTTATGGCCGTCAAATACCTTGGCAAAGCCGGAGGTGGTTGCATCGCTTTGATACAATGCACAGTTGTACTTTCCCTGGTTGTTGATCAGTTCCTGTGCGGTGCTAAGCGCCAGTTGGGCATATTTCTGCACATCGCCCAGGCGGGTACGTTGCAGGTATACTTTGGCCAGCATAGCATAGGCCGCCTTTCTGGCCACACGTCCGCGTAGCGATTGGGTTAGAGGTAAATTAGCGGTTGCAAATTGCAAGTCGGAGATGATTTGATCGTATATAGCAGTTTCGCTGCTACGTACAGGTGCGGTGTCAACGCCGCCCACTGCTGTGGGAGTCGTTCTGAGTACAACGCCGCCAAATTGTTCCACTAAGCCGAAGTAGGCCCATGCACGCATAAAATAAGCTTCTGCTACCTTGGCATTAACATCGGCCTGACTATTGTAACCCTTTACTGTTTTAGCATAGTAAATGGCGGTGTTACACAAGTTGATACAGGAGTACCAGCCACCCCAAATAGTTTTAAGGGTGCCGTAAGTGGTAGTTAGTGTATTATCATAATTAGTAAGGCCGCTATCCTGTCCGCTGTAGCTCACCCACAAATCTGTACCCATTTCGGATGGTCCGATATAATCGACTTTACCGTAGAAATAATACATGTCTGTATAGCAGGAGTTAATGAGGCCCTCGTATCCGGTTTTATTATTATACGCCACATCTACCGTTAATGCGCTGGGGTTATATTCGTCAAGCTGTTTTTTACATGAGGTGCCGATAAGACAGCAAACAGCCAGCAATCCTATCTTTATTATATTTTTATTTGAGTTCTTCATTTTTACACACTTTGTAGTTTAAAGACTTAAGTTCATACCAAAAACAATCTGTTTATACAACGGGAATGAATCCGTGCCGCCTGTTTCGGGATCAACATCTTTCAGCAAATGACTTTTCGCAAAGATGAAAGGGTTGTAAGCCGTACCATAAAAACGTACTCTGCTTATGCCCGCCTTCTTGCTTATTTTGGCAGGCAAAGTATAACCGAGCGTAAGGTTCTTGATCTTCCAATATGAACCATCTACGTAGTTGAGAGAGCTGGCATAGGTAGTATTGATAGTTTGGGTCTGATATGGTTGTGGAAAATCGTTAGTAGGGTTCTTTGGCGTCCAGTAATTATAGGATGCCGGCTGGGCAATTGTATTATAGTAACCTAATAGCGGTGCATTAATAGTTTGTCCCCAACGGGCTGTAATGAAGATAGTTAGGTCGATACCCTTGTAAAAAAACGTGTTTTGCCACCCACCAAACCAGTTAGGATTGGAATGACCTAAAATCATACGGTCAATGTTGGTGTTGTAAGGATGTACACCGTTGTCAGAAACACCATTGGTTACAACAGGTACTGTTTGCAGCTTAATGTCGCCTGGTTTTGCACCATATTGAGCAGCTTGTGCAGCCTCGGCGGTTTGCCACACACCGATCTTTTTATATCCGTAGAACGAATAGATCGGCTGGCCCAAAAATAAATTAAGTGAAACAAGTTGTGTAGGCGTAACTCCATTACCCAGGTGAAGTGCAGTTAATTTTTCACGTCCGACGGTGTAAGTAAGCGTAGAGTTCCAACGGAAATCCTTAGATGCGATTACCTTAAAGTCGCCGGTAAGCTCGAGACCGCGGTCAACGGAGTTGCCAATGTTGGCCACTTTCAAATAAGGGCTTTTGGCATTGAATCCGCCAGATGATGATGGCAGCGGCATGTTATAAAGCAAACCGTCTGTATGGCTGTAATAACCCTCCGCAGTAAGCTGAATGCGCTCGTTAAAGAAGCCCATATCCAAGCCTATGTTGGTGTTATAAGTCCTTTCCCAGGTAAGGTCAGGGTTAGAAATATATTGTGAGGGGACGTAAACAGGTAGCGAACTGCTGCTGTTGCCGCCGAGAGTTATGGGCGTGCCGAGAACATTCGATACCACATTGGTTTGGCTGACATAAGCCGAAATGTTAGCGTTGCCTGATACACCGTAACCACCGCGCAGTTTCAGATTACTTAACCACGATTTAGTATTTTCCATGAACTTCTCGTCGCTAATGCGCCAGGCAGCAGCCACCGAAGGGAAGTTTGACCATTTGCGTACCAACTGTGAGGCACCGTCATAACGGTCAGTCAGGGTAAGCAGGTATTTGCCTTTGTAGCTATAGCTGATTCGGCCAGCAAAGGAGGCTTTATCCGTGCCAGTATAGTTGGTAGACTTGCCGTTCGGTTGAACAGTGGCTGCTGCGCCCATGTTGTAATACAGGTAGTTATCGTAATCAAGTCCCTGTCCGGTAATGCTTGACGATTCGTTTTTGGAATCGCCGAGTGAAGTGATGCCGGTAAGTGTAAATTGGTGGTCTTGGTGAATGGCGAAGTTATAATTGATAATGTTCTCCCAAAGGTAGCCGTAGCTAAATCCAGTAGCGTAAGTGGCTTCTTTATATTGGGTGGAAGTAGAGGCGCTGTTGTATGAATTCTCGTTATCAAACTCGCCATTGCGGGAGTAACCCAAATTGACGGAAAGATTGGAGCGGATGGTAAGGTTATGGATAGGGTCCAATTCCAGGTATGGAACTAAGAAGGCACTCAAGCTTTTTGAGTTGTTGACATATACACCGGGTTGGTAATTGGCAATCGGGCTTACCGTAGAGCCGTCGCCAATAGGGTATAGATTTACAGAGCCATCTGCATTATAGGGTGTTCCGATAGGGTAAACGCCAAAGGCTTTGTTTACCCTGCTATTGGTTGAATTATCATCTCTCCAGTTGATGGTGTTTTGGATGCCAGCTTTAAACAATTTTCCAAACTGCATATCCACGCCCGATCTGGTGTTATAAGCCTTAAGCTCATCATATTTGTAAATACCTTTTTCATCAATAAGACCGAGCGAAAAATAACCTTGTACTTTTTCAGACCCGCCGCGGATAGAAATATGATGGTTTTGTTGAACCCCGGTTTTCAGTGTTTCTTTAACCCAATCCACATATTTATTGCTGTTGATAGCGTCGATGGCATAGGACGGGAGGTTCAATTGTGTAGCGAGATCTGTAGGGTAATTGCCATAGCTTGCATAATATTTGTCTTTTAAATATTGCACCCAGGCACTCCCCATTAGCGGTTTGGGGTAAGAGGCGAAGCCATTAATGCCGTAGTAGCTGTCTGCGTCTATTTGGAGCTTTCCAGCCTTTGCTTTTTTAGTGGTTACAATGATTACACCATTGGCGCCTGCAGATCCGTAAATAGCTGTCGACGAAGCGTCTTTCAAAACGTCGATTGATTCGATATCATCCGGATTAAGGGCGGTGATGCTGCCTTGGATACCATCTACGATGTATAGCGGATCGCCACCGGCAGTAATGGAGCGGTTACCACGCAATAATATAGAAGGGCTGGCACCGGCATTGCCACTTGTGCGTTGAATATCCAAACCAGATACACGGCCCTGAAGTGCCTCAACCGGATTACTTACCGGGTTCATGCCAATATCAGATCCTTTAACGCTTGACACGGCACCGGTAAGATCGCGTTTCTTCACTGTGCCGTAACCAATAACTACCACTTCGTTCAGCGCGGCATTTTGATCAACCAGCACAACACGGATAGACGTTCTGCCATGTAGCGCTACTTCCCTGGTTTTGTAACCTATAAAGCTCACCACCAGCACCTCATTAGGTGAAGGTACCGAGATGGTAAACTCACCGTTAGTGTTGGTAACAGCCGCTTTGCCGGTTGATTTTACCTTAATGGTGGCGCCAGGTATGGTAACACCATTAGAGTCTGCCACGATACCTTTGATGGTAACGTCGGCAAGTTGCAGCGTAGATAAAGTATTAATTTTTTTAGCGGATGGCGAATCTGCCTTTGCTGCCGCCGCCAGCATAAGCAAAAAAGGAACCAGGAGCAAATATCTCCGGCCGAATGATTTGAGAGGTACTTCGTTTAGTAAAGTTAGACTCATAGCTTAAATTTTATAGTTGATATTTCGAGGCTCCTACGTTCACACCCACTATTACTACCCCGATAAGAGGATTCGTGCAAAAAATTCAAAAAAGTCTACTTGTTGTCAGGGCGCAACTGGTAAATAAAAAGAACGGTAGCTCCCAGAGACTTTGTGTTTAGACTTTTTCTGAAATGTTCCCGCTGACGTCGGGTTAATAATTGGCGGTAGTTTCGATAGTTACTCCGTTGGCAAATATCAATGAGCCGCCTTAGCCCGAATTGGTAGTCTTTATCCTTTTTTTGTAGGAAATTATCATGCGCTGGTTCAACCTGCTGATATTCAATGTGTTGTATTGTCGCTGGCTGAGCTCCTTGAAAAATTAGCGTTTAAGGCTACAAAAGGGTCAAAAAGGCTGCTTTTATCCGGTGCCTGATCTTTCTTTAAATGGGTTTATTTTTGTCTTAATTTGTTGGTTTTTAGCGTTTAACGCGGGTATTTGTTCGTTTTTTACAGCCGGTTACAGCAAGGCATTTTATTGATTTTGGGAACGGGTAGCCGTCTTTTCCGCAACAATTTGACCTACCAAATGCATCAAAATGTCCCCGTTTCAAAAGGTTCTTAAATTGCTTTTTAAGGCAAAATGTTATATTTGATTAAAGATGGATAGGAGATGTTTGGTGGTTTTTGCAGCCGGGCTGTTGCTGTTTTGTTTTGGCCGGGTTGCTGCACAACCACAGTTAAGTGTGCAACACTACGGTACCGAAGATGGGTTGCCGCAAAAGGCCGTGGTAGATATGTTGCAAGACCACAAAGGATTTATGTGGTTCGCTACGTCGGCGAGTTTATGCAAGTTTGATGGAACAACCTTTCATCCTTACCGTGTGGCTAAGAACCCAGATCCGCTACAGCCGAACATCCGCTTTGATCGTATTCAGTTGGACACTCGTGGCTATATATGGATATGGTCACGTGAGAACGGGGTTTTCAGATTTGATCCCAGAAGGGAGCAGTTTGTAAGCTTAAACTCGGTGGCGGCCTTTAAAAATCAAAGGCTCGCGCCCGGAAATGTTATTTCAACAGCGTCAGGTAAGACCTGGCTTCTTGGACTTAACAACGGCTGTTACTGTTTTAAGGATACCACACTAAACCCCATAGCTTTGGGGACGGCGAACCATACACCTGGCAGTGGCAGGGTAATGAAAATATTTGAGGACCGGGACAAAAACTCCTGGATACTCACCGCGAAAGGCTTGTACCAATATAGCGCTGACCTTAAACTGCTTCGTGCCTATTTTACAAACGCTGGCTTCTATTGCGCTGCTGAAACCAATGCAGAGATATGGTTTGGTTCTAACGACGGAGCTATCTATCGTTATCATAAAGCATCAAAGCAGTTTAGCTTGACACAAACAGGCGCAAAAGCAGCCATCCGGGTGCTAGCTGTTATAGATAAGAGGCGAATGCTCGTCGCTGCGTCGGTTGACGACTTCTTCATTAAAGATATGACTACTGGGACTGACGCCCGTTTCAAAATATCCTTACTCGGCCACACTGCTGTTACAAATATCCGTTCATGCTATATCGACAGGCGAAAAAACATTTGGTTTGAAACTCCCGAGCCCGGTATATCGATGTTTAATACCACAAGCGGCGAGTTTAAACACTTTAAGTTAGCAACGGAGAATTTTGCTGACCATCCCTTTTCGCCCCGCTTAATGATCTGGGAAGATAGCAATAACAGGCTGTGGATACAGCAGTATCAAGGCGGGTTTGGCTATTACGATCCAGGCAAAAATGAATTGTATCCGGTCAGCGATATTGTTCCCATCAATACAAACCCTTTCTCAGGCATGCTCTATGCCGGATTTTCCGACAAGCAGGGCAATCTGTGGATCAGTACACGATCGCAGGGGGTGGAAAAGATTGTTTTTCCGGATTCTACGTTTCGTGAGTTAACGGTAGATCCAACGGGCAACAATCACGTACGCAGTATGATGGAAGATGTCTGGCATCGCATTTGGGTGGCTACTAAAGATGGAAAGATCACCATTTTTAATCATGATTTAAGCAGGTTGGGCTGCCTTACTGAGCAAGGCGCAATAGGGAAGGGAAAGTCATTGATCAACCCCGCCTATTCTATGATCACCGACGCGCGGGGAGTTATCTGGATAGGTACCAAAGGCAAGGGTATTTACCGGCTTACTACTACAAACCAGGGTAAAAGCTATACAGTACATCATTATATCAACAATAAAAACGATCCCTACAGCCTAAGCGACGACAAGATATACTGCATTTTTCAGGATCGGCAGCAACGCATATGGATTGGCACTTATAGCCACGGGATCAATCTGGCTGACGACAAAATAGATGGCCGGTTTTACAATTTTCAAAGCAGCTTTAATAATACTCCCGCCAGTGAGGCTAAGCTTGTGCGTAGCATTAGTGAAGATCATAATGGAATGCTTTATGTGGGCACTACGTCCGGACTGCTTGTTTTCCCGTCCCGCTTAGCCAAGAAGGGGCCACAACAATACCGGTTTTATCAGTATAGTCGCCACAACGGCAGCCTGAGCGGAAACGATATTTACGATGTTTGTGTTACTCATGACAATAACGTTTACCTGGCTGTTTCCAGAACCGGATTAGACTGGGTAGCGGCGCGGGATAAGCAGGGCTATCCAACCAGGTTTATCAATTACCCCGTAAGAAGTGGGTTAGTACCCGAGCTAACGTCCCAGATACGTGAAGATAATAAACACCGCTTGTGGATAGTAAGTGAGTCTAACCTGATGCGTTTTAATCCCCAGCGTCAAACCTTTGCCAATTATCCCGACATTGCCAATGCCATCAGAGGTGATAATTTTTCGGAGGGCGGCGATATTACTACAACAGATGGACGAATCTTGCTCGGTACCAGCGGCGGCGTGGTGGTAATTTATCCCCAAAAGATAAAGCCCGATACTTTTAAGCCTTATGTTGCGCTAACCGGTTTCCAGTTAGCTAACCGGTCCGTTCCGGTAGGCTCTTCTTCGCCGCTTACCCAAAATATCGACGAGTTAAAGAGCATAAAGCTGGATTATAAGCAAAACTTTATCACGATTGAATATGCGGCGCTTGATTTTGCCCGCACCAAACAGATCAGATATGCTTATCGTCTTGACGGGGTGGATAGCAATTGGGTATATACTCGTGAGCAAAACGCCAAATACATCCATCTTGCGCCCGGTAATTATACCTTCCATGTTAAATCCACTAATGGGCAGGGACTTTGGCTGGCAAACGAGCATCAATTGCAGATTATTGTAGTGCCGGCTATCTGGCAAACCTGGTGGGCAAAGTTACTGTACGCACTGTTAGGCCTGGGACTTATCGTCTTCATTTCGAGATGGATCATTACATTTTACCGTTTAAAAGACAGGCTACAGTTGGAAAAGGAGCAGACTGAAATGAAGACCAGCTTCTTTACTGATATCTCGCACGAAATTCGCACACCGCTTACGTTGGTGGTATCACCTGTTGAATATATTCTGGAAAACGAATCAGTAAGCGAAACGGTAAGCGATCAACTCCGGTTGGTATTGAAAAATTCGAGGCGAATGCTCAGGCTGGTTAACCAGATACTCGACTTTAGAAAAATACAGCATCAGTTACTGATGGTGCGCGAAGTTGCGATAGGTGAGCAAGTAACGGGCATAGCTAATGAGTTTGTCAAAGCGGCCGGTGGTGAAAGTATAAGGTTCAAGATCCATGATCAAACAGCGGGTACCAAAATTTGGGTCGATCCCGACGGAATAGAAAAACTGTTATTCAATCTTTTTACAAATGCAGTGAAACATTCGCCGGGTGGCAGTACGATCGAAGTTAATCTGTTTATAGCGGGTGAAAAGGTTGGCCTGCAGGTGAAAGATTATGGCCGTGGCATGAACAGCGAAATCTTAAAAAAGCTGTTTAGCAGGTTTGTATCCTATAATCCGGATAAAACGAAGCCGAGCACGGGTATCGGTCTCTCAATTGTAAAAGAGATTGTTGACCGGCATGTCGCCGAAATACAGGTGGAAAGCAAAGAAAATGAAGGTACCTCGTTTACCATTCTATTTTTGGCAGGAGTAGCTCATTTTAAAGGCATGCCAAATGTTGCGATAGCCAATAACGATTTGTCAGAGGTAACGGCATCTATTAACTCGTCTGTTCCGGCGCCTGCGTGTTCGAATGATAACGAACGAGAAACTATCTTGCTTGTAGAAGATGATGAAGATATGCGGAATTATATTGCCGGTATGCTGAGTGCTAACTACAAGGTGCTCAAAGCTGAGAATGGTGAAACAGGACTGACCATTGCGTTGAGGGAAGTGCCAGACTTTATTATCAGTGATATTATGATGCCGAAAATGACCGGTTTTGAGTTTTTGAATGCGTTGCGCAATACGCCGTTGATTAGTCATATTCCATTGATCTTCCTTACCGCAAGGGCCGACCCCGAGACAGAGTTAGCCGCTTATGAACAAGGCGCGGACGCATTTATTACGAAGCCATTCGGTATAAAGCTATTGCAGTCACAAATAAGGGCCATTATGGCACAGCGTAATCGCCGCTATGTTGAACCTTTGCAGCACACCACAACGCCAGTTAATATAGTAAAACCACAGCCCAAGCGGTCGACGGACCTGAATGACCGCTTTTTAAGCAAAATAAGACAGGAAATCGAAAAGAACATCAGCAACCCCGATTTTTCTGTGGACCACCTGATAGCCATTATGCCGATGAGCCGCACTGTATTTGTAAAAAAGCTGAAAAGCCTTACGCAGCAAGGCCCGGTAGAATACATTCGCACCATAAAAATTAAATATGCCGCTAATTTGATAGATACGACCGATTACTCCATCAAGGAAATTTCATACATGGTGGGCATACATGATACTAAATACTTTTCGCAACGTTTTAAAGAGATTATGGGTATGCTGCCTAAAGACTACAAAAAACAGCACCACGATGATGGCGTTGCTAACGTTTGATGGGCTGATCCTAACAATTAAAACTAAACCAATCCAATGAGAAATGTAATCTTCGCTATAAACCTCACTGCTGATGGCTGTTGCGATCATACTAAATTAATCGGTTTTGATGATGTGCATGAGTATTTTACGCAGCTTATGCAGGATGCTGACCTGCTCGTTTACGGACGCACTACCTATGAGCTGATGGTTCCTTTCTGGCCACACATTGCAGAAAACCAATCAGCGCCAAGCAAAGCAATAAACGAATTTGCTCAAACATTTACTGCGATTGATAAAGTGGTCTTCTCCCGATCATTAGAAAGCGTTGAAGACAGACGTACGAGAATTGTACACGGCACACCCGGCGAGGAAATACAAAGGTTGAAAGAACAGGAAGGGAAAAACATCCTCCTCGGTGGCGTAAACTTGCCGTCACAACTAATTGCGCTTAACCTGGTTGATGAATTTCGTTTTGTCATTCAGCCTATTGTTGCAGGAGAAGGGAGGCGGCTGTGGGAAGGTACTGAGCTTACAGCGCGGTTGGGATTGAAATTGGTTAGGTCTGAAGTGCTTAAATCCGGATGTGTAGCGCTTCAATATCTCAGACAAGATTAAAGTCAGAACTGAAGTCCATTAAAAACTGAATTTGGAACATTTAGTTATAGTTACGTCAAATGCCTATTCCCCACGTATTTATGAATCAACTGCCAGATGCCCTACTATACTCGTTATTTCAAAAATCAGGAGTGAGTTTACTACTGAAAAAAGAAAATGGTTCGGATTTCACTGCGGTTTGTGCAACGGATCGCTTTCTACATTTAACGCAAACAGAAGACCATATGCTAAATAATAAGCCGCTGTTAGACCTTTTTCCTCCAGAAAGCCCAATAAATCATCTTCTTGGGCTTAATAAAGTCGAGCTAAAGGATGCTTTTTTTTATCAAGCTAAATTCACGTTAGAACCATATTATCTCAAAGCAGGCAATGGTCAAATTGGTAAATTTCCTGAATCGTGGTGGTCAGTAAGTTATGAGAGCATAGGGCATCATCAGCAGGTTGATGATTATGTTTTGGTTACGCTGACCGATATTACAGCCGAGGTGAATAATACCGCCAGCCAGGTTTCCGGATTAATGATTACAGAGAATGATATAGCAAGGGACTTAGCAGCTAATGAATTGATAAAGTTGCATGAAGCACAACTTGAATTGATTTATAATACCATAGCTGATGTTGTTTTCATGCTGGACGTAGAGGCCGGACCTAATTTTAAATTTGCATCTGTAAATCAATCGTTCTTAAAATCAACGGGATTGACAGAACAGCAAGTGGTTGGCAAGTATGTGGAAGAAGTTATACCAAAAGAATCGATTGACCTGGTGCTGAGTAAATATGCTGAGGCAATTAAGGAAAAGTTGACAATAACCTGGGAGGAAGAATCGGAATATCCGGCAGGAATTAAAATAGGGCAGGTTACAGTAACGCCTTTATTTGATGAAGGTGGAGAATGTGTGCGTATGATCGGCTCTGTTCATGACATCACGAATCAAAAAAATCAGGAATCAGAAATAAGGAAAAGCCATCAGGATAAAGAGAGGGTAATTAAAGACCTGCTTCACAGAAATAAAGATCTGGAGCAGTTCAATTATATTGTGTCTCACAATCTGCGAGCACCCTTAGCTAATATTATCGGACTAACAGGTTTGTTTGAATCTTTAGAACCCGACCCGGATTTATACAAGCAGATCATCAGTGGAATAGCACGGTCTGGCAGGGCGATGGATGACGTGATTAAGGATCTTAATTATATACTGCAACAAAAAGAGCTAAATACAGAGATCAAACAGCAAATTTCTATTCAGGAACTTATTGAGAGTATAAGAGCAAGCATAGGTGATATAATTTCAAGAGAAAAAGCTGAAATATCGCTGATATGTAATAACATAGATGCAATTTACAGTACCCCAAGCTACTTGTATAGCATCTTCTATAATCTTATTATAAATAGTATAAAATACCGTAAGGCACAATTGTCTCCTTTGATGCATATAGAGTGTCATAACCTCGGTGATAATATTGAGATTGTATTTGCCGACAATGGTAAAGGGATGGATATGAAAAGAAACGGCGCAGATCTATTCGGCCTTTACAAAAGATTTGACACAACCGTTAAAGGAAAAGGGTTGGGGTTGTATTTGGTGAAAATGCAAGTTGAAAATTTAGGTGGTAAAATTACTGCTCAGGGCGAAGTTGATAAAGGCATGCAGTTTACTATTCTACTACCCAAAAACTAATTTTTTCTGTCCCCACTGTTATCTATATCTGAAAAGTACAAAGAGTAATAGGTGAAAAAACTTTGTAACCCTTTTTATCCGGCGATTCTCTAATGGGCGTCTATTGCTAAAATTGACGTTTACGACATCCAATAAAGTCAAAAAGCATTAGACTCAACATTAAACGCGATAAGCTCATTATAGAAGAATAAGTAATGCCGGTTACACTTTGCAGAAAATTTTATTTCAATGCCGCACACCGGCTGAACAATGACCATTGGACAGCACAAAAAAACCACGAAGTTTTTGGCAAATGCAATAACCCCAATTTTCACGGACATAATTACGAGTTGATAGTAAAGGTTACAGGTGAAATTGATCCTGAGACCGGTTATGTGATGAACATGGCGGATTTGAAAAGTATTGTCAGTTCGCTGGTAACAGACAGGTTTGATCACAAGAATCTGAATCTTGATGTTCCGGAGTTCAGCCATTTGAATCCTACTGCCGAAAACATTGCCGTAGTTATACACAGGCTATTGCGCCCGCACATATTAAAAGATAAAAAATTACAGGTAGTACTTTATGAAACAGAAAGAAACTTTGTTGAATACAATGATTGATGATATAGGAGATGAGCATATCCTTACCTCGTGGGAAACCCCACTGCGGCCGGACGCTTTTGATATGGACGATGAGGAAAAGATAGCTGTGATAGCCTATCATTTTAAAGAAATTATGCAGGTACTGGGACTTGATCTGAACGATGATAGCCTGAAAGGAACGCCCCTGCGCGTAGGTAAGATGTATGTAAAAGAGATATTCCGCGGCCTTCATCCGGATAACAAACCGCAGGTGGCGCTTTTTGAAAATAAGTACGGCTACAGCCAAATGCTGGTGGAGAAAAATATAGTATTATACTCAAACTGCGAGCACCATTTTGTGCCTATTATTGGCAAGGCGCACATTGGTTATGTGTCTAACGGTAAGGTGATCGGCCTCTCCAAGCTGAATCGTATTGTCCAATATTATGCGCAGCGTCCCCAGGTACAGGAACGCCTTACTCGCCAGATAGCTGAAGAACTGAAAAATATATTGGAAACAGATGATGTAGCGGTTGTTATTGATGCCACACATCTTTGCGTATCATCGAGAGGCGTGAAAGACATTGCCAGTAGTACGCTCACTGCCGAGTACGGGGGCATATTTGAAGAGCAGGCTAAGCGCGATGAATTTCTAAAATATATTGGGATAAATTAAGCTAGGGCCTTTTTTTGCAAAAATAAAAGGACCGTAAGTATTGAACTTATAGTCCTTTTTTGTTTTGTTGGCCGAGTTACTCCGGCCTTGCTGTTATATCTTAACCCCGAACCCAACATTGAATGTCCTGCCATCGGATGGTAAAATGCCGGGGCCTGGAAGGATGGTGATCCTCCGGGTGAAATACTTCGCGTTCAGCACATTGTTGACACTGGCAAAAATGTGATAGTTTTTGAGAAAGCTATAATTGAAAGACCAGTCAAATACATGATAAGCCGGTACAATGCCGCTTAATCCCGTTGCGTTGAACACTGTGTTATTCGCGTCTGTGTAGTACTTACTTACATAACTAAGTTGTAAGGTGCTGCTTACATGGTTGTTTAAATAGGTTAGTCCGGTTCTATTGATATATTCCGGCGTGCCCTCCAGATAATTGCCTGTGAGGCTGATGTTAGTGTTGCCATTGCTAAGGCTCCCGCTTGCATAACGGGCATGATCATAACTAAATGAATTAAATATGCGAATGTCCTGAGTTGCGGCGGGGTTAAAGGCCCGCCACAAAGATACCTGCGTGTACAGCTCTACTCCTTTAGCTACTGCGTTACCAATATTGGTGGTATAAATATAAGTTTGGTTGGAGGCTCTTGTCTCGGTTAAATTACCCACCCTGTCGCCGTAGTAAACATAGTAAACGTCAAAATCATAATTAAAAATGCTGCCAATATTGCCACGATACCCCAAATCAATATTATATCCACGGCTGTCTTTCAGGTTAGGGTCTACTACGGCCAGGTCGTTTCCCGGGATGATATTCGCATAGGTGAATGGTTTATAGGCTTGCGAAATATTTCCGTAAAACTGGCTGCTATTGGTTAGCTGGTATTGCAGGCCTGCTCCGAATAAGGGGAAGTGGCGCTCATTTTGGTACGCAACATGGGACTTCGCGTTATTAATTACCCCATCAAGATAAGTGTTGATAATTTCATAACGGAACCCAGGGGTGAAGGAAAGCCTCGATGTGATCTGGAATAAATTCTCTGCAAAAGCGGCATAATTATGGGACCGCAACTGCAGATCAATGCCGTATGGAACCAGGACAGTAAGGTCGTAATCAGGTCCGGTGGTGCCGGTAGCTTTTTGTTTGCGGTTGGTCCGTTCAGTAAAATAACGGAGGCCTGATGTAAAAGTACTTGTCAGGCCCCCTAACTCGTAGCTGGTTAGCAAGCGGGCTTCGGTAGTAAAGCCGTAATAATAATCACGGTCCACCTGCCGTGGATTAAAGGTATTGAGCTTTTTATTGACAGTATCGGCAACATTGGGGTTGTTCAGAAATTGAACACTGTTCCGTTGGCCAATAATGTCATGCGATTCCACTTCCAGCCTGGTTCGGTTTGCCAGCTGGTAATTAAAAAGCAAGGCCGGTATATTGATCTCCGGGTCAAAGTAGTTCCGCGTACGCGTAGCTTGTTGAGGATCGGCTTTAAACTGTGCATCAGTTAGCCCCCCCGCATCTTGTTCAAAAAAGTCTACCCTTGAAAATTGCAGGGCAATACTCCCCTTGCTGTTGAACTGATATTTGAGGTTCGCATAGTACCATTGGCCACTAAAGTCTGCATCCTTGCGCCAGCCATTGCCGGTACGGCTGGCAAAATAAGCGTAATAGCTCCACTTTCCGTTCTTGCCGCTGATAGCATTAAAAGAGTTGAAATATTTATTTGACCCGGCGGATTGCTCACTTTGTAGCCCGAGTACCTTGCTGGTATCGCCTTCTTTGATCTTGTAGTTCACCATACCACCAAACTGGCTGCCGAATTGCAGGGCGGCCGCTCCCCGTACCACCTGGATCTGTTCAACAGCGTCATATTGCGGGGTGTAATGATCTTCCGGGTAGCCAAAAATATCCGAATTGGTGATATAGCCATTCTGGCGGACATTGGTTTCGTTGGAGCGGTGCGTGTCGGTGCCCCTTGTACCAATATTTATTTGAAATCCGTTTCCGCTCATCTCCCATACATTCACACCCGGTATAGTAGCAAATATTTGCCGGATATTGCCGGCGGATAAATTGGCTTTTCCCGGGTCTGGTGTCAGCGCATAAGTTTTTTTACCAGCAAAAATATATGTGCCCTGTACATCGGGCAGGTGCTTCGATTTATTGTCCCTGATGGTTACACTATCCAGCCGGATCGTTGTGTCCTCGCTTATTTTTTTTGATCTTATTTGCCTCGTTTGAGCATTTGCAGGTGGACTTAAAAAACACGAGACACTTAATGTGACGATTAGAACAGTGGGTAAAGGTTTTTTCATTATATAATTTCGTTATGTTTTTAAATATATAACGATAAATTATAGAAATTCTAATACGTTTCAACTTTTAGAGTTAAAACTTGACTGTTAATGTTGTTTTTTTGATTAAAAAGGTGATTAATGCTAGTTTAAATGCCAAAGAAATTAATCCCTGCTTAGCATTTGCAAGAAATAAGATTTAAATGGCGGTTTTTTTATAGATTTTTGCCCAGTGTGGGGTGGTAAAATAGGATTGGCGATGCTTTTTAGAATAAATTCGGCAAGTTTTTGCAGAAGTTAGAAAAATTGAATCGGAAGTAAACTTTATCTTATAATGAGGATATATAATGTCTGTAGACGTTGATCTATTTACAGATAGGTGTTATGTTTTTTTGGTATACACTAATTTTCTGTTCCCTTTATTTGAGCCATACATCCCCTTTGTTTGAGCAATTGGGCCCCCTCAGCCCTTGACGTACTTATATATATTTGATCAGAGCTAATCAAAATAAACCTATTTAATATTTACCAGTTTAAATTGGTTTGCATCAAGAAACAATAAAAATTTAACAATCAATATGTCGTCAGAAATAAAAAAAGCAACGCCTGTGGAAGTGTTTGCAGGGCCGTTATGGAAATCAACCATGGTTAAAGAAATGCTTATTGATAATGGAATCCTGGCATTTATATTAAATGAATTTGAAGGAACGATGGCTCCATTTCGCGTTCAAGCGGGCGGGGTGGATCCGATTAAGGTCGTTGTCAGTTCCGATGACTATAATGTGGCCCTGAGATTAATCAAAGAGTTTAATGAAAATGATTTTGAAGAAAGTTGAAAAATACCGACGCATTGTAGGGTTGGTCTGGCCTTTTGAAATGTTTGGCCGTCGCCCTCGGTATTGTCCAGTAACAAGCCGCTGACGGTTCGCTTTAAATAATATAAACGTAATAAGGCATAAACTAAAAAAGGCCTCGCGTTTGCGAAGCCTTTTTGCGGAATGGACGGGACTCGAACCCGCGACCCCATGCGTGACAGGCATGTATTCTAACCAGCTGAACTACCACTCCTCCCGTTTGGGACTGCAAATATACGATATTACTTCACAGTCGCCAATTTTTTTTATTTTTTATCCTTTCCGGTGTCTACAAGGCTATTACCGAGTTTTTAGACACCAGTTAATGGGTTAGGCAACGGTTCCTTCTTTCAGCTTTTCAGCATTTTCTGCAAACTGCAGGGCTTCCAGTATTTCCTGGATATCGCCGTTCATTACGTTAGGGAGATTATAGATGGTTAAGCCTATACGGTGTTCGGTTACCCGGCCTTGCGGGTAATTATACGTGCGAACCTTAGCCGACCGGTCGCCCGTTGATACCATGGTTTTCCGTTTTTTGGCCGTTTCCTCGTTGCGTTTTTGCAGCTCCATCTCGTAAATACGCGAACGAAGTACCTGCAAAGCCTTGTCGTAGTTTTTCAGCTGTGATTTCTCGTCCTGACACTGCGCCACAATACCGGTAGGGATGTGCGTTAAACGAACCGCCGAATAGGTAGTGTTTACCGACTGACCACCCGGACCAGACGCACAGAACAGATCCTTCCGAATATCGTTGGCATGCAGCTCAATATCAAACTCATCAGCCTCAGGAAGTACCACTACAGATGCCGCCGAAGTATGCACGCGACCCTGGGTTTCGGTATCAGGCACGCGCTGTACCCGGTGTACGCCCGACTCATATTTCAACGTACCATAAGCATCCTCAGCCAATACGTTAAACACAATTTCTTTATAGCCGCCGCTGGTGCCTTCGGTAAAGTCGACGAGCTCGGTTCGCCAGCCGCGTTTTTCGCAATAGCGCATATACATGCGGTAAAGGTCGCCGGCAAAAAGAGCTGCCTCATCACCACCCGTACCGCCACGAATTTCCACAATGGCATGTCTTGCATCCTCAGGGTCCTTCGGAATCAGCATCAGGCGTATTTGCTCTTCTTTTGCTTCCTGTTGTTGCAGCAAATCATCCAGCTCGGTTTTGGCCATCTCCCTAAACTCTTCGTCCTTTTCGGTGGCCAGTATTTCCCGGTTGGCGTCAATGTTGCTCATAATGTTCTTGTAGATCTTGTATTCATCCACAATAACAGTCAGGTCCTTATATTCCTTGCTCAGCTGCGCAAAACGCTTCATGTCGCTCATTGCAGTTGGGCTGCTCAGTTCCTGTTCAACAGTTTCCCAACGTTCTTTAATAGCTTCTAACTTATCTAACATAGTGTTCTTTTCCTCAGAAAATCAATTGCAGCTCCCTGTCGGTTACGGTAGCCCCGCTTTACGCTGCAAGTTTTTTGCCCCTACGTCATCCGCGCTTCCAAAAAAGCTTTTCGCTGCAATCGGGTTTATGTGGGTTAATGCAGTGCAAAAAACGCACAAAGGTACGCAAAATCAGGAAGATATTAACTATCGGTTCAGTGTTATAACGGTAAGGCAATCGTAAATTTTAGTCCTTTTTTTCAAAGTAGCGAAGGTCTACGTCGCCATTCTCAAATACAGCATAAGTACGTACAAAAACCCACTCGCCCAGGTTAATGTAACGGCTCTGTTCGTTAAGCTTAATATCCAATGGTAAATGGCGATGTCCAAAGATCATAAAGTCATAATGTTCAGTTTTAAGCACTTCCTGGCAGTACTGTACCAGCCATTCCTGCTCGCCGGGTTTATTGTTTTCCTTTTTGAGGTTAGCAATGCGGCTGTTGCTGCTCCAGTAATTGGCTATACCAACGCCCAGGTTAGGGTGTATACGTGCAAAAAGCCATTGGCAGAACCGGCTCCTGAAAAACTTTTTCAATACCTTATACTTGGCGTCGCCAGGGCCAAGGCCGTCGCCATGATGCAGAAAAAACTTTTTGCCGCCACGCTCCATAACCATTTCATTGCTAATGATGGTGGCATTAAGCTCCTTTTCAAAGTAATCAAACATCCACATATCATGGTTGCCCTTAAACAGGTATAGTTTAATGCCAAGATCCGTCAGTTCGGCCAGTTTGCCCAAAAAGCGGATATAGCCCCTTGGCACCACGGTTGCATATTCAAACCAAAAGTCAAATACATCTCCCATTAAAAACAGCTCGGCCGCATCATGCTTAATAGAATCAAGCCAACGTACCAGCGCATCTTCGCGTTCGCGACTGGAAGCATAGCTGCCAACGCCAAGGTGAAAATCAGAAGCAAAGTAAATCTTGTTACGGACAGTCATTTAATGTGTCAAAAATAGCTTTTTGAGGGGAAAGGTGAAAGGCGAAGGGCAAAGCATGTAAATAGTTTTAAGGTGAAAGCTTAAAGGTAAAAGGCGAAGGGTAAATCATTTAAGTAATTTTGAGGCAAGGGGCCGGCGGGTAGGTGTAATAGAATGTCATTACCTTTTAACCCTTTACCTTTCGCCCCTTCCCTCACAGCTTCCGCTTAAAATTCTCCCTTACGTGTTGGTTTACATAGGTGGTAAGGCCACTGCCTGTTTTGGCCAGGCGCTTCATCTCCTCAATATGGTGTTTGCCGGGTTTATCGTAATCGTACAGATATTTGGTGTGGTCCTGAAACTCCAGTATAATACCATCAGGAAGCATTTCGTATGCGCGCACGCCGGTATGATGGTCGTTCTGTCCCTTGTATTGCTCCATAACAGCTAAATGCCTTGGCTGCAATTTTGTTTGATAGTGTCGGCTTGATGCCGGCCAACTGCCCTAATAGGCTTATTGATCGGGAAGCGGATGATGGTGAAAATGGAGCTGTTATGAGGAGCCTTGTCCGCTTTAATTGCGTGTGGTGAGGTATAGGCCGCTGTATTTAACGGAGCTAACAGCGGCCATATATTTCTTTATTCTTCTCTGCGGCCGAGGGCCATGGTCCCGTTACCTTCAATTATGAAGAAGATGATGGCCATGAGTACCAGCAACGATAGCCAGAACTCGGCATATGGCTTAAACATGTTTTCGCGGAGGTGTACGAGTATTACAGCTCCCAGCAAAATAGGCAAGTTGAGGAGGCAAAATAGCCGCGTGCGCAAACCCACGGCAATAGCAATACCGCCGATGAGATGCAGGATGATAATGAGTTGGGCAATTAAGGTAATGGATACGGATATGCCAATATGATCGCTGATGCCGCTTGCCCGCAGAAAGTGAGCCAGCAGATCGAGGTTTAAAATAAAAGCAATGCCTTTCCAGATCAGCACTATTCCCAGGGCAACGCGCAGGTAGTCCACCCACCTGGGATGATGTGTATCGCCCCAATGTTGTAATTTATCGAGCGAGTTCATGGTGTTTAAGATTGGTACACTAAATATAACGAATTGCTTTGGAAATTTGTGTTTTAGCGAGTCGAAAAGTTTAAACGCCAGCCGTTTGGAACTTCTGGGCTTTTGGTTTTTTACTTCTATCAATAGTCGCCTTTTTGTGATAAAAAATCCATCAGGCTGGTTAAACTATAATTAAAAAAGTTAATCTAATCCTGATAACATGGTATTGGCAAATGAAGGACTTTTACTACATCCTGGGTACGGCCAGCAATAGTACCCGCGACCAGATTGATGAGGCTTACCGAAAGCTCACGCAGAAGTTTGCACCGGGAAGTTTTGAGGATGATGATTTTTTGCAAAGCCATTTTATGGAAATTACGGAAGCGTATGCTATCCTCAGTGATCCCGAACGACGGAAGAAGTATGATCATGCACTTCGGCGAAGCTATCTCCAAAGGGCACGATACTTTAAAATCAGTTACCTCAATATTGCCGTTACCCTTGCGTTGTTGGTATTTACTGGTTTATTCGGGTGGTATGTAATGCGTGCCATTAATGGGCATGATGCACCTGTGGTGCCAGCTAAAATAGCACAAGTAGCAGATTCCGTGTCAGCGCCGAAAGTTGTTAAGCATCATCGTCACCGTCACCACCATATAAATACTGCTCCAGTGCCCGTTTATGCAACTAAGTCTACGCCTGTTGATACTTCGGCCCTTAACTTGCCTAAGGCGGTTACTGCTACAGTTAAGAGGCATCCGGTTGCGACACCTGCTCCGGTTTCTCAGGTGGATCCTGGTTATATCGCCTATATCAAGGCTGATATTTCCGGCCAGGTATATATGCATAAGCGACCTGATTATCTTTCTGATGTTTTGAGTGTATTGCCGCATCATGCTCCCGTCCGTATTGTTGACAAGGATAAAAGCTTTTTTAAAGTGGTTTATAACGGCCAAACCGGCTATGTGCCCAGGAGCACTATTGAGTAATATCTGGCTGTTTTTGCCTGCTTTCTGTTAAAACTTGTTGTAATTTCTTTGTGTTTTACTGTAAATGACCGTAATTAATTATTGATTTGAAATGTTTTATCGATTACATTTGCAATCGTCCATCAAAAATTATTATGAAACACAAGGAAGACAAAAGTTTTGATTTTATATATTACCTGGTGGCCCTGGTTTGTGGCTTGTTTACCGGTGCAATTATAGGAAAAGCATTTTTCTGGATACCTATCGGCGGTGTCTTGGGTTTACTTTCTGCAGCTGCCTTTATTAAGTTAATGGTAAGGGGGCGTGAGGAGGTCTGATCCGGATCTGCCGTCATTTATAAAAAGCTGGAACCAGTTTTACGGTATAGTGATCGTATGGCTGGTTCTTTTAATTTTGGTATTTTGGCTCATCACTATTCTCCTTAAATGAGCCTTACCGACTGGATCGTATTAGCTGTTACGCTTTTTGCCATTGTTGCTTACGGCATATGGAAAAGCGGCAGCAATAAAAATATCGATCAGTTTTTAGTGGGTAATCGCTCTTTACCCTGGTATCACATTGGTTTATCGGTTATGGCTACGCAGGCCAGCGCCATCACTTTCCTCTCTGCTCCGGGGCAGGCTTTTAGTGACGGGATGCGATTTGTGCAGTTTTACTTCGGGCTGCCCCTGGCCATGATTGTGTTATGCGTCACCTTTGTGCCCATTTTTCACCGCCTCAAGGTATACACCGCTTATGAATACCTTGAACAACGATTCGACCTTAAAACGCGCGCACTTACGGCATTTCTTTTCCTTATCCAGCGCGGACTTTCAACCGGTATTACTATCTACGCCCCGTCTATTATCCTGTCGGTTATCCTTAATATCAACGTTGTCTACACCACCGTATTTATTGGCGGGCTGGTAATCATCTACACTGTTTATGGCGGCACCAAAGCGGTTTCCTATACGCAGCTGCTACAGATGAGTATTATTTTCACGGGCATGTTCCTGGCCGCTGTGGTGCTTGTGCTATTGTTGCCGCACGGCGTAAGCTTTGTTAATGCACTGCAGCTGGCTGGCAAAAGCGGCAAAATGAATGTGATCGACTGGAAATTTGATCCGGATAACCGGTACAATGTTTGGAGCGGGCTGATAGGCGGTTTCTTTTTACAGCTATCCTATTTCGGTACAGATCAGAGCCAGGTGGGCCGCTACCTTACGGGTAGTTCCATAGGGCAAAGCCGCATGGGGCTCATCATGAACGGACTTATTAAAATACCGATGCAGTTTCTTATCCTGCTTATTGGGGTATTGGTATTCTCGTTCTATCAATTTAACAGGCCTCCCGTTTTCTTTAACAATTACGAAGTTTCCATGTTGCAGCATGGCCCTAATGCGGGCGCTTATCACCAGCTTGAAACCCAGTATAACGGCATCTTTAACCAGCGTAAGGCAAAAGCGACATCGCTTATCGAAGCCCTGGATAAACATGATCAAGGTGCTATAGACAAATCTCGCCACGAATTAAACATAATTTCGGCCAAAGGAGATTCTGTGCGGCAGCGTGTGATTTCCCTCATTCAGAAAAGTCGCCCCGACGCCGATCTTAATGATACCAACTATGTGTTTTTAACATTCGTTACGCACTATCTTCCAAAAGGGCTGGTTGGCCTGCTTATCGCCATTGTTTTCCTGGCTTCTATGGGGTCTACTGCAAGTGCGCTTAACTCGCTGGCCTCAACTACTGTAATAGATGTTTACAAGCGGATCGTGAGTCCTCATGCGTCTGAGGCCGTCTATTTGATGGTTTCACGGCTGGCAACTATTTTCTGGGGACTGGTTTGTATAGGCATGGCATTGTACGCGGGACATTTGGGCAACCTGCTGGAAGCGGTAAACCAACTCGGCTCATACATATACGGTGTCATATTAGGCGTATTTGTAGTAGCATTTTATGTAAAGCATATCAAGGGAACGCCTGTTTTTATTGCCGCTTTAGTGAGCGAAGCGATTGTTATTGCCCTGGGCCTGAGTAAAGTTGTAGCCTATCTGTGGCTCAATGCTATAGGCTGTTTACTAGTTATTGTGTTGGCCTCACTCATTAACCTGCTGGGTAACAAAAAAGGCCCGGAAACTATTCCGAACCTCTAACTATCGACTTGTTGTACGGTTAACGGGCTTGCGCAGCAAGCTCCTCGTTCAATCTTGTATATTCTTCATTCTTCTGTTCGCGGGCAAGCTTAGCGCCTTCCTGTGCAGTGGCTAACGCAGCTTTTTTATCGCCAAGTTTCAACAGAATGCGGGCTTTCCACAATTTGATGGACGGACTTTTTTCGTTGGCTTTCTCCGCCTCGGTTATCCATTCAAGTGCTTTTTTCTGATCCTTGTTGTTATCGTAGTAATATTGGGCGGCGGCAGAATAAGGTTTTTTATCGCCCTTCATCGCTTCATCAATGCTGGCCATTACCTTGCTGTCAACATCAGTTGTCAGATGGATTTTTATTGCGGTATGCTCCCAGTTCAATTGCAGGTCGCATGAGGCTGGCAGCACATTCATGAACTGGATGGTAAAGGTTTCGGTCTGCTCGCGGGTTTCGGTAGGTTTAACTTTGAACCGGAGTACGTCATCCTCTGCCTTGTAATTGTAAGCTCCCCACTGTTTTGCTGTTTTGTTAATTACGATAGTCCATTCATCTTTACCCGGTATGGTAAACAAACCGTATTCGCCCGCCGCAAGTTTATGACCATCTAATTCTACATCATCGGTAAACTGAATAGTGGTAGCCGAATTAGCGCCTGTGCGCCATACCGTGTTATAAGGCACCAGTTCTCCGAATATTTTGCGACCTTTTGCGTTCGGCCGGGAATAATTTACATTGATCTTTCCAAGACCGAAATCCTGAATAATGGTTTGGCCCGAACTGGCCTGTGGCAGTTTTAAGCTCTGGGCAGATACGTTACCCAAGCCGATCAACATACATAGCGCTGCAAACATTGCAGAAAGTTTTTTCATATGGCTTATTGCTTTAATGCAGGCCTAAGTTATAAAAAGGTGGGATACTTTGAGCGGGAGTAAATAAGCTCAAAAAGAAAAAGCCCCCCAGACTTGCTCCGGGGGACTTTCAACCTAAACCTTATCACAATTAAACTGGTATGTTAACCAGTTCATATTAAGTTAAACAATTTCCGTACCAAACTTTACATGGCGGTTTCTTTTTCAAAATTGCCCTTTTTGACATTAAATGCCGTTGTGTGTGCATTTAAAGCCCTTATTTAGACAATACATAGAACTAATTGTAGACATTCCTGTACAGCGGGTGTATAGTTTTAATTATGTTTTGCCTGCTGGGAGCGTCGTAGCAAGGCATCCGCCATATAGAGCGCCATTACAACTCCAAAGAATAAGAACGCTTTTTCTACTGCCGGGCTCAGTTTAAGCTCCGGTATTTTAACGGATGACATGATAGACGAATCCGCCTTTCCGTCTGTCCAGTTTACCGTGGCCAGTGCATAAATGATCAACGCGCCGATAGTGAGCAGGAAAAATGCCGCGATGCCGTAAATGATTTTGTTATTAATGGTGGCTTTAAGCGGCTTCTGTGCTTCTTCGGCTCTTACACCTTCCATTACCCGGTAAGTAAAGGCCATGGGTGGCTCATCAAGTTCAATAGCTTTAAGTTCGGCATCAAAGCTCCTGATCTCATCATAGATCTTTTTAAATGCCTCGTCGTTCTCAATCATGAATTTGATATGCGCGCGCTCCTCCTCAGTACCGCTTCCGTCAATATAGCTCCATACTTTTTCTTCTATGTTATTCATATCAACTCTTTTACTTCGTGTTTGAGCATGCCCTCCAGTTTGTCTTTCAAACGTTGCCTCGCTCTAAATAGTTTAACCTTCACGGTGTTGGTTTCCATCCCCATCGTTGCTGCAATTTCTTCCAATGTTTGTTCGCCATTATAGAATAAGGTAATAATGGCGGCGTCGTCTGGTAACAGCTGACTTATGGCCAGGTTAAGATAATAGGACCGCGATTTCTTTTCCGCGGTATTGTTATCAAAACTGCCATGCGTGCTCTCCAATTGAATATAGGTATTTTCATCATCAATAGAGGTAGTATCAACCCGTTTTTTTCGCAAAAAGGTCATGGCCGTTGTATACACGATACTGTACATCCATGTGGTAAATTTGGAGTTGCCCTGAAACGCCGACAGCGAACGATAAGCCTTAATAAAGCTATCCTGGGCAATCTCTTCGGCATCTTCACGGTTCTTTGCAAAACGCATAGCCAGCGTAAAAACAAAACGCTGATGACGCCTTACCAACTCAGCATAAGCCGATTGGTCGCCTCCAAGGACCCGTTCAATTAATGCTATATCAGAAAGCTTACTCTGCATTTACAAACACTAAGACGACATACAAGTTACGGAGGTTACAGCACTGGGTGAATTTTTAATTTCGAATTTCGGATGTTCGATCCGCCAGTCGTCGGACAGGTTTTCGGATTTATTCAAAGTGAACTTCTCTAACTCTCTTAACCTTTATAACCTCTTTAACCCCTCCAACTTCTCTAACCTTTCTCAACTTTTTTTCCACCCCATGTAACCTGCTTAAAAAAGATGTCGTCATAGCATACAAATCACCTCGGTTGGTGCTTTGATACATGAAAAATTTACTAACTTTTAAAAATTAAAATATTATGGACGGCGCAGGCATCTTAATCCCAATTTTAGTTCCGCTTGGTTTCTTTGCAATGGTTTTTGGCATCATATACCTTTACCGAAGAGAAAGAATGGCAATGATTGAGCGGGGAATGGACCCCCGGGTCTACAAATCCAGTACAGCACCTTATCAAAATTTAAAATGGGGTTTGCTGCTGATCGGTGCGGGTACGGGTTTATTTCTGGCTTTTCTGCTCGATTCAACCGTGTTTAAAACACAGAATGATAACGAAGCCATATACTTTGCATTGATTGCCATATTTGGCGGATTAGGTTTATTTGTTTCTTACCGGATTGAGAAAAAGGAAGTGTTAGATAAGCGGATAGAAATAGAAGCGTAACAATTACCGCTAATAAATAACAAGGGTCATTTGCTTAACAAATGGCCCTTGTTGTATTTTACAAATATCTTTCTTGGACAATGGCAAGGTGATGCAGCTCATGTCCCGCCATAATATAGGCCAACGCCCTTACAGAAACCGGGCTTCCGTTGGCTGTACCGCTTAGTAACGCCTGCTCATCAGTTAGCGCCCGAAGCATATGCAAGTTCGATGCCCGAACTGACTTAAACTCCTCGGCCAGGTCATTAATTGTTCTCTGCCGGAAATTCGAATTGGCAACAAACTCGTTCTCATCAAAACCAGGCAGGTTCTGCTGCCCTTTCCTCGAAATACATAATACACGATAAGCAAAAACCCTTTCCGCATCTATAATATGCCCAAGCAATTCTTTAATGGTCCATTTGCCCTCGGCATAAGCAAAATCTGCTTTTTCTGGCGGGATATTATGGAAGAACTGGTAAGTACTATCCTTTAATTGGGTAAGCAGTTGGAGCACATCGCCATTGGCGGCCTCAACGGCCTTGTTAATGTAATTTTGGTAAAAGGGTGCATATTCACCCGCTGACGGTTGGTTAAGCATTCTTTTTGGTTTTTAAGATGATACGGAAAGTAGTGCCCTTTCCTAATTCTGAATCCCGGACAAAGATGTGGCCGTTATGATAGTTCTCAACCATTCTTTTGGTTAACGATAGCCCTAAGCCCCAGCCTCGTTTCCGGGTAGTGTAACCTGGCTGGAAAACGGTATCGAATTTTGAGCGTGGTATGCCCTTACCTGTATCTGTTACATCAATAAACACTTGTCTTTTGGCCTTATTGGATGAAATATCGATGATTATTTTTCCCTTGCCTTCTATGGCATTTACCGCATTTTTAAGCAGGTTTTCCAACACCCAGTCAAACAGCGGAACATTGAGCCCGGCAGTTACAAAGTGGTCACCAGTTACTTCAAACCCAATGCGGTCGCTTACCCTTACCCTAAAATAGTCAACAAAATCTTTAATTACGTCATATACAATGTGTTCTTCGAGCACCGGCTTTGAGCCGATTTTTGAAAAACGGTCGGCCACAATTTCCAGTCGTTTAACGTCGTTTTCCATTTCCGCCATCAGTGGATCGTCCTCTGCATTAAACTTATCCTTCAACAGCTCTATCCAGGCCATTAAAGAGGAGATTGGCGTACCTAATTGGTGGGCTGTTTCTTTGGCCAAACCTACCCAAACCTGGTTCTGCTCAGACCGTCTGGACGAGCTGAATGCCGTATACGCTACCAATAAAAATATAGCAATAACCGTTAACTGAATGTATGGGAACACCCGGAGCTGGGTGAGAATCAATGAATCCTTATAATAAACCAGCCAATAGCCATTACTTACCGGACTGATCATTTTGATAGGCTCATTTTCGGCCTTCATAATGGCAAGCTCCTCCTTAAAATATTGGAGGTCATAAACGGGAAGCCCCTTCCGGGAGATATGCTCAGACGCCGCAATAGGTATAAAGGTTTTGGTTGAATCTAATCCGCGGGAGGTTACAAAATCGCCTTTGTTATCAACAATGATAGCCGGTACGGATAGGCTGTCGCGCACGGCGAAAACATAGTTCAGAAAATCGTTATCGTCAGAGGAGAGCACCTGTTTCATACTCAGCGCCCACACCTGCGCGCGCGTACGTTCTGACCGCGCAATATTACGTACCAGATATTTTGTGTAGAGCAATGAGCCGCTGGCAATAACAACGGCAAAAGCAAGCAAAGAATATTTCCAGACCCTTTTCTGTTTATAAGGATTTACCATAAGACCTACCAAAGTACGTAAAAACATAATTATTAGTATAACCTCTTTTGTTGTCGGAGGCCGAAGGCCGGGATCGGAGGTCTGAAGTCAGATGTCAGAGGTTAGATATCGGATAACAGAGGTCAGATGTCGGAGCGCGGAAATGATGAAGATTAGATTTCAGACCTCAGCTATCCGTCTTCCTTAGCCTTCTGACCTCAGACTTCCGTCCTCTGGCATCTGACTTCAATCTCCACCTCAGAACATCGGCAGTTTTACTACCTTTGCCGTCATCATGGCTGATCAAAAAGTAAGAGTTCGTTTTGCGCCAAGTCCAACCGGCGGTTTGCATTTGGGCGGTGTGCGCACCGTATTGTTTAACTACCTTTTTGCGCGCAAGCGCAATGGTACTTTTGTGTTGCGTATTGAGGATACCGACCAGAACCGGTACGTAGAAGGCGCGGAAGAATACATTTTTGAGTGTTTAAAATGGTGCGGTTTAATCCCCGACGAAAGCGCCGTTGTGGGAGGCCCATACGCGCCTTACCGCCAAAGCGAGCGCAAAGCCATCTATCGTGAATATGCTGAACGCCTGGTAGCCCAGGGACATGCTTATTATGCATTTGATACCCCTGAAGAACTGGAGCAAAAACGCAAGGATATACCGAATTTTCAATATGGACAGGCGCACCGTAACGAGTTGCGCAACTCCTTAGCATTAACAGAGCATGAGGTTGACCAACTGCTGGATGCTGGTACTCCTCATGTGATCCGCATCAAAATGCCGGAAGACGAAACAGTAACTTTTACCGATATGATCCGCGGCGAAGTAAGCTTTGACACCAACCAGGTTGATGATAAGGTGTTGTTGAAGGCCGACGGCATGCCTACTTATCACCTCGCCGTGGTAATTGATGATTACCTGATGAAGATTTCGCACGCTTTTCGGGGTGAAGAATGGTTGCCATCAGCACCGGTGCACTTGTTACTTTGGAAATACCTGGGCTGGTATGATCAGATGCCACAATGGGCGCATTTACCATTGATCCTTAAACCAGACGGCCATGGTAAACTAAGCAAACGCGATGGCGCCCGCTTAGGGTTCCCGGTTTATGCCATGAACTGGAACGATCCTAAAACCGGCGAATTAACGCCCGGATTTCGCGAATTAGGCTTTTTGCCTGAAGCATTCGTGAACCTATTGGCCATGTTAGGCTGGAACGATGGTACCGACCAGGAAATATTTACGCTTGAAGAGCTGATTGAACGCTTCTCCCTGGATCGCGTGAGCAAAGCCGGAGCTAAGTTCGATTTTGAGAAAGCCAAATGGTATAATGCCGAATGGATCAAGAAACTCAACGCTGATGAGCTGAAAGACAGGGTTAAACCTGTACTGGCAGATAAAGGCATCGATGTGAGCAACGACGAATTACTGTTGAAAGTAATTGCTTTAGTAAAAGACCGCTGCACGCTGTTGCCAGATTTCTACACGCAATCATCTTACTTTTTTACTGAGCCCAAGGAATACGACCTCAATGCCGTGAAACCTAAATGGACTGATGCTAAAACTGAGTTTTTCAAAGCATTAAAAGAAAAATATCAAAGGGCATCTAACTGGGAACCAGCTGAATTAGAAACTACCTTTAAGGAACTTACTACTGAAAAAGGCTTTAAAATAGGTGATGTAATGCTACCGTTCCGCATTATGCTGGTCGGTGGAAAGTTTGGCCCGCATGTATTTGACATTGGGGAGCTGTTGGGCAAAGAGGAAACATTAAACCGGATTGATAAGGCGCTAGCGGCATTTACCGCCTAAACCCCTCTTTCACGGCACTATTATTTTAGCTATCTTTCGCTTTCAATTACCTTATCGTTTTAAGTGTTAGTAAAAACCTTTGGAAGTGCGGTTTACGGGATCGAGGCCACAACCATTACTATAGAAGTTAATATATTGTCCGGCACCAAATTTTTTATAGTTGGTCTGCCTGATAATGCTGTAAAGGAGAGTTATTTCCGGATAGATTCAGCGTTGAAAAATTGTAACTACCGGATGCCAAGGCAGCAGGTGGTGGTAAATATGGCGCCTGCTGATATTCGTAAAGAAGGCTCGGCTTATGATCTACCTATTGCGATCGGTGTGCTTGCTTCCTCCAGTCAGGTAGAGACCGAAAACCTCGACAAATATATTATTATGGGTGAGCTGTCCCTGGACGGTACGCTTCAGCCCATCAAAGGCGCGCTGCCTATAGCGATACAAGCGCGCAAAGAAGGCTTTAAAGGCCTTATCCTTCCAAAGCAGAATGCTCGTGAAGCCGCTATTGTAAATGATCTGCAAGTTTATGGCGTTAGTAATATTACCCAGGTTGTTGATTTTTTTAACGGCGACAGTAAGATCGAGCCCGAGTACGTCAATACACGCGAGGAGTTTTACAACAGCCTGTGTAACTACGACAGTGACTTTAGCGAGGTAAAAGGACAGGAAAATATCAAACGTGCGCTTGAGATAGCGGCCGCAGGCGGACATAACGTGATCCTGATCGGTCCGCCTGGAGCGGGGAAGACCATGCTGGCCCGAAGGCTGCCATCTATTCTGCCTGCCTTAACCCTATACGAATCATTAGAAACTACTAAAATACATTCCGTTGCCGGCAAAATGGCTGCTGCCGATGCGCTGGTAACTGTGCGGCCCTTCCGCGCGCCTCACCATACCATTAGCGATGTTGCTTTGGTCGGCGGGGGAGGGAATCCACAACCGGGCGAAATTTCATTAGCACACAACGGCGTATTGTTCCTGGATGAGCTTCCGGAATTTAAACGGAGCGTGCTGGAGGTAATGCGCCAGCCGTTAGAAGAACGTCGGGTAACTATTTCGCGGGCTAAATTCACGGTCGACTATCCCGCAAGTTTTATGCTGGTAGCCAGCATGAACCCATGTCCCTGCGGCTATTATAATCACCCGGAAAAGGAATGCGTATGCCCTCCAGGCGTAGTGCAAAAATACTTAAGCAAGATTTCCGGTCCGCTGTTAGATAGGATTGACCTCCATGTAGAAGTTACGCCAGTAAACTTTAATGAACTGGCATCTGATCGTCCAGCCGAAAAGAGCGAGCTGATCCGCGAGCGGGTAATCAAGGCCCGGGAGATCCAGCTTGAACGCTTCGGCAACAAACCCGACCTGCACGCCAATGCGCAGATGAGCAGCCAGATGGTAAGGGAAGTTTGCCAGATTAACGCTGCGGGACAAAATCTGTTGAAAAAGGCCATGGAGAAATTGGGTCTTTCAGCACGAGCTTACGACCGCATCCTGAAAGTCGCCCGCACCATTGCGGATTTAGCCGGAAGCCCGGACATCCAATTGGAGCACCTCGCCGAGGCTATACATTTCCGGAGTCTGGATAGGGAAGGTTGGGCCGGATAAACGAACTGAAACTTCTATTCGGTTCCTTTTTTCCATATACGCGGTTTACCGTGATTTCTTGGATATAAAATTTGGATGTCTTCACTATACTTATAGCCAGCAAAAACATAATGTTGCTCATTATATTTTTTGGTCAGCAGTTTGTCGAGCAAACAGGTATCGCCTTTGATACTATAAACAAAGTAAGGATGATACGCACCTACATCCGAATTTAGACGAGGTACATATTTGTACAATTCAAAAAGACTCGTAAATATAAACTCAGAGTGCCCATCGCCATTAATGTCTTCGAGAGCAGTTGGAATCTCCACGTCGAGATTGCGCTTTTCCTGATCAAAAACCATCGTTGCCTCGTTGTGCTCGATGTTTATAATTGAAAATGATTCCCGGTAGCCCGCGCCATCTAAAATACCGAATAGAAGAATAGCAGTTTGCTTATCGGTCCTTTTTATAAATAATTTGTCTGTGTTTACGTAGTTTTTGTTTTTAGCTAAGAATGATGAATCAACCACCGTCCAGTCGTACTTATTTGTAAAGCTAACTTTCCTGCCTCTATTCAAAACGACCGTAACTTTATTAAACATGTCCTTTTCCTTAGATGAGGAGCTCAAAATTATTGTATCGTTTCTGCCATCTCCATTGATGTCTTTTATAATTTCGCTCACTTTATGAAAATGATGTTGGCTGTAGGCGGTTAAATTTAAAACGGACCACGTCATAATGAATAGAAACGACTTCATGTTAAAGCTAATTGCGCGGCTTAAGATACGTCAAAATAAAATTTAACATTTGTCCATTTTTCTGACGCTTGCTCGTCATACTTATAAAAACTTTAAATTTATTTGTCATGAACGAATTCTTATTGATCTTCAGAAGTCAGGCTAATCCTGACATGCCCGCTCCAACTGTTGAGCAAATGCAAAGCGTTTCTAAAGAATGGGTTGACTGGATGCAGAAGCTTACCGAGCAGCAAAAATTGGTTAGCCGCGGCAATCGCTTGCACGGTGATGGCAGGGTGGTAAAGCCTCAGGGAATTGTTACCAACGGCCCTTATGTCGAAATTAAGGAGGCGATTGGCGGTTACACGGTAATCTCGGCTTCCTCGCTTGATGAAGCTGCTGAAATAGCCAAAAGCTGTCCTATTTTTAACGTTGGCGGTACCGTTGAAGTGCGCGAGCTGGTGGCGGTTAAAATGTAAGTATTTTGCTGATGGCTGTCCAATAGCTAAGATGTTGGTCGTCATAGCAGTATCAACTTTAATTTTAATGTTATGAATGAGTTCTTATTGATCTTCAGAAGAGATTTTACCACACCGGATGTACAGCCCTCGCCAGAAACCCTTCAGAACCTGATGAAGGACTGGCAGGAATGGATGGGCGGTATTGCTGCCCAAAACAAAATTGTTGACCGCGGTAACCGCCTGGATGATGCGGGCCGGGTAGTAAAACCAGGTGGCATGGTTACCAACGGCCCTTATGTAGAAATTAAGGAAGCCATAGGCGGATACATTATCATCCGCTCATCGTCGCTGGATGAGGCTGCTGAAATTTCCAAAGGCTGCCCGATATTAAAGATAGGTGGTAATGTAGAGGTGCGGGAATTAGTACCGGTTAAAATGTAAATAAAAAATTTAGCTCCTTCCCGCCGGGGGAAGGAGCCTTTTCATTATGGTTCACCATGAGCTTTTGCCCAACTTATTCAGAACGGAGTATCGCAAAATTGTTTCCGTACTGAGCCGCTATTTTGGCTTCGAGCACCTGGAAACAGCCGAAGACATCGCCAGCGATACCTTTTTAACTGCTGCCGAAACCTGGGGTATGCGCGGAATACCGGATAACCCGGCGGGTTGGCTGCATAAAGTGGCGCGTAACAAGGCGTTGGACTACATTAAACGGCAATCTGTTTTTGACCAGAAGGTAGCTAAGAATATGGCCGATACTCAACCGGAAACCACGCCGCCAAAGGAGCTTGATCTATCAGAACAGAATATTCAGGATAGCCAGCTGCAAATGCTCTTTGCCATTTGCCAGCCTGTTATTCCGCAGGAGGCACAGGTGGGTTTGGCTTTACGCATTCTCTGCGGTTTTGGGATAGAAGAGATTGCAAACGCTTTTTTGAGCAATAAAGAAACGATCAATAAACGCCTTTTCCGGGCTAAGGAAAAACTAAGAGAGGCACGAACAGCAATCGCCTTTCCGCCGCAAGCAGAAGTTGTTAATAGGCTGCAACCGGTTTTAACAACTTTGTATTTGCTGTTTAACGAAGGTTATTACTCTACGAGTCAGAGTTCCGTTCTCCGGAAAGATCTTTGTTTGGAAGCCATGCGGCTTACATTGATGCTCATTGATAATTCGGGTACCAATTTGCCTGCAGTTAACGCGTTGATGGCGTTGATGTGCTTTCACGCGTCACGATTTGAGGCCCGTATCGATGAGAGCGGCGAAATGATCAGGTATGAAGACCAGGACACAGCCTTATGGAATGATGAGCTGATCCAGCGCGGAGAATACTTCCTCAATAAGGCGTCTGTAGGAGATGAAGTATCACGGTACCACCTCGAAGCCGGCATCGCCTACTGGCACACTATTAAAACCGATTCGTTGCTAAAGTGGGACAATATCCTCCAACTGTATAACCGCCTGCTGATTGTGGAATACTCGCCGTTATCAGCCCTAAATAGAACCTACGCCCTTGCGAAAGTTAAAGGTCGGGAACAAGCCATTGTTGAAGCAGAAAAGCTTGATCTGGACCAAAACCATTTATACCATGTGTTATTGGGTTATTTGTACGAGGATATTGATGTTACGAAAGCGACCGATCACTTGCAGGCTGCACTTAAACTGGCTAAAACTCAACCAGAAAAAAACAGGATCAAGAGCGATCTGAGTAAATTGCTGAAAAGGCAATTGTAAAAATGAGAGATCAATGGTTCGTTGATCTTCATTTGCAGGCTTTAACAGATATCTTTGTGTGCACTTTAAGTACGTTTAAGGAGGCGGATGGGAATAGAAAATTTTTTTACGTTTATAATAACGGCGTTGCTTTTTATAATGACGCCCGGAATTGATACGATTTATATCTTAAACAAGTCTGTTGGGCAAGGTAAAAGGGCCGGCATTTATTCCACACTTGGAATTAATACAGGTGTGCTGGTTCATACCTTATTTGCTGCACTCGGACTTTCGCTGTTAGTGGCAAAATCTGCACTGGCTTTCTCCGTTTTAAAATACGCAGGCGCAGCATACCTTATCTATCTGGGTATAAGTAAGGTTACTTCCAAGGCCGGTATTATCAGCACCGCTAACGAGGAGCAGCCGCCAAGCACGAGTAGGCAAAACTTTGTTTCCGGACTCATTACGAATGTGTTTAATCCAAAAGTTGCGTTGTTCTTTTTAGCATTCTTTCCGCAGTTTATTAGCCGCAGTCAGATCAATACACCCACTCCATTTATTCTCCTTGGGGTTACTTATGCGGTAATTGGAGTACTTTGGTTTTTATTGCTGACATTCTTTGCTTCGCTGTTTTCTGAACGACTATTATCGCGGCCCTCATCAGGAAAATGGTTAAATAAAGGCTCAGGCGGTGTGTTTATTCTGATGGGATTAAAAATAGCGCTCAGCAGGCGGTAAATAAAAACGCTGTATCAAAGCCACTTTTGATACAGCGTTTCTTAATTATCTTATTACCTAACTAGCGCACGCGCTCTACGTAGTTTCCTGTAGCGGTATCAACTTTAACTTTGTCGCCAATGTTGATGAACAATGGAACACGGATTTCAGCGCCTGTTTCAACAGTTGCGTTTTTGAGGGCGTTGGTAGAAGTATCGCCTTTTACTGCCGGCTCCGTATAAGTGATCTCTAACTCAACAGAAGCTGGCGCTTTAGCCATCAGCGGTTCGTCACTTTCAAAGGCCACAATAACGTTGGTACCTTCTTTTAAAAATTTAACGGCATTGCCAAATAAAAATTTAGGTACGTTATATTGCTCGTAAGTATTGTTGTCCATTACCACGAGGTCATTACCGTCTTCATAAAGGTATTGATAGTCGCTGGTTTCGACCCGGGCAATTTCTACCTCTTCATCTGTACGGAAACGGTATTCAACTAATTTTCCGGTCTTTACGTTACGCATACGGGCCTGGTAAAAAGCACGTAAGTTGCCAGGTGTACGATGAATAAACTCTTCCACTTGCACCAACTCGCCATTAAAGCGAAGTATGTTGCCATTCTTTATTTCTGATGCTTTAGACATAAATCAAATATTGAGGCGCAAACTTAGCCACTTATGCCCAAACAAACAAACTGTAAATCAAAGAGGTTTGCATTGCGAAGGAATAGTTTGTGATTGAGGGACCATGGTCAATGGTCCATAGTCCATAACCGGAAGGGTGCCGTCGGTATTAACCCCGCTCTTGTTGGTGTTGTCACTAACAAGTCGCAAACTTTGGAATATAGTTAAAGTTGTTGGTGACAACACCAACAACGGCATAGGGTGGTGATTTGGATTATTCAGCGGTCTAGATTGCACTCTGTCAGCCGCCGGGTCGAAATGGCATAACGATTTGTTCTATCAACTATGAACCATGAACAAAAACTGACTACGCCCCATGAACCATCTTGTAATCCGTAATACTCAGCCTCTCTTTGCAAAAACTATACTCATGCTCCTGATTAGAGCAGATGATGGTGAGGCGGTTGGCAGCGAATTGTTCGATGAGGCTCAGGTACCAGTCTACGCCCTGGGTATCGAGGTTGGAGGTCGGTTCGTCCAGCATCAGCATTTCGGTATCTGAACAAAAGGCGAGGGCGAGTTTAAGTCGCTGTTTCATGCCGGAAGAAAAATATTTGACCAGCTTGTTGCGACTGGCATGCATGTTAAGCAGCTCGATTACGCTCTTCCTATCCAGCCCCGGCAGAAAAGCTTTGAACTGGAAATGAAAGTCGATCACCTCGCTGAGCGAAAACTCTTCAATAAGTTCAAGGTAAGGAGCAGCGAGGCTGAGGTTGTTGTAGACAGCTTCGGGCTCGATGTCTTTGCCGTTATCTGTAAAAATGATTTTTCCTTCGGATGGGGTAAGGCTACTGTTCAGGACCTGTAGCAGGGTAGACTTGCCGGAGCCATTGGGACCAAGGACAGCGTAACTGTTCCCTGAAGTAAAAGTGTAGTTCACACCCCTGAAAATCCAGTCGCGGTTAAAGCGGCGGCCAATATTTTCGAGGGTGATGGTCATGATACTTTAAAGTGGATAATGTTTATAGCCGATGGTCAATAGTCCATGGTCCATAGAAATAAATTGAAGTCCATGGACTATCGACTATCGTCCATGGACTTTTAATTATCAATGATTTCCGAAGCCTTTCATGATACCACGTTGTGATCCCTGGATAAAGTTAAGGATCTCGTCGCGTTCTTCGGTTGGTTTAAAATCAGCTTCGATGATATCCATGGCCTTGGTTACGTTATTGTTTTGTACAAACAAAGTGCGGTAAATGTCCTGGATCTCGTTGATCTTCTCGTCGCTAAAGCCTCTGCGACGCAGGCCTACGGAGTTGATACCCGCGTAAGACAATGGTTCGCGCGCTGCTTTAACATAAGGAGGCACGTCTTTACGCACCAGCGAACCGCCGGTAACAAAAGCATGTGAACCTACTTTACAAAACTGATGTATGGCAACCATGCCTGCCAGTACAACATAGTCGCCTACGGTAATATGGCCGGCCAGGGTGGTGCTGTTTGAGAAGATACAGTAATTGCCCACTTCGCAATCATGTGCTACGTGGCAGTAAGCCATAAGCAAGCAGTTGCTGCCAATCTCGGTTTTCCAGCGGTCAGAAGTTCCGCGGTTGATGGTAACACACTCCCTGATGGTAGTGTTATCACCGATGATAGCCAGGGTGTTCTCGCCCTTAAATTTTAGATCTTGCGGAATAGCAGAAATAACGGCTCCCGGAAAAATACGGCAGTTTTTACCGATGCGGGCGCCTTCCATAATAGTAACATTTGAGCCGATCCACGTGCCTTCTCCAATCTCAACATCCTTATGTATGGTTACAAAAGGCTCTATCACTACGTTATCGGCAATTTTTGCCTGCGGGTGTATATAAGCTAATGGCTGTATCATCTTAAGCTTCTTTAAATCTTGAAATTTGTGCCATTAACTCGGCTTCAACAACTATTTTTTCGCCAACCATGCCAATGCCCTTCATTTGGGCAATGCCGCGGCGTATTGGGGCAACAAGGTCACATCTGAAGATCAGCGTATCGCCAGGCAACACTTTATCTTTAAAGCGCGCATTTTCGATCTTCATGAAATAAGTAAGGTAATTTTCTGGATCTGGAACGGTATTTAACACCAGGATGCCGCCTGTCTGGGCCATCGCTTCGATCTGGAGTACACCGGGCATAACCGGTGCGCCAGGGAAGTGACCCACGAAAAACGGCTCATTCATGGTTACCGCTTTTAAACCTACCACGTGCGATTTAGTAAGCTCTAAAATCTTATCTACCAGCAGGAATGGCGGACGGTGAGGCAAAATGTTCATGATCTGAGTAGTGTCATAAACAGGTTTTGCGTTCGGATTATAAACTTTTACGTGCTTGCGGCTTCTTTCCTTTTTGATCAGCGTTTTGATCTTTTTGGCAAAAGCTACGTTAGCAGCATGGCCCGGACGTGCTGCCATAATGTGGCCGCGAAGCGGAACGCCAACCAGCGCCAGGTCACCGATCATGTCCAGCAGTTTATGACGTGCCGGCTCATTCTGATGCCGTAATTCTATATTATTCAAAATGCCCTGAGGCGCTACATCAATATCTGCGCGGTTAAATTTCTGCGCCAGGTGAGCTAATTCGTCCTTGCTTACGTGTTTGTCAACTACAACAATAGCATTGTTAAGATCGCCGCCTTTAATAAGGTTATGTTGTAAAAGCATCTCCAACTCGTGTAAGAAGCAGAAGGTACGGCATGAAGCCACCTCTTTCTTAAACTCTGATATAGTAGAAATACTGGCATGCTGACTACCCAAGACGGGCGAATTATAGTCGACCATACAGGTAAAACGATAATCATCCAGCGGCATAGCCACCATGTCAACCTTGCGGTCTGGTTCTGAGTAATGAATATTATATGGAATGTGGTAGTATTCGCGGTCGGCTTCCTGGTCAACTAAACCTATTTCCTGTAATGCGTCAACAAAGGGCATGGAGCTGCCATCCATAATAGGTGTTTCGGGGCCGTCGAGATCAATCAGTACGTTGTCGACTTCCAAACCTACCAGGGCTGCCAGTACGTGTTCAACAGTGCTTACGCTTGCACCGTTTTGAGTGATGGTTGTTCCTCTTGAAGTATCAGTTACATTATCAACATCAGCGTCAATAATAGGGGAGCCTTCCAGATCAACCCTTCTGAATTTAAAGCCATGATTTTCAGGTGCCGGGTTGAAAGTCATGGTTACACTTTCGCCGGTGTGCAAACCCGTGCCCGATACAGATACCGGGGCCTTAATAGTTCTTTGTTTTACGTTCATATTATTTAATGTCGACTGCATTAGCTTTCTGTTACCCCCTTACGCAGTTCAGCAATTATTTTTTCGAGTTCGTGTATTTTTCTTTCTAATTCGGGAAGCCGATTAATCACCACTTGCGACCGCATGTGATCGGTATAAGGTGTAGCTGGTGCTCCTGCCCATTTCTTGCCCTCTTTTTCAATGGTGTGGCTAATGCCTGATTTGGCCTGTATCTGTGATCCTTTGGCGATGCTGATGTGACCGACTATGCCTACCTGGCCGCCTATTATCGCGTTTTCGCCAACTTTTGAGCTGCCGGAAATGCCGGTTTGAGCCGCAACTACGGTGTTGGCGCCAATCTCAACATTATGAGCAATCTGGATCAGATTATCCAGCTTTACACCCTTGCGGATAATGGTAGAGCCCATGGTGGCACGGTCTATAGTGGTATTGGACCCAATCTCCACGTCGTCCTCAATGATCACATTGCCGATTTGGCTTATCTTGTTATAGCTGCCATCAGCAGTTGGCGCAAAACCAAAACCATCAGCGCCTATGATAGCACCCGAATGGATAATGACGTTATTGCCCAGTATACAATCAAAGTAGATCTTCACACCAGAGAATAACGTTACATTGTCGCCAAGTGTAACATTATCGGCAATGTAGGTGTTAGGATATATTTTGCAATTATCACCCAGTTTAACACCCGGTCCAATATAACTGAAGGCGCCTATATAGGCATCTTTTCCAATAGTTGCTGTTGGATGGACAAAGCTGGGTTGCTCTATACCCTTTTTATTAAGCTTGATGGTATTGTATTTTTCCAGAAGGATAGAAAATGCGCTATAGGCATTTTCAACCCGTATTAAAGTAGCAGAGACCGGGGCATTGATCTGCTGATCATGATTAATGATCACCACAGAAGCTGCGGTATTGTACAAATAGGGCTCATACCGCGGATTGGCCAAAAAAGAAAGGGAGCCCGGCTGAGCTTCCTCTATTTTAGCGAGTTGATTAACTGCTGCACCTGGATCTCCTTCTATAGTTCCGTTCAGCATCAAACTTATTTCATGCGCAGTAAATTGCATCGTACAAATTTAAGGGTAAAAAATTAAGCCGCAAATAAACATAACAACCTCAGCATGTTTTATACCAGCTCTTTATTATAACAAAATATATATTTCTCAACGGTTTTAACCAGCGCTTCAAGATTGGAGTTGTCACTGGCAGTGGTTATATCTTTAACGCTTTTATTCTTCATCAGTATCCCTATGTTGCCGTCGCCCACCTTATAAGCGTTGTTGCGGATGGTATCTTCAAAAACAAAGTATGAAGCGTCTTCTTCATTAATACGGAATTTTTGCACCGCGCGTTTCTTTATCTTCTCAACAAGTTGGGGGTCGGGTAACTCGTTACCAATATCAACATGGTATAGCCTGCGCTGCGTAAAGTTTGTGCACAGTTTGGACAGCACAAAATCAGGATGCGCCATCCAAACCTTTACGGCAGCCATAATATCGGTGTCGTCAAGGCAGGTAAAGTTGACAAGGTGGCAATCATCATTAACAAAGTCTTCCTTGCTGATGCTTTTTTCCAGGAAGTGGCATAAAGCAGGAGTCGAAAACAGCTTTTCCCCGTTTATAGCCAGCATCCGCGCCCGTTTCAGAATCTGCCCCAGCAGTTGCTCGGCAGCTATCACCGTTTTGTGCAGGTATACCTGCCAGTACATTAACCTGCGCGCTATCAGGAATTTCTCGATGGAATAAATTCCCTTTTCTTCCACCACAACCTGATCGTTATGTACGGTCAGCATTTTGATAATACGGTCAGAGCTGATCACACCCTCAGACACGCCGGTAAAAAAGCTGTCTCTGTTGAGATAATCCATCCGGTCCATATCTAACTGGCTCGAAACCAGTTGATGCAGAAAGCGTTTGGGATAAGTATCGTTAAAGATTTGTAGCGCCATTGACAGCCGTCCATCAAAGATATGGTTGAGGCGATCCATCAGCAGTGTGGATATATCCTCATGGTGGATGCCCTGTACAATATGCGTTTCAAGCGCGTGCGAAAACGGCCCATGACCAATATCATGCAATAAAATGGCTATGGTTACGGCTTCCTCTTCTTCTTCAGAAATGTCAACGCCTTTGCTGCTAAGTGTTTCCAGCGCCAGGCTCATGAGATGCATAGCACCCAGTGCGTGATGAAAACGAGTGTGTAGCGCGCCTGGGTAAACCAGGTGCGTCATGCCCAGTTGCTTGATGTACCTAAGCCGTTGAAAATAAGGATGCTCGATCAGGTCGAATATCAAATCAGACGGTATACTGATAAATCCGTAAACCGGATCGTTGATGATTTTTCTTTTATTCAAAACAGCACTAATAGGATGCAAAAGTGTTAAATTATAGTAAACAGTGAGCTATATATTTGTTAATTTTTGTTAATTACTAAAAGCCGATGGCAACAAAAGGCTTATTTTGTAGGTTAATATCAAAATTTGAAATACTATGCAGGAAACAACCATTTTATGGGCTGATGACGAGATTGACCTCTTAAAACCGCACGTTCTGTTCTTAAATGAAAAGGGATATAAGGTTAAAACGGTAACCAACGGAAATGATGCGGTTGAAGCTTTTAAGCAAGGGGCATATGATCTTGTTTTCCTGGATGAGAATATGCCTGGTTTAACGGGTCTGGAAACGCTTTCCGAGATTAAAAATATAAACAGTGACGTGCCGGTGGTGATGATCACCAAAAGCGAGGAAGAGTACCTGATGGAAGATGCCATCGGTTCTAAAATTGCGGATTACCTGATTAAGCCGGTAAATCCGCGCCAAATATTGCTTACGATAAAGAAGCTTACCGAAAATAAGCGCCTCGTTACGGAGAAAACCACCATGGCCTACCAGCAGGATTTTCGCACACTGGGCATGACGCTGAACGATAACCTGAATTACCAGGAGTGGGTTGATGTATACAAAAAGCTCATCTATTGGGAACTGGAACTGGAGAAGCTGGAAGATGCAGGCATGCACGAAATATTGACCATGCAGAAAGCGGAAGCGAACATGCAGTTTTGTAAGTTTATTGAAAAGAACTACCTCAACTGGGTGAAAAATCCGGAAAGTGCGCCGATACTTTCGCCACAACTGTTCAAGAAAAAGGTTTTCCCGGCAATGGAGAACGGTCCCGTATTCTTTATTCTGATTGATAACCTGAGGTATGATCAATTCAAGATTATTAATCCAATTATCAGCGAGTATCTGCGTTGTGAAGAAGAAGATACCTATTATAGCATACTGCCTACCGCTACCCAATACGCCCGGAACGCCATTTTTGCGGGATTGATGCCGCTTGATATGGAAAAGCGATTTCCCGGCATGTGGCAGAATGATGAAGATGAAGGCGGAAAAAACTTATTTGAGGAGCAATTTTTAGCGGATCAGCTGAAACGCACCTTGCGCAAAGAGGTAAAGTTCTCTTACAATAAGATCTTAAATATTGATGAGGGCCGGGCGCTAAACGACTCGATCAATAATATCATGAATAATGATCTCAACGTAGTTGTTTACAACTTTGTTGATATGCTTTCCCATGCCCGTACGGACATGCAGATGATTCGTGAGCTGGCTAGTGACGATGCTGCTTATCGCTCATTGACGCTCTCCTGGTTTATCCACTCGCCGCTGCTTGACCTGCTGAAATACCTCGCGCAGAAACAGGTTAAAGTTGTTATCACGACTGACCACGGTACCATCCGGGTAAAAAATCCAAGCAAGATCATTGGCGACCGTAACACTAATACCAACCTGCGCTATAAACAAGGTAAAAATTTGAACTTCAACGCCAAGGAAGTGTTCCACATCCGCAATCCGCATGATGCGATGCTACCTAAGCTGCACGTAAGTTCCAGCTTTGCCTTTGCCAAAGAGGATAGCTATTTCGTTTACCCGAACAACTATAACCACTTTGTTAATTTTTATAATGAAACCTTTCAGCATGGTGGTATTTCACTGGAAGAGATGATTATTCCGGTTGCTATTTACGGAGCGAAGTAGAAAGAGGGATCTCAACGATCAGAGATGCAATTATCATGTTTGTGTCTTTTTGTAAATTTGGATATGGTAGTAGTGATAAAAACCAAGAATAACGTTAATAGGATTAGGGAGAGGCTAAGTAAGCAAAAAATGAAAAAATTTGATGCACTTAAATTCTGCGGAATTTTGAAATTGGAGGAAGATCCATTAGAGCTCCAAAAACGCTGGAGAAGTGAGTGGGAATGACTTTTTTCGTGGTGTCTTTTATCCTTTAAACGTTGATAATCTTTTAATGTGATTATAAAGACTTCAGGAAATTAGATGTTCTTGACTTAATTTTGTACAAAAGGAACATCGAGTGACCATAGCAATAAATTCTTTAAATGATCTGCCTGCCGTAGCCGAAAAAGTGCGTGACTTTGCAGCTGACCAAAAAATCTTCCTCTTCTACGGTGACCTGGGCGCGGGTAAAACCACTTTTATTAAATCCTTATGTGCGGCGCTCGGTGTTAAGGAGTCGGTAACCAGTCCCACTTTTTCTATTGTGAATGAATATGTTGCAGGAGCAAACAAAATATTCCATTTTGACTTCTATCGTTTAAAAAACCAGAATGAAGCATTGGATATGGGGTATGAAGAATACTTCTACTCCGGGGCGTACTGCTTTATTGAGTGGCCCGAGAAAATCCCGGATCTGATACCTTCACATTACCTGAAGGTAGAGATCAGTGCCCTGCCAGACCAGTCGCGGCAGTTAACGGTGGAAAAGATTTAATTTTACGGTCATTCTTTTTTTGTTTAACTTCATCATCCGGAAATAATAAGCATGAGCTCAGGGATATATAGTGGCTTTTCAGACGTTGCCAAGCAGGCCTTACTACAGCCTCAGGAATCAATGCTGGAAGTAAAAGCTAAAAAGAACAAACTTTACATTGGTATACCTAAAGAGATTTCATTTCAGGAGAACCGGATCGCGCTGACTCCGCTTTCGGTTGCGCTGTTGATCAATAATGGTCATGAAGTAATGCTGGAAAGCAATGCCGGCCAGGCCGCTAACTTTAGCGACAGGGATTACAATGATCAGGGTGCGCAGATTGTTTATGATACAAAGGCGGTATACCAGGCAGATATTATCTTAAAAATAGCGCCGCCAACCTTGCAGGAGATCGAGCTGATGAAATATAATCAGATCCTCATTTCTACCCTACAGATTTCTACCATTAAACCGGAATGCCTGCAAGCTTTAATTGCAAAAAAAATAACGGCCCTGTCTTTTGAGCATTTAAGAGATGAAGGCGGTTCGCTGGCTGTAGTGAGGGCCATGAGCGAAATTGTAGGCGCAACCTCCATTTTAGTTGCTGCCGAATATTTAAGCAATGTTTTTGATGGCAAAGGCCTGATGCTGGGTGGTATCACCGGCGTTCCTCCAACGGAAATCGTAATTCTTGGAGCGGGCACAGTAGGAGAGTATGCTGCGCGTACTGCTATTTCGCTTGGCGCCCAGGTAAAGGTTTTTGATCCTTCTATTTATAAGCTGCGCCGGTTACAGAATAATATCGGCACCCGAATATTTACCTCAGTAGTGCAGCCCATTGTACTGGAAAAAGCCATAACCACTTGTGACGTAGCCATTGGTGCTATCCGTGCAGAAGACGGCCGAAGCCCATGCATTGTGTCGGAAACCACGGTGAGCCACATGAAGCCAAATTCGGTGATTATCGATGTAAGTATAGATCAGGGCGGCTGTTTTGAAACTTCCCAGGTAACTAACCATACGCACCCGGTTTTCCGTAAGTATGACGTTATCCATTATTGTGTGCCTAACATTGCCTCGCGTGTGGCCCGCACCGCTACTTATGCCTTAACCAATATTTTCACGCCTATCTTGCTCGATATCGGCGAAAACGGCGGACTTAAAAATGTGGTTTGGCAAAAAGCAGGTGTACGTAACGCGGTTTATATTTATCAGGGACATTTAACTAATAAACATATCGGGGAACGCTTTAATATTCCTTGCAAAGACCTTGACTTGCTGATCGTTTCGCATCATTAATAATATCTGCATAAGGCTAAAGACAAATATGCCCAGGCTACGCTATACATTTTTGCTGGTCGTATGGATGTTAGCTGCGCAGTTTAGCAGGGCTCAAAATTATGCTCAGTTTCTGCCTGTGCAGGATGTTGCGGCTTACCATAAAGATATTCTTAAAAATCCTCAACATAAACTGGTTGAAATCAGCAAAGCCATTCCCGGTATAGCACTCGACATTCGATATGCTACCACCAATAATTTTATGCACCGTAAAATGTATCCGCAGGGAAGGGCATTCGCACGTCTGCCGGTAGTGAAAGCGTTGCAAAAGGTGGAGGCGCAATTAAAACCGATGAGTCTTGGTCTTAAGATATTTGACGCCTATAGGCCTTATTCGATCACTGTCGACTTTTTTAACGTGGTTCATGATACCCGCTTTGTAGCCGATCCAAAAGTAGGCTCCAAGCATAACCGCGGCTGCGCTATTGATATTACGCTTATTAACCTCCAAACAGGTAAGGAAATTGCCATGCCCACCGGCTTTGATAGCTTTAACGCCTCGGCAGGCGCTAATTATGCTAACCTTCCTGCCAATGTTATACAACACCGGGAACTGCTTAAATCGATAATGCAGCGTAATGGGTTCAAGGTTAATCCGGATGAGTGGTGGCACTACGATTTTAATGGTTGGCCCAGCTATCCGTTGCTTGATGTCCCTTTCTCTCAACTCTAAGTTTTTCAGTTACTTATTTACTGTTCCTTTACCGGTGAATATTCAAGAGGCATTAAAATTGCTTTAGATCATCGGGAAAATTTGCAAAACTTTTCATGCTCAATCTGCTTTTTAAAAAACAGTTGACAAAATGAATAGGAGCCTGAATCTGTTGATATGAAACTTTTTAACAAGGACTATCTTAAATGCCTGGGAAAGGTGATAATGACCTCTTTCACCAGTTTTTCAAACGACAACGGTTTAAAGCTTAGCGCCTCACTGGCCTACTACACCGTATTTTCTATTGCGCCGTTGTTAATACTCATCATCTCCTTGGTGGGGCTGGTTTTTAAACAGGATGCCATCACTAATCATCTTTATCCGGAAATTAAACACTATGTAGGCGCATCGGCAGCCTTGCACATTCAGGAAATGATCAAGAGCCTGGCTTTTTCGGGCAAAACCGGCATTGCAGTAATATCAGGCATTGTGACCCTGCTTTTGGGTGCCAGCAGTATGTTCATGGAGATCCAGGATTCTCTCAATATCATTTGGCGGGTGAAGGCTAAACCTAAAAAAGGCTGGCTCAGAATGATCGAGAATAGGTTTTTGTCCTTTTCGCTTATTATAGGTCTGGGCTTTTTATTGCTGGTAACGCTGGTGATAAACATTGTGATCAGTGCACTGAGCGATAAATTACAACACTTTTTACCGGGTGTAACCGTGTGGCTTGTCAGCGGCATCAATTTAGTACTGTCGTTCATTGTGATCGCTATATTGTTCGGCATCATATTTAAGGTACTGCCTGATGTTAAAATCAAATGGAAGGATGTGCGGGCAGGCGCTTTTTTTACAGCCTTACTGTTTATGGGAGGGCAATATCTGATCAGCCTGTATTTGTCTTATTCGGCCTCAAGTTCCACCTATGGCGCGGCCGGATCATTGGTGGTTATCTTGCTATGGATATATTACACAGCCGCCATTTTGTACATAGGAGCCGAATTCACCCAGGTATTTGCCGAAGCGAACGGAAGCCGGATTGAACCGGCTGATTACGCGGTGCACGTGGTACAAAAAGAAGAGGAAAGGGAGGTTGACACACTGCCGCCGCAGAACCCGCAGATACAGGGAAACCTAAAGTCTGAAAACCATGGCAATAAATAATAAATTAAAGCCATCTTAGGCTTTACTGCTGATCAAGGTCAACTTCGTCGGGGCCGCTCAGCTTGCTTACATGGCATGCACATTTACCGCCAGAAATTTTATAGTCGGCTTTTACAACGCGGTCATCCTTGCGGGTAATTTGCAGTTGAAGGTCTTCGCCTCTTTCGGGAAAACTGTGCAGGTGGCTGTCATCGGCCACTACAATGGTTCCCGGATTGTTTCTGCCCGGCCAGGTGTTACTTCTAACTTCCTTGCCTGTGGCCAGATCAATCACTTTATAATTCTTGAAGTTGATCTCGTGCCCCTTGCTTGAGATTATCTTTACAGGTATCATAATAAACTCATCGGTGCAAACCACGCTGCCACATTTGGTTTTGCTTTCCTGCTGCGAGGCGCAGGAAGTAAAAATGACTAAGAGCAGCGGCAAAAGTTTGGTTTTCATAGGTCTTAAAAGTTCTGGTGAATATAGGTCATAATTCGTACCATTTCATCTCTAATCTGGCGCGTAGGGCGGGTAAAATTATTATTCATAAAACAAAAAGCCAGCCGCTTTCCTTTCGCGGTGATCAGATAGCCGCTTTGATTATAATTATTACTGAGGCTGCCAGTTTTTGCCCAAATAAAAGGTGCTCCGTTATCTGTCTTATAAGCCGTTCTTATCGTTCCAACCATTCCTCCGGCTGGTAAAAGACTATGCAGTAATTGATCGTTATTAACCTCGGCCCTGATTTTTATGAGTAGGGCTATAATGCTTCTTGGTGTAAACAGGTTTAATCTTGATAGTCCGGATCCGTCTGCCCATTGCGGTTTGTCAGGAAGATCGGCCAGAAAAGTTTTTATGGCATATGCCCTCACTGAGTCGGTATTGATGGTTTTGAATTTGGTTGATGCGCAAACCAGTAGCAACTGCTCGGCAATAAAGTTATCGCTTGGTTGCAGCATGTGTTTGTAAACGGTGTCCGCCGGGGCGTTATAAATGATCTTGGCGTCGGCCGGCAGTGGTATGTGAGCGTCAGTTACCTGGCGTTTTAACGTATCGCGCAATAGATCAAGCGTTAACGCTGTACTGGTTTTCCAGGGAATTTCCTGTTTATAATCGGTAGGTGCGGCTGTTGGGGGATATCTAAAAACATTAACTAAAAAGTCTCTTTTAATAAAGAAGTTGTGCGGGCTGAGTGAGCTATCAGGCTTTAGGAATCGCTTTATATAGGTAGGTTTTACCTGTAGATTGCAGTCATCATCCGCATAAAAGAAGGCAAGGTTCCCGCCGATAGGCAATTCATTGATTTCTGCCTGGTAATAATCATTGTAGTCATTCCATGCCCAGCCGTCGCCGTACATATCATTAACATATTGGCCGCTGCAGAAGAATAGTTTTTTAGAGGTAGTGGACAAAAGCTTATAGGCATTAACACCTTTCAGATCAGGATGAAGGAAGGATGGATCGCCCGTACCCCAAAATAGCAGCGAATCACCACGGGTAACGTAGCGCAAGCCGGGTATGGAGTCGCCCAGCATTTTGAGACAGGTATAAAAAGTAAAGAGTTTGGTATTGGAAGCAGGCGTAAAATATTTATCGGCATTCAAGGTGTAGATCATGCTGTCTTTGTCCAGATCATACAGTGCAAAACCCGTAAAATGATCGTTTACAATAGCCGACTTATTGAGTAACTTTTTGATGTGCCGGCTGTTTAGTTTATGCGAACATCCTGATAAAGCAATAGCAGCTGAAAAGCAGACGATTAAGAAAATTTTTTGTAACATTTTTATTGGGTTGAGCCTCTAAATTGTTGTAAATTTAATATACTTTTTACAACCGATTATAAATAGTATTATGCTGGTAAAACTGCTTAAAAACGGCAGGTTACTACGCTTTTTAATCATACTTGTACTATGCTTCTCCAACCTTCTTGCTGAGGCACAATACTTCTATCTGGCGCAAAACCGAAAGCGTGTAACCATTCCTTTCCAACTGGTGAGGAATATGATCATTGTACGCGTAAAGATCAATGATAAGGGACCCTTTAACTTTATTCTGGACACCGGCGTGGGTATCATGATCATTACCGATCCCTGTGTTGGCGATTCGCTCAACCTTAGTAATACACGCACCATTAAACTCTCGGGGTTTGGTGAAGGAGAGGAGTATGAGGCTACTGTTGCTCCTTATCTAAAGGTTGAGATGCACGGAATCAATAGCTTCGGGGTCTCGGCGGCGATACTCAAAAAGGATAACTTCGGGCTTTCCGCCTATGCCGGTATGCCTATACATGGCCTGCTCGGTTATGAATTTTTTAATGCGCTGCAAGTAAAGTTCAACTTTAGCGATAGCACGCTGGTTGCTTACCGGCCGGATCAGGTGGTGAAATTTAAAAAGTCGTATAAGATTCCTATCACCATTCAGGACAATAAGCCTTTTGTATTGGTGCCCATGAAATTGAGCGACGGAACTATAGTGAACACTAAACTGGTGCTTGACCTCGGCGCCGGCCATCCCCTGCTAATCAATAACACCACTAAAACTAATGGCCATCCTTCAAAATGTATTTCTGCTAATCTGGGCCTCGGTTTTAGTGGCCCCATAACCGGTGTGATCAGCAGGATGCAGGAGATAGAGTTTGGGAAATACAAGTTTAAGGACGTATTGGCCTCTTTTCCAGATGAGCAGTCTTTTAATCCCCTTTATGCTAATGCTGATCACGATGGTAACCTTGGCCTGGGTATTTTGAAAAGGTTCACTTTTATTATGGATTATCCACATAATGCCATTTACGTAAAGCCAAACTCGGATATAAAAAGACCTTTTGAACACGATATGAGCGGCATGCAATACTACGCAGCCGGAGATGATTATAAGCACATTATTATTGAACGTGTTGAGCCGGGATCGGCGGCGGATGTGATTGGTATACAGAAAGACGACGAAATCCTTGATATTAATTTTAAGCCGGTTTCAAAAATGTCGCTGGAGGAGATAGACGAGATATTTAAATCGCGCGATGACCGCTCGCTCCTGATCGGTGTTTCGAGGAATAATAAGGAGAGCTTTAAAGTTTTAACACTAAAGAGGAGAATTTAATCAGTCTGCTCTTTAGTTGTTGATTTTTTTACTTTAAGTGTAAATTCTCTGTTTTGCGAAGTTAAAAAAAGGAGTAAAATCGTTATTATTACAATTTGAAGTTTCTCTAATTTAAACTATGGATAAAAATATAAGGCTAAAGTCATGCCTGTACTTTTCTATGGTAGCGGCCACCATTTTGGCAACCTCATGTGCTACCAGAAAGAAAACCCAAACCATCACCGTTAAAGCCGGACCTGGAGGCACAGCTACGGCAACAGTTGGCCCACCGCAAAAGAAGGAGGGCATCAAAAAGTTTAGTGAACTTATTTCGGGCAAAATTAAACCAGATAGCGGCTTGTTTAATACCTACAAGGCCGACGGCAAATACTACTACGAAATTCCCGATTCGTTATTGGGCCGCGAAATGCTGGTGGTAACCCGGTTTGTAAAAACTCCCGCCAAGTTAAAGACGTTTGGTGAGCAATACGGCGGTGAAGAAGTGAACGAACAGGTTTGGAAATGGGAGCGTCACGACAAGCAGATCTTTATCCGTGTGCCAACTTATTCCGTAAGGGCTGATAGTACTACAGACATGTACCAGTCTGTTAAGAACTCAAATATGGATGCCATCCTTGCGTCGTTTGAGATTAAGGCCTACAATAAAGATACTACCGGTGTGCTGATTGATGTGACCGATTTTTACAACGGCGATGTTGTAGCAACGGGCATCCCTGATGATATTAAGCGGATGTATAAAATGAGCGGGGTTGATGCCAGCCGTTCTTATATCGATACCATAAAAAGCTTTCCAATCAATATTGAGGCGCGTACGGTTAAAACGTATCGTGCGGCAGAGTCACCCACAGACAATACTAACGGTGCCATGACTTTTGAGCTCAACACCTCGATGGTGCTGCTGCCCAAAAATCCGATGAAGCCAAGATTAAGTGATAGTCGCGTAGGTTTCTTTGGCCAGCGCCAGGTTGATTACGGTACGGATGCACAAAAAGCCGAGGTGACTGCCTATGTCCACCGGTGGAAACTTGAGCCGAAGGATGAAGCGGCTTATGCACGTGGAGAATTGGTTGAACCTAAAAAGCCGATTGTCTATTATATAGACCCCGCAACGCCTAAAAAGTGGGTACCATACCTGATACAGGGTATCAACGACTGGCAGAAAGCCTTTGAGGCAGCCGGTTTTAAAAATGCGATCATAGGCAAAGTTGCACCGACCCCGAAAGAGGATCCCGAGTTTAGCACAGAAGATGCGCGTTACAGTGTGGTGCGTTATTTTGCTTCAGACGTGGAGAATGCTTACGGCCCACACGTAGCCGATCCGCGCACAGGTGAAATTCTGGAAAGCCATGTGGGCTGGTATCACAACGTGATGAACCTGCTGCGTAACTGGTACCTTGTTCAAACCGCTGCTGTTAATCCGAACGCGCGTCATGCTAAATTTAGCGACGAACAGATGGGTGAGCTGATCCGCTTTGTGTCCTCGCACGAAATCGGCCATACCCTGGGTTTACCACATAACTTTGGTTCGAGCTACGCTTACCCTGTTGATTCATTAAGATCAAAAACATTTACCGCAACGCATGGTACAGCGCCGTCCATTATGGACTATGCCCGCTTTAACTACATAGCTCAGCCTGGCGACGGCGTTACTCATTTGTATCCTCAAATTGGCGAATATGATTTATGGGCCATAAAATGGGGCTATACCTGGTTTCCGGGTAACAAAACTCCAAAACAGGAAAAGGAAACGTTAGACGTTTGGACCAAGGAACGCGCAGGTAATCCGTTGTATTATTTTGGTCGCCAGGGAACTATGCTCGACCCGCGTTTACAAAACGAGGACCTGGGCGATAATGCCATGAAGGCCAGTACCTATGGCATAGCCAACCTTAAACGTATTCTGCCCAACCTGGAGAAATGGAGCTACGAGAAGGGGCAGGATTTTAGCGATCTGCAGGAGTTGTACGGCGAGGTGGTAACGCAATTTATCAGGTACATGGGCCATGTAACAACGAACGTTGGCGGCATGAACGAGAACTTTAAAACGTACGATCAAAAGGGGCCGGTGTACAGCTTTGTAAGTAAGGATCGTCAGCACGATGCTGTTGCCTTTTTAAACCAGCAATTGTTTACCACACCATCCTGGCTCATTAATAACGAGGAGTTAAGTAAGTTTGATAATGGGCTGATGATCAATCGCATCAAATCAGTACAGGTAAATACGTTATCGAGCGTTTTGTCACCATCGAGACTGGCAAGAATGTATGATAATGAGACCAGGAACGGCAATAACGCTTACACCGTTGCAAACCTTTTTGCTGATCTACGGACAGGTGTTTTTGGTGGGGCTAAGCCTGACGCCTTTAAACGAAACCTGCAACGCGGTTACATCCAAAACCTGAAGAACCTGCTCAACGAGGATGGCCCGTCTTATCCGGGTACGCCGCCGGCAGCATTGGCTAATATGGGTTTAACCCCGCTCAATATGGTGTTGTCAGACATCCGTCCGATGGTGCGTGCGGAACTTAAACGTATTGATGCGGCCCTGCCTAAAGGCGGTGATGCTATGACTTCGGCCCACTATGCAGATTTGCATTTAAGGATTAAAGAAGCGCTTAATCCCACCCATCCGGTAGTTAACTTGCCGGGCATGGCCTCGCACGCCCTCAACCAGCAGGAAATATTGCCTGAGGACCAGTCGTGCTGGCCAACAACTAAGCTTATTAACTAAACAGATAATTTATGAAGCCGCCGAAAGGTGGCTTTTTTATTTTAACTGGCTTATATTTTCAAAAAAGGCGCTCTGCAGATCAAGCAGCGATCGTACTTTCATCTCTTCACCATAAGCGTCAAAACATAAAAATTTTGATTTTTCAGGCTGACGCTCGTCGGTTTTCTCAATGAAGTTGAAGGTCTCAAAAAAATAATGGCGTGTGGTAATTTTGCTCTTGCTGTTTGTATTTGATGCATTTAACCTGAAACCAATCTGGTCTATCCACTGATGTACTCTTTTGTGCAAAGAAGCGCGTGACTTGTTCATGATCAATATATTACAGTATTTGAAACAATATTTTTTTGCGCCGTTAAAACTCCTCAGCTTCATTGCGGCGCTAAACTTTCACAAAGCCCCGGCCAACTATTCGCAATGTTTTTTTTAATGCCAATTATGAAATCAAAAAGTTATTAACATTTTTTTACTGCACGGTGATAAAGCCGTCGCAAATGTTGTTAGGACAATATTTATAAATTATTAAGTCCGGGTGCGGGTTAGAGCACCTGGATTTTGAACTGTCTGAATTTTAGTAGGTTGTGTAGTAATCTGTGCAGTGTGACCACAATTTTGGATAAAAAAGGTGATTATGCTAAAATTATTTTCTTGCCAGTTGAGGTTTTTGTGAAATAATATTGAAAATTTGCCTGCGGTTTTATTTTCAAGCCTATCGTTGGGCTGAAAATGGGATTATTACCACTTACCCACGTCCTCCTGTTTTCTACAATGTGGGGTTGATCTTATCAATACCCCTACCACCAGCAACACGCCAATCGATAAAAACTTCCAAGTCGTCGTCGTCTGGCCGCCAATGGCCGATTTATGGTTAGTATGTAGTGGTATATGTTTATCATTGCTTGCCGAAAAGATATTTTGCGCCCGTTTGTAGGGGTACACACGGCAAAAGACACGGATTAATACAATATACTATGAAAAAATTAAAAGTTAAAGGCTGTTTTTGGGATTGTATCGGTAATCAGGCGGCCATGCGCTGATTATTTTTAATAATTGTAACAATCCTATGAGAGTAAGTCTTTTAAGACAAAGAAATTGAACCTTTGTGGCTCATTTTTGTCGTAACGCAAAAAAAGATAGAATAAATACCAGAACCTGTACAATGAAGAAATTTACAATTGTCCTTTTTTTTGCTTTGATATCCGGCTTGTGTGCCTTTGCTCAGGTACACGAAGTAAGAGCAACCATAATGGATACCACTAAAACAACGCTCCCGGGTAGCCAGGTAACGCTCACCTCCGATAAGGGCGACAGTACAAACGCCATTGCCGATGTTAACGGTAAAGTACTGTTTCCATCAGTAAATGGTACCAAGATTGCGCTAACGGTTAAATCTCTTGGCTACCAATCCATCAGAAAACACTTTACGCTTGACCGCCCCGGACTTATTGATCTGGGCAACATTGTACTCCACGTTGAAGGCAAAGAGCTCGCAGGCGTAACTATTATAGGGGTTAATGCTGTAACTATTAAGGAAGATACCGTAGAATATAAGGTTAGCCAGTATAACGTGCGCCAGAATGCAGCTATTGAGGATGCCTTGAAAAAGATGCCCGGTATCGATGTAGACCCGTCAAGCGGAGCGGTAACGGCACACGGGCAGCAGGTAACCAAAGTGAGATTGAATGGTAAGGACTATAACGGAGGCGACGTAACATCGCTAACACGAAACTTACCAGCAGACCTTGTTGATAACATCCAGATTGTGGACGACTATGGCGACCAGGCCAACTTAACCGGCATTAAAACAGGCGAGCCTCAGAAGGTTTTGAATATCAATATCCGCAAAGATAAAAACTATGGTTTCTCCCTGCAGGCTTCTGCCGGCGATGGTGAGGATCTACTACCGTCTAACCAGGCAAGCGGTGCAAACAGCGATTTGAACCTGCCTGCCCAAAAGGATGCTAACAGGTACCAGGAGACGCTCAATTTCTTTAAATTTAAAGGTGACCAGCAAATAGCTGTTCAGGGTAATCTTAACAACACCAATATCAATACCTTTAATTTCGGTGGTGGTGGAGCAGGAGGTAACTTTGGCGGCGGCGGTGGCGGCGGCCGTGGCAATGCTGCCCGAGGCGGTTCAACCACCAGTAGCCAAAACGGCATTACCAATGCCCGGGCAATAGGAGGCAACTACCGCGACTCATGGGGTAAGCAGATCACAGCTTACGGCAGTTATAACTTTGCTGATAACACAACCAATACAGCAAGTAATTCTATACAGGCTAACACCAACCCTAACAATCAAAGTACTACCAAACAGTCAAGTAATGAGACGGATGGTAGCATTAATCATCGTTTTAACTTTAACATTGAATATAAGCCCGATACTATCAATTATTTAAAGGTAGTGCCAAGTTACACCTATTCAAAAACAACCACTTATGAGGTTGATAATGTTAACAATAGCCAAAATGGCAATCTGACTACGGCTTATAATTCTGTTACCAATGCCTATTCTACTACACCAACATATGGCTTGTCCGTATTGTACAATCACCGGTTTAATGGTCATGGTCGTAACTTCAGCGTATATCTTAACGGAAGCACAAGTACCAGTAATCAATTCCAGAATCCGATATATAATTATACCGCAGGTATACATACCGCTCCGGTTTTTCAGAATATAACTACCAACAGCAAAACCAACTCGGTAAGCGCCAATTTATCATACATTGAACCGGTAGGTAAAACCACTTATCTGGAACTTAACTACAACTATAGCCGGTCTTATACCAGCAGTGATAAACAGGATTTTGCTGATACAACAAGTGCAAACAACTACACTAACGGCGACGTGTTGCTGCTTAATCCTTCATTAAGTAATGATTATCATTTCACCTTTACTACTAACCGTGCAGGATTAAATTTCAGAGAAATTGAAACTAAATTTAATTATACCTTAGGTGTAGGGGTACAACCGGCCACTCTGGATGGTTACTCTGCTACAACAGGAGTAGGAACACACATCAACACCGTTAATTTTTCGCCAACCGCAAGATTCGTTTACAATTTTGCCCGCAGCAACTCTTTCAGCTTTAACTACAATGGCAATAATGACCAGCCAAGCTTTAGCCAGTTACAACCTGTAACCGACTATTCAAATGCGCTGTACCCTGTTCAGGGTAATCCGAACCTGAAACCTGATTATAGCAATAATTTCTCGATGCGGTATAACAAGTTCAGCTTCCAGACAGGTAACGTGTTCTTCAGTAACCTGTCATTTAATCAGACAGAAAACAAGGTTGTAACTAATGTAATAACCTATCCTAAATTCTCTGATGCAGTGTTGAGCGGTTTGCCGGCAGACCAGGCCGCACAGTTAAGGAAACTTCAGGGTACTAACTTAACCCAATACCTCAATGCCAATGGCTACTATAGCACCAATCTTAATATGTTTTGGGCCAAGCCATGGGATAATAGAAAATATACACTTTATTTGATTGCCAGGGGCAGTTATGCCAACAACGTTGGTTTTGTGAGCAGCGTTGATGCTAACTCACCGCTGGATATCAATACAGAACGCAATATCGGCAAAACATTGTCAGTAAGTCCGGCTACCCGCTTCAGGGTAGACATTGCCGACATTGTTGATGCGCAGGCAGGAACGAGTTATGAAATAGACAATACAAACAATTCCATAAAGAATTCCGTAACCGAAGCCGGATCGCACGTGCGCACCTGGGGACTTACGGTAAACGGTAAGAATTATTTATGGAAAGACTGGACCGTGAGCTATGATTATACCCACTACACTTATTACGGCTATACAGTGCCAATCAAGAACCCAAATTTGCTTAATGCCTATGTGGAGCGCAGGTTCCTGAAGAACAACGCCGCAACCATTCGTGCTGGTGTGTTTGATATATTTAACCAGAACACTGGTTATACTTATGCAGCAACGTCTTCGTCAATAACGCAAAGTAACGTGAACCGCTTAGGGCGTTACTATATGGTTTCATTTACCTTGCGTTTGCAGAAATTTGCTGGTCGTTCTCCGTTCCAGAATGGCGAAAGACAAAGAGGCCATTTCCGTGAAGGTGGCCCTGGTCCAGGTGGCCCTCCTCCTGGTCCGGGTGGTCCAGGTATGTAATAAGATGTTACCGCGCATAAAATTAAGAAGCCTCTTGCACTATGTGTAAGAGGCTTCTCAATTTATAAGAAAAAGTTGCTAATCTATTTATTGCTGTTTTTCGAGCACTTCATTAATTACACGCTCCAATTCATCAAGGTCAAATGGTTTAGCCAGATAGGTTTCGGCGCCGGCGTGGTCAGCCAGTATTTGTATATCGCTGTTGGCCGAAAAATAAATCACCGGAATATCTTTGAGATCGGCATTCTTTTTTAAGGTTTGCGTTGCTATGATACCGCCAGCATCCGGGATCCAGTTATCCATTAAAATAACGTCCGGCTCAATGCTTTCTACCTTCTCCGTGATATTATTGCAATCTGTAAACGTATGTACTTCCCAGCCTTGTTCTTCCAGAATGTAGGTACAAATTGATAAAATGTCTTCATCATCGTCAAAGATGACAATCCTCTTGTTCGCTGTATTCATAGATATGTGAGCAGATTTACAAAGCTAACTATTATTTTTTACAATTAATTCAATTATTTTCTCTCAACAGGTATACAGAACCAAAAGGTAGAACCTTCATTCTCTGTGCTTTCAACCCCTATTTTACCATCGTGCCGGTATACAATCTCTGCGGAAATGTACAAGCCCAGCCCAAGGCCCGAGAACTTGTGCGACGACTCCTGCACACGGAAAAAGCGGTCAAACACGTGAATCTTTTTATCCTGAGGTATGCCGATGCCAAAATCTTTTACAGACACCCTCAGCATACCGTTATCCGTAGCCTCTGCGCTTACTTCAACCCGGTCGGCATCCGGCGAGTATTTAACGGCGTTAGATAAGAAGTTACTGATCACCTGTTCGAGCCGCGGCCTGTCTGCATAGATTTCTACAGCTGGATTGCCTAGTATTTCAATCTTATGCGACGTTATACTTGCCTGAGCTTCTTCCACACATTCTGCGATAGCTTCGGCAGCATTGAACCGCGTATAATTAAACATCATTTTTCCCTGCTGTATACGCGTTACATCAAGGAGATCATCAACTAAAGTAGTTAAACGCGAAGTTTGTTTGCTTGCTTTGTCAATAAATGAATAAATCTTTTTTACTTCCGTGTTTTTTCCTGCCAGACGCTGGATAATCTGCAACGATCCTTTAAGACTTGTTATGGGTGTTTTAAGCTCGTGGCTGGCAATACTCATAAACTCATCCTTTTTCTGCATCAGCTGCCGGGTGGCCTGCTGCGCCTTAACAAGATCCGATACGTCGAATCCAAAAAATGCTATGCCGTCAATCTGCCCGTTGTCGGCATAAACAGGGGTATAAATAAAATCGAGCCAGCAATCAACATGGTGATGGCTAATAGGATCAAGGCGCTCAATTTTGAAAGCGCGGCCAATATAGCTTTCGCCGCTTTGCAAAACCGTTTGTTCGATTTCTTTAAGGTGCTCTTCGTAGCCCATAATGTGTACTTCTTCGGCGGTTTTACCCAAGTAATCGCGCTGTCCATAGAAGTCAATAAAGGCCTTATTCACAAAATCATATCTCAGCTGTTGCCCGCGTCTTATGGTGATAAGGGCAGGTGCATTCATAAAGATGCTTTGAAACTCATCCTGTTGTTTTTTGATTAGTCCCTGCAGCTCTTTACGTTTTTTCTCTATTTCCTTTTGCTCCGTAATGTTAATGATGTAGGTTACCGCATCGGCTGTATAATCATCCTCCAACAGAGCCGAACCCATTAAAACCGTAATACGGCTGCCGTCCTTCTTAATATATTCTTTTTCAAATGGCGGACAAACACCATGTTCCTTTAACTGTGCGATTGCCCAGCGGGTAACCTTGTCATATTCTGGAGGGGTAATATGATTAGCGTTAAGCTTATTTTCGTGGAGGTCAGCCTCCGTATATCCAATCATGGACAAGAAAGCATTATTGGCTTCCACAATATCGCCGTTCAGGTTACTAAAGATCATACCGATCATGTTGGACTCGAAAACCTTTTTAAACCGGTTTTCGCTGGTATTCATCTTCTTTTCGGCTTCTATGAGGCGCGTTATATCAACAATAGAACCCACCATTCGGTATGGCGTGTTATACTCGTCGTGCAAAATACTGCCGCGGTCAAGTATAATGGCGTATTTATTATCGGCCTTTAACAGCCGGTACTCTGCAGACCATTGTTTCTTATTGTTATTGATGGCATCATATACACTGGCTTCTACCCGTGTACGGTCATCCGGATGAATTTTACTGAACCAATACCCAATGCTCTGCGTTTCCTCATTGCGGTGATAGCCAAACATTGAAGTAAAGTTATCACTGCGCCACATTTTGTTGTTTACCAGGTTCCAATCCCAAATGGTATCATTGGTGGCTTTGGCTACCAGGGTAAATCGCTCTTCGCTTTCGGTTAACTCACGGGTGCGTTCCTTAACTTTATGCTCCAGGTCTATATTTAGCTTTTTCAGGCTTTCGCGGGCAACAATCAGCTCCTGGTAGTTTTTCCTTAGCTTTTGTTCTGCTTGTTTGCGATCGCTTGTATCGGTAAAAGTAACCGCAATGCCGTCGCCCATTTTAACGGCAACAATCTGGAACCAATGCGTTTGTAGTAACTGGCTCTCATCCTGGAAACTGTTTCCAGTTTCAGTTACCCAAACATATTTGTCAAACAGGTTGCTGTCATTAAGCTCTGGTACGTCTTTAAGGAGAGCGTTAACCAGCTCGTTTTCTTTACGGCCAAGTAACCTGGATGCAGCATTGTTTGCGGCTATGCACCGGAAATCGGTTATCTGGTTCTGGCTGTTGCGTACGGCTTTAAAGGCAAGTATTGAACTGATACTGGCATTAAAAACCCCTGTGATAATGTTATTAAGCTCAGAGATAAGCGTGATGTCAACAAAGGAAATCACGATGCCGTCGTTTTGTTTATCCTTGCGCACATACGGCATGATGCGCATTAAACTTCTGCTGCCGTTTTTAAGCGTTACCTCTTTTTCAATGGTTTCGCCGGTATGTTGTACCCTGGCAATATCCTGCGCGAGGTTCTCTGACTTGATATTGGTTGAAATATGACTGAGCGGCCGACCTACATCTGTTTGAATAAGATTGATAAGCTTTACCGCCGCAGGGTTAAACTTACGTATGCGCAGGTTGGCATCTAAAAAAAGCTGCCCAATATCAGTGCTTTTAAAGTAGTTGTTAAGGTCGTCATTAAGCTCAATAAGCTCCTTGATCTTGAGCTGGTGCTCGGTATTAAGGGTGTGCAGCTCCTCGTTAAGCGACTGCAACTCCTCATTGCTTGATTGTAGCTCCTCATTGGCCGAAAGCAGTTCCTCATTGCTTGATTGCAGCTCCTCATTGGTAGTCTCCATTTCTTCAACCGCCATTTGCAGGTTGGAGCGTGTTTCATTCAATTCTGCCTCAAGTTCCAGCACATATTCGTTCTGTTGCTCGCTCGGTATATAGGTAACTGTGCTTTCTTTTTCGGCAACGTTTCCTTCGGGCTTAGTCTCGCTAAAAACAATCAGCGTATACGGCTGATTGCCGTTTGTGGCACCCGGCTTCACGGCTATGTTCAGAAAAAGCTCCCTTTTGTTATGCTGAATCCGGAGTTTTCTGAGGTGTGTAACCTGGTTGTCTTTCCACGCCTTGCGGATGGCTGTATTCAGGATCACGGAAACCTCCCTCGGCACCATTTTTAAAATATTCAGGTCTAGTTTTTTTTCGGGGAGTGAGAGGTATTTTTTAAAGTCGCCTACGGTTTCCTTTATTTCATAATAGCGGTCGATAAAGATGCCCACATAACCAAGCTCGTCAACCAAAAAGTCTTTAAAATTGTCGTGCGTGGTTTGCTCCGGCTTTTCAGCCAGTTTAAACAACGGTTTTGATTTTGCCGGACTGCTTACCTGCTGTGCACCAGTGTTGTAGGTATTATGAGCGGCATAATTGATATTGCCGGTTTTTTTAAAGATTTTCCATTTGCCGTTCACCTCAACAACGCCGTCCTTTAAAATACCGGCCGTTTCGCTTGATCCGAGAAACAGATACCCGCCGGGATTAAGTGAAAAATGAAAAGTTGACAACACTTTTTGCTGTAGCAGGCTATTCATGTAAATAAGCATGTTACGGCAGGTTACCAGGTCATTTTTGATGAATGGCGGCGCTTTGGTTACGTTGTGCTTTGCAAAAACGATTTGTTTGCGGATGGGCGAAATAACAGAATAGTACTTGCCCTCCTTTACAAAATATCTATCCAGATACTTCTGATCTATCTCCTTTACGGAGGCTGCCGAATATTGGTTTTTTGATGCAATCTCAATGCTCGACTGATCGATGTCTGTGGCAAAAATTTTAACATCAAGGTTTTTCCGTACCTGCTGCAGATAATCATTAATGAGTATGGCAACAGAATAGGCTTCTTCACCGGTACTGCAGGCGCAGATCCAAACCTTGAGCAGCTCGCCTTCGGCTTTTTTATTGATAATATCCGGAATTACCTGTTGAGCCAGGCAATCAAAAGCACCTTTATCTCTAAAAAATTTGGTAACACCTATCAAAAATTCCTTTCCCAGTACCTTTGCCTCTTCGGGGTTATCACGTAGAAAGTTAAGATACTCCTTGGGCCTTTTATAGCCGGTGGCATTCATTCTGCGGCTTATGCGGCGGAGTATGGTAGGCGTTTTATACAGATTAAAGTCGTGGCCGCTGTGCTGATAAACCAATTTAAATATCTCATCGAGCACCCCCTCGCTAACCTTAGCGGGGTCAAACATTGGCGCTTGCTCCTCGCGGGTATAATTGAGCAGTTCCTCATGCATTTTTGCCGGAGGGAGAATAAAGTCGGCATTGCCTGAGGTAATGGCGCTGTTGGGCATGCCGTCAAATTTGGCCGTGGTCGGGTCCTGAACGATGACCATTCCGCCGCATTCTTTTATAGCCTCTATGCCCTTGGTTCCGTCTGTACCGGTGCCCGAAAGTATGATGGCTATTGCTTTGTCCTTTTTTTGCTGTGCAAGTGTAGTTAAGAAAGTGTCGATAGCGGTGTTAGGCGCTTTTTCGTGAGCCTTATCGGCCAGCTTTAACCGGTTATCGTCAATGGTCATTAACTTATTGTTGGGGATGATGTATACGCAATTGGGGCGTAAACTCATATCGTGGCGGGCCTCAACTACCTGCATATGCGTATGCTTTGAAACCAGCTCTACCAACAAACTTTTATAATCGGGCGACAGATGCTGTATAACAACGTATGCCTGGCTCGACTCGTCGGGAATGTGATCAAAAAATTCATGGATGGCCTCCAGTCCGCCCGCAGAAGCTCCTATAGCAACTACAAAGTCGCCCGTGTCTTTTACGGTGGCCGGTGTAGGTTGCTGTATTTCGGAAACTTCTTTCATTACGTTAATTAATCGGTTACAAAATTAATCAGAATACAAAAATTTTAGCCGGAAACCTGCTTGGTTTTGAATTCAAAAGCAAAGCTTCGCAATTCTTCAGCGGCGGTAAGTTCAAAGTCCTTCCACGGTAATGAGGTTTGCCTCACCGTTTGCTGCCATAACTTAAACGAATTTCGCGGGTGATAATTTTTGCCGTCACCTTCAAAATTTATCGCTTCGTCCGGGTTTCCGCCCCAGTTAATGGTGCGTACCTGCTCCGGTCTGAAACAAATAATATAGTCGCCTTTATCCGAATCAACGGGTATGGCCAATAAGCCGCTACCTACAGCTGCAAACTCCTCTGCATCGTCATAGATCGATGCCAGGTTATTTATGGAAAAAGACTTGTTGAGGTCCTTGCCCTGCAGCCAAAAGATCAGGTTTTCCATCTGATCGGGTTCTGGCACCTCGCCAAGTACCTTTACATTGCCATTGCGCGTTACAGCAGCTCCGGTAGCATTAAACATACCCAGCAGGTTCACATCATTATGCCTTAGCAAACCTTTTGCCAAATCATCCTCTGCGTAAACAAATTCAACCAGTTCCGCCCGTTTCTGCTGCAGCGTTGTGGTAAGATCAAAGGTCTCTTTGTTAAGAATAGAAGATACCCTGGTTGAAATTACGTTGGAGAGCAATTCAAAAACAGAGCAGATCTCGTAGTTGAGATAACGAGGTGTTAAGTGATGGCACGCAATGAGCCCCCAGAGCTGACCGTCTTTGATCACCCTGGTCGACATAGAAGCCACTACGTTCATATTCTTCAAATATTCGAGATGGACATTGGCTACGCTCCTCAGATTGCAATCAGAAAGGTCTATAAACGCATGCGTAAGCGGATTAATAACCGGATAAAGCCTTACAGGCGTATAATTGCGGTTGGGAATAAGCCTGTACGGATTGTTTTGGTACATGGCCCGCGCCTGTTTAGGAACATCCGAGGCCGGAAAGGTGAGCCCAATGTACTCCTCCAGCCCCGGTTCTTTTTCCTCAGCGATAACGGTCCCGTTCCAGTTTTCGTCAAAACGATACATCATAATGCCGTCAAAACCAGACAGTTTCTTTAATTCATGTATCGCCACCTTACATACCTCCTCTACGGAAGCCGCGGCCTCAATGGCTGCCATGGCAAATTTTATTTCCTGGTATACATCGGTAAAATAGCGTTTAAAATCCTGATCAACTTTTTCCAGCTCCACTACAAGATAGTCGCTTTTACCATGCACTATGGCAAGCATTTGTCTTTTCCCGTTAGCGCTTTCAAAATCCAGGGTAACCGGTATTTTGTCTGACAGGCCACGCTCTAATTTTGATTTTAATGCACTGATCTGCGTTTCGCCCACATATTTGCTCAGCGTATGGCCAATAATTGCCGAAGGTTTGAGATCAAATAACTCTTCCGTATTTTCACTTACCTGTATAATTTGTAAACTCTGCTTGTCAAGTACAAGGAGGTACCCGTAATCCTGGATTAAATTGATCTGATGCAGCGGCAGGCTACCGCAGAATTCCGAGTCGTAATTTTTTTCAGCCATTATTTTCAATCCAGTGCTTAAATTTTACAAACGTATCATTGGCCGCCTCGCATATAGTATCCGTGTCGGCGTTATTGGCTGGCTGACTATTTAATGTTTGTTTAAATGTTTCCCACATGGCCGGTGTGGCCTCGCCATAACCGTTAAAGAAAGAGAATCCACCCTTAAACTGGTCCACGTTAAGTTGCTGTGCTACCATTTTGCTAATGTGACTGCCGCCAAGCGTTGAGCCCTCTATTACATACAAAGCACCAAATGCTTCGAGGTGATTGGTGATGCGAGGCAGGCTATTTTCTGCTGCCTTTGCTATGGTAACGCCACCGAGGGTATTGATGTCATACTCGAGTGCGCGTGCTTTTCGCCGGTCTGTATAGTCGGGAAGACGAAGGGAAGAAATGAACTTCTGAATGCGCTCTTCGAGTGCGCCGAAATAGCCATAGAAGAGCTGGAGGATGTTAACATAATCCTCATTATTTCGAATGTTCTTGATCTTACTTATTATTAACTTTTCCAGGTGCTGGTGGTCAGCCCTGGTGAATTCCTTTAACTGATCGGCTATCATGCAGGTAGAATTAGATTTACTAAGCTAAGAGAATTAATTGAATACTGGGAAATAAATTTAAGTATAGTTAACTAAAATTGGCGTTGATTGGCTACTCCCATAGGTTTTATTGCCAGATAGTTACGCAGTTACGAGGCCGTTTTAGGGCTTGGCGGGGTTGTTGGTTTTTGCAGGTAAACGTTAATTAAGATGACAATTATGCCGGTTGTAATGGAAACATCGGCCAGGTTAAAGATGCCGGTATGGAACACAACGAGGTTCATGTAGAGGAAATCTGTCACTGAACCGTGTACAAGCCGGTCGTATAAATTGCCTAAACCGCCGCCGGTAACACAGCATAGCCCCAGTAGCACCGGCAAAGGCAAATTGCTTTTGCGGAAAAGATAGATCATCCCGATCACAATAGCCGAAAGGGGGAGCAATAACAGCGCTATCCACCTCACCGGGCCAGATAACGAGTTCCACAAACTAAGGAAAGCTCCGGTGTTCTCAACCCTGGTGATGATTAAATGCCTGTCCAGTAGGTCTATTTCCTGATCGTAGCTCATTTTGGTGCGGATAATGTTTTTGGAAAGCTGATCACAACCCACATTGATGCCGATAATCAGCAGGATTAAAGCCGTTTGATAGATCTTTTTAACAGACATGATACTATGTTTAACAACAATACTAAATATTAACCTAAATAACGGCTAAAAAGTATATTTGAGGATCAATAAACGATATAGGCTAGCACAAAGAACTTGAAAAAACAGGAAATAAGAAAACAGTTCCTTCATCAGCGGATGATGCTTTCTGAGGTTGATTACGAGGAGTTTAACCAGCAGCTGTTAAATCAGTTTAAGACATTTGATCTAACGTCCGTTTCTGTTATCCATTTGTTTTTGCCCATTAAAGAACGCCGTGAACCAGACACTTTCCTGATCAGGAACTGGCTGAAGGAGAACCGCCCGGATATAAAGATCGCCTACCCCAAGGCCAATTTCGCCGACCATACGATGGAAAGTTACCTGGACGATGACAAACTGGAGTTGGTGATCAACGGCTATGGCATTCCTGAACCGGTAACCGGCACTACTATTGAAGCCACCAAGGTTGATATAATGCTGGTTCCGCTACTGGCATTTGATAAACGCGGTTACCGTACGGGGTACGGAAAGGGGTTTTATGATCGGTTTATGACGCAATGCGGGCCGCATGCAAAATTTGTGGGGCTCTCGTTTTTTGACCCGATAGACATTATTGAGGATACCGACCAGTTTGATAAGCAGTTGCACCAATGCATCACCCCCAATAAGATTTACGAGTGGCAGCATCCCTGAAAGGAGGAATGCTACCACTCGGTTATTAGTTCTTTAGTTCCAGCAGCACGGGGCAATGGTCCGAGTGTTTGGCCTCTGAAAGTATAGCCACCCTTTTGATGCTATTTTCCAGCTCTTTGGTTACCATAATATAATCGATGCGCCAGCCCAGGTTCTTGTTCCGCGAATTGGCCCTGAAACTCCACCATGTATAATTATGCGGCTCCTTGTTTAAATGTCGGAACGTATCCACAAAGCCAGAGTTGATAAAGTTCTCCATCCACTCGCGCTCTTCGGGTAAAAACCCTGATGAGTTGGCATTTGACTTTGGATTGTGAATATCAATCGGCCTGTGGCAAATGTTATAATCACCGCAAACAACCAGGTTAGGATAGGCCCACCGCAGCTGATGCAGGTATTCGCCAAACTCATCTAAAAATTTAAATTTGAAAGTCTGCCGCTCGTCGCCACTGGAGCCTGAGGGGAAGTACACACTCATCACAGAGATGTCTTCAAAATCAACCCTGATGCAGCGTCCTTCGCGATCATATTCCCCAATGCCGCAGCCGTATTCTACATGTTTCGGCCTTTGTTTAGTGAAAATGGCGGTACCGCTATAGCCTTTTTTTTCGGCCGGAAACCAGTAATGCTGGTAACCCAGTTGTTCAATTAAAATCAGTTCGGTAATTACATCTGGTGTGGCCTTGATTTCCTGGAGGCAAACCACATCAGCATCGGTAGCTTGCAGCCAGCTGAGCCAGTTTTTGTTAATGGCCGAACGTATGCCATTAACATTATAAGTAACAATTTTCATTAACTTATTCCAGCCCTCTCCCGTAGAGAAGGAGTTTTAATAATTTTATAGTTCTAAAATCTTATCTAATTGTTTGCACTGCTTTTTACTAAGCAGCGTAACGGTCATTGGTATATCGGTAACCGGGCGGTCGCGCTCGTCCTTTTTTACTGCGGCAATAAGATCAACCATATCCAGGCCGCTTACCACTTCGCCATAAACGGTATAGTTCTGATCCAGATGCGGCGTCCCGCCTACCGATTTGTACCATTCGCGCTGCCATGCGGGTATTTTACGGCCCTTGAGGCGGGCTTGCTCCAGCTTGTCCAGGTCCTCATCGGTAAAGCGTTTGCCTTCTACAATATAAAACTGGCACCCACTGGAGGCCTTCGCCGGGTTATCATCGCGGGCGGCGGCAAGTACCCCTCGTTTGTGGAAAAGGCTGTCCCTGAATTCGGCAGGGACGGTGTAACCCACGTCGCCGTCGCCCAGGGCTTGCTCTGGTTTAGCTGTTTTAGAATCAGGATCGCCACCCTGTATCATAAAGTTCTGGATAACACGATGGAAAAGCGTTCCGTTGTAAAAGCCTTTCTTAACCAGTTTTATAAAGTTGTCCCTATGCTTGGGTGTTTCATTATATAAGCGGATAATACATTCGCCATAACTGGTTTTGACCCTCACGTATTGATTTTTAGGGCCCTTGGCCAGGGCCGTAAAACCAATGAAGACTGAAAGTAAAACGGCAAGAATCTTTTTCATTATTGCGGATTGTCCATTTCGTCAAAATAATCAATAATCAGCGATTTAATGAGCATTTCCTGTTCAAGCATGGTATAGGCGGGTACTGGTTTAATTTTCTTCCAGTGGGGCCAGCCATCCTGGTCCGCGCCTTCCAGCTCATAAAATCCCATTTTGCTCAGGAGCTTACAGGTTGCAATATGCATTAATTCTTCTTTCTGTCTTTTACTGAACTTTTGCGGACCCTTGCCCAACTCCTGTACGCCAATTAAAAAAAGCATCACCTTAATATCGGGGGTATCGGAGTCAAACTCTGTTGAAATACGTTTTTGTAATTCAGACCATCTTAAATTCGTTTCAGCTGGTTTCATAGCGGCAAAGATACGCTTGGCGTAAGATTAAGCATCCAATGTTTTTGTCACTTTTAACAATAATGTTACACTTGAACCAACATAATGATAGATTGTTAACTATTTTTGCGGCCGGGCGCTGATCATACGAAAATATCGCTTGAAAAGAAGGCACAAACATATCATCCTTTCGTGGATCCTGTTGTTATGTTTTGTAACAGGTCAGTACGTTGTTTATGCGCATCAGCATAAAACTAAAACCATTTCGGTTTCCGGCTCCAAAAATCAAAAACAAAAACACCAGGTAAAGGAAAAGTGTGACCTGTGTGATGCGATGCACCATACCTATATGGATACGGCTGTAAAGGTTTACCTGCCTGCTCCAACGGCTGTTTCTTATTTTTACTATAACAGTAACGATTATGTAACAAGCATCGGCCTTGTTCTGTCAAAAGGGCGTTCTCCACCGCTTTCATAAAGACCTTCCTATCAGACAGGCCCCATTTTTGAGAGATCACATTTTTTCTAGAAGAACTTATTATGAAATTGAATTTTCGATTATTCGTAAATATATATTTTTTTATAAGTCTGTTGCCACTCTCACATGCTTTAGCGGCAGACACGCCCGTATATGTTTCGCTAAGCGGTGTGGTAACAGACAAAAAGGACGGTGAGCCGGTTATTGGAGCCACCGTGCGTATACCCGATCTTAAGATCGGTGCGGTAACTAATACCAAAGGGCAATATGTGCTAAATCATGTACCCAGAGGTACTTACCTGGTTCAGTTTAGCTCTGTCGGCTATGCTACGGTTACCCGCCAGGTAAATTTTGCAAACACGCAAACGCTGAGCGTCCAACTGCAGCAATCGTCCATCGAGACAGGCGAAGTGGTAATTACCGGTGTAAGCAAAGCCACAGAAATAAAGAGGAGCCCGATACCAATGGTGGCAGTGGGTAAAAGCTTTTTGGATCAGCAAGCTGCCTCAACCAACGTTATAGACGCTATAGCCAACCTGCCGGGTGTTAGTGCGGTTACTACCGGTCCCAACGTTTCCAAACCGTTTATCCATGGTTTGGGCTACAATCGTGTGGTGACCACCTTTGATGGTATCAGGCAGGAGGGGCAACAGTGGGGTGATGAACATGGCGTAGAGGTGGACCAGAATGCTGTTGATCGCGTGGAGGTAGTTAAAGGCCCTGCCAGTCTTACTTATGGGTCGGACGCCATTGGCGGGGTTGTAAATCTGATCCCGCCCGCTACCGTTGCCGAAGGCAATGTACTCGGTTCTGTACAGGGGTTGTATGGAACTAACCAAGGCTTGCTTAGCGGCTCTTTCCGTTTGCAGGGTAATCAAAATGGATTTTTGTGGGGAACCATTCTTTCGGCCAAAGAAGCGAAGGACTATCAGAACCAGCACGACGGACGCGTTTACAATACCGGTTATCGCGAAAAGGATGCGATGGTTATGCTGGGCCTCAATAAAGCATGGGGAACGTCTTATTTGAACGCGTCGCTTTTTGATGATGAGCAGGAAATTCCTGACGGCAGCCGTGATTCCCTCACTCGGAAGTTTACCAAACAGATCACCGAAGGGGATACTTACCGGCCTATCGTGCCAGAGTCTGAATTGAACTCTTACAAAATTTCGCCACTGCATCAGCACGTGCAACTGTATCGGATCTATAATACCAGCAACTTTATTGTGGGCGATGGTAATCTACAGGTTAACTTAGGCTATCAGTACAGTCATCGCAGGGAGTTTGTGCACCCAACTGCTCCTGAGATTCCGGGCCTCAATCTGCAATTGCAAACCTTTACCTACGATGTTAAATACGACTTTACCCTTGGTAATGGTTATGAAACCACCGTTGGTTTAAATGGCATGCACCAGAACAATTCGCTGGGCCAAAGTACTGTTTTCCCTATCCCTGCATATCATCAGTTTGATATAGGTCCGTTTGCCGTAATTAAGAAAACCTTTGGCAAACTTGATCTTTCCGGAGGCTTACGGTACGACAGCCGTACTTTCCATAGCAACGCAGCCTACATTGATACCACCAATACTTACTTCCCTTCACTTTATACCGGCGGTAATCCGCTTGGTGCACCAAATGTTACCCAGCAGTTTAATGCCATTAACAAAACCTTTTCTGGCGTAACAGGCAGCTTCGGCGGAACTTATAATTTCTCCGAATCATTTTTATTGAAAGCAAATATTGCCCGCGGTTTCCGCGCGCCAAGTATTGCCGAACTCTCAGCCAATGGCCCTGACCCCGGTTCGCAGATCTATCACGTGGGCAACAATAACTTTAAACCCGAATTTAGCTTGCAGGAAGATCTTGGCGCTTTCCTGGCACTAAGCGACGTATCTGCCAGCCTCGAAGGTTTTTATAACAATATCTCCAACTATATCTTTCAGCAGCAGGAGTTGAATCCGGACGGCACCCCGGTAATTACGCAAGGGTATAACACCTTTACTTATACTCAAACCAAAGCGAGGTTATACGGCGGCGAACTGAACGTGGATGTTCACCCCTTACATTGGCTGCATTTCGAAAACGCCGTATCTGTAACCTATGGTGAGAACATGGGTAATGGCGGCAAGGTTCCGGATAGTTTAAAGTACCTTCCGTTTATTCCGCCGCTGCATTACCACAGCGAGTTAAGAGGAAGTTTTAACAAAGGCTTCAGTAGTTTTAAAAATTTGTACGCTTATATAGGGTATGATCACTACAGCGCCCAGAACCGTTTCTTCTCTGCCTATGGCACGGAAACCTATACACCAGCATATGACCTGGTAAGTGCTGGTGTTGGTGGAGACCTGACCAATAAAGGCGGAAAAACTGTGCTGAGGTTATTTATTGAAGGTACTAACCTGGGCAATGTGAACTACCAGTCGAACATGAGCCGCTTAAAATACTTTGATAATGCGATAGTGCCGCCAGGCGTAAGGCCAGGTATATTTAATATGGGCCGCAACATTAGCTTTAAAGTAGTGGTGCCATTCGATCTGTCACCGCACAGCGGTCAAAATACCAAGTCATAACAAAAAAGGCTGTTTTGCAGAGCGCAAACAGCCTTTTTGCTTTTCACAAGAGGTGCTAATAAATTACTTTAGCTTTTCCAGGATTGAACCGATGCTGAGTTTTTCCTGCTCGCCGCTTTCCATGTTTTTAAAGGTAAGCTGCCCGCTTTGTATTTCGTCGCTGCCGATCACAACTACGTATGGAATACCCTTGTTGTTGGCGTAATCAAACTGCTTTTTAATTTTAGCCCCGGCGGGATATAATTCGGCATTAATATCATTTTGACGCAATTGCTGCAAAAGTGGTAGCGCAAACCCTTCACCCTCTTTATCAAAGCAGCAGATCAGTATACGGGTGGTTTGATTGGTTGCAGCAGGGAAAAGGTTCAACTCTTCCAGTACATCATAAATGCGATCCGCCCCGAAAGAGATACCCGCCCCGGTTAAGCCTTTAAGACCGAACATACCGGTAAGGTCATCGTAGCGACCGCCGCCGCCTATGCTGCCCATAAAAGTCTCATTCGTCTTCACTTCAAAGATCGCTCCCGTGTAGTAATTAAGACCACGTGCAAGCGTAATATCCAGCTCAAGCGTAGCTTTTTGAAGCTTGCAGTGTGTAAGGTAATTGAAAATGGCCTCTAATTCTTCACAGCCCTTTAAGCCGACGGTCGATTCGGCTAGCACACTTCTTAATTGCTTTAATTTCTCACCGTTTGAACCTTCTAAGAGGATAATCGGCTCCAGGCGGTCAATGTCTTCCTGCACAAAGCCCTTGGAAAGCAGTTCATTTACCACGCCATTCATGCCAATCTTATCCAGCTTATCTATGGCCACGGTCATATCAACGATCAATTCTGGCTTGCCGATTATCTCTGCAATGCCAGAAAGTATCTTACGGTTATTAATCTTGATAGTAAAGTCTTTCAACCCCAGGCGCGATAAGGCCTCGTCATAGATCATCACAAACTCGGCCTCGTTAAGTAGCGAGTCTGACCCAACTACGTCGGCGTCGCACTGGTAAAACTCGCGATACCTGCCTTTTTGTGGCCTATCGGCGCGCCAAACAGGCTGTACCTGGAAGCGTTTGAATGGAAAAGTAATTTCGTTCTGGTGCATCACTACATAGCGGGCAAAAGGCACGGTCAAATCATACCGCAGGGCTTTTTCTGAAATCTCGGCCGTAATACCGTTTGAATTCCGGTCGTTCAGTTTTTGCTGATCAGCTTTAGCAAGGAAGTCGCCGCTATTCAGAATTTTAAAGATCAATTTATCGCCTTCGTCGCCGTATTTGCCGGTAAGGGTAGAGAGGTTTTCCATTGCCGGCGTCTCAATTTGCTGATAGCCATACTTACGGAAAACACTTTTAATGGTGTCAAAAATATAGTTACGTTTCACCATTTCTGCCGGTGAAAAATCACGAGTACCTTTAGGAACCGATGGTTTAATAGATGCCATGCGGCAAAGGTAATAAAAAGGAGAGGACGGGCTAAGCGTATTTTGGGATCAGCAGAAGTGCATTCCGAAAAAAAAAGAAGCCGTCACAAGACAGCTGATGTGTTCTACGCCGTCGTTGGTGTTGTCACCAACAACTCCTGCGTTGATGTAAAAGTTCTTGTTGGTGATAACACCAACAAGGGCGGTGGCCGGGGCGAGGAGGGAATAAAAAGGCGGTCAAAAGACAACTACGCCGTTGTTGGTGTTGTCACCAACAACACCTGGTTTGATGAATGTTCTTGTTGATGACAACACCAACAATAGCGGGCGACCCGGGAATAAGAAAAGCGATCAAAAGACAACTGATGTGTTCTTTTGACCGCTTCCGGTATTTGTATTTTTAATCTTACGCCATTGTTGGTATTATCACCAACAACTCAGGAACTTAATCTACTTCCACCGGTGACAGCACTTCCAGCAGGATGTTCCAGCGGTGCGACTTGTCAATTTCCCAGATACGTACATAATTGTAGTTGCTCACTATTTCGCCTTTCTTAATGCGGGCATGTCCATAGCTATAAGCCAGGTCACCGCTTGATGAACGGCCGGCATTAATGGTTTCGGCAGAAATGCTGATGCCTTCGTTATCAATAAATTTCAAAGTTTTGTCTATACCGGTCATCGGCTCAAACCCAGGGAAATAATAACGGCCCTCGGGAGTGAAGAACTCTTTATAAGTAGCCAAAGTAGATTTGGTTAGCGCGAAATTAAAGGTTTTATCAGTACTGATGATAATGCTCTTGCCACTGAATGGGTCCTTGGATGGACCGGTGTGTTTGCTGGTATCGGGCTCCGTAAAGTCGGGCAGCTCCTGCTGTTCTGGTTCAGGGTGTTGTATGCCTACGTCAATCAGGAGTTTTAGCTTGTTGTCGGCGTCTGTTTTCCAGATGGAAACATAATCGCCATAAACCTTATCTTCATCATTTTTTGATTTCTGATAAACATAAGGCCCTGCGGTAAAAGCAAGGTCGCCGTTGGCTGATATGCGGCCGAATTTTGGCGTCCAGGTCAACAGACCGGGTTGTTTGTCAATGTTGCTATAGAAATCAGTAATTTTAACTTCATTGGGTTTAAAAACAATACCCTCCGGGTGCGCAACCGCCAAAAAGGCCTCTTTGATACCCTTACGGGCCACCAGCCTGCTAAAGTTTTGTTCGGCGTTTATTACAGTTTGAACCTGGGCCTGTTGTGCTTGCGCTTTAAAACCTGCACAGCAAGCCGATATTAATAGGGCATAAAGTGTTTTTTTCATATGTACGTATAGAAATTGCGACAATAAATAAAATTTTAAAAGACCTTCAACCATTTAGAGTCCCCACGCCACTTTTTCCCCTCGATTGAAAGTTTTATAACGAAGGCAGATATGTTATAGTACCTAAGGAGTGATTTATGACACCTTTAATACAAAAAGTATTTATTAGGGTTTCAAAAACTTTAAATTTTACTCCAGGTGGTCCCTTCTTTGCTGTCCTTCAGCTGAAAACCAATTTCTTGCAGGCCCTGACGAATCTTGTCTGAGGTAGCATAGTCCTTATTGGCTTTTGCATGGCTTCTCAAGTCAATGATCATATTTAAAACATTGGGCAGATCATCGTTGGCAGCCTGCTCATCCTTCAGTCCTAAAACATTAAATACAAAGTCGTCCACTACTTTTTTAAGGAGCTCAAGGTTTTGCGCATCGATCTTTAGTTTATTATCATGAACAGAGTTAATGATACGCGATACCTCGAATAGTTCTGCAATCAGTACCGGGCTGTTAAAATCATCGTTCATTGCCTCGTAGCACCGTCTGCGCAAAGCCGCAATATCAACTTCGTTGCTTGAAGACGGTTTAAGATTATCAAGCAGGGAGATCGCATTCATCAGACGCTTAAAACCTTTTTCAGATGCTTCCATGGCCTCGTTACCAAAATCAAGCGTGCTGCGGTAATGGGCCTGGAGCATAAAGAAGCGCACCGTCATGGGGCTGTAGCCCTTGTTCAGGATCGGGTTATTTCCGCTGAACAACTCGTGTGGCAAAAAGCTGTTACCTAACGATTTGGACATTTTTTGGCCGTTAACGGTAAGCATATTGGTATGCACCCAGAAGTTTGCAGGGTTTTTACCGTGGCAGGCCATGTTTTGTGCAATCTCATTGGTGTGATGGGTTGGCACAAGGTCCATGCCGCCGCCGTGGATATCAAACTGGTCGCCCAGATATTTGTGGCTCATGGCCGAACATTCGAGGTGCCAGCCGGGAAAGCCTACGCCCCAGGGCGAAGGCCATTTCATCAGGTGCTCTGGTTTAGCTTTTATCCAGAGAGCAAAATCGAGCTTGCCGCGTTTTTCTTCCTGGCCGCCCAGGTTGCGCGTGTTATTTAAAAGTTCTTCGAGGTTTCGACCGCTTAATGCGCCGTACTCCTGCGTTTGGTTATACTTTTCTACATCAAAGTATATGGTGCCGTTAACTTCATAAGCCAGCCCTTTGGCCAGTATGCATTTTACCAGCTCAATTTGTTCAATAATATGTCCGGTGGCGGTAGGCTCAATACTTGGAGGCAAAACATTAAGTATTTGCATCACCTCATGAAAACCTACGGTATACTGCTGCACAATTTCCATAGGTTCAAGCTTGGCAAGCTTAGCCTTTTTGGAAATTTTGTCCTCGCCTTCATCTGCATCGCTTTCCAGGTGGCCGGCATCAGTAATATTACGCACATAGCGAACCTTGTAACCAAGATGCTTCATGTATCTGAACATCAGGTCGAAGGATATATAGGTACGGCAATTGCCCATGTGCACATCGCTGTAAACGGTAGGACCGCAAACATACATGCCCACATGTGGTGGGTTAAGTGGCTTGAATTGCTCTTTGGTACGGGTTAAGGTGTTGTAAACAAATAAATTTTGTTCCATGGCGGCAAACTTACGATTTTTTACTTACCACCGCCTAAGTTAGCAAATGCTGTGAATGGTAATAAATCATTTTAAAAGTAGGTCGCTGCACACGGGGTAATGGTCCGAAAGCCGCTTCTCCAGTATTTTGTACGACCGGATATCAAATTGCGGACTCGCCATAATATAGTCGATCTGGTAGTTTGGGAAATCGCCATTGTAGGTGCGGCCTATACCGCTTCCTTTTTCCCTGAAAGCATTTTTGAGTCCTTTGGCCATTTGATTTACGGCAAAGGATGAAGGGGTATCATTAAAATCGCCGGCGATGATAAAGGGGTAACTGCAATCATGCGAGTGATTTTTGACTTTGATAACCTGCTCGCTACGTTTAATAAAAGCCTTTTTGAGTTTCCAGGCAATGCGTTTGGATTGAGTCATACTGGGCTTTCCAATCCGCGAAACACTGTCTACATACTGGTAATCCTCCGGGTCGAACCGGATAGATTGCAGATGGACATTGTACACCCTGAATACGTTGTTATTTCGTTTGATGTCGATATAGAGGCACTGGTTACCGCTTCCCATTTCATCGGAGAGATGAATAAGGCCGTGGTTAATGATGGGGTATCTTGAAAATATGGCCATTCCTATTCCCTCATTGTCATTAAAGCGAAATTTCTCGAAATAGTAATGCGGCGAGTTAAGCAGTTTGATGATCGAGTCGCGCATGTCATACTGTCCCCGGCGGCGGGTAAAAAATTCCTGGAAGTTAATAATGTCTGGTTGCTGGGCACTGATCAGTTCGAGGATTTCGTGTTTGGTTGATATGTCGTTCTCGGCCCCGTAACGCTTAAAATTATGAACGTTATAGGTCATCATCCGGATAGATGAACTGTCTGCCCGGGCGGTTTTGTAAACGGTAGACCGGAACCCCACATGGTTAACCAGTACGTTCCAGCCCACAAGTATCGTTATCAATGACAACAGGCCATACCAGCTACCGCGAATGAGCCAGTATAAAATGGTAATAAGCGCGAGTACAATTAAAGGTGGATAGGCAAGACCCAAAAAGGCAATAGGCCACATTTTGCCGGGATTGGTAACAGGGGCAAGGTAACTTAACAGTAACAGCAGGCACAATAAAACATTGAACCACAATATTAACCTGTCAAAAAAATTGAGTCTTTTTTTCGACGTCATTTAATCTTTCTTGCTGGCTCTTGACAAAGTTTCCCGCTCCTGACGGGTTAAACTTTCGATGCCGCTTTGTGAAATTTTATCCAATATACGGTCAATTTCGTCCTGAGGCGGAGTTGCAGAAGAATTTCTGTTAAAACCGCTGTTCCGGGATACTACCTTTAATTTTGATTTAGGCGTAAAGATCCTGCTAATGCCTGCTGTCCAGTCGTTGCCGCGTTGCAGTTGTTTAATGTAGATGAAACCCATCAGCGCGCCGCCTATGTGCGCAATTTCGCCGCCGGCATTGGGGCCCATAATGCTTAGAAAGTCTATCAGCACAAATACAATGGCAAGCCATTTTAGCTTTACCGGACCTATAAACATCAGGTAAATAGTATAGTTGGGCAGCAATGTTGCCGTTGCCACCACAATAGCCATTACGCTGGCTGATGCGCCAACCACAATAGATTCAGGCGCACTGGCGGTCAACCCCGGAAAAAGATTAAATGCGGCAATATAAAATGCTGCGCCAGCTAAACCGCCAAAAAAGTAAATAGGTACAATGCGTTTATTGCCCAGGTACTCTTCAAATAACTGTCCCATCCAGTACAGCCATAACATGTTAAACAGTATATGGAAGAAACTGGCGTGCATGAACATATAAGTTATAGGGGTCCAGAAACGCGTTCCTAAAACGTGCAGCGAAGCCGGTAAAGCCAGATAGTCATTGGCGTAGGCCGGTATAAATGCCGAATGGTAAACTAGAAATTCAATTACCGCCGGTATATTGATCAGTAGAAAAACTGCCACATTTATGCCGATGAGCAAATTGAGTCTGCTGCCTGAGTGCAGCATTTTGGATCGCATTTCCTGCCAGAGCGTGCTCATAAAAGTTTCTTTTTAGTATATAACTTACATTGGTCAGAAAAAATTGTTTGGCCGCTTAGGATGCCACATTTTGATCATGATAAAACCAAAAAGCGCTCCGCCGATATGTGCAAAGTGAGCCACCTGATCGCCTGCGGATTGAAATACGCCTGCCCATAATTCAAAGAGCACATATAGGGGTATAAAATATTTTGCCTTAATCGGAACCGGAAAGAAGAGTAGCATCATTTCCAGGTTCGGGTAGAGCATCGCCATCGCGGCCATTACACCAAATATAGCTCCTGACGCGCCAACAATAGGTACAGCATAAATTTCGTAAATTTTAGCGGCATTAGCACCATAATTTGATATGTAAAATTCTTCTGACCGAAGGTTAGCGGTGGTAATAGGGGCCGTAAAGTGACCGGTTAAAGCATGGAGTTCATACGCCTGTACACCCCACTGCATAGCAATAGCACCGAGCCCGCAAATGATGTAAAAGTTTAAGAATCGCTTTGAGCCAAGCGTATGTTCAACAATGGGTCCAAAAAAGAAAAGGGCGATCATGTTGAACAAAATGTGCTGCCATCCTCCATGTATAAACATGTAAGTTATAGGTTGCCATAATCTAAATAACGGCGAATTAAAGTAATACCCACCGAGTAACGACGCAATGGGATCAGAATCACCGTGGCTAAACAGCACTGTGGGGATAAAACAAATGATATTTAAGATCAGCAGGTTTTTAACTACCGGCGGGATATTGGCTAGAGGAGATTGCCTGTATGCACTCATATTTTATTAGTTAGCTGTTGAGCTATTTTTCAAATCGTTCTAAAAGTTCGTTCATGGTAAAAGTACTAATTACCGGTTTGCCGCTCAAACCCTGGTTGGGCGACTGGCAGGCAAAAAGCTGGTCGATCAGCAAATTCATCTCTTCTACCGAAAGTTTTGTTCCCGTTTTAATGGCAGCATTGCGCGCGAGGGCGCGGGCCAGATTATCGCGCTTATCTAACTTTACAATGGCCATATTGTTTTTAAAGCCTTCTAATAGATGCTCCAATAACTGGTGCTCGCTGTTGCCGGTAATATCGGCAGGTATGCCTTCCACAATTACCGTGTTTGGCCCAAACTCACGTATATCAAACCCAAGCGAGCGGATGTCATCCATCAACTCCCTCAGCAATTCAAAGTCGCTTCCGTTAAGCGTAACCGTTTGCGGGAAAAGGCTCTGCTGGCTCACGCCGGAGTGATGCTGCAGCTGGTTCAAAAAGCGCTCGTACAAAATGCGCTCATGAGCCGACTGCTGGTTGATCAGCATAAAGCCCGATTTGATCTGCGACAGGATAAAACGGTTATGGATCTGGAAAAGATGCTGCTCACTGGTTTTGTTAACATGCTGCTGCTCGTCCAGGTTAATTTTGGGTTGTTCCAGCTCAATTTCCTGTTGGGTAACCGCATCCTTCTTGCTGATCTCGTACAGTGTTTCCCAATTTTGCGGAATGCCCGGTTTTGACCATGAGCGGTTGCTGAAAGCCTGTTGCTGACGTTCGGACCGATCCCTTCCTGCCGCTGTCTCTTGCTCAAACGGGTTAAAGTTTGGATTGAAAGAGATGGTAGGGGGTACGATCTGTTCCAGCGGTTTGGGCGTGATCAGGTGCTCAAAGCTGTTTTCCTGATCAAAATCAAGACTGGGGGTGATGTTATATTTACCTAACGCACGTTTTACCGCCGAGCGTATAATAGCATAAATGGCCTTCTCATCCTGGTACTTGATCTCCGTTTTCGTAGGATGTACGTTGATGTCGATTTTTGAAGGATCGATATCAATAAACAGCACATAAAGCGGAAAACTTTCATCGGGCAGTAGCTCCTCGTAAGCCGTCATTACGGCATGATGCAGGTAGCCATCCTTTATAAAACGGTTGTTTACAAAGAAGAATTGCTCCCCACGGGTTTTGCGTGCAAACTCGGGCTTACCAACAAACCCTTGCAGTTTAATGATGGAGGTGTCCTCTTCAACAGGCACCAATCGCTGGTTATAATTATTACCCAACAGGTGAACAATGCGTTGTTTCAGATTACTGGCCGGTAGGTGGTAAACCTCCTGCGCATCGTGGTGAAGGGTAAAGAATATTTTGGGGTTAGCCAGGGTAACACGCTGAAATTCATCGAGGATGTGGCGCATTTCAACCGGATTGCTCTTTAAAAAGTTTCTGCGCGCAGGCGTATTATAAAACAGGTTCTTTACCTGGATATTGGTGCCAGCATCAACAGCGCATGGCTCCTGGCTTATCACTTCAGAACCTTCTATACATATTTTAGTACCCAGCTCGTCGTCATGGCGGCGGGTTTTAAGTTCAACCTGGGCAATGGCGGCGATAGAAGCCATTGCTTCGCCCCGGAAACCCATGGTGCGGATAGCAAAAAGATCTTCGGCCTTTTTTATTTTAGAGGTAGCATGGCGTTCAAAACACATGCGTGCGTCGGTAACGCTCATACCGCAGCCATTGTCAATAATCTGAATCAATGACTTTCCGGCATCCTTAAGTATCAGTTGTATTTTGTCGGCCCCTGCATCAATTGCATTTTCAACCAGTTCTTTTACGGCTGATGCGGGCCGCTGCACAACTTCGCCGGCGGCTATCTGATTGGCTACGGCATCAGGTAAAAGCTGTATGATATCAAACATTATTGGAAATTCCCTTCAAAATCTAATCGGATGCTAAATTAAATATTTGATAGCATAACTTTACGTTTCAATAGTTGTATATAGCTTTGTAGTTACATTCTGTCCGGACATCTATGGTAAATACACTTAAGAAGAACTGGGCCGTTCTGTTAATCATATTAATAGCAGCGGCCTGCAAACAAAAAGAATACAATGCCGACCTGCTGATCAAAAACGGGGTAATTTATACGGTTGACAGCAATTTTACCCTTGCCGAAGCCGTTGCTATTAAAGGGGGTAAGATTATAGCAGTTGGTAAATCTGATAGTCTGGAAAAGATATACAATGCTAAAGAAGTAGTTGATGCAGGCGGAAAACCGGTTTATCCCGGCTTTATTGATGCACATGCACATTTTTCTGAATATGGCCTGGACCTGCAGGAAGTAAACTTAACCGATACGAAGAGCTGGAATGAAATAGTAGATTCGGTGCTCTCTTACGCTAAAAGGAATCCCGATGGCTGGCTCATAGGCCATGGCTGGGACCAAAACGACTGGAAGGTTAAGCGTTTTCCCACTAAATCAAGACTCGATTCACTTTTCCCCGTAAGGCCGGTAGTTTTAACTCGTATTGACGGTCACGCCATCATCGCCAATCAGGCGGCGCTCAATATAGCCGGCATTAAACCCGGTCAAAAAGTTAGTGGCGGGTTAGTTGAAACTATTAATGGAAAACTGACCGGTGTCTTGGTGGATAACGCCAAGAACCTGGTTTTACACAAAATGCCGGAGCCTACCGATCAGGTATTGCAGCAGGCTTTATTAGACGCGCAGAAAAATTGCTTTGCGGTAGGCTTAACAACGGTTGATGATCCTGGTGAGCCTTATACCATGGTGAACGTGGTTGAGCAGTTGCAGCATAAGGGTGCGCTCAAAATGCGCATCTACATGATGCTGGCGGACAATCCTGATAATTACGAATACCTTTTTAAACGCGGCGTATATAAAACACCGCGCCTGGATGTGCGAGCATTTAAAGTTTATGCGGACGGTGCGCTGGGATCAAGAGGGGCATGTTTGTTAAAACCATACAGCGACACCAACACCACTGGATTTTTATTGAACACCCAGAAACACTACCAGGAAGTAGCTGAAAAACTGGCTGCAAAAGGTTTCCAGATGTGTACCCATGCCATTGGCGATTCTGCTAACCGCGTGATGCTCAAAATATATGCTTCAGTACTAAAGGGTAAAAACGACCGCCGCTGGCGCATTGAGCACGCTCAGGTAGTTGCACCCGAGGATATGAAGTATTTTAAAGATTTCAATATTATCCCATCGGTACAGCCAACCCATGCTACATCTGATATGAGCTGGGCCATCAAAAGGCTGGGGCCACAGCGCATTAAGAATGCTTATGCCAACAAAGAGCTGCTTGAACAAAATGGCTGGATAGCGCTCGGTACCGATTTTCCGGTAGAGAACATCAACCCGATATATACTTTTTATGCCGCAGTTGAACGCAAGGACTTGAAAGGTTATCCCGCGCACGGATTTCAGCCAGAAAATGCTTTGAACCGTGAACAAGCTTTGAGAGGGATGACTATTTGGGCAGCTAAAGCCAATTTTGAGGAGAAGGAGAAGGGAAGTATCGAACCAGGCAAATATGCCGATCTGGTGATACTTGACCAGGATTTGATGAAAACGAAAGGGAATGAATTGCCCCGTACAACCGTGCTGAAAACCTATGTTAATGGAGAAAAAGTATATGAGAAGAAGTAACGTTCGATTAGCCTGTTTAATAGTATTCAGTTCAGTAATTATTAGCGCCGCATGTGCGCAAAACCCGCCCCGAAGCAGCCAGGAATATATGGCGGAAGAAAGGCTGGTGCAAAAATCAATGGCGCTGCTTAACAATGATCAGCATTTTATTCCCATTATAAACCTGGATCATAACCGAATGGCCAGCGTGCATTTTAGCACCGTCAATGCTGCCGGTTTTGACAGTCTTTTAAATAAATATACCAAGGTAGATGGTTTTAGCGCCGCTACTTATGGCGATGGCCGACTGGGTAACCTTGCCCAGGATTTGAAATTATACAATACTATTATTGTTCAGCTTGAAGCGGCTGATGCAGCGAACCCTGCCGTGGTAAACTTTATCCTGGCACAGCAAAAGTTCAAAAATGTAGTAGTGGCGGCTTTTGGTAATGGCACAATGCTCAATAAGCTTAATGAGGTAACTGCACCAATAATCTGGACGGATCGCACCACGCCCGTTGCAGCCGAATTGAGTGCCCAGGCCATATTTGGCGGCATAGCCATTACACAAGTGCTTACCACAAATTACTCACCTAAGTATACTGCAAATTCAGGTTCGCTTACTGCTAAGATCAGGTTACAGTATACTGTTCCCGAAGATGCTGGCATTAACTCCAACAACCTGGTTGCGATTGATAATATAGCACAGGAAGCCATAACGAAGCATGCCGCGCCCGGTTGCGTAGTGCTGGTGATTAAGGACGGCAAGATGATCTTTAATAAGGCATACGGTTATCATACCTATGATAATGTGTTGCCGGATAAGATCACCGATATATTTGACCTGGCTTCGGTAACCAAGGTTTCGGCCACCACCATGTCTACCATGCGTTTAACGGAGCAGGGTAAGATTAATCTCGATTCTACAGTGGGCTATTATCTGCCTATTGCCAGAAATACATCAAAGAGCGGTATCCGTGTGCGCGAGCTTTTGTTACATCAGGCTGGCCTTATTCCCGATATTCCAGCCTATGAACGTTTGAAACCTTCTGATCATAGCCCAGACTCCTCCGCGGCTTACCCCACCAAGGCAGGCGATCACTTTTACATCCGCAAGGATTACTTTAAAGACGTGATGTGGCCGGAGATGCTGGCATCGCCACTACGCACCCGTGGTAAGTATGTGTACAGCGACCTGAGCATGTATTTTATGAAAGAAATTGTGGAAACGGTTTCCGCAGAACCGCTCAACATCTATGCACAGAACAATTTTTATGGTCCGTTGGGTATGCAAACTGCCGGGTTTTTACCGCTGAACCGTTTTCCGGTATCACGTATTATCCCTACAGAGCAGGATACTTATTTCCGCCACCAATTAATTGACGGCTATGTACATGATCAGGGTGCTGCGCTGTTGGGCGGTGTGTCTGGCCATGCGGGGTTATTTGCAACAGCTAATGATCTGGGTATCCTGTACCAGATGATCCTTAATAAAGGCACCTACGGCGGTGTGCAATATTTTAAGCCTGAAACAGTGACTGAGTTTACTTCAAGATATTCTTCCAATAGCCGCCGGGGATTAGGCTTTGATGGCTGGGGACCGCTTCCGGACAGTCACTACCCATCAACACTGGCTTCTCCGGGTACTTACGGACACACCGGTTTTACCGGAACCTGTTTTTGGGTTGATCCTAAATATAACCTGGTTTATGTTTTTCTGTCCAACCGCGTTTATCCAAGAGAGAACCCAAGGTTGTCAAGCCTGAACATTCGCCCCAGAATACAAGACGCTATTTATGAGGCGATACAAAAAGGAATGTGAGGGGATTTACGATTTTAGAATTACGAGTTACGCTTTGAGAATGTGGGAGACCGGATGTTGAAATCGAAATTAATTTAATTAATCTTAAGAAAATATTTTGAGGAACCCGTAAAACCTCGTACATTTGTAGCCCCAACGCAAGGAAGGGTAGTTATTTGAGGTAAAGGAGAACGGGAGGAGAGGCGAAAAAGAATTTTAAAAAAGTTCTTGCAGAAGCGGAAAAAGATGTTCACCTTTGCAG